>JAABUO010008461.1_pt1 | contig 11625 bp, 9 predicted proteins | sample 5559291 | NCBI WGS metagenome assembly JAABUO01 (sample SAMN10711878, study PRJNA513372) | rock metagenome | isolation source: Antarctica rocks | place: Antarctica: Victoria Land, Finger Mt sud | reverse complement strand
GTGCTGTTCCCGGTCATCTGGGTGGTGCTGACCTCCATCAAGCCCGCCGATCTCAGCCAGGCGCTGCCGCCGGTGTGGGATTTCACTCCCACTTTGCAGAGCTACCGCGACGTGCTGGGCGGCAACACCTACACCTCACAGGCCTTCGGAACACTGCTGGCGCACAGCCTGATCGTGACCGTCGCCTCAACCCTGCTGGGATTGGTCGTGGGCATCCCGGCCGCATATGCGCTCGCCCGCTTCCGCTTTCGGGGCAAGAAGGGTACCGCGAGCTGGATCCTCTCCACCGTCATGTTCCCGCCGGCTGTGTCGGTGGTGCCGATCTTCATCCTCGCCTCAAAACTGAACCTGACTGACACCTTCCCGGTGCTCATCGTGCCCTACGCGGCCTTCGGGCTGCCGATGGTGATCTGGATGTTGCGCAGCTTCATCAAGCAAATCCCGCAGGAGATCGAGGAAGCCGCGATGGTCGACGGCGCGAGCCAGTCCGCTATCTTGCGGCACATCGTGTTCCCGCTGCTGATGCCCGGCATCGTGGCCGCGAGCCTGCTCAGCGCCATGCTGTCATGGAACGAGTTCCTGTTCGCACTGACGCTCACCCGCTCCGCTGCCAAGACGGCCCCGGTCGGCATCAGCGAGTTCACGAATATGTATGGTACCCAGTGGGGGAGCCTGACGGCCGCCGCCACCGTGACTGTGGCCCCGATCCTCATCGCGACCATGGTGTTGCGTAGGCGGCTCGTGGAGGGGCTGACGTTCGGCGCCGTGAAATAGGACTAGAGTCACGCTGAACCGCCCCGGGGTTGCCGGAGGCCATTTGGTTTTAGTCACGCCGCTATGGCGGATGGTTCGATGGCGGCATAGTAGGCGGCCTCGGCTTCGGCCGGCGGGACGTTGCCGATCGGCTAGAGGAGGCGTCGATTGTTGAACCAGTCGACCCATTCGAGGGTGGCGAACTCGACGGCTTCAAAGGATCGCCACGGGCCTCGCCGATGGATGACCTCGGCCTTGTAGAGGCCGTTGATGGTCTCAGCCAAGGCGTTGTCGTAGCTATCGCCGACGCTGCCGACGGACGGCTCGATCCCGGCTGCGGCCAGGCGCTCGGTGTACTTGATGGACACGTATTGAGACCCCCGGTCGGAATGATGGATGAGGCCGCCGCGGCGCTGAGGACGTCGGTCGTGCAGGGCTTGTTCGAAGGCGTCCAGGACGAAGCTGGAGCTATGACTGAATCTGGGTGACGGCTTCGATCAGGCGGCGCGTTCGGCTTGGGCCTCGATGATCTCGGTCCCGTCCTTGAATCTGACACCGGCGACGACCTTGGGCCGAACGAAGCGTCAAGTTCAGTCGGGCGGTCGCGCGTCACGGCGTGTTTTGGCCGGGCGGGCCGGGCCGATCGCCCGCGTCGACTCGCGGATCAGGAGTCGGACGCCGATCCAAGCTCTCGTCCCCCAGGCGCGGCATCGAGCACGGCCGCTTGACCCATGCTCCGCAACAGCAGGTCGACGCATGTGTCTGCGATGGAGTTGGGATGGCATTGTCACGTTCGCAGCCGCCTGAGATAGGAGGCTCATGTCGCGCTCCCCCTACCACGGCCATCGGTTCCCACCAGCCATCATCCAGCACGGGGCATTGATGGGGATCGCAATTCCAGCATCTGCTCGAACGCTTTAACTTGGATTGGCTTGCTGAAGTAGAAACCTTGAAATTCATCGCAGCCGCGGCTGCGAAGCCAAATTAGCTGTTCTAGCCTTTCTACGCCCTCAGCTATTATTCTCACCTTCATCATTTTGCATAACGATATGATTATATCAGCCAATGCTGTTTCAGTAGGAAGTTCCTTAACGAACGCACGGTCAATCTTAACGGAGTCTATCGCAAACTCGTGCAGTCGCGCTAAATTTGAGTACCCAGTCCCAAAGTCGTCAATTGAAATCTTTATGCCTAATTCACGAAGACTATCAATCACGTTAGTTGAAGAATCGTTCTTTTCCATTAACATGGATTCTGTGAGTTCAAACTCAATGAGACTCGGATCGCACCCGGCACCATCCAACGTATGGGCGACGGTCTCAACAAAATTGCAATTGTTCAGCTGCCGCTGTGAAACATTAATTGAAATTGTCAGGGGAAGTCCGCGATCGTGCCACAATTTTTGCTGTGACATGGCCACTTGCATAACCATGGTTCCAAGTTCATCTATAAGACCAGACTCCTCACAAACTGGAATGAATACGGAAGGGGGGATTAACCCGCGGTCTGGATGGTTCCATCGGACTAGCGCTTCGGCGCCCACGATTTTGACATCCCGCAGGGATACTCGAGGCTGATAATAGATCTCAAACTCTTTATTCGTAATAGCAGCCTTTACATCCGACTGCATGCTGAGGCGGCGATCGGCCTGCTCGCGCATATTCATGGAAAAGAGACGGAAACAGTTCCGTCCCGACTCTTTGGCGTCATACATGGCAAGGTCCGCGCTCTTCATCAGTGTCGCGAAATCTCTACCATCTTGGGGAAAAACGCTGATGCCGATGCTCGGTGTCACAGTCAGCTTGCGCTTTCCGATGGTAATCGGGGAAGTGAGGGCTTGCAGGATCTGGTTGGCCCTATCCTCGAATGCGTCGAGGTCGCCCGCTGAAACGATGATGAGGAACTCGTCACCGCCGAGACGGATGACGGTGCATCGCTGCGGGTCGACATCGACTAACCGTCGAGCGACCTCCATAAGGACCTGGTCACCGGACGCGTGCCCGAGCGAGTCGTTTATCAGCTTGAAGTTGTCGAGATCCAGGAAAAGGACACCTAAGCTCACGCCCTCTGCTTCAGCATTCTTTATGCACTGGTCGAAATACAGCGGAATAGAGGCTCGGTTCGGTAAGCTTGTCAACGAGTCGTGATGCGCCAGAAAATATGCTTTCGCTTCGGTCTCCTTCAACTCAGTGACATCTACTTCGCTGACCAGGATCGCGGCCATTCCTGTAACGGCGTCGCGGCATTCGCGGGCTGTCAGATCATGCCATCGAAGCCCCTTGTAGGTTTTTATTTTCACGACGCGGCTGATCTCGCCCGACTGTTTCAGCCCATCCGAAATGGCCTGATAGCAGGCTGGGTCGACGAAGCGCGAAGCAAGATCGTTCCTACCCCGAACAATAGCGCTCCGGGCAGATGGATTGCGGTAGAGAGCTACACCCGTCGTCGAATAAAGCGAGATCATCAGCTGCGTGTGCAGGAGCGCATCGGCGCTCCGTAGAGTGTCGGGCTCGACCTCGAGTTCGTCTCGCGCTTCGCAAAGCATTCCCATGCGACCATCGGAGAGCATGAAACCTGAGAACAGGCACCGCACCGTCCTGGAGACGCCTTTGGGATAGATCGTCCATAGTTCGGAGAAAAAAGGGTGTCCCCGGCTGAAGTCATCCTGGTATTGTTTCAGTCGCCGAGCGACTGAGGCGGACATGTCAGCTTTCATGTTCCGGGCGGCCAGCGACGCAACATCGTCCGCCCCCCAGACGGCGAGCCCGGACCGATTGGCCCAGACCACCCGTCCCTCGTCGATGTCGAAAATCCAGACCGCAACGGATAGTTGAGAGACAGCTATGCGGCCGTAATCGATTACTGATTGATCAATCAACCTGTCGGACCTGCCTCTTCGTGTCATCGGAGCGTGGTCATCGCGCTAGTCCGATCAAGCCGCTACTAGCGTCGAAGCCGCAACAGTCATCTCCCCCATCGGCAGGAAACGCGGCGTTGCCTCGACCCGAGCAATCCAGCGACGGATCGCGCCAAAGCTGTCTAGCGGAACACCGGCCTCGGGAGAAACGTGCACGTACCCGAACACGCCGATGTCAGCGATCGAGTAGGACGAGCCCGCCACGAAGTCGCTGGTGGCCAGATGCGCATTCAGCATGTTTAGTCCAACGCGGGCACGCTCTCGCCAGACCGCGATGTCAGCCTCGCGTCCCGCCCCCCGATCCGGCGCGATCCTGGTCAGGAAGCGTGCCGGCGAGATGAACGGTTCGAGTTTCACCTGCTCGAAAAACATCCACTGCAGGCCACGCGCCCGGTCGTAGGCGTCCGCTGGGATAAGGAAAGAGCCGTCGGCGACGAACCAAAGTATGGCGTTGGACTCGCCGAGCCCTTGTCCGCCGGCCACGCGAAGGTAGGGCACGGTCCCTGCCGGGTTGACGGCCTTGAAGGCTTCCGAACGCGTTTCACCGGCGAGCACGTCGACGAGCCGCGTTTCGAATGGGATCATAAGCTGACGCATGGCCAGGAACGGCTTGAAGCAGTTTCCCGAGCCCAGTGTCGCGTAAAGGGTAAGCACGTCCGTCGCTCCCAAGAAGCCGCGCTAGACCATTTCAGCAAGTTATTGGGATTCGGTTACCGGATAAGCGTCGGATTGCAGGCGACGACGCGATTTTCCCGCACTGATCGAGGTGCTGCTCCGAACGGACGCACGGACTTTGCATCGTTCTCACCTCATTTTAGAGTCCGTAGGGAAAGCCCCTCGCGAGCAGAAATCACCCTGTAAAATCAATGACAAAACTGCCCAAAATTACCCTTTCCCAACGGACTCTAAGCGCTGCGCGACACTCGTTAGCCGCGTTCCAGCACGCGGCGGGCTTCTTCCCAGGCCCGCTCCCGGTCGGTCCTGTAGTCGGCCGTTTCGCCGAACTGAGTCTTCACGTCCTTTAACCGCACGAGCTCCGCCAAGGCTGCGCGCACTTCGGCTGCACTTGCCGCGCTCGCGGGGAGCCCGATCGTAGACTCAGGGTCCGGACGGTTGTGCGGTTCGGACGGAGTGCCGGCGGGATCGATCGGGCAAGATTTTGTCATGCACCGACCCTCAGGTCATTGGCATTCCCCTCGGCGCCGTCGTGCCGCCCGAGGTAGGCCACGCCGAGTTTCTGGAACACATGCTCGATAATATCCGAGGGTGCTCTGAGGCGCGCGGCGGACAGCCCAGTTCCGCCCATCTTGCCCGTGAAGGCGTTGATGTAATGATCAAGCGGAACGCCGTGCTGCAGGCCGAGAGAGATCGCGACCGCAACGTCATTGGCGATCTGATTTCGCCGCCCCGACGCGTCGAGCGCATCGATGTCGATTTGCGTTGGCTGGCCGCCGCTGCTCAGCCGGGTCCTCAACGTGAGGCGGTGCCCGTCGATGAGAGCGACATACCGGAGCCCCGGCCGGACGGGCAGGCGTTCGTCAAACCGCTGAAGAGGACGGGACGCGGCCTCGGCCACGTCTTGCGCGATCAGGCGAACTTGGTCCGTGACCGTCGCGCTCGGCGTTTCGGCGAGCAGTTCGCCGGCCTCTTCCTCCTCGTCATCCGTGATCCGATGCGCGGTGAGCGGCTGCGACAGCTTCGAGCCGTCCCGATACACGGCGTTAGCTTTCAACCCGAGCTTCCACGATAACATGTAAGCGCTCTTGCAGTCGTCCACGGTGGCATTGTTCGGCATGTTGATGGTCTTCGAAATCGCGCCCGACACGAAGGGCTGCGCCGCCGCCATCATCCGAATGTGACCTTCGGGCGACAGGAAGCGGGTGCCGGTCCGTCCGCACGGACTGGCACAGTCGAAGACGGAGAGATGGTCCGGACGGAGGTATGGAGCTCCTTCCAGCGTCATCGCCCCGCAGATGTGGACGTTGGCCGCTTCGATCTCCGCCTTGGTGAAGCCGAGGCGGAGAAGTAGGTTCAAATCGTCGTCGGCTGTAGAGGCCGACAACCCGGGAACCTTCGTGAGAAAATCGTCGCCGAGCGTCCACTTGTTGAAGACGAATCGAATGTCGAAGGCAGAGGGGAGGGCGCGTTCGATCGCCTCGATCTTCTCAGGCGTGAACCCGCGGCTCGACAGCGTCGCGTGGTTGATGAACGGCGCGGATCGCAAAGACCCGTGTCCGATGGCGTAGTGCTCGATTTCGGTGATGGCGGCCTCGCCGTAGCCGAGTTCGCGAAGAGCTTCGGGCACGCCGCGGTTGATGATCTTAAAGTAGCCGCCGCCCGCTAGCTTCTTGAATTTCACCAGCGCGAAGTCGGGTTCGATGCCTGTCGTGTCGCAGTCCATCACGAGGCCGATCGTGCCGGTCGGGGCGATGCAGGACGTTTGCGCATTTCGGAAACCAAAGCGCTCGCCGGTCTGCACGGCACGGTTCCAAACTTCGCGGCTCCGCGCCGCAATCGCGGTGCCATTCGATCCCGGCATCCGCGCCAGCGCGTCGACATCGAGCGGGACCGGGATGACGGACAGCGCTTCGTATCCCGTGCTCAGCCCATGCGCTGCCCGTGCGTGGTTCCGGATTACGCGCAGCATCGGCTCGCGGTTCGGCGCGTAGCCGTTGAACGGTCCGAGTTGCCCAGCCATCTCGGCGGACGTCGCGTAGGCGACGCCGGACAGAATGGCCGTCAAACCGGCGCAAAGGGCGCGGCCCTCGTCCGAGTCGTAGGGAACGCCCAGGGTCATCAGAAGGCCGCCCAGGTTGGCGTAGCCCAGTCCGAGAGGGCGATAATCATAGGTTCGGCGCGCGATCTCCGGGGATGGGAACTGTGCCATGGCAACCGAGATGTCGAGCGCAATCGTCCAAAGCCGGCAGGCGTGTTCGAAGGCATCGAGGTCGATCAGGGACTGCTCGCCCTTGAACCGCAGCAGGTTAAGGGAGGCGAGCGTCGCCCCGGTATCGTTCAGAAACAGGAATTCCGAACAGGAGTTTGAGGCGCGGATCTCATCGGTCGCAGGGCAGGTGTGCCACTCGTTGATTGTCGTCGTGAAGTGGATGCCGGGATCGGCCGATGCCCAGGCAGCGTGCCCGATTTCGTCCCAAAGATCGGCGGCCGGTATGGTCTGCACCTTGCCCCCGCCGCAGCGCGCGATCAGGTCCCACGGCAATCCTCTCTCGACGGCGCGGAGGAATTTGTCCGTCACGCGGACCGTGTTGTTGCCGTTTTGGCCCGCGACGGTCGCGTAGGCCTCCGAGTTCCAGTCCTCGTTGAAGGTGGGAAAGTCGACTGACGTGAAACCCTGTTCCGCCGATTTAATGGCGCGACGAATGTAATTCTCGGGCACGAAGGCGTTCCGGGCCGCCTTCATGGCGCGCTTCAGCGCCTGGTTTCGCGCGGGGTCGAGGTTCGGGACACCGTCGTCCGAGGCCGCCTGGATCAGCTTGTTGAGGTGATGCAGGCATGCCTTCGATCCCGCCACCAGCGAGGCGACCTTACGCTCCTCATCCGCCTTCCACCGGATGAAGGGCAGGACATCGGGATGATCGATGTCAACAATAACCATTTTGGAGGAGCGACGCGTGCTCCCGTTGGCGGTGACCAACGAGGCTGCGCGGTCGCTGGCGCGCAGAACCGCAATGAGCCCGCAGGCGTGACCGCCGCCCGAGAGGTTTTCGGACGCCCCGCGGATTTTGGAAAAGTTCGCACCGGTTCCCGATCCGTATTTGGCGATCCGTGCCTCGTTGACGAACAAGGGCAGGATGCCGCCCTCGTTGACCAGGTCGTCCTCGACAGACTGGATGAAGCAGGAGTGGGTCTGCGGCCGCTCGAACGCGTTGCGGGTGGGGCGAAGCGCGTCGCTGGTGGGGTCGACGAAATAGTGACCCTGGGCGGGACCTTCGATCCCGTAGGCCCAATGGAGTCCCGTGTTGAACCACTGCGGTGAGTTCGGAGCCGCGACCTGTGTCGCCAGGGCGTAGCGGATCTCGTCGTTGAACGCCTGAGCGTCGGCTTCCTCATCGAAATACCCGCTCTTCCACCCCCAGTAAGTCATGGCGCCGGCGATCCTGTCGAAAACCTGCCGGGCGTCGTGTTCACCGGTGAAGCGGCTATTCTCCGGCAAGCCGGCCAAAGCCGCATGATCCGGAACCGATCGCCAAAGCCAAGACGGAACATCGTTCTCCTCAATCCTTTGGAGCAGCTTTGAAACTCCGCATTTTCTCAGGTATCTGCTAGTTAAGATATCCGTCGCGACTTGACTCCAGGTCGATGGCACTGTGACGGCGTCCTGCTCGAAGGCTACTGCTCCTGTTCTGCCTGCAATACGGCTGCTTACGGCAACGAACTTGATCTCGTCGTATGGTCCTTGATGCTTAACGGTTTTGTGCCGCACGATGCGCATGATGAAGCCCCACCTCGTCGGATCGGCTTCGCGAGACCAGCTTCGCACGCGACCGATCCATCAAAGGTTAACACATTTTAACGCCTTTTCCGGAATCATCTTAGGAAACTGTAAACACGATGCGACTCAGCGCGCGGTACCCACCTGACGAGCTGCTCCAGCTTCGCCGCATGCGCGTTCGGGGGTAGGCACCTCGTCGTCTTGCAACACGCGATAGACCTGCATGCGCGAGCATCCGACTACCCGCGCGATGGCGGCTGGCCCGTTGCCGGCAGCGCGCAGCGCCTTGATCCGGTCGCGGTCGAGCCGGCGCTTGCCGCCCGCATACACTCCCTCACCTCCTTGTCGTAGTCGTTCTCGATCTGCATGACCCTGTCGCCCGGCGCGTAGGTCCAGCCGAACCGCTCGACCCGAACCTCGCCGGGTGGATTCAGCGCCTTTTGGAGCTCGATGTTGAGCGAGCGGGCGCCGACCCCGCCGCGATTCATCGGGCAGAGCACCTGGACGTCGCGGACCGGGTCGAGCCCGAAGGCGCGTGGGATCCGCTCCCGCACCACCGCGAGGATCTTGGCGGCGGCGATCTCCGGCTCGGCGGCATCAATGACGTAGAAGTCGGAGCGCTCGGCTCCGGCCGGGGTCGCCTCGGGCATCAGGCCGGCGTTGATCCGGTGGGCGTTGACAATGACGCGGCTCGTCGCGGCCTGGCGAAACACCTCCGTCAGGCGGACGACCGGCACGGCGCCGGAGTCGATGATGTCAGCGAGGACCTGGCCCGGACCTACGGAGGGGAGCTGGTCGACGTCCCCGACGAGGAGCAGTGCCGCGCGAGTCGGCAGCGCCCGAACGAGCGCCTTCATCAACAAGACGTCGACCATCGATGTCTCGTCGACGACGAGCAGATCGCAGCCGAGCGGGTTCGTTTCATCACGCTTGAAGCCGCCGTTCTTCGGGTCAGTCTCAAGCAGGCGGTGGATTGTCTTGGCGTCGACCCCCGTCGTCTCGGTCAGGCGCTTCGCGGCGCGACCGGTCGGCGCGCAGAGGGCGACGTTAACGCTCTTTGCGACCAGCATCTTCAGGATCGAATTGACGAGCGTAGTCTTGCCGACACCGGGGCCGCCGGTGATGACGAGGGCCTTGCTCGATCCGGCAAGACGCAACGCTTCCCGCTGGCTCGTCGCAAGTGTGATCCCACCGCGCACCTCAAGCCAGGGGATCGCCCGGTCGACGTCGATCTCGGGCCAGGGCGGCTCGCCGGCGGCAAGGTCCCGGAGCCGCCAGGCGATCTCCTGTTCGGCTCGATAGAGGCTCGCGAGAAAGATGCAGCGGCGCTCGCCGACGGTATTCGCCACGACGGTGCCGTCCTGGAGTTCGAGGGCGAGGGCGGCCGTGAGCCGGTCGGCCGAGACATCGAGCAGCTCGGCGCCGGTGCGCAGCAGGTCGTCTTCAGGCCGGCCGCCATGGCCCTCGTCCATCGCTTCGGCGAGCGCATAGCTTACCCCGGCGCGGACCCGCACCATCGCGTCCTTGGCGATCCCGAGCTTCGCGGCGATCTGGTCGGCCGTCTTGAAGCCGATGCCGCGGATGTCGCGCGCGAGCCGATACGGGTTCTCGCTGATGATCGCGACCGCCTCGGCGCCGTAGGTCTTGTAGATCCGCACCGCCCGCGAGGTGCCGACGCCGTGAGCATGCAGGAACAGCATGATCTCGCGGACGACCTTCTGTTCGGCCCAGCCGGCGGCGATCCGCGCGGCCCGCACCGGGCCGATGCCCTCGACCTCGCGCAGCCGGTCGGGATCGGCCTCAATGACATCGAACACGGTCTCACCGAAGGCCCGGGTCATGTTCGGTGTCTTTCTCGATGTGACAGAGCGGAAGGAGGCCGAGGAGGCGCGCGAGATGCTCGCGGGGGAGATGAGCCATCGGGTCAAGAACCTGTTCTCCATCGCCTCCGCCTTGACGACGATCGCCGCGCGCTCGGCGGCGACGACGACTGAAATGGCCCGCGACCTGACCCAGCGTTTGAACGCCCTGGGCCGAGCGCACGATCTCGTCCGTCACGTTCCCGGCGAGGTCGAGAACAAGGCGGCGCTCCTGGGCGACCTGCTCGCGGTCTTGCTCGCGCCATACGACGGAATAACGGTGGGTGACCGCGTCCACATCTCGGTGCCGGAGATCCGCGTCGGAGAGACCGCAGTTACGACGCTGGCCTTGATCGTTCACGAACTGGCGACCAACTCGATCAAGTATGGTGCGCTTTCGGTCGACAAGGGCATCGTCGATCTGACGTGCAGCGCCGATGACGGATCCATGGTGATGGTATGGAAGGAACTTGGCGGCCCACCGACCGCTGCCCCGACTGCTCCGCTCGGCTTCGGGAGCAAGCTGCTTTCTAAAAGCGTGAGCGGCCAGTTCCGTGGTTCGATAGCGTTCGACTGGCCCCTGAGGGTGTCGTCATCACGATGCGAATCAGCGAGGCCCGCCTCGCGGCATGACCCTCTGTGCACGCCGCGGTCTGCCGCTCAGAGATGTTCGGTCAGGCGATTCAGAGCTTCGACCAGCTTCGCCATGCCATAGGGCTTGCCGATCAGGACGGCAGAAGGGTCGAGGACACTCAGACGAGCCACGAGGTCAGGCGCATAGCCGGATGTGACCACTATGGGGATCGCGGGATAGCGTCGGCGGGCATGCAAGGCGACCTCGACGCCGTCAAGCGATCCGGGCATGCGGACATCCGTGAACAGAGCGTCGAAGCGTTCCGGTCCGTCGAGCAGCTTGACGGCTTCATCACCGTTGAACGCCTCGACCACTTCGAAACCCTCGTCCTGCAGGGCTTCCGCGGTCATCACACGGATAGGGCCTTCGTCCTCGACGAGCAGGATCTGCACCGCTGTCTCTACCAAATCCGACCCCCAATGAACTCGCGTTGGCCGTCGGGCAACAAGCAGCTAACTCGATGCACGGAGAAGTGTTGCGGATAGAGCCCTGGTTCGCCGCACCGTAGCCTTGAGAGGCTTGCTGACGGCATCTCCAGGTGAGAGCCCTCTTCCCCCGGCTGCGGTCCGCAATGACGACTGGCAGCCCGCCGCTCATCCGCCGCGTGATATGCTAGCCGCCGAACAGCTTCAGGATGAGCTGGCCGTGCTGACGGACACGGGCCGGCTCCCGGACATGAAGACCCTGTTGGTGATCCAGACGCTCAGGGTCAGGCGCCCCGATTTGTTCCGGTAGAACGCGGCACGTCAGCTTGATCCCGGTGGAGGGGTGACGTGTCCGACCCTGGTCTGGAACGCTAAATGGCTCAGACTTCACATGCCCATCCCGCGGTCGAACACCTTGCGGCAGGCAGGGCTGAGATTGGCCTTTTTGGCCTTCATGCAGGCCGTCACCTTGGCCTCGTCTGGGACCGCGTCGGGGCATAGCTTCTGCGGGATTCTGGCACCCGCATAGCGTGTTGAGGATGGCTGCGTAGGCGTCGACGCCGGTGCGCGCAGCTGTTCCGACG
>JAABUO010008460.1_pt1 | contig 11627 bp, 5 predicted proteins | sample 5559291 | NCBI WGS metagenome assembly JAABUO01 (sample SAMN10711878, study PRJNA513372) | rock metagenome | isolation source: Antarctica rocks | place: Antarctica: Victoria Land, Finger Mt sud | reverse complement strand
AGCTTGTTAAGTCACTTTTCTTACTTAAATATATAATGCCGATGAGAAGGAATCGAAATGTTAAGAGAAAGAAAGTTCAAAAAATAAGAAGAATTAAAGGAAAAAGAAATTAAAGAAAGAATTAAAGGAAGATCTTAATGAATCGAGTCGAGTTATCGAATCGAGTTATTAAATTTAGCTTTACAACTCGATTCGAGTTATCGAGTTTAACTTTTTAACCCGACTCGATTCGAATTATAAAAAATCTTAACTCGACTTAATACTTTTCGAATTAAGTATTTAATTCGAACTCGAGTACTCGACCCGACGCGGTCAGTCTAAAGCTAACGCTATCGTTAAACGAAAAAACGCTGACGTAAAGCGAGCGAAACGAAGTAAATAAGCTAGATTTCGTATCTTAACTAGCAGAAATTCAGTTAAATGACATAAATAAATTAATGTCGCTATCGTAAAGAAAGCGAAAGATATTAAACAGTTTAATTTCTGTATTTTAATTAGCTAATATTTAAGTTTTCATATTAAGAAAAAAGATTAAAGATGTATTTAAAAGTCTTTATAAGAAATCGTAAAGGTTTATAAAGTTCTTAATAAAGAAGCTTCAGGCAAGAAACGATTAAGCGAATGAAGTTCGTATTAAACTCGTTTAAGTCTTTTCATTATTTACGTAAGCGAAATGAAATTTAAGCTTTAAACTTTAAGAATCTCGTTAAACGTAACGAACGTCTTTATGTTTTTAATAATGTAATAATTAAAAAGAAGCTTATTAACAAGAATCATGACGATTTCTTAGCTGAACACTTTAAGATTAATAAAATTTTAAAACTTTTAAGAAAAAAGTATTATTAACTCGTTTACTTAAAGTAAATAACTTCGTATGTTAAAATTTATAACGTTTATTAACGAATTAAAGTGCTTAAGCATAAGTTATATGATGAGCTTAAGTTTTTATTTATATTTACGAAGTCATGAAAAGAAATTATTATGAACTTCGTTACGAATTTATTATTAAGTAAGCGTCGTGAAGTCGTTTATAACTTAATATTCGTAATTATAAATTAATGTATTAAAATGATTAAATATATATTAATAACAACACGAATTAACGTCGCAGAGTTAACGAAAGTGTTTTTTAAGAAAATCGTTTTACGCTTTAACATGTTAACTAACATAATAAGTAACAGAGACTTTGTTTTTACTAGCGCGTTCTGATTAATTATATGTTATTATGCACGTATAAGATAACGATTAAGCATTACATTTCATTCGCAAACGAATAACTTAACTGAGCGTTAAAACTAAATCTTAAAGCATTATTTACGTACTTTCGCTAACGCAGAATAAACGAATTAAGCTAATTTATTATTAATGACTGAATATGCTTATAATAATAATCGCTACGTCTTTATTAACGTCTCGTCGTTCTTTTTAATGTACGATTATAATTTAAAAATACATTACGAAATTAAGAATAATTTCGTTAAAAAGAAAATATCATTTACGAAAGATTAAGTTCAGCGACTTTAAGATTTAAGAAATGAGCTTACGAAGCGTCTTGTCGACGCTATTACTTAATAAACGAAGTATTATAATTATAATTATAAAGTTAAAACTTATACTGTTAATGATTTAGTTATGCTCTTAACTAGAAATTTAAAATAAAAGAAGCTTAGTAAGAAATTATCGCATAAATTTATTAATTCGTTCAGAATAAAGAACAAAATTAAGATTTAAGCTTATCGATTAACGTTACTTAATATTTATCGTATTTATAATACTTTTTATGTTTCGGTATTAAAGTTATATTAAAATAAAACAAACGATTAAAAAACGAAAGCTTTTATGCAAGCTTTAAAGCTTATTAATAATAAGAAATAATGAAAAATTAAGAAAATTATGAATAAAAGTAAAAGTAAGAAAAAGTTATGATACAAGATGAAATGATTAAACTAAGATCATATATATGATTAATGATTACTTAAAGAAAAGCTAAAGCTTGTTTAAGAGCTAAAAGAAAAATTTGATGATTAAATAGCGTTGCGTAAGCGACGACGAAGAAATAAATAAGCGAATATTACGATAATAACGTTTAATTATTAACGACGTTAATTCGATATAATAATTATCTTCGCGTCGTTATTAATTATAAAATTTTAATTAATAATCTTTTCATTTCGCTATATAAAGTGTTAATAATGATAAAGCTAAACGCTTGACGCGCAGCGCTTAATTACAAATATTTATTTATTTATTTATTATTATACACATTAAGCTCAGATATTAAAATAACGATTTCGAGCTACTAGTAACGTTCGAGAACGTTAAGTTAAAGCTCGTTCAGAAATCGTCTCTGATAAACGAAGTCTTTAACAAGTTAACGTTAATTTTCATAAAAACTCACTTCGCGAGCTCGCGCTCTTACGCCTTCTTCTCATTTTTCTTCTTACTTATTATTACATTTTTTTCTTACTTCATTTTCTTAATTATCGTTTTACTTATTATTCTTTTAGCTTCATCGCGCTCGACTTAAAGTATTTTACGCTTCGTTTACGTTTCATTACGCTTTTGTTTCGTCTTTATTAAACGCTTAATTAATTAAGTAATCTCGCGCTGATTACGTTTAATCGCGAGTTAAGTTTTATATACGATATTAAAGATGTATTTATTAACGCGACGTCATTTCTTCATAACTGTTATTAATCTCTTTCGTTTATTTTTTATATTAACGAAAATGACACGTTAATATTAATCTGCGCGAGTAAATTCACGAATAACGCGTTTCGTCTCGTTTAAAAAACGTTTAATGAATTAAATGATTTTTAATAGCTGTCGCAGCGTTAACGAGATAAAACTTATCGTAATATAACGATTCGAGTCGTAACGTTAAGCTTTGCACGATTTATAAATACTTAACTCGCGTACGTACTCGCGTTTATTAATACAAATTATACACGAAAGATTTTTATATTTTAAAAAGTAAAAGATTAACTTTGTATTTAAATTAATAAATATATATATATTAATCGTGATCGTTATCTCGTTATTAGTTCATGTAATCGCTAAAATCATGATGTGTTATTTGTATTAAAAAACATATATATAAGTTTATGCATCGTTTACTTCTTATCTTTAAGTACATATAAATTTGTTTATAATATTTAAAAGCATACATTAATATACGTATCGCTTACTCGCTGTCATTAAGTACATATAAAAAGTATTTAATTAAAAGATGAAAAGAAAAAGAAAAAAAAGAAAAGAAAAAAAGAAATAATAACATTATATGTGATAAATAAGCGTTATTATAACGATAATGTTAAATAAACATCGAGTTCGCGTCATCGTAACGATAGCGCGCTAGTAAGCATAATAATAATAACATTAAAATAATTAATTTCATAAAATTTCATGAAAAAGCTACAAACTATAATCGATTGCAAGATAATATTACATTTAAAAGACTCTTTTTCTTTTATTAACTTAAAGAGATTTAAAAGATTTTTAATGAGCTTTAAAAAGCTACGCTTAACAGACGCGATTAATAATTATCTTTACTTTAAAAGATTAATACAGCTTCTTTATATTAAAGATTAATGCTTTAAAAGAAAAGATAATTATAATAATAACAAGCGCTAGCTTCACGTTAACGCTCATTAAAGGTAAGGTCAGATGACTTATTAAATAATCTCGAGTCGCTTAATAAGCTAACGTTTTTTATAACGTATTAAGAATAATTTATTATCATTAAATTACGAAGTATTAACGAAAAAGTTATTAAGAATATTAAATAAGCTGAAGCTCATTCTTTTAATGTTCTTTAGCGATTAATTTTACATATTAATATCATAATAACTAAGTATAATCATAGTAAATTTATTATATCTCACGTCTTTTATATTTAAACGCGCTAGCGAATAGTTAACGAAGCTGACCTTATAGATTTAATGTTTATAAACGTTAAATTACTTATAATTAAACTTCGTTAATTCGTTATATCGTTAATAATGTTTAAGATTTTTAAGTCGTAATATTATTATTTAAAATCATTCTTTGCGCGACGTTAAATTTAAAATGATAAATAAAATTTAGTACAAACATTAAAATTATATAAACGATCATATAAACGAAGAAACGAAATATTAAACTTATTACGCACATCTTTAATCGCTGTATTCACGTTAATATTAAGAATTATTATTTTATAATACGTTTAATGTAAATGTTTTTTATAGCTTTTAATTTTTAAAATCATAAGTTCATTAGCATTAACGACGATATTTAACTCTTTTCATTATTATACATACTTTTTTCGTCTTTAAATAATTTCGTATGTAATCTCTTACGAAATTAAAACTTCTGCGATCGCATTTAACAAGATTTTAATATGCGACGACAGAAAAGTTATTACATTAATTTAAGTAACAAATTGTTTTATAAATACATCGCTGATAAATAATAATATTAAATTACTTAATGAAACGATAACGACGACGATGAAGACTTCGCGATAAATAAATTATATTTTAATTCTTTCTTTAATATAAAAATTATTTATATTACTTTTCGCGCGTCTTTTACGTAATCTTTTCGTCTTTCGAGCATCTCGTTTATTTTAAAAGTTTTTTATTATATTTAATACTTTTATATTTATAACTTAATTAAATATAATCTTTATTCACGCGTTAATTTAAATAATTAATGTATTAATGATGTAATAAACTTCGAAGAATTTTTTTCATTCTTAAACGAATTATCTTTCGCTGTTTTATATAAAAACATTCTTTCGCAATTTTTCTTAATAATATTTATAAATTTCGAAAATTTTATACGTTTAAACATGTAATTAAATATTCATTACAATAAATCGTTTTCATTTATTTTATTATGTTAACGTTTATTTATCTTCGTATAATAAATATTATTCTTATAATAATTCGTGCATTTAATATTTTTATATTTATGCTTCGCGATAATTTTAATACGAAAGCTTTTCTTTACTGCATCTTTCTTTTTCTTATCTTTAACACTTTTTTTTAGCTTTTTTTAAAAAATCTTCGCTCTCATTTCGTTAAGAATAAAAGTCTTTTCGATTGTAAAAATTACTCGTAAATGTTTTAAAAGTACGTTAAATATAAATTTATTAAACGAAAATGTAATACGAATAAAAACGTCTTTTCTTTTTAATTTATATGTAAAGTAAGTCTTTAAACGTGAATATATCTTAATTCTTCAGTCATTAAACTCGCGAAGCTTAAATATTACTCTTTAATTAATTTTTTAATTACTTTAAATTATTTATATTTTTAACTTTAAATGATAACATGTAATGTCGTTATTTATAGCGTACGTGTTTATTAATCGTTTAATCTCGCGACGAAGAAAATTATAATTAAAAAAATTAATAATATTAACGATAACATAAATAAAATTATCGTTATATTCGAATTGCGAGCGGTTTATAATAATTATAAAAATAACGTTAAATTTCTTAATGACGAGAAGTTATTTTAATTTCTCTGTTTTCTTTTTCGTCTTCGCTAATGTAATTATATAATCATTAAGAGAAGAATTAATTAAAGATAATTAAGTATCTGAAACGATAATATCGTTATTATTATTAATATTCTTTATACGATGACTGCGCTTTTTATCGTCGATAGTTTTATTATTCTTTTTATTTATATATGCTTTAATAAAAACGACGACGTTCATTTTATTAATCGTCGTCTTTTTTTTCTTTTCATTTTTCTTTTTCTCGTTATTTTTCTCGTCATCGTCATCGTCATTAAAGATAACGATAATAAAATTTACGAAAGTGAACGATAAAGATCTTCGAGTAAACTTTTTTAAAAACTTCGTCTACGAGATCGAGACGAGAGTGAAAGTCGATGTTTTTAAATCGCTTACACGTAGCTTTAACTTCGTCGCTTTCTTATTATTTATATTAACGACGACGAGATTATTAAGCGAGAAAACAGTCTTCTTAAAGAGTTTACGAACTTTAACAGACTTACTCATAACGACGACGACGACGAGAATGATGACGACGGCGACGTCGGCGATGCAGAGATGAGAGAACACGCAGATGATTAAGATATATTAAATGCTTCAATTTGAAGGTTAATTGCTATGTAAAAGGCTATCTAATTAGAATTTACGAAAAAGCCAGACTTTTGGTGGTGGGGTCACCAAAATATTGACGTTTTGCCAAATCCGCCAACTAACTCGCAAGGGACGATAGCATTGGTCTAGGGCGGACTGTCACCACACAGCCTACAAGTACACTTTATTCACCCATTACAGTTAATAAGCCTTATATCCAAGGGTTCAATGAATTCATCAACGTCCCGTCTTCAAAGATCCTTTTGTAGTAGAATTACGGAAGTAAGTAGAATCGTTCAAATTGTAAGAAGAGTACAACGTAAAAGAGTAAGCGCCCGCCCTACGACCACGTGAACCGAGATCCTTACCTCCCAGGGCTGCCTTCCTTGGCAATCACGAGCAGTGAAAGACCGTCGACAGTGCTTTTCTGAATCACACTGAAGATTTTGATGATGATGATGATGAATTGGGAAACCCCCCATACAGGCTAGTGACCTGTTACTTCCATATCCACCTACCAAAAGGGTCAAGGCCTAAGTCGGTAGGTATGGCACCGGTAAGTCTTTCTAAATCATGCTATTGACCCTTGAGCAATTTGGACTTTCGTTGTGTTTATCATCGAGGTATAACGTGTTCTTGTTTGAAGATCTTTAGGAAAGATGGATTACTATCCCAACCCTCTATCTTCTGTATCATCGAATTTGAAATTGTATAGATCAGTGCTGACCAAACACAGTATCGGAATAACCGCGTCAGTGCCCGATCCACGCGCACTCAAATCGACCACGATGTCTTTGATGGTTTACCGGTGCGTCATTGGCGTAAGGCGCCCATCGTCGTCAACGCAACACCTCAGCGCGATTCCATAAATGCCAACAGCAAAGGTGGGATGGGACGGCCCGAACTGCCAATGCCGAGAGATGCCGCTCTATACTCTCCCATGAGCCAAGCTCTACTCAGAGCGGCGAGAATGGGTCTAGTCAACAAGTCCGCTCCGCCGCCGTTAGAGGATGAGAAAGAGCCGGGAGAAGAGGAGGATGCTGATGGAGACATCGACACCGGCTTCGTCGCCAAGCGGTGGGCTGTCGTACCAAAACATCTAGAAGGACCGGAACCAGAATTTCTGGCTAAAAGGAGGAAAGGCCTCCCGTCTGTTTATGGTGGCGTTACCGGAGTGGTTGGTAGCTCAGGCCAGATGAGGAAGACAAAAGTTAGGAAAATTGATGCTTCTGGGACTGCCACTGTGTTGGATGTTCTAGTCCCTGAGGGTCAAACGGTCGAGGGAGAAATTGTCGCAGAAGAGATCACTTCGACCGAAGCACTAGCGCCTGGTACTGTTGTAGATGGCGTTGGAGTAGTGAACGCTGAAGGTGTTGTAATCGCTAGAGATCAAGTATTGCCGACACCTCCAAGAAGGAGACCACCGCCTCCAAAGAGGAAGCCGAAAGGCCCCGGCCGGGGTAGGAGGAAAAAGGTTGGGTTTGTGCCGGCAACTGCGACTCAGGGTGCCATTGGCAAGCCGAATGACGTGGCGCCGGGCGTTGGCGAAGACAAGTCAAACATCAATGATCAAGGAGAGGCTAAAGACGATGTGGAGATGAGAGAAGAATCTGTCCTTCCGGACGGCGAAGATGGTGGCGAAGAAGGTAGTGAAGACGACGAAGAAGGCGAAGAGGGAGACGAGGGAGATAGAGAGGAAGGAGAACTCTCGCCTTCGCCGAGCTCTTTATCCAAATCACCATCTAAGCCGCCACAACCAACACCAAGTGCTGAGCCAGACGGCAATGCTGAAACCCTAGACCTTGATCTTGCAAGGTCCTTAGCGCCTCTCCAAAGAGAGCCTTCCAGCTCGCCAGATCTCCCGTTGGCTACCGCTGGCCAGGGTTTTGTAGCTCCGACGGTTCAAGTTGATCCAGCAGAGGACATACTCATGACCTCAGCGCCAGCACTGGATCAGATACCTGCTTTTCATAGCATTATGGTCGAAGATCCACCAATCACTGGTGACGCTCCGGTGAATGCTGAGCTTCCGGCCGAACATAATCCGCTGGAGGGCCTTGCTGAACCTGATGTGCCCATGGATGAACCCAAACTTCCCAAATATCCACCCGCTAACCAAGACGCGCACTTCCCAGATGGTGAAGAGGATCTCCTAGGCAGTTTGGAAAGGTCTTTGGATAAACGTGATTCGTAGGTGACCTCGCGTATGGACAAGGATTGCACATAAACGCGAAAATGCCTTTTGGATTCACACCGGTGCGTGCAAGAAGGGATGCTATTTACCTCGAAAACCGTAATCGACTCGAGGAACCTGTTCACTCAGAAGATGTCAAATCTTGGAAAAGGCTTAGCTGTTACTGCCGTTGCAATGCCGAGCAAGTGGAGAGTTCTTGAGAATACGCGCTGCCGTCGCTCGAAGAGCTATTATAATTCATGAGGGCTTTCACCATCGCTTTACTATCGAGAGTACATAATCGGAGAGTAAGAACCAGACATGTTCACTCATAAGGTCATTCAGTGCCCTGTAGAATGGCTTCGCCGTTGAAGTAGCTGCTTAGCTGATCTTTATGTTTTCTCATTGTCAGTAAGGCTTCTGCCCTCTGAATCCTACACTCTCTGCTAACATGATTCAGGTGTGAATTGGAATCGACGTTCTTGCTACTAGGGAGCGCCATTATGCTGCACCTGTTTTTTGGAATTTGTTGTAGGACTTTGACAGTATTCTACGCTTGCCAGTCATGAATTTATATCGAGGCATATTTTGAGAAAGTCTGGTATTGTTGCTGGAATTAAGTATCGTATATAGGTTATAAATACCACGTCTGTCCCACACAAATAACCCCCCACATCACTCCCTTACAATATCCTCCTCGTAAAAAACGTCATCGCCCCCGTCACCAGCGCCCTCACCCCTGTCACCAACGTTGGCTGCACCACCGGCGCAAAAAACGGACTATGATTCACCGGTATATCTTCCATGAGCCGCCCCTCCCTCTCCTTCTCATCCCACGTATCCGGATCCACGCCGCCAAAGAACCAGAAACTCGTTGGTCGGCTGACCGCGCTGCCGAGGATGGTAAAGTCCTCTGAGCCGTTGACGCGGGGGGTATCGGCGTCGAAGGAGAAGACGTCGGCGAACGAGGCGGCGAGTTGGGTTGTAATGGCTTTTGCGTTGACGGTTAGCGGGAAGGAGGAGGTGGGTTCAATCAGCGCTTCTTTTGGGCTTCCGCTAGCTTCGCACTCGGCTTTGACGATCCTGTGTACTGCATCGAGCACGCGCTCGCGTATTTTGGCGTCGATGGTTCGCACGTTCACTTTTAGCTCCGCTTTATCGGGAATAATGTTTTCCGTCTGCCCTGCCTGCAGCGCGCCGACGGTCACGACAGCCATGTCGCTAGGGTTGACTTCACGGCTGACGATTGTTTGGAGGCGGAGTACTACGTTTGCGGCTAAAACTACTGGGTCAATGGTGCGGTGGGGCATGGAGCCGTGGCCACCGCGGCCGTAAAGGGTGATTTTGAAACTGTCGGCTGCGGCCATGATAGTGCCAATCTTAGAGCCGACGTGGCCGGAGCGGTCGGCCATGACGTGTTGGCCTAGGACGATGTCCGGGACGGGGATTTTAGTATAGAGGCCGTCATCGATCATGGCTTGAGCGCCAGCGCCGCGCTCCTCGTTGGGTTGGAAGAGGACAATTAGGGTACCGCTCCAGGCAAATTTGATGCGGCACAGTTGTTCTGCGGCTGCCAGGAGGCATGTGACGTGCATGTCGTGCCCGCAGGCGTGCATCACCGGCTTTACCACACCGTCGGAATCGCGCATGGTCGCTTTGCTGGCGTAGGGGAGTCCAGTCTTCTCCTCCACGGGTAGCGCGTCCATGTCTGCGCGCAAGAGGACGGTTTTACCTTCCCCGTTTCTAAGGACGCCAGCGAGGCCGTGGCCGCCAATATCGGTGTGTATTTCGAAGCCAGCGCTCAGTTTGCGGAGGTGGGCTGCAGCGGTTGCAGCGGTTGCACGCTCTTGCAGGGAGAGTTCAGGGTGAGAGTGAAGGTATTTGTAGAGATCTTCGTAAGGGACGAGGTCGATGTCGCTGATTTCCATGACTCGGCGGAGAGACTGCTGCGTCATTGTGACAAAGGGATGAGGTGTGCTCGTCTAGTGCTTAGGGTAATGATTGTTAGTACACAATCTTCTTAGCAGAAGGTTCTAGATGGACTCTAACCTATACAGACAGTAGAGTAACTATAGTAGGCAGTTATCTAGCTATGAAAGGTAAGAGGATCTTCCGCACTATTATTAGTAATAGTTGGTACTAACAATTATTACCCCGGCAAGGAAGTATCTGCCATCCGAGACTCTCTCATTGAATCGGAGCTGTAGCATGCAAGCTTGACGACTTTGGCCTTTTAGAAGGATTGTTTGGTAATCGCTTATGGTCTAGTTCATCCTACCTTACGGAGCTTCTTCCGCGCCCTGCGCACCTCTAGCTCAACATCTTTCATTTCTTTGGCAATGCTTGCTAATGCTGGTACGATCCCTATAGCTGCACTTTTGAATGCGGCTTGAGATTGCCTCAGCGCTGGCGGCACCAGGATCCCAAACCAGTTCAGGGGATCACGAGGATACGGCTCACACTTAGCTTTGGAAGCTTCCTTTGTCGCCTTTAGCATATCGGCTCTATCGTTTGATGTTTCTGACATTTCTAAACTCATACTTTCCCGGCTCTTATCGTCCGAAAATCGTGACGGAGAAGAGTTGGAACGTAAAACAATGGAGAACGGTGGGCTATCAGCACATAATGATCTAGAGTGCATAGTCAGCTTTCAATAGATGTAAGATGATATGGGTGTAGGCAGTGGTCTCGTACACGCGAGTCGTGGCCTGCATTCTTTCATCATAAAAGTCCTGACCGTAGCAAATGCGGTGTGGGTTCGAAAAATTTGCTTGGGCGAGAGATATATAGCCCTTGAGGACAAGTAAGCAAGGACACCATTAGTGACTGTATAGCTTTAACGAAGACAAACAGTAGAAAGGTCACGACATAGATTCTGCTGTAGGGACTGGTATTGATGTAAGAGGTCTAGGTAGCGCTCTAGGATGTCGTCGAGGGTGCATGTGAGGACGGCCTTACTCTCTGACACACGGCTAGATCCGTCGAGTAACTGCTGAGCTACTTGTGCCATATAGAACTAGGATCAAGAAGATCCAACATATATCCGAAGTGTGTAGGAAGGTTTCGGTAGTAGCAGCTAAGAGGAATTTGCTAGGGTTTGTGATATCGCTGTGTGTTTCCTTGCGCAATGTGTTAAACCTTGAGTTTGCCGAGTCGCAAAACTGCAAGTTCATTAAAAATTGAGTACAAATCCCCAAAAATCTTTGATATCCCAATATCGATCAGATATGAGACTTGTACAGCTGTTGTATATGAAGCAATGTAAAGTGCTATGTTAATAATTCAATGAGGCTTAATAACGAGCTTAGCTGAAGCTGATACGAAGCTTTATAGGGAGCTTTACAAATGCTTTGTA
>JAABUO010008458.1_pt1 | contig 11629 bp, 11 predicted proteins | sample 5559291 | NCBI WGS metagenome assembly JAABUO01 (sample SAMN10711878, study PRJNA513372) | rock metagenome | isolation source: Antarctica rocks | place: Antarctica: Victoria Land, Finger Mt sud | reverse complement strand
AAGCGGACCGCCCGCGGCTTTCGGAGCCAGGCGAACTACCAGCGCCGTATTCTGCTCGCCAACGCGGCAGCCGCCGCGTGACCAACCCCCCGGGACCACCAGCTTCACGCTTCACCGCGAAGAGCCGACAAGACGGACGAGAGAGCCGTCGGTCACCACGACGCTCGACAGCATCTCGTCACCACGAAACAGCAGGTCGACCTGTCCGGCGGTGGTCGCCGCATCGACGACGACCGCGGCCTGGGCCAGCTCGCCCAGGGTGACCGCCATCGCGTCGCGTGCCGCGGGATGGCGCTGGTCGGTGGGGGGACGACGCGGGACCGGCAGGTGGTCGATCATCGGCAAAGTGCTCACCGGGGGGCTCCCTGGCATCGACGGCGGTCTCACGTGTGCACTCGACAAGGCGGACGCCGGACCTGAGGGGAACAGTGGGGTTCGTGACGCATCTGAACATCGAGCTGAAGGCCCGCTGTCCTGACCCGGATGAGACGCTGACACGCCTGCTGGCCCTCGGCGCCCGTCTGGAAGGCGTCGACGCGCAGACCGACGTCTACTACCAGTGCCGCAGCGGCCGGCTGAAGCTGCGCCGGGGGATCATCGAGAACAGCCTGATCAGCTATCACCGCCCGACGAGGGCGGTGGCCGCCCGTCCTACGTGGAATTGGCGCAGCTGTCGCCCGACCGGGCGATCGACCGTGTCCTTGATGCTGCGCTCGACCGGGACGTGGTCGTGGACAAGCGCAGGCACATCCTGTGGATCGCGAACGTGAAGTTCCACGTGGACGACGTTGTCGGCCTCGGGACCTTCGTGGAGATCGAAGCGATCGACCGCGACGGCGGTCTAGGTGAAGAGCGGCTGCGCGAGCAGTGCGAGCGCTACCGCCAGCTGCTCGGCATCGAGGACGCGGACCTGGAGCCGCGTTCCTACAGCGACCTGCTCCGGGGAAGGTAAGGCCCCGACGAGATCAAGGTACGTCTTCAACCATCGGCGCATCCTTTGTTAGGGAGTTTTGCTGGTTGAAGTCGTCCGTTCACCTGCAGACACCATCGTCTAAGCCGTGCCGACTGACCCTGGGCACGGGCGACGCCGTGTCCGCGACCCGAAACCCACCAGCGATGGCTCCACCCACGGTGTGCGCCTGCGACGAGCCTGGGAACGCAGCCGCCAGGCGGTCCAGGAGCCTGAGGGCAGTTGTCGTCACGATGGGGCCGGCGGCCACGAGTGCCTGCCCTGCAGCGTGTTCCGTCAGCTGCACTGATCGAAGCCACGGGACCGGCCGGCCCGCAGCCGGCCCTCATCTGACTTGGAGGCGGCCCTTCCGTGCTGATCGATGGAGCATTCAACTTCCGAGACGCCGGCGGAACTCGAACCATGAGCGGCCGACCCGTCGCTTTGGGATGGCTTTACCGCTCCGGCAACCTGGATGTGGTCACGCCCGACGGCTGGGTCACGCTGGACCGGCTCGGGGTGCGCCGGGTCGTCGATCTCCGGCTCGACCGGGAGCTGACCAAGCCCCCGCTTGCCGCACCGGGGCCAGCGACCATGACCCTGCGGGCACCGGTGTGGGGCGGCGACGACCCCGGCGACGGGGTGCTGGAACGCCTGGCCAGGACAGGTGGGGTCAGCCCGTCCGAGGCGCTGCAGGCGTACGCGGACGACAAGGTGTCGGGCTACCTGCGGATCATCGAGCATGAAGCTCGGGCCATCGGCGTCGCCGTAGAGGCGCTCGCGGGTGCGGGAACGGACGCGGCCGTGGTGCACTGCGCGGCGGGCAAGGACCGTACCGGCATCGTCATCGCTCTGCTGCTGCTGAGCCTGGGTGTCCCGCCGGAGCAGGTCGGCCGCGACTACGTCAGCTCCCGTTCCGGCATCTCCCCCGCCCGGATCGCCCGGTACTCCGGTGAGCTCGAGGCCCTGGGCGTGGCGCAGGCGGACTTCGCACCGGTGTACGCGGCGCACCCACCAGCGTTGCAGGCCGCAGTCGCCCTGGTGGAACAGCGATGGGCGTCGGCCACGGGGTACCTGCTGGGACCGGCAGCGGTCCCTGCAGACCAACTCGCGGCGCTCCACCGCAGGCTGCTCGGGCCTTCTCGCAGCGGCTGCGGTCAGCCCTGAGGGCCGCGGGCGGCGATGCCCGTCGTCACCAACACGACCGTAGCAACGACGACGAGGACCAGCGCCGTCGCGGCCCCGACGTCCGCCGGGGTGCGCCGGTGCTCGCGCAGCGTGGTGGGGGTCGGCACGGCCCCAAAGGCGCGGGAGTCGGCGACCATCGCCATCGTCGAGGTGGAGCGCAGGGCTCCGATGAGCAGCGGCACCGTTATTGCAGGGATGCAGGTCAGGACCCGGCGGGCGTAGCCGGGCAGTTCCCAGGGCCTGCGCCAGCGCGGCCGGCTGAGGTCGAGGCCGCGCACCTCGACTGCTCGCAGCAGGACAGTCAGGCGGGTGAGGAGCTCGGGCAGGAACCGCAGTGCGACCCCGAGGGCGAACCCGGCTTTGGCCGGCAGGTGGAACTTGCGGAAGGCCCAGACGAGGTCGGCCGGCGTGGTGGTCAGGACGATCATCAGCGACGCCGAGGTGCTGACGAGCAGGCGTCCGGACTGCTCCCCGCCGTAGGCGAGCCCACTCAGGGAGATGCCGGGCGTGCCCATCCAGCTGATCGCGGACGGGAAGGCGACGTCGACCGCGACGTGCCCCGAGGGTGAAAGCGCCGGATGAAACAGGGCCTGCGACCACACGATGGCCAGTGCCGGCGCGATGGCCATCGTCAGCACCGCGCGTACCCGCGCAGCTGAGGGCCTGAGCACGAACCAGGGCAGGAGGGTCACGGCGAGCAGGCCGAGGACGGCCTGCCAGCCAAGAAGCACACTGACCGAGGACATCACGAACGGGTAGACCACCTTGATCCGTGGGTCGAGCCGGTGGACGGGCCCGTCTGAGGCCTCGAAGGAGAACATGCTTCGGAGGCCACCAAGCCCCACGAGCTTAACGAACGCAAGCGGCAGGACAACGGGGACGAGGAAGACGGCCACATAGCCGACCAGGGTCCGGCCGAGCAGCGACCCGGACAGCGCGTGGGTCATGAGGCGGCCGCCGGCACCGGCGGGCAGAGCCGGCGAGCGAGCTGCTCGACGGTGAGCGCGACCCGGCGAAGGGGCGAACCGGCGAGGCGAGCGTGCAGGTCAGCCACCGGAGGAGGGACCAAGTGCGCCCGGCGCAGGACGTCGGTCTGGGCGAAGACCTCCACCGGTGGCCCGACCGCGGCAACCCTCCCGTCAGCCAGGACGGCCATGCGCGTGGCGTATGCCGCGATCACCCGCATGTCGTGGCTGATCATCAGATAGGTCATCCGCTCGCGGTCGCGCAGCTCCTGCAGGAAGCCCAGGATGGCCCGCGCGTGCCCCTCGTCCTGGCCCGTCGTCGGCTCGTCCAGCACGAGCCCGTGCGGTGCCTGGACGAGCAGGGCGCCGATCGCCAGTCGTTGCCGCTGGCCAGCGCTGAGCGTGAAGGGGTTCGCCTCACGCCGGTCGGCAAGGCCGGTGATCTCCAGCAGGGTCTCGAGCCGTCCCGCGCCGTCCCGGATCGGGCCCGTGCGTCGCCCGCGGCGGTGCTTGAGGCCGAAACCGAGCTCGTCCTTGACGGTCGCTGTGAACAGCATCGAGTCAGCCGACTGGAACAGGTAGGCCAGTCGGTGGATCTGGCGCGACACGTCCGACGTGTCGACGCGGCGTCCGTCCAGCACGACCCGGCCCGAGGCAGGAGCACGAAAGCCCATGGCCAGTTCGGCAAGAGACGTCTTGCCCGAGCCGTTCGCCCCGGCCAGGGCGAGCCACTCCCCCTCCTCACCGGTCAGGTCGACGCCTTCGAGGACGGATCTCTGCTCGTAGCTGACACCCACCCCCTCGAAGGCCAGCAACGGGGCCTGCCGGTCTCCCAGGGCTGGTGCAGGAATCTGGCGAGCAGGGTCTGCCAGAAGCGCCGCACCTGGATGCTCAGCAAGGGCTTGGTGGGCCTCTGCGACCGACAGCGGTGGCCCCGCCGGGAACAGGTGGGGCAGCAGCAGGCCGAGGCGGATCATCTCCGGTACGCCGACCCCGAGGTCCGACCAGCAGGCGGTGTCCCGGAACGCGGCTCGCGTGGGGCGGTCAAGCACCACGCGTCCGCGGTCGAGCAGCAGGACCCGGTCCACCCAGGGCACGACCTCGTCGATTCGGTGCTCGATCAGGACCACCGTCATGCCCCGTTCCCGGTTGACACGGTGCAGCACCGCCAGCACGTCCTGAGCGCCGGCGGGGTCGAGGTCCGAGCACGGCTCGTCCAGGACGAGCACCTCCGGATGCATCGCGAGGGTCGCGGCGATGGCAACGCGCTGCTTCTCCCCACCCGACAGCGCTGTCGTTGCCGCCGAGCGCAGCCCTTCGCACCCCGTCATCGCCAGCGCCTCACGCACCCGTGCGGCGACGACCTCGCGTGGCAGACCCAGGTTCTCGGGGCCGAAGGCGACCTCGTTCTCCACGGTGGGGGTGATGAGCTGGCTCGAGGGGTCCTGGAAGACCATGCCGACCCGCTGCGCGACGTGCTGCGGTTGGAGCGTCCTCAGCTCGGCCCCGTCGAGCTGCACCGAGCCGGAGAAGCGGCCGGGCACCCGGGCGGGGACGAGGCCGCACAGGGCGAGGGCGAGTGTCGACTTGCCGCAGCCGGACGGCCCGGCGACCAGGATGACCGCGCCGGCCGAGACGGTCAGGTCCAGCCCGTCGAGCGCCGGCTCAGCGGCACCGGGGTAGCGGAACCTGAGGTCTCGAACGACGAGGTCGGCCATCTAGCCGTGACCGCGGTCGGAGGCCCGGCGCCTGAGAAGGAGCAGGGCTGCGGTCACCAGCAGCAGGATCCCGGCTGCGACGAAGACGGTGGCGGCGTCGGACATGTGGAAGTTGTTCGTGGAGTCCGAGCCGTAGCCGGAGACCGACATGTACGTCGCGTCCGCGGCCAGCAGCACAGTCAGCACCGCGCTGATGACCGCCATCCGCATCAGGCCCTGGCGACGCCGCTGCTGACCGGTCCCGCTGGCGGGACCGTGCCCGTGGACGGTCATCGCACTCGCTCCTTCTGCGGCCGCTGTCCGCTGGTGTCGTTGGCGGGTTCGAGGAGGTCATCGTCGGCGTAGCCGGCGTCGGGCCGCACGGTCCGGGCGATACGCACGGCCAGGGGTGCGGTGATGCCCGCCTCGATGCTGTTGCCGATGGTGTTGAGGATGACGTACACGACGATGGCGCCGCCGGTTTTGGTGATGCCGCTGAGCAGCGGGGTGATTACCGCGGACTGGGCGGCAGTCGCCGGGAAGGCGCGCAGCGCACCGAGGACCAGGCCGTCGACGACCGCTGGCACGCCGGCACTGCTGAAGACACGACCACGTCGGTAGAGGATGTACAGGTCGAGGAAGACTCCCTGCAGAAGCCCGTAGGGCCAGTAGAGCGGGCTGGACTCGGAGCCGCCGTAAAGCAGCTGCATGAGCAGGAAGTTCAGGAAGACCATGGCGGTTGCGGCGCCGGGTTTGCGGATGACCGCGATCCCGATCATCAGCAGGAACATGTAGGGAAGGTCGTTAACCGCGAGGTTGTGGGCGTACGGGATGCCCTGCACCAGCGGCGTGACCAGCTGGTCACCGATCAGGTTGTCGTAGACCTCCAGCAGCACGCCCATGATTGCAACGACGAGGATGTCCTGGGTGGTCCAGCGCCGGTCCGCAGCCAAGGACTGCCCCGTCGGCAGCGCTTTGCGGGTGTGTAGCAGCACGGCGCCGATGACGGCTAGGCACACGACGATGATGGCGCCGTAGACGACGACGTTGACCGCGAACGGGAGCTGGAAGGCGGCCTGACCCGCGGTCGAAGCGGCGAGAAGATGGCTTTTCATCAGCAGGCGAGCTCCTCAGGGAAAAGGGGTTGGCGACGGGAGATTAGGCAGCGGCAGATGAACGGCCGTGACACATGACGTGACGCCTCGATGAGTGGCACGCGACGTCATGGGTGATGGCGGATGCATCCGCCCAGGCGCTCCGGGCCGGATGGCACGGCAGTGATGACCACCGCCGGACGGTCGCTACCTGGGACTGATCGGCACTTGCGGTGGCTCGGTTGCGGGACCGGCGGGCCTGGGCCGTGCGCGAGCCCGCCGCACCTCGATCACGCCGTCTCGAAACCGTATCTGGGAGTCAGTCGTGCCGTGAGGGTCGGTCCTGCCGCCGCGGCTGGGAAGATTCACCGTTTGAACCGGTCGATTCTTCGGCGCAGGCTGGGCCCGTCTACGACGGGTTCTCCATGAGCGGACGGCCACTTTCTCTGAGCGCTCGAGTTGCCCCGGCCAATGCGCACGGTACGTCTGGTGTCAGGACTGGGTGTGCGACTTGCTTCGCGCTTGACGGCCCGTCATGTGCTCGTCGAGCTCGGAGTTCGCGTTACGGTTACCTCGCGTCCAACCTAGGCCGCCATCGTTGGCGCATGCCTGCCGACGACGAGAGTCGACCGGAGCCGAAGCATGACGCTCGGCCGTTCGTGCGGTTGCGGCATGCCTGGGCTCGGCGGAGTCTGGCGGTCCGGAATCGTGAGGACTACTGCCGCCACGACGGTTCTGGTGGACACGAGTGCCTTCCGTGCAGTGTTTTCCGGCAACTGCACTGAAACCGGCGATGTTGGTCCCTGCCTGGGGTCCTCCGGACCCTGACGCTTCGATTTCCCGCGCGATGTGAGTCGAGCCCCGACCCTCACGGCCACCCCGTGCGCACCGGAGCCTGGTGCTGCGGGTTGTATCCCCTGCTTGCAGCGGCGCTGGTGGCCACACCGCCGCAATCACGGGCGGCGAGGCCCTACCGCCGGCACCCACCCCTGGGCGAGCCCCCCGCGGCCCGCCGAGCAAAGTCGCCAGATGTTCACCGGCTCGACACCACTACGCCGTTCTTCGCACCTAGCCGTCACCTACCTTCCGTAACGGCCGTTACTTCGCCTCAGTGTCGCTGGGGTGTCTCATGGAGGAGACTCATGTCCCGACTTGTTGTCACGGTTGCTCGGCTCGGCGCCGCTGCAACCGCCGTCGCGGTGATTGCCGGATGCGGCAGCTCAACAACGGCAAAGTCCACCTCCGAGGCGCCCGGCGCGTCGAGCGTGCCCAGTGGCGGTCAGGCCTCGTCGACCGCGACGACGTCCGGGTCGACGCCGCTCGTCGTGTATTCCGCTCAGGGGTACGACGCACCGGTGACGAAGGCGTTTACGAAGGCGACCGGAATTCCGGTCAAGCTGGTGGACGACAGCACTGGTCCGCTCCTGACCAAGGTGGCCGCGGAGCGCAACAACCCGCAGTGGGGCGCGCTGTGGGTCGACGGCGACACCGCCTTCGCCTCCCTCGACAAGCAGGGTCAACTACTCTCCTACGCGCCGCCCGTTCAGCTGAACGGGCCGGGGCAGGCGCTGGTCCCGGCCGATCATTCCTATGTGCCCGTAAGCACGACCGTTATGGCAGCAATGATCTACAACGCGGCGAAGGCTCCCGGTACGCCGGCGTCCTACCAAGATCTGCTCTCGCCCCAGTACAAGGGCTTGGTCGGGATGAACGACCCGTCTCAGTCAGGCCCGACATACCCCTTCATCGCCGGCTTGATGAACCAGCTCGGCGGCCAGTCGGGTGGCGTCGCTGCGGGTGAGGACTACTTGCGCCAGCTCAAGGGCAACGGTCTGCACGTCTTTCCCACAAACGGGGACACGCTGCATGCGCTGGAGACGGGTCAGATCTCCTACGGGCTGATCCAGAGCTCGGCTGCAGCCGGCGAGGTGGCGAAGGTCAAGAAGTCTTCCGCGTTCGATCCGCGGGTCGTCTACCTTCCCAAGTCCACCCTGCTGCCTGGCGTGATCGGTATCGACAAGGCGGCACCACCCGCCGTTCAGGCAGAGGCCAAGCAGCTCGTCCAGTTCGTCCTGTCGCCGGCAGGCCAGCAAGCCATGCAACAGGGCGACCCCAGTGGAGACTCCCTGTTCTGGCCAGTCGTTCCGGGCGTCAGCCCGCTGCCTGCTCTGCCGCCGTTCCCGGCATACCAGAAGATCGACCCGTACTTCTGGGGCCCGTTGGAGAACCAGGTCAATACATTCTTCGACAGCACCATCAAGTAGGCGCAACGATGACCGCTGCTGGCTCCCCACCAGCAGGCCGGCCCTACATTGGCCAGCCCCGGTCGCCACGGGAAGAAGCTGTGCTGCTCCGTCTGGCGCGGCTCAGGGGCGGCGGCCTGTGGATCATCTTCTGGTTGCTGGTCGTGGGGATCCTGGTTCTGCCGATCCTGTTGTTCCTGGTGGTCGCGGTCAGCCCCCGCCTGTTGGGCCAGGGCGGGATGTGGTTCACCCTCGACGGCTTTCGGACCGCCCTTCAGGGGACTTTCCTGCGCGGCGCCGTCGATTCCCTCCTCGTGGGAACGGCGGCCGGCGTCATAGCCACTGCTGCAGGCGCTTACGTGGCGTGGCTGACGATCCGCACAGACGTTGCAGGGCGCCGCGTCTGGTCCGGCTCGATGTTCGTGCTGCTTCTTGCACCCTCCTACTTGATCGCCCTGGGATGGGAACGTTTGCTCGAACCTTCCGGGGTGCTCGACCTGTTGGGAGCACCGTCGGCGGCGGCTCGGTCGGCGTTCTACGGCCCGCTGGGCGTGGTGGTCGTGCTTGCGGTGAAAGGTGTGCCCTTCGCCTACCTTGCGGTGTCCGGTGCGCTGCGGGGGCTAGGCGATGAGTTCGAGGCCGCCGCTCGTGTGCACGGGGCAGGCCGGCTGGCCGCGGGGAGGATCGTCGTCGCTCTGCTCGCACCCGCGTTCTGGTCGGCCTTCGCGATCGTATTTGCCGAGTCTGTCAGCGACTTCGGGGTAGCGGCGACCTTGGCCAACGACGCGCACTTCCCCGTCGCCACCTTCACCTTGTACAACGCAGTCGACAACTTCCCGGTCCAGTTCCCGGTCGCGGCCGCGGTCGGATGGGTGCTGATGGCCATGGCGGGGCTGGCCCTGCTCGCCCAGGGTTATGCCGTGCGCGGCAAGGCCTACCGAGTGCTGGGCGGTCGCACCCGACCGGCCCGGCGTCATCGGCTCAGTCGTACAACTGCCGGGGGCGCCGTTACTGCAATGATCTTGCTGCTCGTGGTGGGCCTGGGGATCCCTGCATTCGGGGCTGTGTCCGCGTCGCTCGTGAACGGCCTCGGCTCCCTGATCGGAGACCACTTCATCACCCTCGACAACTACACCCGCACGCTGGACAGCCCTGCCCTACGCGACCCGCTGCTCTACTCGGCGCGGCTGGCAGCCATCACCGCTACCCTGGCCGTCACCGTCGGCCTGGTCGCCGCCCGGCTGCTGTCGGTGCGTTCTCGCCGGATCAGCGGACGCCTTCTGGACCTGCTACTGCTGACCGCGGTGGCCTTACCGGGCATCGTGTTTGCAGCCGGTTACATCTTCACGTACAACCTCCCGCTGACGAACCGCCTCGGGCTGCACCTATACCAGACGTCGTTCCTGCTCCTCCTGGGGTATCTGGCGACCGCGCTGCCCACAACCTCCAGGGTCCTGCTGGGCAGCGTGAGCCAGGTGCAGGAGTCGTTGCGTGAAGCCGGCCGGGTACACGGCTCAGGTGCCTTTGGGTCGTGGCTGCGCACAGTTCTTCCGCTTCTGGCGCGGCCGCTGGCGGCGGCGTGGGTGCTGACGTTCGCCGCGACAATCCTGGAGTTGCCGGTCTCCCAGTTGCTCTATCCGCCCGGCCAGCCGCCGGTGGCTGTCGGCATCACGAAGGCGCTGGCCAACTACGACTACGGCGGCGGCACCGCCATGGAGGTCATCGCCATCGCGTTCACGCTCGCTGTCGTCGCCATGGTGTGGCTGGCGTTCCGCCTGCTTGCGCCGGTGGGTTGGCGACGGATCGGGTCGTCCGCGTGAGCACCGAGACCGTTCCAGCCGGCCAGCGGGGACACCACGTCGAGGTTAGGGGTGCGACGAAGCGCTACGGTGCCACCCCTGCCCTGTCCGAGGTCAGCTTCGCCGTGGAGCCTGGGCAGTTCCTGGTGCTCCTTGGACCATCCGGCTCGGGCAAGTCGACGCTGATCCGCAGCATCGCCGGTGTTGAGCGCTTCGACACCGGAGTGCTGCTGCTCAGCGGCAGCGTCGCAGCCGACGGGCGGCACCACCTTCCGCCGGAGCGTCGTGACCTCGCGATGGTCTTCCAGGACTACGCGCTGTGGCCACACCTGACGGTGCACGGCAACGTCAGCTACGCCCTGCGCCGAAGGCGGCTCGACGATCACGCGGCGCGCGCAAGAACCGACTCGGCGCTTGATCGGGTCGGCCTCGCCCGATACGCCCACCGCTATCCCCACGAGTTGTCGGGCGGCGAGCAGCAGCGCGTTGCGCTCGCCCGCGCCGTCGTCGGCGAGCCCAAGCTGCTGCTGTTTGACGAGCCGCTCTCGAACCTCGACGCTGACCTGCGCGAGCGGCTGCGGGTCGAGATCGCGACCCTGACCCGGGAGACGGGAGCGACTGCCGTCTACATCACTCACGACCAGGCGGAGGCGTTCGCGCTAGCGGACAAGATCGGGGTGCTCGAAAGGGGAGCGTTGCTGCAACTCGCAGCACCCGAGGAGATCTACCGCCACCCTGCGGCGCCCTTCGTCGCGCGCTTCACGGGTACGGCAGGTGAGCTCCCTGGCCAAGCCCTAACGGTGACGCAGCATGAGGCACGGGTCGCGGTCGGAGACAATGTCATCGCCGCACGCTGCATCGGCACCGTGGCCACCGGAGCCGCGGTCGAGCTACTGGTGCGCCCTGCCGCAACGCACATCGAGAAGTCTGGTGGCGCTGACAGCTCATCGGCGGCTCGCCTGGGTTGGCTCGATGGCGTTGTAGCCGACGTTGCCTACCGCGGCCGTGGCTATGACCACGTGGTGGTCTGCCCCAGTGGGACGTTGACCGCCGTCCACGACGCCGACGCATACGCCCGCGGCACACCAGTGCGGGTTCGTCTTGACCGCGACGGCTGTCTGGTCCACGAGCGACCGGCGCTCTCGAGCGCCCGTAACGCAGAGAAGGTGACGGCTGTTAATGTCAGGCCTCCAGCGCCGGTCATGCAGCTCACCGGACAAGCACCCCGTAGGGAGTACCAATGAGTGGAACCGCCCTGTTCATCGCCGTCTTCTTGGCCTGCGCCGTGGAAGCCGTCGAGGCGCTGACAATCGTCCTGGCTGCCGGGACGGCGCGAGACTGGCGCTCGGCGCTGACAGGCGTTGCTGCTGGCCTGGCCGTCCTGACCGTCATTGTGGCCATCCTTGGCCCAGCGGTCTCGTCCATCCCGCTCAACGGGCTCCGACTCTTCGTCGGGGGACTGCTGCTCGTGTTCGGGCTGCAGTGGCTGCGCAAGGCGATCCTTCGGGCCAGCGGAAACAAGGCGTTGCACGACGAGGCAAAGATTTACGCTACCGAACTTGCCGCTGCGCGCTCGGCCGAGCACCAGCAGCGGGGGATGGTCGCGGACTGGTACGCCTTCACGCTCTCCTTCAAGGGCGTCGTACTCGAAGGGCTCGAAGTAGCCTTCATCACCCTGACCTTCGGATCCAACC
>JAABUO010008456.1_pt1 | contig 11633 bp, 11 predicted proteins | sample 5559291 | NCBI WGS metagenome assembly JAABUO01 (sample SAMN10711878, study PRJNA513372) | rock metagenome | isolation source: Antarctica rocks | place: Antarctica: Victoria Land, Finger Mt sud | reverse complement strand
GTAGCTAGCCAACCAGCACACCTTTCTGTGTGCGGGCTTACCGCCGCGGAAAACAACTGTAGCGCTCGTGGCTGATCGGTGAACACGACTGTACTGTACAAGCAAAACAGGGCTGCAGACACAGGCTTGACTTGGCAGCTGTGCGGCACGCAAGAATCATAGGAACCGATGCCTTCTGTTGGTCAACGTTCGTGGCAAAACAAGACAGCTGTAGTCTGTAGTATCCAGTTTATGCAGCAACACAGTGTGCTATCAGCAAGAGCCAGAACACAAGAAGTACCAAAAACCTGCTGCCTGGACAAGCTTCCCTCTGACAGAGGGGGAGCCTGTTCAGTCAGCAAACTTCTCTGCAACCTGTTGCATATGCACAGTAGTGCAGTGGACTTACTGTTTCAGAAATTTTGGGCAGAGTTTGGTGCCTTCTGACTTTTGACTTTGACTTTGACGGCAGACTGCTGACTGCTGACTGCGTCTTCGACTGTGTCGAAAACTTGAAAGTTGTTGTACCCGGCTGACAGCAGGATTCTGAAGCTGTTGCTTTCAAATTTGATTGTGCAATCCCCAAGGGCATGCTGACACAGGATGCAGCCACAGATGGGATTCATAATGTACTTTGCAATCTCCAGCAATGCAATGGTCCAGACCTAAATTTATGACTCAAGCTGTATCCAGAGTTACTGAGCAAGGAGCTTCGAAAGTAAACGTCGTATCAACATAGCTTGTAGAATTCACAAGCCTCTAATCAACTCAGCCGATTGATAAGTCATGAAATTGTTCCGTAGTTGGGCACCTTGGTGTCAGTCCAGAGGCTGCGTTTGAGTAAGGCACAGCTGCACTGTATTCATGCTGTATTGTACTGCTTTTAGCAGCTCGTAATGCTGTTAAGTCCTTTACAACACCATGTTATTGTATCATAAACAAGCCACAGACATGTTGGTACATTTGCAGACACCTTCACATGAAGGGTGTCAACAGTGGTTTCTATTTTTCTGAGGAGCTGAAGTGCTTTGTCCGCGCATTTTTGTTGAAGTTGCATTGCAGTCCTGTAGCTTGATGTTGAGATTTGAATTATACCATTCGTTCATCATCAGATTGGATGGCTTGGCCGCCAAGTTGCCCCATTGTTGTCTCTGCACAATTGAGCACCTTGACTTGGAGACTCAGAGTCAGGGCTTGTCCAATATCATACAACAGCTGTGTTGCAACTAGCATTCTGCAAGCTGCGCAGTGTATCCACATTTTGGTGATTTGTCTAGACTAGATCTGCATCACGAACGGGTATCAAGATGAATGATTGCATTCAAGGCTCCTTATGAGCTTGGCAGTGCCACCTTGTAGCAAAGACTCATGCACATGATGGCCCAAGCGTGGATATGAGTCCAAGCCTGGATTTGAGTTCTTACACAATGATGCTGTCCTTTGTGCACGTGCGTATATGCACAGACATGCTTACAAATGCATGCATCCATATATGGTCTGATGTGCAGGTTTAGCCTAAGCATGAAACATGCACAAATACTGTCCGCTGACTGCAAGCTTGTTACCCTGCTCAGCAAACTGCGTAGATCTGGAACACCTTTACTGCACTTGTGTCTAGATCTCAATCATCGTATACATGTAGACAGGCAAGTACAACAACATGGCAAATGGCGTGCGCAAGCCCATGGGGGGCCAGTATGTGGCTTGGTACTGTAATTGACGCTAAAGCTACCTGTGCTGTCTATACATAAGCATACATGCATACAACGTATACAACTGACCGACAAGTGGCAATGAAGAAAAGAAGCTGATGTTGGCTGATGTTTACGTTGGGTTACATCGGCCTAATCCATTAAATCTGGTCAGGAATGGTGTCATTGTTGGCTTGCTTTTCACTAAAGCAACACGACATGCACTTTGTCACCAATGCAAGTTTGGGTGACCAGGTCTACAAGTTCATTGTTTGGTCAGCATGTGACTTTCAACTGATGCCTTGCCAGTGCAACATGCATATGCTTGCATAATTGATCATGAGAGAAAAGCAAATCCTATCCCATCACAGTGCCTTCCAGCAACTCAGACCGGGCAACATCTGGTCCTCTGGGGCTTTGACCCTGTCTGTTAAAATGCAATTCTTTCAATGCATCGTTATGTCTGTGCTGCTGTACTCTGGAGAAACATGGGCTGTTGTGAAGCAACACATTAGCCCTTTGGCTGTTTTTCAGATGAACTGCTTGCAACGCATCTGTGGCATATCCTTGCGTGATCATGTGCTAAATGTTGACATACTGAATAGGTGCAAAACCCTATCTGTGGAGTCTCAGCTGCAAGGCAAAAGACTCAGGTGGCTAGGTCATGTTTTCAGGATGCCTAATGATAGATTGCCTAAGAAGCTTTTGTTTGGTGAAGTCAAGGGGCTTCGCTCACCTGGCCGCCCTAGGTCTAGTTTCAATGATGGTATGTTATGTGATTGTCAAAACTGTTGTATTAGTAGGCCTTATAGGGATGCACAAGACAGGCTGCTCTGGAGAGACAAGACTTGTCCTGCACATACCTAGCTCATCATGAGCTGGAAAGCGTTTTTATTATTATTATTGTTATTTTTACAGCAGGAGTCAAAAGTCTGCATCCAAACATGTGCATTGTTGTACATTGCAGCATTTCCCTGCATCCCCAACTGCCATGGTATCATGAGTCACCTCATCACTGGGGATTACATGATCAAGTTTGAAAGGAACAGCTTTAGAGTTCAGCTGTCAGCGAGGGGTATAGCAACTTGCTTTGCCTCGGCGCAGCCGAAGGCGCAGGTATGCGGAGGTGTGGATTGCCTTTGTCTTTGTCTTTGTCTGCCGTCTAGGTCAAAGTCAAAAAGTCAAATAGCAACCACTCTGGCAATTTTTCTGGCAGCTGCAAGTGATTGCACTGAAAACAGGGGCTTGCTGGCCGCACAAGCTTTGCTTCAACTGACAGCAAAGCTTGCTCAACAAGCAAACTCCTTGTCTTCTGTGAAAATGCTGTGGTTAACAGCACACAGCTTTGCTTCACAAACTTGATACTACAAAAGAAAGCTGGCCTATTTTTACAGGCAGCACTGCCCTCTTGAGGCCTGCTTGCCTATGGCTTTTGCTTGCTGCTGTGCAGCAGGCTTGCCCTCCTGCTGACAACAGGATTCCTAGGTCAACGCACAGTCAAGATCAACGCTCTGCAGCTAGCGCTGCGGACGATATCTGCCGCACTGGTCACACGTACGCACGCGTTCGATGGTGTACTAAGCCTACCCTAATGTCCCGCCGGTCAGTTTGAGCTGTCCTCGCACACGAATTGTTCTGCTAAGCAAGGACTGGTTTTTGGATACAGACTTTTGTCCGACCACTATACGGCAGTACAGCTGGCATCATAAGTCTGCTTACACACATTTGCATTTCTGTGGCCTTGAACATTGTTGTGCATCCCAAAGTGACATATGAACATCAGTCACCATATCATCAGGGATTGCACACCCAACTCTGCAACCCCAGCTGTTCAGATTCCTGCAAACCCTAGCCAGATTGCAATTTCCAGCCAAGCACGGTATAAGCTGTTGGCAAAAGGCTGATGCAGTCAGCAGTCCTAGGCCTATGGCAGTTGATAAAGATATCTTTGCGTGAATGATCTCATGTGCAGCTGCGACGGCAATTGCAATGCTGCACAACATACAAGCACCTCTGCCCCCCCTGCCATGGGAGTAATGGCTCTTTTCCCGAGCCCCCTGTACGTTTACAGAAACATCCATCCTACAATGGAAAACTGTGAAATGGCTGGGGACAGTACAAGCTGGCAGCGTTTCTGTCAGTTTTGACCTAAGCTCTGAGTCAGCCTGCATGTTTCTGACAGCCAAAAGGTTGCAACTTATCAGCAGTTAACCAGCCCCTGTTGCAACCCCTTCAAACCGCTCGCAGAATCACTGCACGCCTGATAGCTCCAAATAATATGTTGCATTCACACGTCCTGATGTAACATTGAGCCTGACAGTGTTCCAAAGTTTGGTGACGGGTGCACATTTGTGCATGACTCATCAGGTTCATACCCCCCAGGAATTTGTAAGCTGGAGGAAAGTTGGTGGGACTTCAAAACAGGTAATCACCAGCATCTATTGGGAGCGCGGCCATGTCAGCATTGTCGTCTGTTATTCAACCAGCACAGCCTGTCAGCCTCATCATTAATCATGAAATCACACCAACTACGTCGCACAAAAATAGCAGTACAGATTCTATGGAACTATTCAGCTATTGCTGGCACATGTTGGGGTGTTGACAGGCTAAGTTGTTCTGCCTAGCAGCCTTGGTATTGTGGACTATCACACCCATATAAGATGCCACTTGGGACAGGCCGGTCGTATTTGCACACTAATCCCAGGCCTGTTGAAGCAGCAGCCACTTTCAAACCCTGAAACATTGTCTCATCAGATGCCTTGATAGTTCCTTGGATAGCAGCAACAAGGCCCCCCTGGTCCACCGGCACTAGTCTGCTCTGGCGCACAGCTGGAGCATCCACTGGCTTCCCAGTAGCTTCATCCATGTAGAGTGTGGCATTGAGGGGGCTGTAATAAGAGCGTAGGACTTTGCCATAATTGCGGGCTTGGTTCGCAAGTTCTGGGTTGTATGCTGGCACACCCATCACCGTGGGGAAAATTTCCACAATGGCGGCGCGAAATGGCATGAACAACATGCTGACTAAGTCTGAGCCATGCACACCAACAAGAGCTTTGGCATCTGCGACCAAGTGCAGCTGCTGCTCAAAGGAAAGATCTCCCATGGTTGCCATGGTCACGTTGTACCCCATGCTGGACAGACTTGCTGCAACCCCCTCAGCGCCTAGTAGTCTTCTGCTCTCTGACTCTTTACGAGTTGCAATCAGGATGCGTTTCGGATCAGCTTCCTGTGCATATACAACACCGGAATTTTGGTTGTGCTCCGACATGCATTGCTGCAAGCATGCACTAGCAAGATAACCACACAGATGATCGATGACAGAAAGACTGCATACACCAAAGATGAGTAGTCGCAGTCACTGGTGTTCTAAGTCAGGACTGAGGAGTGCAGAGCTTGATAGTACAGAGGAATCAGCAGCAAACGGTCTGCTGACTTGACCCCTGGACCCAAGCACAGTCTAGGCAATGGCACAATGATCCGGGTGCAAATACACGCACTACTGAAGCAGTCTAAGAAAATGCTGCAGGGAGGATTCCTGCAAGCAGTTTCCATTCAGGGTGTCCTAGACACAGCTCCATGTGCATCTGTTCAGCTATATGTTGCAGATGGTGGTACGAAGACCAAACAAGGGCTGGCATACCTGGAAGGGTTTCAGCTTGTAGTGCTTCAGAACATGTGCAGCCATTTGCAGATAGTCACACAGCACAGGTGTATCACTCTGCAGCATGTTCATGTCAAACTGGAAGCCGCCCCCAACTGAGAACTTGACACGTTGCAGCTGTGTCACTGGGGGCATGTTGCGCAGCAAACCATGATTGTGACCAAAGGCAGCTGCCAATCCCTCGCCATACCGGCCAGGGGTATATCCCTCATCAGCAGCAGTGTCAAAGATCATGTGCAGCGTTCCCATTGGTACAGACACCTGCAAGTGTCACACAGGGTTGTACACCACCTGTTCTTGCTAGTCTTCATAACAGAGCTGAACAGAGGCTGTGAATGTCAATTGAAAGGGGCTGCAAGAGGCTGTTGTTGCTTGCCTTATTCATCCATCGGTACATGTGATAGAAGTTGAGATTGAGTGCGTGTGTTGGATTGGGGCCAGACGCATCCCCCATCACCAAAGTTGTCCCACTGAGCTTGGGCCAGGGCTTTGGGAATTGTTGTGCCAGCCAGCTTGGCGCTCTGCCCTTCCTGCAGCATGCAAACAGATACTGATATAGGATGGCAATAAGCCTGTTGATCAGGCACAAAAGTGTGTAAGCGGCCTTTCCAGCTCCCAAACTGAGAAGCGGTCATAATACTTATTCAAAATACATGGGTACTATAATGCTACAGGCAATCACTATTGCATCTAACAGTGTAACTGCAATACTCAGTCAACATATTCCTGTCATATGTACATCTTACTACTGTTAACCTGAGTCGGCGGCCCAGCCTTGTTCTACGTCAAACAAATCGAAGTTTACTATCAAAACAAATTCTCCGCTGGATACTCCCTGTGTCTATATGGCAAGTTAAACAGGATTGCCCTGGACGTGGTCCCACTTCAATCACAACCCTGGAGGCTCAATAGAGTACAGTAATTGACATGTCCAAGGACGGCCACACCTTGGGACAGTGAGTCCAGGTATCCTCAGCACAGGGCACATCGCACACAACATCTGATCACAGCACAAACACAAAATGTCCTACAATCAAAGACACAATACGTCCTTGGACAATCAAAATGAATAAGCTCTTGTGCCAGCAAGCTGCTTTGTGGTGTGTACACAATCTGTCACAACCCAGTGTGCCTTTGACAATGTTAGGCATTCAACATTGCACTGTTCCTGTGAGAGGCATTCTGGGTCCAGACATATCCTTGACAGCATATGCTGTATGATCCACAGTTGCAGCAAATTCTGACAAAAGCTGTGCATGCAATTGAGGAGAACCAGCGTGCTGCTGCTTGCAAGCTAGAAATTGCACATGTACATGTGCCAGCACATGTGAGGACCCGCATATGTGCGAAATGTGCCATGAGCGTGCAAGCCATGTGCGGTCATATAACTGGTTGCAGCTGCAGGTGATTGAAACTGTCATTGCAGAAAGGCATTGCAGAAAACATGCATATAAACCTGAGACTTGTCAATATGCTGAATATCAAAGAGGCTGCAATCACAAACAACAAGCACACCAAGCAAAATTCACGGGCACAAAATCTGTCATTTCTTCAGCAAGACAAACTACAGCAATGCACTGATAAGCTGTGGTCACATTCTCTTTGTATGGCTGCGTTTGTATATCAGCCCACTAGCACAAATTGAGAGGCACAATAAAAAGCAAGATGCTACAAGCGGAAATCATACCTCTCCAGGAGCATGTGGACATCCTAGACGTGCTGATATTTGTGTGTCATTGAAGAACACCAAATCATTGAAAAAATCATCAGGGGAGTGCAAAGCATGAGCCAACACCCTGCAGACTGCACACTTTCGTGGCTGTACATGACTGGATGGCCACATGCTGACATGCTCTTGTTAGTTGGGAAGTGTGCTTTAGCATTTCGCAACTTGCCTAATATCTGACTGCCAGTACACCGCAAAAAATGCTGTCAAGGTAAGCACACAGCACCAAAGCCGGACTTGCGGAGTGACCGCAGTTTTGATTCTGAATCGGCTTCTCATTCCGTGCTTGATAGGGGCAACACATGAATGGCCACACTCGTCACGAAACGGGGCTCCTGTCGGCGCCTCCTCCCCGCTGGAGCTTCGATCAGCACGCAGGCGAGGTTCCCTCATAGAAACTCGGAGACCGCCGGATAGCTATTGGCAATCCGAAAGCAGAACATTTGCTCAGCGCCGAACCGGCGCCGAACCAGCGCCGAAGCCCGGCTGGCGCGAAGACACAACTTTGCCGCGTTTAATTTAGCAGACTTTCGCCTTCCGCGTTGCGTCTGTCTCAGCCTGGTAGTGTCACTAATACGGTGTGCAAGTGTGGCAACCCTCGTCATGTGACCAAAAATACGCGGAAAGCGGAAGAGTTGCTGTGCTCGCCGTTGCCGTCCTGCAGTGCATGCGTTGCAGGTTCGGAAATGAACAGGCAACATGAGTCATAACCCATGGTCATAACCCATGGTCATAACCTGTCCCAAGCTGACAACACGTTTCGTTAGGCGCAAGGCAACGCAGCATATGCTGCAGGAGAATGCGGTGAAGAGCAACAGGCAAGGTCACAGTTTGATCTGCAGAAACGGGACATCCGTATTGCAAGCAGCAGATCGTTCACTATACACTACTTTTATATACATGGAAACCTTGCACGTAGGATTTTTGCAGGGCGGTCGGACATTTTGGAAACGACCCCATTCTGCTGTCGAACAGACGCGCCTTTGCCGAACCAAAGCAGCTCACAGCGTCTCTTCAACGACGCTACGAATCAATGCAGATTGTGATTTTGTCGAAGGACATATATGTATGCTATATAGCCGGCAGGGCTTCGCTTATGCAGCGCTGAACCGGATGCAGCTGAACCGAATGCAACTGAAGCGTGTTCAGCATGCTTTAATGACAAAATCTTTATCGCAAATCCTTGTTCAAAACCAGCTGAAGCCTGTTCAGCATACTTGAATCATAGCACAGGCATTGTGAAGATTAGCTGAATTATCTTTCGAAAGTGACTGATGTGGTACTTGGATACGATGCTATTTTTTAAGTTCTGGTCTTTTTCAATCCTTGACTGGTTGCAGGTTTTGTGGTGGTAAACAAGGAATGGGGCCAGGTTGAATTGTGTTCAGAGGTGTTTTGAAAGCGTCTGAACTTGTCTGAAGCTTGCTGAAAGGCCTGGGCCGAAAAAGTCGTTAAAAGGCCGTTCGGACAGGTTCGGAGGGGCAGTTCGCGGGTTCGCGGGAAGCTAAACCGAAAAACTCGTGTAAACCCGAATAATCGGACAGGTTCCCGAATAATCGGATAGGTTCGCTGACGGTCAGACACGCATCAGACACATGTGGTGAAGATATTGGTCAGGTGGTGTGAAGATGTCGCTTTCAAAATTGAAACGGCCATATAGCAGTTGGACCGTAATAGTTTAATAGTAAATTACTGTGTTGCTTACCAGTTGGTAACGTTGCTGGGTAATTACATAGATTGGTCTTGTGAAATGAGTAATTTGCACACCCCTAAGTGATGTGTTTGATGGTGCGAGATTTACAGTGTTTCACAGTCACTACACGTTTGCACACAGAATGCTGTAGTGGACTACTGAACTGCATTTGAACTAGGATCTGCAGATGTTTTTAGATTGAAAGGATGCTGAAAGGCCCTTCATGATCAGCTGATCAGCTGAGCATACCAAAATTTAATACATTGCTACTAGCATGTTGGCAAATCTACTTGTAGCTATATATGACTACAGTTGCCGCATATGTAAGGCAAGCATTCCACCAAAATTCTCTGTCAATCCATGCCAGATCTTTTTGTGTAAATCCACTTGAATCAATTTAAATCAACTTGTGGCTTGAAGCCACCCAAGCAATCATTCTCTACAGCTGACAAAACTAAAACTTTTACGCCGTTTGGCGTTCCATATAAAGGAGATCAAGGTGACTTGAATTTCCCTTTGCAGGCGGCAGATAAGTTTCCAGAAAGACCCCACTGGGAGGTACAGCCTGTATCTACTTGACCCATTGTCAGCTTGCAAAACAAGTTTCGAGAAAGCGGAAATTCAACTGCCAACCAACTGCTTATGACGCAGGCTCTTGGACCACAGCCTAGGTGCTCCTATGAGGGGAACCACAGCTGTCACCTGTTTGGTGTCCAGTCATGCAGCGTCCATGGCTAGCACTCGCTGCATTGAGTGAGTGAGTGGGTGGGCGCATGGGTGGGTGGGTGAGTGGGTGGATGATGGCATGAGAGCCAAGTCAAACGTCATACAGATCTGCTCGTAAGCACTGTGCACATCATTATTGACAACCAACTGAAAAGTCGAGACAAGATCTTGGAGAAGCAAATGCGCTGTGTCATGATGATTCACTGAATAAAAATCACAATCTTATGGCATGTATTAAATGCATGACTTGAAGATGTTCAGTCCTTGCATGCATACAGTCCGCAGCATATAAACAACAGTTCTCTTTGTGCAACGCAGATGATGGCCTGCATAGCTCAAGCACAGCCCCAGAGGTGGGGTTATGGGATCCAGGGGTGGTTGCAGGGATCCATAGCTGGGGACACAGGTGGGATGAGGTAGCTGTCAGGGTTAAGGTAGAGGCAGGCGCAGATCAGCCTCCAGTGCTTATGAATCTGTAACGGATGCAGATTTGCTAGCTCAGGTAATGAGGGTGATATATTAGCACGCTTCAAACGACAGCATTTGAGGCCCCAGATCTGGCAACTGACTTTCACATCATCCTGGCCAAGAACCATTGCAATCTGCTTGTTCATTCTTTCTGGTAGCTCTGATTTGTGAGTTGTGAGTGCCTGAGTAATGCAGATGAACTCCGGCAGCCCAGCTGCAACATCCTGTCTGTGCACAAGCCCCTGTTATTGGAGTGGTTACCATCAGATGTTGTTGCGCTGAAATGTGTCATGACTCACAACCTTTTGCAACAGGATCGCAGTAGCATCACTGCTGCAATTGCCATCCATGCATGCATTACCTGCTCCAAGGCTATATTGTGCGGTAGGCATATGACCCTGATGGATGGTAGCAAATTTAGACGAACAAGCAGTGAACACGACAGTCCACCATGACATTTTAGATCTATAAAGCCAGAGAAGGTTTAGGGCATGCACATATGGGAGCTGCAGCAAAGGACTGAGTGAACAATGGGCGTTTGTACATCAGCTATCAGCTGAGCAACATGCATATGCATGGGTGACCCTGGATGTTTCACAGGGAGCCTGAAAAAGGTCCTGTGTCCAGTACTGGTACCTGTTTGCGTTGGTGATCTGTCCTACCTAGGTAGGTACCTTGTTTGGCTTAGTTTGGGGATCTTGCTGTACACGTGCCTGATTTAGATTCAGGATGCCATGACTGCTTTTGTAAGGTGGAGTTTGTGCAGACTGACGGTACCTGTGTACATTTGTGTCATGGTGAGCTGCACCTGTCTTTGAGGCTGAGCACTTATTTCAGCATGTTGCTGGTGGATGACATACTTTGGCGAGTTTCAACCTATGTAGAATATACAATACATGCAAAGAACTTCAGTCAAGATCACCTAGTCTTCAGCTATGCAATTACACCAATGAAAAAGGTACCAGTCAGCTTGACCTGAAGGCAACTTCAGCTACTGATAGTTTAATGCACTTGAGCTCAAGCTGAAATATGCCGCTCCATTCCCCCAGTGAAGACCTTGCTAGAGATGCACACTTGAGACCCTTTGTTTTAGAATACTGGTCAAATGCATGCTCAGCTGACAACTGTGGAACAGCTGCAGGCTGCTATGATTTGTGTACGGACGTCAAGCTTCAACCCAATGTAGTTGCTCCTGCTAAACGCTTTGCAGCGTCTGACTTGCCAGAAGTTACCTGTTGCCCATGTGTGTTGGTGTACCGTACGTAAGTCAGTGCACTTCAAATCACCTTAAGCACGCTTGCCTGAAACAGGCCTCAGCCTTGGTGGGCGACTTCTCCAGAACACAAGCGATGCAAGCATATATGCACAGCACATGCCTGTCAAGACAGCTGTCAGCATAGAGTACATCAGGCTACAGCTACATATAGTGATGAGATGGATTGACATGGATTAGAACTCTTTGACAATCACTTCAGATTTACAGTGGCAATGCTTGTTGAGATGCAGTGTGCAGTCGGCGGGCTTGCATGACAGGACCGTGCATTACATGGTGTGTATTCTGTGACAGCTCTCCTAAGTGTATCTGAACGCTGTGTGCAAGACACATATGTACAAAGTAACAGGCCGCTAACTAAGGAACGCGGCCTATGCAACCATTACTAACTACCTGATGAGTAATCTGTCCATGAA
>JAABUO010008455.1_pt1 | contig 11633 bp, 19 predicted proteins | sample 5559291 | NCBI WGS metagenome assembly JAABUO01 (sample SAMN10711878, study PRJNA513372) | rock metagenome | isolation source: Antarctica rocks | place: Antarctica: Victoria Land, Finger Mt sud | reverse complement strand
GCCCAGCGCGGCGGCCACGTGCGGGTTGAGGCCCCGCAGGCCCAGGACGGCCGCGCCGGCGCGCTGGTCCAGCGCGGCGGCCGCCATGAGAACGCCTGCCGGCCCGTGCAGGCACAAGGTGCCAGTCCTGGCACGCGCTGCAATCTTGCCTGTGTTCTCAAACAGGAGCTTCCGGGCAGATATGCAGCATAATCGCTTTCGCTGACATAAGCAAGGTTTACGTACAGTTGCATACTTGGACCATCGTCCCCTCTGCATAATGCAACGCTCCGCTGTAGCAGTGCCCTTCCATATCAGCATGTATGATTCGCTGAATTACCTGTGAGGCCGGCGGCGCCCTCGGTGTGGCCATAGCTGGACTTTGCGCTGTACATGGCGAGCACTTGTGCCGCGGCCCCGTCGGCATCGCGGGCGGCGAGGGCCTGACCCAGCGCGCCCACCTCAATAGGATCTCCAAGCGGCGTGCCTGCGCCAAGCGAGGTGCATGTAATGCGCGCCGACACCTGCGTTGGTGCATGTCTCCTGCCAGGGCATGTGGAAATGCACAAGTACTGAGCCATGAGTGGCGCGCTTGGCGACAGAGACATGGGCGTCCTTGCAGGGCACCGACGCTGGCCATGCTCAGAGCGCCATGCCGCCAGCTCGTAAGCAAATCTTGGGGTCAGGGCGCACCAGTGCCGTGAACGGCCACAGCGCCGATGCCCTGCGGATCGACGCCGGCTGCGCCCAGCACCTCGGCCACCAGCGCGCTCTGGCTGGGCCCGTTGGGCGCGGTGAGGCTGCTGGAGCGGCCATCCTGGTTGACCGCCGAGCCGGCGACCACGGCGAGCGGCGGCCCTTCGGTCTCCTCCGGCGCCGCGAGCACGGCCACTGCGCGGCGCAAGCCACCATCACAGCGCGTGCTTGCACGGCCGCGCAATGCGGGTGCAGCAGACAGCTGAGCAAGCGCGGCCAGCGCGGGGCCTGCTCTGTCTCATGACGGTTGGGAGGTGGCACTTATGGAGTTTTTATGACATGTCCACAAACATGGCTATGTTATTGTGATGCTTTTTCGAGGTATCAGCAGCCCTGGTGTGTGGAGACAGCTGTCTTAGGATGCGCAAGATGTTGGAGCTGGACAGGCACCCGAGAATGTGCTGGTCCTCCTAGGGCAACCCGGCCTGAGGCCTCGCTTCTTCTGCATTGCCAGCTACCCATTCCCTACATTTACCAACTGCCGTCCTGGAGCGCGGGGGGGGGGTGAGCACCCGCAACGCCCTCGCCGCGGCCGTAGCCGTCGGCGCTGGCGTCAAAGGTCTTGCAGCGCGCGTCGCGCGACAGCGCCTGCAGGCCGCAGATGGTGCACGTAGTGATGGGCAGCAGCATCGCGTTTGCGCCGCCGGCCACGCCCGCCAGGGTCTCGCCCGCCAGCAGGCCCTGGCCACAACCGCATGCGCGTTACGTGCAATTTACCCGCAGTAATACTCGCACGCAGTGCTAGGGTTTCAGGACGCGGGGAGCTCGTCTACACGCAGGTCCAGCAGCACAAGGGCGGCCATGTGCCTACAGCCGCAACGCTCTGCATGCACGGCACACGCGGCACTGTCATGCGTCGAGTCATGCAAGACCGTCGACAGCATGCATGTCTCTCCAGTGCCTGCTCTCCTAAAGCAGCGCCCATGTTCACATAAGCGGGGTCGAGCAGGCGGTATCCGTGGACACGCTTGCCAGTGTGCCTGACCAGGCACGGGGGCATAGGCGGCGCGCCTTGTGCGCCAGGTGCACGGCCACAAGCGAGGACGAGCACGCGGTGTCCGTGGACACGCTGGGGCCCGTCAGGCCGAACGCGTAGCTCAGCCGGCCAACCATGTAGCTCAGACCGTTGCCGGTCGCGACGCTCGGCCCGACCTTGAGCCCCAGATTGAACTGCAGCTGCGTGTACTCCTGGTACATGCATCCGACATAAATGCCGGTGCGCGCGCCGGGCGGGCGCGCCAGGGCGGCGCCCGCGCCGCGCAGGGCCGCCCAGGTCTGCTCCAGCAGGATGCGCAGCTGCGGGTCCATCGCGGCGCCCTCCGCGGCGGACAGCCTGCAACACCGACGAGAACACATTTTGGCCTGCCATATTACGGTGAGATGGCTCTGTTCACAGTGCATGTGTACTATACCAACAATTGCCTGGACTGGAAGATATAGCAACATAAGATCACCTGTGGCATAGTCACGTTTACGAGGCTTGACCTGAACTTATAGCGGAGCATTGAGCACAAGCACTGCATAACCTGCTGTGCTGTCCAAAGTGCTGTCCAGCTTGTGTTGTCCAAAAACCGTGGTGTCTACCTGAAGAGGTCCGCGTCAAAGGCGTCCATGCCCGGCAAGAATGCGCCCAGCCGCACGTACATGGAGAGGCCGCCGGCCGGCTCAGCTGCATAGTATTTTTCGGTGTCCCAGCGCTGCCGCGCGTGCCAGCACATGAGCCACGAGCTTGCCCAAGGATCGTAAGCAAGCTGGCTAACAGAGGAGATCAAAGTGCGAGTGCATGCCCTGATGCGGCTGGTTGCGCTGCAGGCACCACACCCTTGCAGGCACCAGACCCTTATCGACCACGGGCGCATAGCCCTGCTGGTGTGCTGGCTGGCGTAAGAGGTCGCGTCCCCTACATATTGCGCACAGCCTGGCACACGCAGGCGGGCGGCTGGGGCGGCATTCAAATACCTGCAGCGGGACGGGCGACGGCAGATCGCGCTCGGCGCACAGCGTGTCGACAAACCCTGGCGCGCCCGCGTCAGGGCCCGCGCCGGGGTAGCGGCATGCGATGCTGACCAGGCTGCTGGCGAGCGCCGGCCGGCCCAGCACTTCGCGCAGCGGCAGCGGCGGCGCGATGCGCAGGTCGTGCGCGCCTGATGCATGCAAGAACGTGCATTGCATGGCCCGCTCAGCAGAGCCCACTGCTGAGCTCACTAGTGTAGTGAGGTAGTGTGAACAATGTGCAGAAGCGCACCATGGACATAGCAGTGCAAAAACCTGAGCGTCCACTTGTTTTTTGTGCCGCATGACAGCCATGCTGTGCACTCAGCCACACACATGCACCTCTTTCATGCACGCATGTCAACGATGGTATTCTGTAAACGTGCCCATGTCCCATTGCTGATGTGTCGTGCTCAGGTGATTTGATAAGTACAAGAGCAGGGCACACTGCTGGGCAGCGCGCGTTGTGACGCCGGCGTGTCGCCGAGCAGGGCGCCGATGTATGCAGCGAGCGCTGCGGAGGTCGGGTGGTCAATGGTGGCGGTGGCGGGCAGCTGCAGGCCGAACGCTGCGCCCAGGGACGCCTGCAGCTCCGTTGCGCCCAGGGAGTCCAGGCCCGCCTCCATCAGCGGCTGCGCCCCGCGCTCAGGCCCTTTACATGCTTGTGAGCAGGTGGCTCGCTCCGAGCGAGAGCCGACCACCTTGCTGAGTATTGGCCTGAAAGGGTGCGGCAGCTGACGAGGGTGCACGAACAGGCGTGCTGGTGTAGCCCAGCAAAACTGCCATACTTTCTACTGCACTGTTAGGTATGTGTTGGCATGATGGGTCGGTTTAGGGTAGGGTGCAATGCCCTTGCTCCATCCAGACCTGGTGGGAAGTAACATCCTTGCCCAGCATGCGCTCCACGATGCCGTGCACCTTGGCAGCCACGCCCGCGGTAGCGCCCTGCTCCGCGTCCTGCAGGCGATGCAGGCCACGTAACAGCATCAAGCCCCAGCTCAACATCACAGTCCTGGTCCGTCCAGGATGTGAGCCAGGAAGCTGCGCCGTTACTACATGGCAGCAAACAGAGCATGCGCGCCTGCAGAGCCTCGCATACGTGAACGCGACGAGCCTGTCTCAGCTGGCCGGGCGGCTGAGAGGGGAGAGCTGGGCGCTCGGGGCGGCACCTCCTCGGGGCGCGCCTCCGCGCGGCCAGCGAGGTAGGCGGCCAGCGCGGCGGGGGTGGGGTGGTCGAAGGAGAGCGTGGCAGGCAGGTCTGCGCCAAACTTGGCGCCCAGCAGCGAGCGCAGCTCGACAGCGCCGATGGAGTCCAGGCCCGCCTCCATCAGCGGCTGCCGGCCAGGCCTTCTGATATGTGCAACCATGTACTTCTCCAGTTGAGAAAGAGCAGCCCTAAGTGTACTACGCAGATGCAGCTGCTGCAAACTGACACGTGAGCGCATGCGGCACCTCGCAGAGCGCCCACGTGCCGCGCAGCCGGGGGCAGCCGGCGCACCTGGTGCGCGGACACGCCCGGGCCGAGCAGGCGCGCCACGACGGCCTGCACCTCCGCCAGCGCGGCCTCCTGGCGGCGCACAGCCTCGGCCGGAGCCAGGGTCTGAGTAGGGTTCTGATCGCCCGCGCGCCCACGCTCCGCCGCGCCTGAGGCTTTGTTCGGGCCCACAGCGGCTTGCTCTACGCCAGCCAGCGCGGGCGCGCCCGCCGCGGCGCCCGCCGTGGCCGCGGCCGCTGCAAACTCTGCGAACACGGGGAACACGCTGCGCGCGCCCGCCATGAGCCGGCGCCAGTCGAAGGGCGAGACGACGCGCTGCGCGGGGCCATAACCTGGCCCCGGCCCCAGCGCGAGCGCCGCGCGCAGCGCCGCCAGGCCGCGCGCGGGCGCCAGCACGCCCAGGCCTGAGGCGCGCACGCGCGGCAGCAGGTTGTGCTCGGCCGCCATGCCCGCGCCGGACCAGGCGCCCCACTGCATGCTGACCATGCTGGAGCCCTGCCGCGGGGAACCGCCGCGCCTCAGCTGCGCCCCCGCCAATCACACTCCACAGCAGTGTTGAGGCGCTCGTGGCAATCGATCGGGTACACCCACTCCAGCAGCCAGCGTGGAACAGAAAACAGAAGCCGCTCATGTCCAGATGCATGCGGCGCAGTGACGTCCAGGACGCAAGCTGTTGCAACGGTCTATGAAGCAGGCAGCGTCGTCAGGCCCGCAGAAGGCACACTGAGAGCCCACGTGCATCTGACACTGGTCAGATCAGCCTGGCCCATGCACAGAGCACTGGCGGAGCAGCACGCCCCGTAACAGCCCATCACGCCCGCCTGCACCCTGCAGAAGCACGCGCGCAGCCCTCAGGCCGTGCGCGCGCCTGCGCGCCGCGCCCGGTCGCCCATGCGTTGAGCGCGGCGTTCGCGGCCGCATAGTTGGGCTGCCCGAGCGGCGCGACGATGGCCGAGACGGAGGAGAAGAGCAGCGCGGCGGCCAGCGGCGCGCCGCCCAGCGCCGCGTCCAGCGCGAGCAGGCCGCCGACCTTGCCCGCCAGCGACGCGCGGAAGCGGCCGGCGGTCTGCCGCAGCAGCAGCGCGTCCTGCGCGCCCGCACCGCGCAGCGTTGGTGGCAGGCAACCCGCACTGGTGCTTACAGTAGGGTTTAGGGTAATGGGTGGGGGGAGCTGCCAGGCTGTGGTGGGTGCGCGTCCGCATGGCCGATCCGTGTTAGGAGAGGTGCTCATGATGGGGTCTGTGACTGCATCTCGTGTGCTGCGGAAGCGATGCGAATCGCTGTTCTGGTCGTCGTGGATAGCCTGCAGACACACACTCGCAGAATGCGGACCCATGAGCCCGGTATGACGCGCTCTGACAGCCAGCCGGGCAGCACGCCTGCAGCACGCCGGCGGCATGAACAACGCCCTGCAGCGCGAGGCCACACGGCGCCTGTCGCCCGCCGCCCGCGGCGCGCGCGCCCTCGCGAGTCGCTACGTCGCCCCGAGCAACTGTCACCGCCGTCGGCAGGCCGCCTGGGGCCGCGAGCACCGCGGGCAGTGCGCCCGCCGCTGCGTCCACCAGGAGCAGGTGCGCCGCGCCGCAAAGCGCGGCCCACTGCGCGCACAGGCGCCCCAGGCCACCCATGCCGCCCGTGATCAGCCAGGCGCCGGGCAGCAGGCCGCCCCTGCCGGCACCGGCCCCGTCGCGCGCTGCGGCTGTCATAGGGTTTGGCGCGGGGTGCGGCGCCCGCTCGGGGAGCATGCGCGGCAGCGCCCAGGCGCCGCCGGCTGCGGCCGCGCCGAATGCGTCTGGGCGGGGCTGCGGGCCGGTCAGGGCCTCGTCCGCGGGGCCCCGCACGGGGACGCGCCCGCCGTCGCTGCCGGACCACGCGAGCGCGGGAAACTCCTGCAGCGCGTTGCGGAGCAGGCCCCACGCCGATGCGGCCGTTGCATCGCGGGGGCTGAGCCGCACGAGCGGACCTGGCGCGCACAGCAGATGGCTAAAGCCGCACCTGAGACCCTGCGTTTCTAAGCAGGGGCTCACTTAATTGTGACACGCTGCGGCATGATAGTTTGGCAAAGTGGTAGGGCCCTCTGCAACCGAGCCACATGCTACTGCCAGCCCAAGTGCCGGAAGACCACATCGAGCGGACCTGCATTATGGCCGTGGCATGGGTGAAAGGACGGGCGCGCGCCTGCAGGGTCCGATGCCGCGGGGAAGCTCAGGGCGCCCGTGGTGCGCAGCGCCACCTCGGCGCCGGGCGGCAGCGCACGCACGGCCGCCTGCAGCCATGCAACATGCTGCAGCACGGCCCCCGCCGGGCCGCCAGCGGCCCCGCCGCCGCCGCAGCTCTGCAGGCGGTGCAGACCCCCAGGGTCTGCACCGGCGCTGTGTCGCACGCTCTCCATCGGGCCCGCAACGCGTCCTTGGACAGCGTCGTCGCTGGCAGCTGGGCCCTGCGGCGCCTTGGCCCGCGCATGCCAGCGCACGCGCCGCGCGCAGCGCGCGTCGCCGGCGCGCCGGCAGCCGGGCGCGCGCGGCGCCACCGGCTGCTGCGCCTGCCACGTGATGACATAGCGCTCCGCAGGAGCGGCCTCCGACGGCGGCGCTGCGGTCGCCAGCACCTGCCATGCGCCAGGACGCAGTTTGTGCTTACTGTAGGAACCGCCTCCATGATCAGGACACCGTTGTGGACACTAAAGCTCGAAGGAAGCATCTATACACCAAAGAGGCGTGCATGGAATGACATGGGAAAAAAATTACACGGCAGCTGCCGTGCTGCGTGCCTTGGCGTGGAAGCCCTGCAGGGCAGCGCTGCGCGCGCCGCGGTCGCCGGCCAGCTTGAAGCCCGCGGCGACGCTGCGGTCCTCCGCCGGCACATCCAGCAGCGCCGCCGCCCAGCCCTGCCTCTCGCGCAGCCCCGCCGCCGGCGCCAGGTATGCGCCGAGCGCCGCAGGGACGCGCGTGGGGCCTGCGAGCGGCGTCCCTTGGCATCAGCAGGGTGCTGCGCCCCGGCACCAGGGACCTGCCTGCAGGCGTGCGCACTACAGGCACACCTTGCCAGCGCAGTCTTTACACTGGTGTGGAGTTCCGTCACTGCGCCGTTATTAGGCGAGAACGTTTACAAGAGCAGTCATTTGCACAGAGTGGGCATGCATGCTGCTAAGGCGCGCGCAGCAGGCACGCAGCCGTGTGCACCGCCGCTGCCATTGAGCGCGGCGGCCGTGTGCGTCGCCGCGTCCAGCGCCGCCGGATGCACCGCGAAGCCGCCGGGCTGGCTGCCCGATGCGGCCGGCGCCAGCAGCACGCATGCGAGCGCGCGGCCTCCCGCATCGGCCGCGCTCAGGCCAATGCCCCGCGCTCTGGCCCCCTTCACCAGCAGCCTCGCGAGCTCCTCATGCCCGGCTGCGTCCCTCAGCCGCTGTTCTGAATCCGGCCCGGCGGCCACGGCTGCCAGCTGCCCGGTGCGCCCGGCAAGGTGCTGCCGGCTGCTCGCAGGTGCTTGTCCGTGCAGGCGCGCCAGGGAGCGGACTTCCAGGCGGCCGGAGACCGGCGCGAGCGTGCACACGAGCGTGATGCTGCCCGACCCGGGCTGGTCGCGCAGCGGCAGCGGCGCGGTCAGTGCCGCGTCCAGCAGGGGCGCCGCAGCGGCCGCGCCGGGCGCCTGCGGGAGCGCAGCACAGTGAGTCAGCCGCAGCTGCAAACACCTGCCCATTGGCCTTGCACATCTCTCGCCACAGTTTAAGACCTTGACCCAGCGTTCAGAATGTGAGCAGATATCGGCCTGTGCAGGTCGCGCTTTCAGCCGCTCTGGCGCTGCAGTGGTGCCGCGCGCTCTCGAGGAGCAAACTGTGCAGCCACTTGAGCATTGCTCACATGGGTGAGCGCATGCCCCTGCAGCGGCCGCACAAGCATGCCACCTGGGGATGTACGCGGGTATGTGTAACAGCCCAGTGAGAACCAGGCACACCAGCCTGCGCCATGTGAGCAGACAGAGGGCGGGCTGCCAGTGACAAGGGGCCGGCTGCCCTGCCTGCAGAGCGCGCGCGGCGGCCGCCGCGGCCTCAAACATGGCCGCTCCGGGCAGCAGCGCGCGGCCGGCCACGCGGTGGTCCAGCAGGCAGCCGAGCCCGGGCGCGCCCAGGCTCGCGTGCAGCGCCACGGCGCGCCCGCGCGCGTCGGCCGCCGCGCTGACCAGCAGCGCGTGCGCCGCGCCAGCGTACCAGTGCCGCCGCCGGCGCCAGACGGCGGTGGCACGGGGCGGCGCAAGGATAGGGTTAGGGTATGGTAGAGTCCCCAGCCCGCGGTCGGCGTCCTGCACGGCCACGCACGCGCGCGGCGCATGGGCCCAGCGCGCCGCAGGCTCCCCGCACACCGCCGCGTGCCTGGCTGCGACGGCTGGGCCTGGCTCCGCGGACGGCCCAAACACGCACGCGGCGCATGCGGCCAGGGTGAGCGCGGGCCCCAGGGCGCCCGCGCGGCCGGGCAGCCGCTCCGCGACGGTCTGCAGCGCCAGCGCGGCCTCCGCGGCCGCCGGGGCCGGCCGGGAAGCTGGGCCGCCCGCCGCGCCCGCACGCGGCTGCATGCTGGCGAGGCACGCCGCGCGCCGCGGCGCGCGCGCGGCGCGCGCGGCCGCCGCGGCCGCCGGCGCGGCCGCGAGCGCGCCCAGCGGCGCGCGCGGGGCTGCGCGGCCGCCGGCCGGGCCGGCGCTGCCGCGCTCGGCTGGGCGCGCGTGCGCGGTGGCCAGCGTGGCCGCCAGCAGGGCCCCATTGGGCGAGCCCGCCGGCCATGCGCTGACTGCGCCGGTGCGCACGCCCACGCGCAGGGTCGCGCCCCCCGCACACTCTGGGCTGCCTTCGGCGGGTGCGAGCGGCAGCGCGCGGCCTAGACTGGCAGCGGTCAGCGCCACGGCGCCAGCAGCCGCGTCGCTGCGAGTCAGCGCGCCGGCTGCGGCCGCGGCCTCCAGCAGCGCCCAGGCGGGCAGCACGCTGCAGCCGCGGACCTGGCAGTGCGGCGCGCGTCAGGCAGCATGCAAAGTGTAGGTTGCGCTCGCATCAGGTGCTGAGCAGAACTCACAGATCGCCCAGCAGCTGTGTTCAGACGACCATGAACGTGGTGGACCTTGCATGCCCTGCATCACGAAAGGTAGGTTCATACCCTCAGTGCATGGCTCGGTCGGATCTCTATCACAATTGCCCTGGGTGGTCAGGTGGCCAGAGCGACAGACGCGCCCCTCAGCGCTTCGACATGGCTTTCGACATGTGGGCACGCGTGCCAGACATGGCAAAGTGCAATTGAGCGTGTGTCTCTTCGACTGGCACAGCAAGACTGCCACTGCTGTGCTCCTGCTGATTATCTGTTCTGCTGGTCATAACACAGTGGCCTGCCCACCCGGTGGTCGGAGAGGAAGGCGGCGGCAGCGGAGCGCAGGTCCGCGTGCAGCACCACCGCCGGCTCCGCCGCCTCGATCGCGGCCCGGAGCAGCACTGGGTGCGGCGCGGCGGTGCACCAGAAGCGCCGCGGGCGCCAGCGCGGCGCGTCGGCAGCGGCGGCGCCGGGCGCGCCGCGCGCCAGGCGCAGCAGCGCGTGCGCATTTGTGCCCTGCGAGCGCCCGCGGCCTCTCATCACATGGGTTGGTCAAGTGCACAAAGGAAAGCCAGGGCGCAGTGCAGAGAAAGCGTGGATGGTACATGCAGCTTGTTGCATGCTTGCGCGGTCAACCGAGCGCGCGCAGAGCGCAAGCGCTTGCGATTGCACCCTGCATCTGCGCTCTGAAAGCAATGAACTGCAGCAGCGACTGTAGGTGCTGCATCATCATATGACAAGGGGTTGCTCTCCCGCTCAAGCGGCACTCAAGAGGGAACAGGGGTCCGCTCGCCGCATGCGGGGCGCACCTGGAAGGCAAAGGCGCTGACGCCCGCGTGCAGGTGCACGCCGCCCGCGCCGGGGCACGCCTGCCTGGGCAGCAGCGCGGCCAGGCTCGCCGCGTGCGCGGCCAGCACGCCGGCGACATGCGCGCTGGCCGCGCGCAGGTGCGTGATGCGCGGCGCTGCGGCGGTGCGCAGGCGGCGCGCGGCCGAGAGCAGGCCGAGCGCCCCGGCGCACGCCTCCGCGTGCCCGGCGCGCGACTTGGCCGCCGCCAGCTCCGCCACGCGCGGCGCGTCCTGCGCCTGCGGCGCATGAGGTGCACATCGTGGATGGCATGCGAAAGGCTTCGCCTGGGTAGGTCAGGGCCGGCCGGTGGCCGGAGCACGCCCCTGTCCGGCGGGCGCGTGGCTCGACGCCGCAAGCCCCTTGATGCACAGCGCAGCCTGCAGCTTGCTTGCGCAATGTTTTACTGGGCACAGTGGGCGCCGTACGGACAGACACTGAGTAGAAAGGCCTATCGGGATGCGCACGCCCATGCGCAGGAGGCGTGCAAGCTGCTGCTGCCCTCTCGGCAGGGCGCGGGGCCTCCTGCATGATCCGCACCCATGGCTGGCGGCGTCGACACCGCTATTGCAGGACAGCTCTGCCTCTGACGGCTCTTCCCCCATGCGGTGTCGCACGTGCTCGCCACTGCGCACATCAGCAGCCTCCGGCCTGCACGCCGCGTGCCGGGGGGCAGGCGCGCCTGGCCCGCCAGCACCGCGCACGCGGCGCCGACCTCGATCGGGTCGCCCAGCGCGGTGCCGGTGCCGTGCAGCTCCAGGCTGGCCAGGTCGGCGGTGGCGCTCCCCGCGGCTGCCAGCGCGCTGTGGAGCACGTCCTGCTGCGCCGGGCCGTTGGGCGTTGTGAGGCTGCTTGAGCACCCGTCCTGCGTGCGCGCACATCGGTTGGGCCCAACCCCAGCAACGCCTCGGCTTTCCGGAGCTCACGCACGGGTCATCGCACAACGTATGCATGCATATCTAGGACATGCAGCGTACGCGTATGTTCAATGAAGAGTTTCAATGAAGAGTTTGCTTAGGCAGCGTGGGACATGGACATTGGTGCAGTACAGGGACTGCGGGCGCACCTGGTTGACAGCGGTGCCAGCCAGCAGCGCGTCTGGCGGGCGGCCCTCGTCGGCAAAGCCCAGCAGCATGACGATGCACGCCTCGGCCCGCACGTACCCGTCCGCTGCGGCGTCCAGCGCCTTGCAGCGCCCGTCCGGCGCCAGCATGCCTGCGTCAGCAGAGGCAACCGTTCCGTGGCTGCGCGATGGACAGGCCCTACCCTAACCCTATCTAGCACACCTGAGCACGTGGTTCTACTGCCGCACAATCATGAGGGTGCAAGTGAAAGTGGAGTAGATACGTGCGCAGCGAACATGCCACACGATAGGCGAGGAGGCTGTACAAATCAAGGAGCGGGGATGGAGCGCAGCTGGATCCTGGGACAGCTCGGGCTCTGACCGGTGACTGCAAACGCGGCCGTCTTTGCGGCGCCCAGCGTGAGGCTGACGC
>JAABUO010008453.1_pt1 | contig 11635 bp, 17 predicted proteins | sample 5559291 | NCBI WGS metagenome assembly JAABUO01 (sample SAMN10711878, study PRJNA513372) | rock metagenome | isolation source: Antarctica rocks | place: Antarctica: Victoria Land, Finger Mt sud | reverse complement strand
TTAGCATACTTGCAAAGACTGCTGCATCTGACACTGCCTTATGCTGTGACTATCACAGCTGGCTCATAATCAAGATGTTTGTGCCAAGGCTGAATGTGTGGAAGATTCTGTTTGAGCAGCGTTGTGGTTGATGCAGGAACGCTTGTTCAGTCCACTACATATACAGACATGATACACCAACATTGGCTGCAACACAGGACGAGCACAGATGGCATTGAGCGTGTTTTTTTATGTTGAGGGTCTTGCCAAAGAAAGTCACGTGAGGTGTCCGTACTTACCAGTGGCATCAGCTTGCCAACCACTTTCTTCTTACCACCCAGGCCGCCCCTCTTGGTGCCAGCGCTTGCAGTGGCATCCCCCACAATCAGCATGTCCTCAGCATTTCTGCTGGGGCATGCATGCGGTAGGAAGTCTGACAGGTTTTTGCCCAGCATTTCACTGACAGGCACGCCAAACATGAGGGCAGCGGTCTCACGAGCAGCCTTGATCACACATCCTGCAGTTGTGCCCAATATACATCAGTCAAAAGTAAAGTTCTAAAAAATTTGTAGTATTGTGTGCACCAGGATTGATGTTGATGAGCCCAACAGATGCAGACTAGCAGAGGAAAACAGACGCAGCAGTCTCACCTGTGTCAAGCTCAAGTACACCGTCCAGGTTCTCAGCATGGAAGACGAGCAGGCCAAACTTGTCATCCTCAAGAAATTGCACCTGTATACATCACTCAAGTTTGTGTCGGCCTAGTGTTGCCCTGAACCTGCAAGCTTCAATTGATGTGGCAACTACAGGCCAACAAGGTGATATATCAAGTGCAGTCTGATGTTTTAGCTAAGATTGCTGAAACACACCTTCATGAGGCCGGGGATGGTCCTACGGCCTTTGGGGCAGACCCCAACTCGCCAGACCTGTTGCCTGCTTGTTCTGGCCTCTGCCAGGAAGTTCCTGATGCTGTCTGTCATGTTGGCACCAGTCTCAATCATGGCACGGAAGAGGTCGATACAGAAAGCCACTGATTGACCCATGAGCTCTTCAGTCTTGACCCCAAACAAGGCTGGGTCTGAGCGTGCCTTGGAAATGATGCCAAAGCTGTCTATGATGACATGCATGGTGTGCCATGCTACCTGCTGTTCAGGGGTGGCAGCGGCAATGCGGGCTGTCCACACTTTGCCTGCAGTCACACAGCAAGGACACTTAGCAGCCTTGTCACACAGACCCAGTCAAAATAACCTCCTGCAAACAGGTTACAGATGCAGCAGACGCCGCTGTCCTGGCTAATGACTATGGAGCGCATAGATGTCTGAAGATGTATGATGCAACTGCATCACCTGCTAGTCAATTGGCTGATGGACTCCACTGATGGGCACTGATGGGTGAATTGCAATGCAGACTGCACGCAAGCTGTCACATCTCAGGCGGGTTTGATGTAAAGTCACCTCGTATGTCATCTTCATGCTCTCTGAGAATCATAGTGATGGGTACAGGATTGTAGTTCCTGTCGCCAGCTAGCACCACGCGCCCGCTACGGCAGCTCAGTCCAGCCACTTTTGAGGTGTCTCTACCCTGAAAAACCCAATAAACTGGGTAAGAGATGCAGTAGGCACACCTCTGCTGGTTGTGTGTCCTAAAGCTGAGCTCAAGGAGGGTCCAACGCTGCATGTGCCAAGATGAGCATAAGATATGGCAAGCCAATCACAAAGCATCACAGCAGAAGAGCTTGAAGGCCTTCTGATGCTGCTTTCAGACACCAGCTGTGCAGTGGCGCATGCATGCAGACCACACAGGCTGTCAGAAGTGTGCCCACCTTGAAGAAGTTTTGGTGCAGCTGCTGGCAGGGAATGGTCATCAGCTGTGGCAATGACATCTTGCCGCTGATTTCAGTTACTTTTCGTCCTAGCAAGCTTGCCATGGACTCATTTGCATACAGGATCTTGGCATGTGGGCTGATGGCTATAAAGCAGGTGTGGTAGTCCACAGGGATCATTGTCATCATGATGGTCTTGGCGGCTCCCACACCAGCCTGAGAAGAGCAAGCAATTTGTTTCTCAGCCGCTGCAGAAGTAAACAAAGTTGCATTGCAACAGTCTGCTGCCCGGTAGAGACATGATGGCATGCAGACACTGTGCAGCAGCAGATCTAGCCATGCATTTGAGCTGATTCTAATCCGCTTGCAAATGACAGGACATTGACTAATATCATTTCACACCTGGAGTCCAACATAAAATGCAAGACCAAGCTGCTCTGTAACCTGTGCGCTGCATGGAGGCCATGAAGGACAATGAATTTCATCCAAGCCTCACCTTCATGATCTTGACTCTGACTGTGATTTCATCTCCAAACTTGTGCGCAATGGTCAGGTTTCCAACATCCTGACCCTCAACACCTGAAGCAGCTCTGGCCAGCCCAGAGCTGGTAGTAGAAGCCACAGCACCGCTGAGCAGCTTGTTGAACTCTTCTGGGTCCTTGCAGATGCTGCGTAGGGGCTTGCCAATATGCTCAGCAATTTCATGGCCAAACAGGTTGTTGAAGCCACGCCCCACTGACACGATGATGCCAGCAGGGGTGACATACACCATAGCAATGTTGGCGTCATCAGCTATGGGCTTGATGACACCCATGAAGCCTTCAGAGCCTACACCATCAGTCAGTCCACTGACAATTTCACTACACTATATGTTGATGACGACAAGACGGACATGTGGTGTTGTGCGAGCACATGGTTGTGAGTAGGCATCCAGCTCCAACACAGTGCACACACAGCAGCTGATGTGAGGTCTGCATTTGTCTGAACAGCTTGATGCAGGTTCTGCACACGCAAACGGCAAACTGAAGTCAGGGCACGCATTGTATGATTTGCATCTGCCGCAGGTTGCGCAGCTTGCCTGTCTGTGCAACCTTGGTGACGGCAAGCTTGATGGGAAAGCTGTAGCGGTCCATGTGCAATCCCTGCAGTTCTCTGGTCCTGTTGATAATGTTGGAGTTCCCTGTCTCATTGTACGCACGCAGGATGCCATTGTGCATCTGGCTGTAAGGCGGGGGCATCAGCATTGAGATGTTCTTGCCCTCGACATCAGCCTTGTTCCACCCAAACACCTGTGCACAGGCTTCAGTTGGCAGAGTCCTCAAGGGTGTGATGCCACTCTAGTCATATCAAGCATGCTGTCAAAGGGCAGCAAGAAGGCTACAGGATTCAGATCAAGGGGACTAGCGTAAGGGGTGCAGTGCACAATGCTTGTTAGATGGGCATACCGCTGTGACGCCCTTGTTTGCAAACTGGATGATTCCCTCAGAGTTGATGACAATGTTTGCGTCCTTCTCCTCATCAATAATACTTAGCATCTGCATTGTTTCAGCATCCATTGCTGATCCGTCAATCTTTGTCAGCATTGTCTCCTTGCGGCTCTGCAACAACATTCATTTGTGTTGGCCAAACTAAATTTGTGGTCTTGGCACAGGCTCTTTCAAAGTGTTATACAAGTCTGGCACAAGTTGTACTTATTGGCTGCTGGTGACACAAATACAACTTTACATGCAACGCGTTCAAGGGTGCATGAGTTGTGCAAATGCATTGCAAGAATGTCTGATCTTCAGATCAGCAAACTAAGTTGGTCAGCTGACTGCACCGACTTTCATACCTCAGTTTGTTGGGCGTCAAGCTTGTCTGCCTCAACATAATACCGCATTGAAGCATGAGGGTTCAGCTTGATGTCTTGCATGAACTGAGCATAACTTCTCAAGAGTGACGGGCTTCTAGGATACATCAGCAGACCTTGCCTGTACCCTCGCTCAGCCTGCAGAGGGCAACAGCAAATCTCAACATGAGAGCAGCAACAGGACCTGCTCCGATATGTACTGTTGTAATCCTTGAGGATGTACAGCACAGGTCAGCATAGCCTTGTAGTCTGCTGTATTGTGCACAGCTTGGTACGTCATACAATCACTGCATTCAATTCCCAAGTATGTCTTGACGAATGGAGCAAATGCGATTTTCAAAAAAAGAGACAGTGTCAAGCTGTAGCAAGCATGTGCAGATGTGAAAGACAACTTACCAATGTTTGTGACTGCTCCACTTTCTTGAAGTGACTGACTAGGGTGAGGTACTGGACGTCATGTCGTGTCAGGACCTGCCAGAAAGCACGAATGGCAAACAGGACCTGCCTGTGGGCTTCTTTGAGACCCTTGAATTGCCTTTGAAACTCAGCATAGCTGGCCATATCCATGTTGTCATTGTCTTCCAGAGCCATACGCTCTAATTCCATTTGGTCCAGCTTAAAGATCTGATACTGTTCAGTCATTGATGGTGCCATGAGCTTTGCCTTTGCTAGTGCTGCGCCCTGCATGACCAAAATCCAAACTCATTGCAGAACTGAGGCAGCATGACCTTACAAGTTGTAAGTGATGATTCCGCTAGCAGCATCATCACTTCAAGAGGCAAGCATGGTAAGAAAAAACTCCAGACTAATGTACTACACAATCCTGAGGAGTTTAAAAGCAAATCCAAATCAAAAAGATCTTGTAACAGAGTATCTTGGTTAGCTGAATAGACGACACCCAGAAGCAATAGGTTGGCATTATGCTGATGTACACAAATACGGTCAGAGACAGGTGTTGCATAACGACATTGTCAGTTGCATGGCAGCAAATGTGCAGGTAAGAAAATGCGAGCAGCGAGCAAGAGAGCTTACTGGCTTGTCGTTCTTGAGGTAGACACGCAGCCCAGTCTGGACAATAAGGAGAAATTCAGACTCTGGGTACTGATGAATCCCAGCCTTGATGATTGTGTCTGCTAAGGATATGGCTTGAGGGTGTGGCACACGTACCAGCAAATCCTCATCCAGGGTAGTCTTGCGTGACACCCTATACGGATGAACACAGGCGATCAAACTGCCAAGCACAACGGAGCACAAAAATTCTGTCTGCAGTGGCTCTTAGCTCAACCAGATCTGATAGCAAGCCATGAAGCAAGCCTTTGCTGAAAGAAGATTGAGCACCAATGCAAAAGGGAGCGTGACTTGCCTGGCACACAATTCAGCTTCATATGGATCTCGAAAATGATGCTGCTGTGATGGAGTCAGATCAGCTGTCCAATTACTCATCTTGTGAGCAAAATAGCGCACAGTCTTCAGCCTGCTAAGCCACAAATGTTTTGTTCCCGGTGCATACCAGTACCAGAAGTGCTTTCATGAAAAGCAGTGTGTACATCCAGCTCAGTGCATTGAACAACCTCCAGTAGAGCTTACAACACTAAAATGCCATGGTTTGCAGGAGGTACTGGCCCAGAGGATGCAGCAAGTATGTGCAGAGATCATAAAGTCACCTTGAGCCAATGAGAAACACAGATACGAGGTTGGGCACCACGCCGCAGTAAAAGACGATGGTGAATATATCCCAGTGCGCCCGAACATAGGTTGCTATGACCAGCAACAAAGCTCCCCAAGCGTATGTGCAGGAGGAAAACGCAAACACACAGTTGATCCATGTGTGGTAGTAGGGCACATGCCGCATTTGAATCCAGTAGTTGTAGAGCAAGAGGGCAAGATACAACCATGCCTGCAAACAGCACATTTTCAGAAACCGTTTTCTGTGTTAACAGCATATCTTAACAAGAATCCACATGTGGCTGAACTGTAAAGCAATACAAATGCAAGAAGCTAACAAAGCATGTTACAACAGCACATTCTGATTCTGCATCAAAGGGCAGTGAGATGTTTACCCGCAGGTGGATGTAATTGGGAAGTGCTGCCGCTACAATAGGCAGAGCAGACTTGATGAAAGCTCTGCGGAACGTCCATTTGCCGCAAGGAGACGCGTAGTAGGCTTTGCTGTGGGGATTTAAGTCACTACCGTCCGCACTGGCCAGCACCAAGCTGATCAAAGCAAACAGCAAGCTCATAGTGATTCCCACAGCTGCATGAATAAGGTTCGCACCCTTCAAACAATCTGCAGATGAGAACAACTGTGAGCATCATGGTCTATACTGCATTGCAAATACGACAGTGCAGGAAATGAGCGCCAGGAACTCACATACACCAGGAAAGTAGGAAAGCTGCTTGTTGACACGCTTTCCAATGATTGGACAGGTCCAGGTCACAGTGAAGAGCAGCAGGAAAGATGTCTGAAATGTTGTGAAAACCAGGAAGACCAAGATTCTGAATGCAGTCAATGGCCTGCATGACAAATGCACAAAATCAGCCTGCCTTGGTGGTTCATACATGGATCTATCGTCGACCAAACATCTAGTGTAGCTGAGACAAGCAAAAGCAGCATCTCATGCAACAGGACTTACCACTGCCATTTTGGTTGCTTGCGGGATCTGGTTAGGCTGTAAATATACAGACAAACACACAGAATGAAGAAGACTACTGCTACCATTAGGTAGAACACCACAAGAAACACAATATGACTCCGCTCTGCAATTGCACGCTGCAGCTGCCACCGACTGTAGAAGCGCCAGAAGCTGCACTGGCACAACGGTGTCAGACGACCTGTATGATGCAGGAAGCAAACAAGGCGCTGGAAAAGTGTTAGAGTTTCAACCTGTTTGACCAGTTGACATCCCAGTCCCACTCTGGACCGAAAATTAAGATCAGCCATTGCAGGAATTCCAAGAACAGCGTTGGTATACCCAGCCGGAAGTCTCTGTCTAGCTGCAGTTTCTTGAGCGAGTACACCACACCAAAGATCGCTGCCTGTTGCCACAAGAGTGACGTAAGTAGTCGGCAGAGCTTGCAGTCGTTGCTGATGCGTGGACAGTCAATATCATGGCGTATGAGCGAAAGGAAACCGTACTTTGAGAGAGAATTTGGACTCTTTTAAGATGTCTGCTGCCTGATCTCCACCGTGTGATCCAGCATCCGATTTTCCAGCTTCTGATCCTGCATCAGAAGCTCCTCCCACAGAACTGGCCGCATCTGAGGCAGAGTCCTGTCGAGACATGATGAGCAGATCACTGACCGCATGCGCCGCGCCAAACCGACTAAAATCTCAGCTTGCATGCTTTGCTGGCCTGGGACGCTCCTTGGGACGCAATGAAACACTTGGGATCGTCAATGCCGATTTCGTGCCCTAAAAGCTTCTGGAAGTATTGTTGAGGAGCGAGCCCTAGACTGGCTTACGTGTGCCTCTGCTGATTCTTACGCAAGCATTCAACAGGTAGTCTTTGGCAGCGCATGCAGATAGCCTTGCCCACAATTCGAGCAGTCTCTGTCATTCTTGACTTCAAGTGCACTTCTCGCTCAGCAAATTCGTCTGGTGTCCGACTGCAGATTTCGACAGACAAGATCTGTCTTGACAGCTTGAACAACACGCGCGGATGGGGATGTTTGGTAGGTTCCGCGAAAAGGTAATTAGAGCACATACCAACTCGCACGCTGCTGCCTATTTTTTTGTGTTGCAACGCGAACTTGTGAAAGCCTTGAACGGGTTCAAAAGTCAGCTGTCTGAGTCTGCTGGCGAAGCGCAATGCTTCATTTTTGTGCAGGTCCACGAAGCAGCGCCTGGTCGTTTCAATCCTACGACCAGCGATCGCATTGACAAAATGTACAAGGAGGTAAGCAGGAGTGATTGCACTGCAGTATCTGACTTACCGGTCTTCCTCTGCGGCCACTGCTCTGGGATCCCTTGCCTCAGATCCAACCTCATGTCGCATTTGTAAAGCTCCTCATGAGCTTGCTCACGCTGGCGCGCGTTCTGCAGGTGCATGACTTTGCTCAAACTTTGAAGGAGTGCGAGAAGCAGATCAAGCAGCTCGAGATAGCGTCAGTAGGTAAACTTCGGCCGCAGTCGGGACTCGTCTTTTGTGTTTCTAGTGACTGGCAGTTCACACCAAGGTACGTTACTGCTGACGGTTATGTTTGTCTGCTGCAGCTGTCTTCAGGGCCACAGGAGATGCGCTGTCAAGGCCCTTACCCCATGTGTATCAGGAAGGTGCCCAAGGTGGTGCGCAGCCAGTTGTTCCACAAGATGAGCTACGACAACAAGCAGCCACTACACTGGGTACAGCAGGACCACAAAGCTCTGTGCGAGTCCAGGACCTTGCTACCATCTCACAGAAGCATGTATGTTGCCTGTTCATGTTCTTTTTGCTTGTGTTGGTCGTATTTTATGCCGTTGGTTAATTGCAGACCATGATCCCTGTTGCCGGTGATGGCAGGTGCGTTTTAGACCCAAATGTTTTCGCACAAACCAACAACTCCAACCCACAAATTTTTCCACCCAAGTGGAAGTTGCTGTTTTGATTCTTCCAAGCAGTACGCAAGACGGACCATGATTGCGATGACCAACCGACCTAGGTGATCCACAAATCAATGCTGTGTGCAGACCAATGACCTGGAACAGAATGTGCTTGAGCCTCTGCGTGCCTGGATCAAGGAATACAGGACCTTCAAGGACAGAATGAGCGTGCTGGACAACAAACGACTGGAATTTGATGCTGAGCGGCGGGCCTTCCACAAGCTGGAAATCAAGGGGGTTCATCACAAGCAAGCCAATGATGATGTTGATCCTGAGATTGCTGGCAAACTTGAGGCTAAGAGCGGTGATGTGACAGGTACGTTGCATGTCTATGAATGCGCCACCTGGCTTGGTCACTCAACACATTCTTATTGCATCGCTTATGTTTTCCTGTCCATGTGGTCTGCAATTGGTGTCGTGAAACAAAAGGAGGGATCAAGGAGAATGCCTTTACACTTGCATATGCAACATATGCTTTGAAGCATTGTGCGGCGGCTGTTTATGATGAGAGAGTGGTTCTAGTTCATGTAGGGTGTGCAGCGGCATGTATGCTGTCAAAACACAGATGTTTTCGCATTCCAGCCATTATTACAGACTAGTGCAACGCATTTTGGGGCTCACATACTGAAGCCACTTAGCCCAGTTCTGGCGTTGCATTCTGGCAGCAAGTCATGCTACATAGTCATAACTTTGTGCCCATCTGTGTTGCAGCAAAGCGCAATGTGTACAACGCTCATGAGCAAGAGCTGTACAACGGCTTGGCAGCGCTGGTCAATGATGCTAAGAATGTGCGTGTCTACCTGGCCTCCCTTATGAGGGCGCAGTCTCAGGCATTTGGTGCTGCCTTGGGCTGAGCTGAGTAGGATCACTCTATCAGACTGGGGACAGATCTGCTCAGCGGCGCTGATGGCATCTAATGGATTGTCAGTCTGAGCTCAGCATTGCATTGTTTCGAGACCGAGCAAGCTGCGGTAACAGCTGCTGTAAGAACTTACAAAATGGATATCGATCACGAGTGCCAGTGAAGTGAGGATGGGTTATTGGTGGCAGGCTGGCAAATTTACATGTAAATGGCCATTACAGCATAGCTATGGCAGGGGATACTAGCAGGTTGAAAACTAGATTATGTATACGAAACCTCCCATGGGTGGTGAACACAGCTGTTGTTATGTTCAGTGCATAAACATGCAAGATGGCTGTCTCCTGTGTTTATCATCATCAAGCTGGGCTCGTTGACTTAGGTGGCAGGGATCTAATAAATCTTGCAATGAACAAATCTAGCATGACTTTATGAATCCTCTGCTACTGCCTTTCCAAGACTGGACTTGCAAATGGATGTGCATGCTCTGACCAGTTTCGACTCATACTCAACAAGCCGCACGCAGGTTGTGCAAGCAGTCAGTCCAAATTCACACTGAATATGAGGGCAGTGTTGACCACTGACATCCTCTGTTGCGCAGGCAGAGTTTGCGATCTGCACATCAATCCTGACACCAATCCATGCAAAAGGCTGTCGATTAGAGAACAAATAAGGCTGTTTGGCAGAAACAACAGGCAACGGAGAAGCAAATGTTCTTCGTTTACTGAACCAAAGAGCAATGCATTCGTCGTCTAGGCATGGACTGCTTGTATGCATTGTTCTGACTTGAAATATGAGTCAGTCACACTTAAGTTACACTCAACATACACCGCAGCCCATTTCACATCAGCCATGAAGATGTTTGTTGCAGCTCTTGTAGGATGCTGCTTGGTGACCTGCCTGCTGAAAGCTGCTCTCGAAGCCAACCTGCACATAAAGAAGGCTGATAACACTGAATCATCAAAAACATCTCCTGACAGTATGCTTGAAGCAACCAGCACATGCTGTACCTGCGAAGTGTTATCAAGTTTGGAGAGCCATGTCAGTATTCAAAGACACAGGAAAGAGGTTAGGCTGGCTTGAGATCAATGATGGAGTGCAAAGTCGACCTGGACAGGGGTGCTACAATGGTCACCTATCAAGCTCAGGTGCCTTGTAGGCTATGATGTCATGAATGTGCTTTATTTCACCATGCAGCCATGGTGAGCTCTTCACACTTGAGCTACCACAAGCTGATCTTAGTCTTCAGCACTGACAGCTGCTTTTGAAGTAAGGCTGACAAGTCAATGCATTGCCTTCACACCCATGTCAGTGATGCAAGCAGGTAGAGACGTAGTGACTGAGGCCTTGAGACATGACAGAGAACATACCTTTGTCTGTCATGTCTGCCTGAGGGTCCCGCTCCAAGATGCCCAGGATGGTTTTCAGTGCTGTGTTCTCTTCCCTTAGCCCAGCCATCTGCAAGTTGCACGCATTGAGTCAGGCTGACCAATCAATGAGGCAGTTTGACTCCTGTGGTGCCAATGCAGTGCATGCTATGTGGCAGACTCATAGATGACTCAAAAGTGAACTTGACATGAGTGGCACGCTGTTGACAAATTCTGTGAGAGTAAATTGAGCTGATTTATCTGTAAGACTGTCACTCCAGCACTTTCAAGACAGTGCGTGCTGTGTGGCACAAGTTATGACAACGCAGACTTGACCTTTAAGAAAGTATGCGTTGTTGACATAAATCTTTGACAGTGAGCTGAGCTGACTTGTCTGTGAAACAGTGACTCCAGCCCTTGTCAATGCCGTGCCAGCTGTGTGGCAGAAGTATTGACAGCACTGGGCTCAACAGAGTGATGAGCTTCTGACGCATCTTCACAAAAGGCTTCAAGGCTTCAGAATTCAAACGTTACCTCATTGGTTAGCATGGATATGCGCTGCTTGCGATTGTAGTAGCTCTGGGTGGCGGTGTCCCTGTTGCGCTTGCGCCTGCAGCACCACAAGTGATCACCTCCAAGTTCCAATCATAGCCACAAAGATTTACATGAATCTGCCTGGGCGGATTAGGCGTACCTGACTCTGGGGGAAGACATGTGTTCAAAATGAATGATGAATGATGAATGATAAGTTTGCACAGTGTGCACCTGAAGGGTGATACAGGCAAATTGTTGCATGCTGCGGTGACATGACAGACTGGAATGATCAGTCAGCACAGCAAGTGACCATGACACAGCTTGTAAAGGGCAAAATGAGAGGAGACTCTGGTAAGGGTGATACAGGCAAGCTGAAGTTCATTGCTACAGCTCCTGCACATGTCGCTGAATGCAGTGGCATTGCACACCAACATGATCGGCAGACAGACTGCTGTGCGCATGATAATAGTGATGATGATGATAATAATAAGAAGAAGAATGATAATAATAATAATAATTATTATTGAACGCTTTCCAGCTCATGATGAGCTAGGTACGTGCAGGATAAGTCTGTGCGCATGCCAGTGCTTGAGACACAGCTTATATCGTGCAGCATTGGAGAAGAGGCATGACCAGGTGAGCATGC
>JAABUO010008452.1_pt1 | contig 11636 bp, 12 predicted proteins | sample 5559291 | NCBI WGS metagenome assembly JAABUO01 (sample SAMN10711878, study PRJNA513372) | rock metagenome | isolation source: Antarctica rocks | place: Antarctica: Victoria Land, Finger Mt sud | reverse complement strand
TTCATACAATGATGACTGGTTCATGCCACATCTGTCAGCCACCAAGATCATGCGCAGCCTCTTCTTGCCCTCATCTTTGGGAGTCATATCAGCCTGCTTAGGAGGGAAAAAGATGCGCCAAGCTGCTTGGACTTTGAAAACAAAGGTGCTCATAGGGTCATTTGGCTTGGGGCGCTGAGTTGCTGCTGGTGTGCTGACTTTGAGGCGAGCTGCTGCCACCACATCTTGGATTGCTTGCTGTTCTTCTGCAGCTTTCTGCTCTTGTGCTGTAGACTTTGCTTGGCACATCACAGTGTGCACAGGCCTCAAGCACTGTCTGCTTACCACAGGCTTACGCTGCAGCACATTACAGATAGCTCAAAAATATTGCCTTCGTTTGCAGTCACGAGAGAGGGTTGACGTGGAATGCATTCGCTTGCAAATAGACAAGTTTTAACCGGAGCTGATGCCACTCCTCCATACCTGCAGTGCAGCTGTTGATGACAGGGAAGCTGCTGTCATGCGATGCGTGGTTGCTGAATGGGCTTGCATCTTTCAAGAGAAGGTGACAACTTTTCGGTTTTATCCAGCACCTAGCCACTTTGTGCAACAAGAGTACCCCAGGGTCTGATGGATATGAACGGCCAAGTGATCACACTACTTGTGTTCAAACTTTTGGCGTCTCTGATACGAGTATCAGCAGCAAAAAAAGGCACTCAAGTTGTTTTGCAGGAACGCGCAGGGTTTGCCGGCTCAAGACCGGAACAAAGTTTCCAATAGGCAGGGAGGGCATCCCGAAGGCTTTCGCTGAAGATTTGAATTGCGTTTAGTGAGCAAATGAATGCAATTGTATTTCGGTGGGACAACTTGCCGTCTGGCAACCATGATCTGTGCATCATGGTTGGGTATGGGCGGCCAACTGTCGATGAAGACAAAGGACAGAAAGTATGCTCGCAGGCACAAAACATGTGATGGTCACAACAGCATTCAGACCCCAAAGATTGCTGATCAGTGAGCTTTGTATGTGCAAGCTTGCATGCCATATGGCTTATAAGGACAACATTTGCAACCTGTGTTTAGATATATATATATTCACATGCATGTTGCCTATATCTTCATCATACGATGTAAGTGATGACATAGATAGTACTGACACACCCCATTCTCTGTTCTGAATCGCACAGGATATATGAATGAATTCAGTCTTTATTGTTTTATTGTACCGGTTTGGACCCATTTTTTCGAAGTGAGCCTGGGTCAATCTTACCCACTTGCAATGTATTGCGATGGTGATGCTGTCATGGGAGTATATTGCAGCAGCCTTGAGTAGCAATGTACGTAGATGATATATGCATGTCACACATGTACAGACAGCTGGACTCAACTCCGTGAACACCATCCGTACAGAAGGACAAGGCACCTATGCTGCTGATCAACATGCTGCTCTTGGCGAACTCTGATATGGTATACCCTACCTGGTGAATTCTGATATGGTATACCCTATCTTGAAACAGACTGAGTCAGCCTGTTTTTGAATTCGTTCATCGTGTATGAGGTCCCCGTGCATATGCAACTAGACACGCTGCTATAGCGCAGGAAGCAAAACACATTTTGCTGCCTGCAGCTACCGCAAGTGCTGCTGTAAAACAAGGTCCTTTGCAGTGATCCTCCACTGTGTGATACAATGCTGCTCAGCCAGAGAGGCTGCAACGAATGTAGTCTGCTCACGGAACAAAAGACTTGCGATTGGCAATGCTTGATGTCCACACCCAGTGATTCTCCATTGTGCCATCTGGCCTCTGCTCAGTCGTCACGAATCTCTCCATCTCTGGCAGGTCGCTGACAGTAGCTTTGACCTTGTGCACTGTGTACTGCATGTGAAATTCTTTGCGTCAGCATGCCTTGCAGGTGCTGTTACCATGGCTGGTGCTTGTAGTGTTGATCAAAGCAATGGTGGATCGAGGAGGCAGACACGCTATCAAACAGGGTGTACCTTGCAATCCAGATTTGGATATGATTGTGAGAAGGAATGTTCCACAGTCACCGTGTAGCTTGACTCATCAATGAATACCTGTGACAGCATGGCCATGTTGTCACACACCTTGGCATGACTGCTTGCACATAAGCAGCGCTTGCTGGACATTAAGGTCAGTTGGGCTTTTGGGCATTTGAACAATAGATTGCCTAGCACAAGTCAAGCAGCCATGCTTCAAGCGAGCACACACTTGTCTCAGTATCTGCATTTGTCCAAAGATGTTGTGACCACATCTGATCATCAAAGATGTAGTGCAAAGCACAAGCTTCTTCCTTACCACACGCATAATGCAAACAGACGCAGCAGGCACATTGTGCAGTGGCAGCGTCAGCTCAGAAGCTAGCTACCTGAGGAGCAACTGGCAAAACAGACCCCAGCTCCTCCTTGACTGCTCTGATGACTGCATCTTTCCAGGCTTCACCTGCTTTCATCTTTTCTGCTAAAGGCACATCACGCGCTCTCTTGGTGCCATTTGGCATTATCTGAAACTCCTCTTGCAACACCTGCAGTGTTGCAACAGGTAGATTTTGCTTGCTGTGCAGGCTATTTGTGGCGTTGCCTGCAGTGATGATACAGTGCACAATACAGGTGTACATACTGCTATTGAGAAGCAATCACACTGACACGCTGCCAATGTGCCTGACAGAAATTGGCTCAATGCATACCTTGTTGCTGCTGCTGATGATGTAAACCAACAGGGTGTCAATACACCGTATTACTGCTTTGCCTGACACACTGAAGACTGTTTCGCCGTCTTCTACCTGCAGAGCTTTGTGCATTTGGCTTGAGTCCCATCAATTTGCTTATAGCAAATGCAGCGGGGCAATGGCTGACCTCCCTCCACAGTTGCTGAACACTTTTGGCCTGACCTCTGCCATATCCAGTCAAATCGACATCATGATCAACCTGTAACAAATACTTTTTTTGGACTGCAGTGTGATTCAAGTTGTGATGTTGGCTAAGCAAGCTCACAGTTGCATACCAGCCAAGTTGAGAGGGCGTCTGCATCCACAAAGCTCTTGACAAGCTCTGGGCCGCTGGCATTCATGTATGTTTTGCCACCTTCAGCCTTGCAGCTGTACCACACACCCTGCAGGCGGTCAGAATAAGCTGAGGTAAGGAGCTTCAGCTGCGACTTCTGAGGGGGCGGACAGTACCTTGTCCTGCAGTCGATGCTTTTGATTGTGCGTGTACGTGATCCCACCGCTCCCTGGTCTATGCTTTCTACGGACGAAGCGAGCAGCATGCCCGAGTGTAACGCCACACGAGCGTGCAGAATACAACACTGTGGGCACAGGATCTCCCCCCAGATCTCCCCCTCGTCTACCTCATGTTCATCTTTAAGCAAAAGATGCGAAGTAAGTCAGAGACGACCTTTCGCGGCAGGCACCGGCAGCGTTCTGATCACCGCTGCTTCTAAAAGCTCGCGAAACCACTCCGGAAACGGATAGCTGCTACCTATGCACTCGTGCGATGAGGCTGCAGAGTCAACGTGCAGGACTAAATTTGCAGCTCGAACGGGACGTGGTTTTGCCACCATGGGTACACACACATAAGTGCCGTTTCATCTTCTTTCAGGAACTGCCTTCACAGCAGCGGGAGCCACCAAACTCGATGCCGAACATGTGAGACTCTCCACAAACTTTGACAACCAGGTGATCAGGAACTCTTCAAACAAAAGGCTAAGCACGATGTTACGCCAAGGCCCTGTGTGGCTGAGGCAAATTCAGCAGCACTAGCATGCACAACTTGCTTAAGCTTGATATGTGCCAGCATGCGCTGCACGCATTGAAGGCATTGGTCGGTATGCTGGTGGATCAGTGTGGCACGCCAAATGTGTGGTGTGAAGGCTGGATAGTGCATAAACCATGATGTCTACCCGAGTAGGTCTATGCTAGCGCTACCAGGATGACTGTGTCATTTGTGTGTCACAAATTTGTGCTCCAGCTCCATGATTCCCACAGACTCGCCCAGCTTCTCATCGTAGTCAACCCACTCACCATCTGACAAGTCCACATTGTCAAATACTTGGCCAGAGGTGCTTTCTACTCGGAAGCCATCCTGAACAGCACCACATAACGAGTAATGAAGCTGTATGCAGGCAGACTCAACAGTGTTTGAAAGGAAAAGGGTCAGGTCTCACTTCTGGGTGCCAGTTGATGATGTCCATGCCTCGGCATTCAAACCCAATTATGCTCACAAACTGCCGGTCATCCTGAGCTGCAGCACAGCAACGTTCTAGTTGGAGGTTCACTTCTTTGCAGCTAGCACATATACTCAAATGCATTTACCTGTGTAGTCTCTGGTTACTTTCTTGACGCTAATGACACTCAAGCTAGCAGCAGACTTGGCATCCTTGACCCACCTGCAGTGCAAGCATTATTGCAAGTTTCCCATGGGCTACAGGGAGGCACACTTCCACAAGGACTGCAGGCCATAACCTACTTCAATGCAAAATTGGCAACACCTCTGCTTCCAGGAAGGTCTTGCTCATGCGTAGAGGTGACCCTGACACCCTCTCGCTGGTCTTCTCCAGTGCTGTTTTTCACCTGAAGCAGATGCTGGCCGCTGTGAAACCGTGCGTATCGTCTCGCTAGATGTGATGCACTGATACATCAAAGGATGGGAGAATTGTAGGCACTCCAAAAGGACCAATAGAGTTGAAGCGTTACGTCGATGCAGTACTCGTGACCTTCGGGCAAGCTGATTTTGGCCACGTTCTCCAAAGATGCCTTGATCTGTAACAGGAATACCTGCGCAGTGGGCGGACCACTCGGTTGTGCACACGGCAGCGGTGATCTAGAGCAGTATCTACAGCAGGAGGACTGACAGGCTGCTGGCCATGATGAGTTGATGGTATGATGCAAGGGACACATGCATTTCGCGACTTACCACCATATCAATTCGACAGGTACCGCAAGGATTGCGCAATTCAAGCGAAGTCGGCATCCGCTTGCAATTGAAGGTGCAGAAACGAACGATGACTGGTTTGTATTTTACGTGAGCTCCATGTGCCTGAATTACCTCGCGTGGCTACCACATCCCAAATCTGTAATCCCGAGATCTGTGGTGTGTTCTCGTCTGCCCAGCCAGTGGCTCTGCTGTTAAGCTTTGACGACACCTGGGTGCCTTATTTTGATTGAAGCTTTTGTAGTGCGTGATACTCTTTGCAAAGCATACTTTCTTGATAGCGAACAGACCGCGAACACGCTCAGGGCAACTTCTGAGCCGTCGGCGTTCGTTACAGCATGATCAGCAGCTCTACGCTGCAACCCGTGTGCCACAGGAGCGTTTTCCAGGTACGCATGGTGTTCAGTTTTGAGCTTGTGGTGGGCTCTACGACAGCAATGTATGGCGAAACTTCGACAACTTTGCATCCCTTTCGCACTGCAGGGTCTTCGGCAGTGTCGAGCTCACGGCAAATCTACCACAGGTAGAGGTATGCAGAAGCTGCAAAATCAAGAAACGTCAATGTTTGTCTTCACAGCAACATTTCTGTTCGTACACGTTGACTTCACTGACAAGCTGTCAACGTGCAGTCACTGCAGCTCCTTTGGGACTCAGAAAATCATTGATCTGCCAGAGAGCTAAGGTAAACACATATATGCCACAATGTTTAGACTTCCAGAAAAGCTTGTAACTGCAAGTCATCAGCTCTGCCCTGCATGCAGGCACAGCAGTCAAAGGTTACAGCCAGCGCTCACAGGCAGAACAACGCAAAGGCAGCTGCAGTTTCACTTTCAGTACCTGTTGAGCAGCTGTCAGACAGTGAGCGGCAGCAAGTAGCTCACCAATATGGATACAGCAAGATTGGCAAGCAGTTGCCAGAGGGTGTCACACTGTCACAGATTGTAAAGTCGATGCCCTCAGAGGTACTGTGCATTGCCCCATCTGTGTCTTGAGCCTCTTGTGAAATTGCAGCCTGATTCCCACACTCAACTACATGCCCAGGAACACGTTATCCTGCAACATCATATTCTGTCTGCAGGTGTTTGACATTAATCCCTGGAAATCATGGAGTGCGGTTGCTATTACATTGGCGTCTGTTGCAGCCAGTTTATACCTCATAGCCATATCACCCTGGTACTTGCTACCTCTGGCGTGGGTGTTCGCCGGCACTGCCTGGACAGGGGTAAGTAACCTGCATTGCTGTACTAGCCTTGTAGCTTTCTCATTGGAGCAGGTTTCCTATGCTGCACATGCTTCGCCTTTGAGTCCAATGCCTGCACCCGCACTCAAGTTGCTGCCGATACCCTTACAAGCAGGTGCTGTAGGTACCTGACTGAAGTGCATGCTGCCTGGCACAAATATAATGATCTGCATAGCAAAGCTGGTTGGTGATCAAACTAAGCCAAGGCATGCAATATGTGCTACATCAGCGCGACATGTCCAGTACTGTGGACATCGAAACAATTGCACCAGTTCAGCAGAGCCAGTTAGTGTGCCAGCTACGTCCACAGCATTAGGTGGCGTCACCATGAAAGCTGCCAAGTGCTGAAGCTGTTTCTGGATATTGCAGTTCTTTGTGGTAGGCCACGACTGTGGTCACCGCGCCTTCAGCAAGAACAAGCTGACTGAAGACATTGTGGGCACCCTCATGTTTGCGCCTCTTATATACCCCTTTGAGCCATGGAGGATCAAGCACAACCACCACCATGCTCACACCAACAAGTGAGTGTCAACTGACCTGCTTTGTGGCATTCTCACAGGCATAACACAGCTGACCATGAAACACAACGCACTTGCTGCATCCTTGTCAGACTGGCTTGCCCTATGTCTCCGGCAGCGCAACTTCAAGCACCAACAGTCAATTCCATCGTGGGTTTGTCTGTGTGTGCAAAGAGGCAAGTGCTCATACAGCGTCAGCGCCTTGTAAATATGATGAGAAGCTATGTGCCTACAAATTCAGGACCCCTGCCTTGCGTTGAGCTGTGCTTGAAGAGTCTCTATTGATGCTTGTGCAGATTGGTGGAGGACACAGCGTGGCACCCCGTCTCCAAGCAAGAGTTGGGTGAGTGGAAGGGCACCTTCAAGGGCTGGCTGTACAAGACATTTCTAGGCAGCCCCCTCAAGTCCTGGGCCAGTGTCGGCCACTGGCTCATCTGGCACTTTGACACTACAAAGTACTCAGAGAAGCAGCAAGACAGGGTAAGCTGTGGCAGCTTGCGAGCTGCCTTTTGCCAAGGCAACATAGATTACTACTGCGCCATCAATACATGATGCTGCAATGTGATGATGCATCTATGGAGACACGTGAGTGTCAGCGTCCTGATCTGTTGTACATCTTCCTTAGCAAGACAAGGGCATCACGGTCAGCCTGTTGCTTGGGCCAGCATTGACATGTCACCTAACTCTATGCCGGCTAAGTGCCCAGCAAGAGTCTTCCCACCCAGTTGTGTGTGGTGACAATGCGTGTGCCATGTTCACTGTGCTGTGTGATGCAAGCCTTCTCCAATTGTCCTGCCCAGTGTGAAAACTTGTGATGGATGCAGGTCAAGATTAGCTTGGCAGCAGTCTATGCCTTCATGGCGATAGCTTTCCCTTCCCTCATCTACTTCACCGGCATCACAGGCTTCTTCAAGTTCTGGCTGATGCCCTGGTTGGGCTACCACTTCTGGATGAGCACCTTCACGGTGGTGCACCACACAGCCCCCCACATCCCCTTCAAGGATGCCAAGGACTGGGACGCTGCCCAAGCACAGCTCAGTGGCACTGTTCACTGCGACTTCCCCAAGTGGTAAGAGCTCAGAGTTGTGCCAGCAGAACTTAGCTTGTGTCTGTGCAGCTTGGTCTGCACTGGATTTGGATTGCAGCTTGTTTGGTTCATGTGAGACAGCGCGTGTTGATAGCTTATGTTGATACTGCTCACAAAGTGAAGCATTCTTAGACAAGTCTGTCCATGCTTGTGGCTTGTGTTGACGCTGCACAAAAGGTGTTGCATCCAACACAAGCCGCCATTCAACTGATGGCACAGGCTGACCTGGCCACATGCAGATACATTCAACTTTCTGTGGCATTTTTCCTTTTCACCTCAGGGTTGCATTGATGACCGCAGCGTCCGGCAGTACATGCTTTGAGCAGGCTGTTGTGCTGCAGGGTTGAATTCTTGACGCATGACATCAGTGTTCACGTGCCCCACCATGTGGCCTCAAAGATCCCTTGGTACAATTTGCGCAAAGCAAATGCCTCCTTGAGGCAGAACTGGGGCCAGGTGGGTCTTCTGCATTCTTCTTCACTGCTCATATTGCAGCCCATGGTTTGTCACTCATATAGTGTCAGAGCCCATGTTGTACCCCAGCTGGTTTGTCACTCATATAGTGGCAGAGCTTAGTGGATCTGTTGCTGGTAGTGACTTGAAAAGCGTGTAGTTATGTCAATGTTGTGCAATGTGTGTTGTTTGGTGGGGTGTCCACTTGTGGTGTGTTCTTTTGGTAAGGTGCTTGATGAAGATATGCAGCATATTGTACACATCTTACTTCCTTGTGTACAGCTTGTGTTCTGTTGCCATGATGTCATATGCATCTCATGGCATCTTGACATACCTTCCTGGTGTTTTGCAGTACATGACAGAGGCTCGGTTCAACTGGCGTATGATGAAGACCATTTTCACTGAGCTGCATGTATATGATGAGGACAATGTGTATGTGCCATTTGATTTCCAGAAGGAAGAGCCCTTCCTGCAGTTCCAAAGAAAGATTCTTCCCAACACTTACAGGCCATCATAGGTCTGCCATGCTGGCCTGCTGAGCTGATGCATGTGGTGATACCCCGCACACTCTACATTGAGTACCATGTAATCAGCGTGTCGACTGACGCTTGCTGATATCAGATATTGACAGTAGGGCAGGTCCTTCTGCAGAACCATGCTGCTGTTCACATCTTACAGAGATGTTTTTTTTTTCCAGCAGCATGCGGCACAGAGTGATGATTTGATTATTTGAACGCTGTTGGTGGAACCCTGAGACGTTCTCACCTTGTTCGGTTGTTTCACCGGTTACATGGAAGGTTGCTGAGTGGAGAGACAATGTCTTGAAAGCTGTCGAGCTGAGAACAGGCTCTGCTGAGTGTGTGAATTGAAATTCATTACTTGCAACTGCTCTTGTTTGGTGACGTGACCATTTGGTGAGTATTGTAAGTCAATTTGCTACGTCTCAGCACAAGCAATCCAACGGCCAGCCTGCTGCAAGCTGCCTTGTGCCCTTCAGACACGCTGACTGTCTATGCTTGTTGTCATATATATGACATGTATGTACTGGCAGGAGGTGGACATGGCAAGCAGCTGGATTCAATCCAGCATCCTGAGACATCTGATCTGGCTCTATACGACCTATTTGGCTGGTCTGCAGATATAAATTCTCCTCCTCCGCCTGCAAGATTTGGCTTTAGATCTTGTGAAGGTCCAACGACTTGTGCAATTGCTGACTGTGCTTGCAGCACACATGCAAGCAAACGTTTGCTAAAGTAAACTGAGTGACTCTCTGTCAGCGACTCTTCGACGGTTATGTGTGCATTACAGACTTCGTGTGGACATGAGCAATATTGCAAATAAACATGTGCTGCAGTTGTCAAGCAACGGAACATGCTGTTGTACTACAACAGTTTAGCTGTTACAAGCAGAAGCAGAGTTAGAGGTGGACTTTACCGTACAGTCCAGCTCTAACTGGCCTGATCCTACCACGTGTGCACCCCAGCAGCACTACTGGGGCGATTGGCGAGATTGCTGCAGTGAACTAATATATAAAGGACGTGCACGCGGCTTGTAAAACGAGAGGTCAACTTTGGTGCGCTCGAAGCATAGTTAGGCTGAGGGATGTATGCTACGACCCTGTAGCGGTTTGAAAGGGAACGATCGCGTCTCCTGGACCAGCTCGGGGACCAGCTTCTGAGTCCAATGTTCCCATACTTCGCGCGCGGGATTAGATGCGGGAAGTTTTCTTATATTTTCGTTTCCACATAAGAAAGTTACCGGCTTGACAGGTTTGCATCTGTAGCTTGCTATGGGGCTGTAGACTGGCAAGTCGGTAACGACGAAATACAGGATGTTGTGTTACACAAGCAAGGTTGTCCAGTCCTACTTGAAACCGCCCGAAAAGGTGATGTGTTCAACCAGGGAGGAGGCCTTGCTTGTATAGCTCGCAGCGCGGTAAGCCTTGCTTGTGTGTTTACAGTGTCCTTAGCCTCATAGCGCTTCAGCGCTGTAGGTCAAATCAAATGTCCTCAACAACACGAAGCGTATTTATTCTAGCTCTAACTGTATTGGCGGTGTCATCTTGACACCAACCACCTGGAAGCAGACTGCTGCTGCACCATATACGTGTGGGGCAATGTTGATTCATGAATGTTACCATCTGCAGACAAGCACTGATACTTCAAAAACGCTGAGCTTGCAGTTGCACCACTGTGACAGGTATATCATTATGGCAGATGCTACAAGTACAGCTTGTGGTAGCAGCGCTGATCAGCATTTTGTCAATAACTTGAAAGTAAACCTGGTGTTGTAGGGCAATCCCACATTGCGCATTACATGCCCCTTTAGCTCATTGTACCCTTGCCGCAGTGCTACACTTACCGCAACTGTAGTACATAATGCGCGCACTTGTGCTCCTCAATATCACGCAGAGTTGCATGACCGCCTCCTGGTGCCTGTTTGCTTGCATGGTAACCTGTGCATAACCTTCATTCTAGCAGATTTACTGCATCTTGCCACGAAGGCTGGTTGTCATTGGCTAAATGTCACATCACATCGTCAGCAAGCCACTGGTTTCGGAGCCGCTGTGTGTCGACATGCCCGTCAAGCATTGCGCACTTGTAAGCGCAATTGCAACAAGATTCACCTACTTGCTGGCCCTGTCTGCAAAGACCGTGATTCTTTGCGTCAGGTTCTTCAACGGTAACTTTTACGCGTGCTTGCTAAACTAGTCAGCAGCTCTGCGTCAGGGTGTCCGCGGTTGCGTATATGCGCCCAGCTGTGATGCTGTTGAACACAGATGGCAGAGATTAGGTGGTCGCGCTCGCATCAGGCAGGGGACTGTGTCAGTTGCCGTGTCCAAGCATTCTATGTGCTCACATCTCTGACGCCAAAGCAGCCGTGCAGGCATGGCTAGAAATCCGACGCTGAATACATGCTTTGTGCTCAAGCCATTTATTCCTGCTCGGACCTTCAGAAGGCGACATACGAAAAGACAATGCTGTAAAGTCCCTTCAGCCGCTTCACAGCTGCACCAGCCATATAGGTCCCAGTTCTTTCAGTGTTCTCAGTTCAACAAAGCTGTCAAAAGCACAAGCAATCGTAACATGGAGGGCGCTGCTGGCAGACAGCTGCAATCAACAGACCACGAAGAATGCTTGCAGCCCTTTGTTACACCAGAAAGTCAGTGGTGGGACTGGAAGTACAACAGCAGAATACAGTATAGACAGCAGGGTTCATCAGGTCCTTGCATCCTGCTAGTACATGGCTTTGGCGTGGGCTCATTCCACTTTGAACAGCTGATACAGAAGCTGTCGTCTGCTTATCAAGTGTGGGCAGTTGACCTGCTGGGTCAGGGCATGTCTTGGCCAGCTGTAGCACCTTCGCCTGGTGAGCCATGGCAATGTGCTTTCATGGCATACACACAAGCATGTT
>JAABUO010008451.1_pt1 | contig 11636 bp, 15 predicted proteins | sample 5559291 | NCBI WGS metagenome assembly JAABUO01 (sample SAMN10711878, study PRJNA513372) | rock metagenome | isolation source: Antarctica rocks | place: Antarctica: Victoria Land, Finger Mt sud | reverse complement strand
AGTCACTTCTTGCATCTAGATTCTTTTTTCAAGATTTAAAAGAAAAACATTTAGATCATTAGCGAATACTCAGAAATGAAACGACGTTTCATTTCACTAAAGCTGACCTGTCTCGCAGGAAATAAAGAAGATAAACAGTAGCTGTCTTTATCAGAACTCAAGATCTCGTCATGTACCTGATAAGGCATGTGGTTACAAACTCGCTTGGCCTGAAGAATTAATTAATTACAGATTACTCTCAGTCGACTCAGAGAAATAAATACGAGAAGAGCTTCGAAGAAAGTATAAGCGACGACGCGTTAGCTTTTATCTCAGAGTAAGAAATAGAAACGAAGGATCGACAATACATTAAAGGATGTATTATTACTGTAGCAGTTGCTATTGCAGTGAAGACTACTAGAAGAATAGTTTCGTGATTTGTGTTAAGTTCGTAATTTTAACATTAACGTTAACATTAAGATGCCTGAGCTCAAGCACTAGTTCGTTAACAGCACTACATACTTTCTTCACTGTGATATCTTAAATTTAGATTAAAAAGTGTTAAGTGAAGTCTAGAGATCGATAATGAAGTTAACGAGAAATAATGAAGCTAGAAGATTATTATTAAAGTTAAAAAGCTGATAATGATGTTAAGAGATCTTATTAGAGTTAAAAAGTTAATAACGAAGTTAAGAGATCGTAATTAAAGTTAAGAAGTTAATACTGAAGGCCTGCTTAAAGGTTCTGAACTGAGTTCGTGCACATCGTGCTGTTCTTTATCATGACAGATTTAGTCTTTAAGTCACTCTTTAACGACCTTTCATTTAAATCAATGTCGAGCAAGAAAGCTGTAATGAAGATTAATTTTAACGCCGTAATCTAAACATTTACAAGCAATAATTAAACGTTTCAAGCGCGACATCTAGCTTTTCTTTTCTTCTAATCAGTAAGTGTTTAAGACTGGCCTTTGTTTGTTCAAGTCGGTTTGCCCCGTTTGTGTTCATGCTGTGCTCGACCTTGAGCCTTAAATTCTCGCGACAATCTTCGTGCGTTTTTTAACTCATTTCTGCGCAGTCATGTGCTTTTTTAGCGTATCTTATATTTCATTTCTGACTCGGTCTTTCTCTTCTCGAGAATCTTCGTGATTTTTCATTCTTGCTTCTTTACTTTTGTTTCGATGATGAACAGTGACACAGATAAACTTCAGCGCGGCGACGTTGTCTTTAAGCAGCGATAGCTTTACTGTCTCATCTCGATCGAGCATATTATGACCTTTCTTTCAGTCTGACTTAAACATAACGAAAAAGAATTTATTATGTATCACATCTGCATGATTCTGCAACTGCTCGATGTTATTTAAAGTCAGTTTACAGACATGTATCTTTCATGTGTTTAAATACTTAAGGATGAGAGGCTCACACGAACCTATTAAGATCATTAGCAAGCTTAAGAACTTTAATGAGATTAATAAATTAATGCATTTAACGAAGATATTCATTTCTGATAACTACTGTAGTGTTCTTAAGTTAAGCTTTAATATCTCGAATCTCGCTCTCTTGCTTATTAAAGCGATGATTAACATTTTGAAATCGTTTATTTATCTCTTTAAATCGTTCATTCATCTTCTTCTTTACTTTACGAAACTGACTTGCGATGAAATCACGCTGATCGAGAAACTCTTGTCGCATTCGCTCATCGTGCATGTCGAATGTTTAATTTAATATCATGAAACTTCGATTAACGTATTTAAACGACGAAATCCCTTTAAACGGTGACGTTCGAGAGAATTTCTTGGCCAGCTGACTCATCACGACGACGAAGCGTGTGAGTTTATACTTCATTTGTGATACTGTTAAATCATTACAATCTAGTTATTAAGTTCGATGAGAATAATGTGTTATGACTTACAGCGAAGAATGCCGAAGAGTTAAGACTTAACAGTCTCGTCCCTTCGCACGTGATTTGCTTACGCGAGCTGATAACTAAAATCATTAAGAAATCATCATGTAGCCGAGTCTTATGTTCATGCTTTATTCAGCTCATTTACGCTCTTATTACATCTCGTGCATATCATTACAGCTCGTTCAGATATCGTACAGTAGTAGAGAGAGAGAATAATCTCATCTAGCTGATGTTGTGATCAATTTATGATAGGCGGTTTTTCCTTTACCGGCTTCGCTTTGCAATGCGATATTAAATCCCGCAAACTCTATGTGCCCTTTAAAGACTCTTTCTCAGTCGAATCGAACATTCTATTTAATGAGTTCTTCACACTCGACTTGCCCGAGGCTTCATTAAAGACGTGGTTAAAGTCTTTAAATAATAGGTTAATAGGCAACGAGTACGATGCTTTCTTAACTCGAGTCAGCTCAAGATCGATGTATTGAGTACATACGTATAATATTTATTATGATGAGAAATTATCGTTCGTGATCAGTCAATCGATAAGTATAATATCTTTCGTTCTTGCGAATGATCAGTGAAAGATTCGCGTGACACAATCGCGTCAGCTGATCTGTCTTTTTTATCAGATTTAATTTCCTTCTGATGAAATGCTGTGTCTTTGCTTTTACTGTGTAAGTCATATTGTATGTTTTTAAATAACTCGAACGCGACAACATGTAACTCATTCGACGAAACTATCTTTATTTAAGATCGAGTGAGGGACTGATTTTAAAGAAAAGTACTAATATATCTCTGAACTTCCTGCTCCGCTTCTGAATCGTCTCTATTTTATCTTGCTGATTTCCTTCGGGTTCATTTCTAAAAAAACAGAGAAAAGAGTGATGATTTAATAGTAATTCGGAGCTCGTTATCTGTACTTTCGTTTCAGCCGTCTCAGTTAAGATTACTCATTTAAAAGAGCTTAAGAACTAAAGATGAAAAACTTATATTATTAAGTAAGTAAAACTTCCTTCGATGTCGACAAAAGCAGAGAACGAATCATTCTCAGACATTTAGTAAATGATTCAGTTGCTTCTGCAGATCAAGAAGTTCAGCCTCATTACAGTGACTAATAAGAGCTTTAATGTATCTCGCCTTTTTCTTCTCATTACTTAAACGATTCTTGTTCTCCTAATGCTCATGAAGTCGATTCTTCTTTCTTTAAAGATAAGACTATAAAATATAAGTAAGTAAGTTACAAAAAAAACGGATCACAGGCTCACAGTCGGCTTATCGATTATCTCTTTAAAGATATTATAAATTCTGCACATGATTACTTCTTAACAGATAATGAAGATATAGCTGCGATTAACTAAATTTTACTATGTTTCTTAAGATGAACATGAGAGAATAATTCATTTTATATTAACAAATGCTGATTCATATATGAAAGATGATCTCTTAATCGAAGATCACGATGAATTAATGAGCACACAGTAAATCCTGTTAGTAATAAAGTTTAAGATAATTAAAGAAGTTACATTTTAACAAAGAACAACACGACGCGCAAGACTTTACTGAACACAGCCTTGAAATTTCTGTGCAAGTCATTAAAGAATCATCACACTTTAAAGAGCCTATGAGAGTTAATCTGCATTAGCACAAGCTGCAGCGGTTAAATATTTGCACTAATTAATAAAATTCCGGCTATATTAGCTACGAAAAGAAAGACTCGGAAAGCAGAGAACTGTTCTTGTTTAAAGAATTTCTAATTCGCACGAGATGTTTTCTTTGCATGCTGGTACGAATCTATCTGAGTTACTCATGTGTCACGTCGTCACTTTTAAACGCGATCGATAAGTCATGTCTAGATGTAACTCATATACGCTTAATGTTCAGTGATTACGAGTGTAATCCGCTGTCGTCTTAGTTAAAAACCTTTTATGCAAGTCTCTTAGCTCAGTAGCCTCATAGAACGATGTCGTCATCGCTTTATTAATCTTAAATGATCTTTTTGTTTCAATTTAATGTTCGCTTCGAACGTTTAAAGTTTGCTTAACTTAAGGTTCGTCGATCTCTTTATCTCGACTGTCATTACGAACATCTTTACTTCGTTCTTCTTTTTCATCTTTCGTTAATATACGGGCCGCTTAATTAACACTCTTTATCTTCGCATGACTTATGTTCGATTCAGTCCTTGTTTCAAACGTTTAAGATTTATTTGTAGTTCCGCTTTGAACATTTTTTATTTTTCTTTTCAGCTTATCTTTAGTCAGGAATTTGTCTTCTGATTCTCTTAATCTTCTCATTACATGCTTGTGTTTACTTTCGTGAATGTATGACTTGCGAATTTTTAACGTATATTCAGCATTCTCGACGAGTCGCTGTCTCGTCATTCGTCGTTTTTAAATTTAATTAAATTGTTTAACGTTAATGTAAACAGATGATTTCTTAATAAGACTGAAAATATCGTCCTGAGTCTGAAAAGTCGTTAAAGATGAAATAGATGAAAGATAAAACATTCAACGCGATAAGAAAAGCTCGTATGTCTGACTTAAAAGTAAATGCTGAGCTGTCTGATGTGAGAATGAAAACTGATAATCTTAAGTTAAGTCGAGGCGAAAAGACATTTAACGTGAGAATGAAAGCTGAGAATCTCGGGGTAACTTAAGATGCAGAGACTGCTTTTGTGATTAAATATTAAAAGACTCGTAAGTATTCTGCGTCTTGAAAGAAAAAGTTGTGATGTAATTTACACGCGAAAATAATGCTTCGTATTTTAACTTAATGATATACGTTGTATAATAGCTAAACATTCCTTGTGCTTTCTTAAATCGAGCATAATCATTCTCAGAAAATAGAAAGTTGCTTATTTTACTCGTACTCGAAAAAGATCATGTGTGAGTAATACTGAGAGCTTTTAAGAATGAAACAGATGGGAATAATACTCTTTATATATGCGCTCATTAAAGATTAAACATTTACTGAAGATGATGTATCGCTTTAAGATAATCGATCTTCATTATCATATTTCTATGAGTTTGCTTTACGCGCTGCGTTAAGTTAATATTTATCATAAGTCTTCAGAGACGCAGTCGTGCGATTTTTCGTGTTTAAACATTTATTAATGCTTTCAGCGTGATCATGCTCGAGTTTTCTTATCGCTTCGAGAAAGAAAACGATATGTCTCTGAATAGCAAAAGGGATTACGAGACTCACTTTAGAAGTCGAATTATCGTGAGCAATGTTACTTCTTAATGTATGATTACAGACATATGACGTTACCTGAGAGAGAATGAGATTCGATCACATGACATTCTTTAAATAGTCTAATTCTCGCTTTCAGACCCTGTTCGCCAAGACATTCGAATAGCACGCTTGTAATCTTCGAGTCAGATAAAGTTACATCTTTTTACTTCGCACTCGAAGCATCTTCGAATAATTCGATCATTCAGCTCTGCGTGAAACTAACATCTGCGAGCCCGCAGAACAAATGTCTGCTTAAGCTATAACGAAGGAATGCGCCGAAAAGGCTCTTAACGAGCTTAAACGCGAGGCAGAGTCAGCATAAGAGTCACGAAACACTTCATTCGAGTATCTTTCGATTTCGAACGTCATGAACGATGTGAACGACGTTAAGCGTTAATGATTTAATGTGAGTAATTTACTGTGACGAAAAACAAGGCGTTAAATACAATAATCGTCATTAAATCGACAACGAACGACGCAGAAGCATGAAGTGAAAGTGAAATTAATTAATTCTGTTAATATCATTATTATAAAACCGGTTCGCTATCTTACGACGACGGTGAAATCGAGATATATTAAATAATCTTATTCTGATATCATTATGATAATTATTATTCTCAGTCGCTTAACTTAATTCAACAATCTTTCTCGTTAGGATTCTTTAATAGCTCTTAAAAAGGATTAAGATCTGAGCTTATTTAAGAACAACTCGCAGACGTTCGATGATTAAGAAGAGAGAATCGCATATTTACTGATGTTGCGAAAGATTCACTCGTAAATATTAATTACAGCTTCACCCTGACTTAAACGACGATCACTTTAACTGTTCTCTTAATTTAAGTTGTGCATGATGACGGGCGCGTATTCGAGATTTAACGCTTTATTACAATCTTCGTTCTGCGACTGATACGCATTCTGATATTCTTGCATTGCTTAAGAGCGATCGAGCGAGGCAACAGACGCACTCTGAAATAATTGTAATGTTTAAAAGCTTTCGGGCTGCTGAACGTACGGGTTCTGCAATGACTGTGATGTCTGAAAGCTCTCTAGCTACTGAACATACGAGTTTTGAAATGAGTGTAGTGTCTGAAAGCTCTCGAGTTGCGAGATATACGAGTTTTAAAATGATTGTAATGTCTGAAAGCTCTCGAGCTACTGAACATAAAGGTTTTAAAATGACTGTGATGTCTGAAAGCTTTCGAGTAACTGAAGATACGAGTTCTGGTTGGTTCCTGTTCGATTCATTTCTTAGTTACTTTAACTATTGAAATATTTACGTAATTCGAGGCGTGACTTATTAATTTCACAATCTTGCGGCTGCTTTGCTCTTATAATGTCGGTTGCGAAGAGTTCCGAAGACATAGTTCGAAAAGTCTGAGCTGCAGATGTCGAGTTGTATTCTTCGTTTTCTTACTGATCATCTTGTTCATTTCTCGACAGTCTTTCGTTATTCTTGTTAAAGGCAATAGAATTAATAGTAGAAGCAGAAGAAGCAGAAGGAGTAGTGAAAGCAGTGTAAACCACTGCTCACTAACCCGATTGGGTTAGCGTCGGTTCTTGAAACAAAACATAAATTGCTGCCTTTATAAACTACATACCTTTTAGCAATTATCAGTTTTACACTTCAATAGGTTATGAGATTCGAAAGCGTTGACTGTGTAACTAAGCAATAAATCTGACTATTGTTAAGCTTAATTAAGCAATTTAACATCGCTGTCGCCGCCAGTCCTCTTCGAAGAACACTGTGTTCATAGTATTAACTTTTAGCAAAACAGAAACATTTAATTAACTTTAATTCTCATCGAACCTAGTCATCAAGATGTTTAAGAAAGATGAGAATGCATACGCGTTTACGAAGTTGAAGGGAAATGAGAATTACAAGAAATGAGCTCGAGAGATGAAATTTGCACTTTAAGAAGCAGAGCTGATGAGAATAATCGATGGCGATGAGACTGAGTTAATTACATACACTATGAAGCAGAAAGAGACTCTACTAAAGAAGAATGATGAGAACAGAATAGAAAGACGCGAAGAAGCCTTAAAGAAATGGCGTATTAATAATAAGAAGGCCGTGAATAAAATTAATAGAATGTGCATTAAAGCCGTTCAGATAAAATTTAAGTCAGAATGAAATGCAAAGACAACATGAGACTCGCTAAAAGAACGATATACATCTTAAGAATGATTCTTTAAGTGAGCTGTATTAAATCGATTGAAAGAAACGAATTATGCGAGCTTCTTTAATATTCCTGACCTTAATAGAAAATTGAGAATAATTTTAAAAGAAATAAACGATCTGAAAATCAGTATGAAGAAGTACGTGATTATTAAGTTAATTAACTTCTTAAGCAGTGAATTCGAAACGTATGTCATCGTTCTTAACGAGTAAACACGAAAGAACAAGAAGCTTTCAGATCTGAACGGACTGCTGAAGAGCTTAAAAGAAGAAGAGAATCGAATGAAGAAAACAATCACTATCGCTGCTGTGCGCAGTGAAAGGGAAGAATATAAAGGTCGAGGGGGTAAAGAATATCCTGATCGATTTAATTCAGAAAGAGACGATGAATCAGATAAACTTTACTGCAAGGTTTGCTTTTATAATCACGAAGGAAAATGTCATCACATTAAAATGAAGTGCGACAAGTGTTATAAAACAGATCACATTTAGAGAAACTGCTCAGATAATAAGAAAGCAGAATTAACGTCATCAGCGTTACAAAGCCGTGATGAAAGCACTGAACAAACTGAACGAAAGCAGGTAATTGACATGATTAGAAACAACATTGCTTAATTTAGCTCTAACGATGAAATCGATTTTCCGAGCTGAATTTTAAATTCAGAATGCACTACTCATATCTGTAACAATCGATTCAGATTTATTAATTCAACATACAAGAAGCACACGAAGGCTGTTCAGACGATTACAGATCAGATAGTGATGTTCCTCGATAAAGAAAGTGTAACAATTAACCTCGCTGTTACGGAAGTGAAGCTGTTACTGAAAAAAGTTCTTCATGTTTCTTAAGTGAAATATAATTACATGAGCATGAACGTTCTGTTTAAACGAAAGATAAATGTCTTCTTTCATCATACTTAATTCAGACTGATGATAAACGACGAGATTATTAAATATATTAACAAAATGACTAACTGCTACGAGCTGTATGACATTCGGGAAGAAGGTTAACGGATCATGACACTCACTAAGAAATTTAACGATTTAGCAGTCTGACATGACAGAATTGCTCATCTAGGTCACCGAAATGTACTAAAGATGAGAAACCTTGTTAAAGGAATGAAAGAACTGAAGACGTCGTCGCCGAAGGAAATATGTGAATATTGCATGATAAGTCGTTAACAGGTCGAAATTTCCCGTTTCTTAATGACTCGTGCCATTAAGCTACTAGAACTACTACATTTAAATTTAAAAGATTCACTATCTATCACCTGAATTAAGAGCTACACATACTTTTTACTGATTAAAGATGACTTCTTCTCATTAACTTTCGTTTACTCGTTAAAGCTGAAGAGTGAAGCTCATTACAAGCTCGTGAAGTTTAAAGCTTTAATGAAAACACAAACTAACATGAAGGTTAAGCGACTTCGAATAAATGAAGAAGATGAATTTAAAGATCATAAATGAGAGAATTAATGTAAAGAAATCGAGGTTAAATTAGAACCTTCTGCATCTCATACTTCTCAGTAAAACGGGAAGGCTGAACGTTCAATGTACACGCTCATGGCTTCAGTTCGCTTAATATTAAATGAAAAGAGACTGTCGAAAGCTCTTTAAGCTGAACTAATAAAAGAAATCGCTTACGTTAAAAATCGATGCTTCGAGATCGATGAAACTACTTTCTTTTAGAAGATTAATGATTTCAAATTAAATGTATTAAACCTACGAGTACTTGAATGCAGAGCTTAAGTTCATGTTTTAAAGATCACTGCACGTTACAAGCTCGATAATCGTTTCTGACAAGGCATAATGATTAACTACGAAGGAATAAATTAATGGCGTATTTACAATTCGATGAATAGAAAGATTCATGTTTCTCGAGACGTTAAATTCGATGAGCTGAGCAGTTAAGATGGGTTCATTAACTTTAATGATAATGAAGAAGCACAGAATGAGTGCTGAAATGAGAAGAATAACAGTTTATTCGATGACATCACTCAGAACAAAAATGCTGAAGGGAGAGTGTTATTAAAAAGTCCTTTTGAGAAATCACGTTATTTTACTTCGATATCTGAAGATTTACCTGATAACTCAGCTTTAGTGAAAGCATTAAAGGATTTAGAAGAAAAGAAGAAAGATGAGATTAATTTTCTTCACATCTCTGAGTCATCAGAGCATGTCATATTACAAGGGGTAATGATGTCTTCGATTCAGCCTTCGATTCATGTCAGCATTACTTAAACGACTTAAGAAGAATAGAAGAAACAAGAAGAACAAGAGAAGGCAGTACGAGTGCTTTAAGACTCACAAAAGAAGATAGTTTCAGCAAGTACACGGGTAATCAGAAGCTCAAAATCGAATGTTCGATCGGATTACAAAAAATTAAACGAGAACACTAGTACACATCGAGTTAATGTTCTGCTAGCCGAGCAAAAAGCTTTAATTCTCACATTTCGATCCGGTAAAACAGTAAAATTACACGTTCATATGATGAAGGTTCTACATGCTCTGACCTTCGGTGAAACACTGAGACTAGAACTAGCACATGAGAAGCTAAGAATCTACAAGGAAGCTAGAGCGTCAGCAGACTAATCTCTTTAGCTGAAGATCATGAAGCATGAAATCGAATCACATGTGAAAAATGAAACCTGAAAGCTCGTGACTTCATTAAGCGATAGAAGTAAAGCACTCACGAGCAGATGAATGTTTAAAATTAAATACGAGCTCGACGGTAACATTCTGAAGTACAAGACACGATGAGTGATTCATGAGTATAAGCAGCAATATGATATTAACTACAACGAGACCTGGTCGAGAATAGTGAAGTTAGCGACCTTCAGATTAATCTTCGATATAGCTGTCATATAAGATTTACATATTGAACAGATGAACGTCGTCATCGCATTTTTGTACGATTTCCTGAATAAACTAATGTATGTGAAGCAGTCACACGAATTTGTTAAAAATGCAAACCTGATCTGCAGACTTAAAAAGGCTCTGTATGATTTAAAACAAGCTTTTAAAATCTGATCAGTAATGATACGAAGCTTTCTAAACAAGCTAGAATTTTGCGAAACGAAATTAAATAAGAGTCTATTTGTTTCGAAGAATAAGAAAATGTTCATTATCGTTTACGTCGATGATTTACTGATTTTTAAAGCTAATATGAATCGTATAAACAAGGTTAAAGCTGAGCTTAAGAGTACGTTTAAAATGACAGATTTAGGCTCGGCCTCGCACTACCCGAGCATGAAAATCCGACGTGACAGAAGCAGAAAGACACTCACCCTACTACAGATCACCTATCTAGAAGCAGTTCTGAAGAAGTTTAACATGAAGGACTGTGCTTCAGTGATTATCTTAATGAAAGTCTCAGTTTCTAATTCGATATTGCCGTTAACGGAGCAAGCGGATGAGGCGACTATTTATTAATATGAGATCTCCGTTGACTCACTAATGTACGCAATGATGACTACTAGATCAGACATTGCTTTCGCTCTCTCAGTGACTAGTCGATATTGCAGCAACCTCAGTTAAACTCATGTTAGTCTGGTCACACGAATATTTAAATATATTAAGGGTACACTGAATGTGAGCATCACTTTTAAAGGGTTCATCGAATTAAACGTAATTAAATACTTAAATGCAGACTATAATGAATCAGCAGATGAACGATGCTTAACAGAGACCTGACTGTTTTTACTTGAAGGAGAATTTATATCTTGAAGTGTTAAGCGACAGGCAACTTCTGCTATGTCTACATGTGAAGCAGAGTATATGACTCTAAGCGAGGCTGAAAAGAAGGCCCTTTAGCTTTGATATGTAATGATTAATCTGAGTATACTAAATCCGAAGGCCTTCATCCTGCTATGAGTAAATAACAAGGGTGTAATTGCACTGAGTGAAAATCCTGAATTTCACAGAAAGACGAAGCATATTAAATCACGATGGCACTGAATTCGAACGTTCGTTGAACGAAAAGTTCTATTAATGCAATTCATATTAACAGCCTTCATGACAGTCGACGGGCTCATTAAGGCTCTCATCCCGAAGGCATTTCGAACCTTCCGTTCAATGATGAGCATGTAGAAAGCTCAGTTATTCCTATTAAGTAAGAGTGTTAAAGGCAATAGGATTAATAGTAGAAGCAGGAGAAGCAGAAGGAGTAATGAAAGCAGTGTAAATCACTGCTCACTAACCCGATTGGGTTAGCGTCGGTTCTTGAAACAAAACATAAATTGCTGCCTTTGTAGACTACATATCTTTTAGCAATTATCAGTTTTACACTTTAATAATTCTAAAATGACTGTTAACGCTGCATCTCGAGCGCTATTAATCCGGAATTCAT
>JAABUO010008450.1_pt1 | contig 11636 bp, 10 predicted proteins | sample 5559291 | NCBI WGS metagenome assembly JAABUO01 (sample SAMN10711878, study PRJNA513372) | rock metagenome | isolation source: Antarctica rocks | place: Antarctica: Victoria Land, Finger Mt sud | reverse complement strand
CCGTCGCATCGAGATCGCTCCCCACCATCGACTTGTCAATGCTTACGGCATCGTTTGCGATGGAGACGCGCTGTCGCCAGGCGCGCGCGATCTCCGCATCGGTTGGATCGATTGCATACGCGGCCTGTATCTCGCTCCGCTCGGAGCTGTACATGGAGTCGACACGGCCGATCCTGCTGCGAATCAGGTGGGTCAGCGCCAGACAGGGGTCGATTGCCGCCGACTGGTCGAGCGTTTTCGCGGCCAGCCACGGCACTCCCTGGCGAAGCTGCACTTCGGCGAGCGCGGTCAGGAACACTGCCGAATCGGGATGGGCGGCAAGCAGGCTGTCCGCACGATTCGCCGCCTCGGCGATCTTTCGTTCGCGCAGCAAGGTCCGCACCAGCCCCACACCCGAGCGTTCATCGTCCGGCTTCTCCGCCAGCGCATGCGTGTACAGCGTTTCGGCCTGCGTATAGTCGCCTTCCGCATAGGCCGTTTCCGCCGGAGCAGCCCCGTCCGCCGCGACTACCTTGCACGCTGGAGTTTGCGAGATAGCTGCCGCCGACAACGCCACCATGGCGCCGAGTACGACATAGCGATTCGTTCGATTTGGCATCCGCATAAAAGACATATCGATTAGCTTTGCCTCAAACTATAAGCTCGGTGCCCCGCAGTAGTCCAGCTAAACATAACTCCTATAGGTCGCTTGAGGCCGTTCGCACGACAGCCCACGGCTGCCACCGTTTATGCACGCCGGAACTCCCGAGTAACTCCCCCTGCCTAATCAGGGCGCTGTCCGTGATAGCTAGTTCTAAGCCTCACTCTTATTGATTTCACTCAGCTCAGCCCGAATATATCCGTATTTCAGTAACCACAGAATGTGTCTTAATAAGTGATGAGGGTGGAGAGTCGAGTTGGTTTTCACTGAATCAAGGACGGTTTGAATGGATATATTGGCGTACACCTCTGCCCTTGAGTTCCCATTCTCACCTCTGCCATTGTGCTCCATTATAAGATCAAGGATCGCTTCAAGAACGCTTTGGTCTAGAATGTTAAAGTGGGACAGATACTCCGGTGGAGCTATAACCATTCTCGACGAACTGGTTGCGCTAACTCCACTAGGGGTGATAGCAAGCATGGTATCCAAAGCCAAGTTTTCGCTTGAATAGTGACTAAACGTATTGTAATACCGAGGCCACGCAAATCGGGCTTTTCCTTGAATGCCTTTGACTCCGTCAGCCACTTTGCCAAGTTCTGCCCATAGGTCATTGTATTGTTTGGCGACCGCAGCGAAGCTGTAATGGGTTGTTGCAACTTCGCGTGAGCGATCGCCCATTCGTTGACGGAGGACCTCATTATTTAATAAGAGGTGGAGGTGGGTTTCCATTTCGCCCATGTCGATCGCTACAGATTGCCCGATTGAGAAATGGTCAAACTGCCAGCCGCACATGGGGCCAAAATCATCCAGATCATCCGTACTGTTCATCCATCTGGTCCGTGTAAGGAAGCCAGTTTCGCCATGGCGCACAGTGTCTCGATATCCGTCCCAGTCGGGAAGTACCTGGGGTACACCCGCCGCCATCGCCTCAATGACGGTGATCCCGAAGCTCTCAGTGATGCAATCGGTTGGCGATGTAAAGACATCAACTGACTGCATAAGAAGAGACTTTGTTCCATCGCTTATCTCAAGCATAAACGTGAACAGCTTGTCTACACCATGTGCATGGATACTCTGCTGCAATTGTTGTGAATAGCCATAGTCTTCGGTACCAGCTATAAGACATAGGATAGGCTTCCCTGCATTACGTTCTGCCAGCGACTTAATCATCAGAATGAAGGGATAAAGATCAGCTTTGAGGGGAGAAAGTCGGCCAAGCATCAGGATAATGAAAGTATTGGCAGGTAGTTTGAGCTGAGCGCGAGCACGTGTCTTGGTATGAGTTGCAAACAGTGTCATATTTACACAGAGAGGAATACGATCGACACGGCCTCTATATTTGACATGGTTCCCCGTATTTAGCGCAACTTCTGCTTCTACGTGTGCAATCAGATTAAGTACAACTTGCATACTTGCTTTACTAGTGCAGATAATCGAATCGCATTCAAATGTGCCTTCAAGTATCAAACGAAGGTAGCAGTCGTATAGCAGATGGTGATAGCTGAGGCCATGAGTCAGCAGGGTAACGGGGTAGATACGATTACCGCACTTACGGCGCATCGTTTGTGATATTTCTATGCCTTCGTGTGTAGAAGTGGATCTCGTGGATGGGAGGGGATTAAAGGAGGCTTGTAGAAGTGGCGGGGCAACTCTCCCTGTAAGTACATCTTCTATGGAGGTAACCCGGGTCTTCTGTTTAATCGCTTCTGGCAATTGGGAGTTTGCTAGATATATTTCAGTCTTTGTTTTTGCTGGCGAGTGAACGAGAAGCTCTAATGGCACTTCACTATTAATTAATAGTGCCTGTGCGAGGCTGTCTGCCGCGACAACACTCCCTCGGAGGCCGGTTGAGACGCCTGAGAACGCTTTCCTAAGCATTGATTCTGAAATACGCTGGAGTAATGGCTTCTCTTGTCTGAGCGAGTCGTATTGCCGAATATTCTCGCTCAAGAAGATGCCGATTGTCATTGTGTTTTTGACTCGAATCCGTTAATAATATCCAAGAGGTGAGCCGCAGACTCGGGACCGGAGATAAGCGCATCACCTCTCAGATACGTCTATCGATCAGTTAGTTTGTAAGGGCGCATGAGCCAAGTTGTGTATTGCATGCGCACCTCAGCCCGGAATTGTCGGGACTATTGGTAATGCAAGTTCCACCTCCGATACTACAGGTTCCTTGGTCGCAACTAGGGCTGAAGAAGGATGTTACTCTCAAAACTTTTGCGGAAGCTACCGACGATCCTGCTGCTAGAATAGCGGCCGCACAGGCGGCGGCGATACATAGGGTGGAGGAGAGGTTGTTTTGTGAAATTCCGAGTTTCATATCTGTTGCTCCTTTTTAAATTATGTACGTTAACAACGCCAAGTGACGATCCTAGGCCTGAGCCCCAAGCAGCGTAGATTGAATCTGCTTGATCTGGTCGTCCTGAAGCTCTCCGGTCCAAACCTGCTTGACGACTCCATGTGGACCCATCCAGATAGTCATCGGTGTAAGAGTTACACTATACAAGCTGCGCTCCGGAAGATTAAGGCGCATCAGACTTGTGTCTGCAGGCATAGCGATGGAGTTTAAGTAAATCTGGTCTGCAGTATCTGAGACGTCAATCAAGAAGACGTTTTTGGGTGAGACCATTGGCATAAGAGCCTGCCAGTTGCGCAAATTAGCCTTGCAGTGGGGGCATGAGGGCGAGAGAATCAGAAGCAGTGCTCCCCGATCTCTTTGAGCAAGAGCCAGCGTTAGAGGTTCTCCGGAGACGGTTGTTCCGTGCAGGGCTGGGATTTTTGAACCCACAGGAGGGCCTCCCCGTGCGGAGAGTGCATGATATTGATCGATCAGGTGGAGATTCTGACTACGTAACTGCTGATTCACGACAAGTAAAACTGCACATGTCGCCACCAGAATTACAACTGCAATAAGATTCACCCTCGATCCAACGGGCGAAGAAGCCTTGAGATCCTCAGACATACCGTCAGCTCCCAAATTCATAGGTTAAACGTCGTTTGTTCTGAAGTCGCAGCAATTGTAGACGAGGTGCTTGACAGTGTCAAGCAAGCGTGTATGCGGAATCGCGGGCTGAATCGACATTCCCGGCGAACGCAGGAAGGAAAATGTGTTCGGGGGGTCGCGCGCACACTTACGGGGCAGCTCAAGAAAGGGAAATTTACGTACGTTTAGGTGGCTGAGCGGCCTTGCAAGTCCCAAAGAAGGCCACCGTTAGTCGGACGTTCATTTCAGAACGAATTTGAGGCGAATTGGGACTGTTGCAGGCATCTCGCCTCCCGCCGCAGAAATGGTCGTTTTCGGGACACCAAGCGGCTGATGACGTTGCAAGTGCAGTGTCTTCAATGCGGTTCAATCGTTAGCGTACGTAAATTTCCCTTTTTTGAAGTGACCCTATCAAGTCTGCAGGTCGGTCGAGCGCCATACGCAACGCCAGTCCCACACCAGCATTTGTGATGAGAGCGAATTGTTCTGAGGTGCGTTGCTGCGTGGGAAGTTGGACCAGGCCAATAACCGCTTGATTAGCTTATCGACCTAATCCCAACCCATATTCATGCTCGGGCGTGATATCGAGCTGCGGCTCTATCGTCTGCCCCAGCTTCAGCTCCGACACATGTGCGCTCCGGTGCGAAACATCATGCCCGAGCGCGGCTCCGAGCCGCTCCCGATCATTCGTAAAGAGCTGCGCATCGTGCGCTCCACGCGAAACAGCAACATAGGCCATGCGATTGTTGAGCAGGTCCTTGGCCCCAAGCTCCGTATCGACATTGATCAGCACCCGGTCGGCGGTCTGGCCCTGGCTGGAATGGCTAGTAACGGCATAGCCGTGGTCAATGTGCGGATGCTTGGCGGGGTCGATCTCTACCGAACGGCCGTTGTCCATCGTGAGCGTCATGCGGTTCTCGCCGATGCTCTCGACCGTCCCCAGCTCGCGGTTCGCCAGCTTCAACTCTGATGATGGGGCCGTGAGCTGCACCCTGTCTCCGGCTGAGAACGCCCGTTCCTGTTCGCGGTAGATCGAAACGCCTTGCTGCCGGCGCGGATCGTAGGTTTTCTCCGTGCCGTCCGCTAGCTCAACCGTAAGCAGGTTGTTCGCAGCATCCACGCTTTTGACCTGGGCGTATTCGCCTTTGGAGATACCGGTCTCCTGCGAGCTGCGGCTATAAAGGAGTACGTCGCCGGCGTTGTACCTGGCCGCCCATATACGGTCCGCGCCGGTAAGGTCCTGGCGCGGCACCAGCACCTCGGTCCGATGCTCTTCCCTGCCGACTATGCCCCTGGCCTGCAGCTCACTGTGTATCGCCTGGTTGATCTCCATGCGCGAGCGATTGTCGGGCGAGACGACCAACGTGCTCTCAGGCGACCGGGCATACTCCCTTGCGATCGCCTCGATCCGCTGGGCATGGCTCTTCACCTCATGGATACGGCCCTGCCGCTCCAATCCAGCAATTGCCTCGCCCACCTGACCCTGCGCGAGTTGCTCGACAGTCTGCTTCAACTCTGGGTCTTTTTGGCGCACGATCTCATCGAGCTTGACCGTCTTCATGCCGCCTTCCTGCATCTGGGCGAAGACGCGACCGGCCTCGACCGATTCATGCTGCCGGGTGTCGCCGACCAGAAGAACTTGGTCGTTGGGGTGCAGGCGCCCGATGAACTCATGCATCTGCCGGGTGGAGGTCAGCGAACTTTCATCGACTACATAGAGCCGGTGCTCGCCTGAATCCCGCTGCTGGCCTCGGGCAAGATGCTTCTGCAAGGTTGAAGTCTCAATCCCCGCCTCCGCCAACTTCGCTGCCGCGCCGCTCGTCGGCGCAAAGCCCTCAATCCTTATCCCGTCCCGCTCGACGCCCTCCCGGATCACAGCAAGAGTGGTCGTCTTCCCTGCCCCGGCAACTCCATCCAGGCCGATGATCCTTTCCCGGCTCAGGAATATCTCGTTGACGGCCTGCCGTTGCGCCGCGTTCAACTGCGGATGCCGGTCCTCGGTCTCGATCCGCGTCCCGGGCAAGACAAGCATCGGGTCATCGTAGCCGCGCCGGTTTCCTTTCTCGACGTGCGCGAGGATCTCGCGTTCCATGTTCAGCATGGTGGCCGTCGTATATTGCCGGCCTTCGTGCTTCGGACCACGATCGACGGTGCGGAACTCGCCAGCCTGCGCTCTCCGATCGAATTCCTGCCGCACCTGGGCGACGGTTGCCTCTCCCATGCTCCGGTCGAGCGCTGCCGTCATGATCGACCGCCCGCTCTCGACCGCCGAACGCTCGAAGAGATGATCGCGGGCATAGGTCACGCCCTGCCTGGCTGCCAGCTCCGGGACCTGGTCGCGTTCGACGGTGAACTTCTGCGTACGCTGCTGGGCCTCAGCCACAACACGGTCGGCCTGATTGCCGAAGCGCTCGGCCAGATCCCGGTGCTGCCGCAACACTTCATCAGGAGACAGCAGCTCCTTGGAATCCCGCGTTCGATGCGCTGCAACCTGGGCGGCGGCTGGCCCGTCGAGCCCCTCGCCGCGAAGATGATCTTTGATCTGTTCCCTGCGCGGACTCGACGCCTCCAGGTACTGCTTCGTATAGCCCTTGATCTCCGGCTGGCCATACTCCCCGCGCTCGACCTCGTAGCCCAATCCCTTCAGCCGCACGGCCAGCTCGGATTGATAAGCCTTGGTCGCGTAGGTCTGGGAGCTATAAAGCTGGTGCGTCTGCAGCGAGCGCGTCTGGCCGTTCTCTCGCTCGGTCACATTGAAGATGACGGCGTGGGTATGGAGCTGCGGCGCGGCGTAGCCGTCGACCGGCCGCGCGGTGTCGTGCTCAAAGGTCGCGGCGGCAAACTTGCCCGTCGTCTCTGGCTCCCGCACATTGCCGATCCGCGCCTGGGTGTACCTCTCCAGCTCAGAAAGTGCCACCCTTACACTCTCCCGATGCGCCTCCCGGACCCGGTCATCGCCGCCCACGAGTGCCGTCACCGAGACCGACTTCGGCGCGGAGAACGTCGCATCCCACCCGGCCCGGTGCTCGACCGAAGTCACTTCCCTGCCGCTCTTTCCCTCGTAGGTTTTGGAAACGGAATGCCGGACGAGTTGCGCCTCGGTAAGCGGATGCTGGCCTTCGCTCAACCGGGCGAAGTGCTCGGACTCGACCGCCCCCTGAAGTTCCCACTGATTGGCGAGCTTGCCCTGCCATTCACTGTGGCCCTGCTGGTCGCGGCTCCAGTAGTTCTGTTTCTCGGACGCGAACTCTTGTGCGTGATACGTCCGCGCCTGGCCGGCTGAAAGCGGTTTGGAAGAGATCGAAAGCATAGTGCCTGATTACTCCTGAAAGCGCAGAGCCACGGGAGCCAAACCGTGCGTGGCGATGTTCAAGATTATGAGTAGCTCCCCTGACGCAAGGGCACACCACGTAGGTTTCATCAGTCAATCCCCTGCGACTCATCCCAGACGAACGCAGGTTTCGGCTTCGCCGTAGCCAGAGGAGCGACAGGAACGTCCTGAACGACAGCCGGCTTCTTGACTGGGGTCATGGAAATCGGAGACTGAACCGCACCCGGGTTGGGGGCGGGCGAAGCGGCAGGAGCGACAAGAATCCGCTGCGGAACCGGCACCTGCAACTCCAATTGACGGGTTGAAGTCGCGCTCAAAAGCTCTGGCTCTTTGGGTCGCGGGAGCATTCTTTTTGTCATCCGATCGGAGACTTCGACGCTCCAAGCCCAGAACGAAAGCTGGGCCTTTCCGCGCGTGTTCCACATGTTCCGCTCCCACCTTTCCCGCCGCCACGCTCGAACGATAAGTCCGACCAAAAGCAACATCGCAAGCCCGAGCGCCGGCTGCAGAAAGAACTGCCAAAACTTGTTCCCGTCATAGATTTGCTGCTCAAGAACATTCTCCAGCATCGCCGATTTCACCTCGCGGGAACTCCCTCTGCTAATACCAGCCCAGCCTTCGGCATGTGCCTTATCGCTTAGGGCGAAGGGCTCGGGCGAGTACTTCCCGATCACATCTCCGAGTGGCAACGGAACCAGATCCTGCTCGGTCGCAAGCTCAAACTTTCCCTTTTTTGTCTTCCAAAGCAGACGGGTTTCGGTCGTTGCGGCGGGGTCGTTTTGGTGCCAGGTGGCCGCCAAATAGTCGGCCGCGTAGTACCGCTGGAGAGGCGTCATCGTGTACATGAGCGGACCGAAAAGAGGCCCCAAGTTCGCCAAGTTCAGGAACGCAATGCAGATGACAACCCCAACCAAAATCACCGGCGTCTTCATCGCTGGCCTCCGGTTTTCCCCTCAATGCCGATGAATTCCTGAAGCAGTTTGCGTGCGGTTTGCTGCTTGCGGGAGTCTGCCGTCTCACGAATCTTGAGCACGGTTTCGGGTGTCAGATGAGCGCCGTCCTGGGTCGCCGTCGCGCTCGCGTGGAACAGATTCAGGAGCATAAAACGAGTCGCCGCAACCTCGGCCAGGAGCAACTCGCTCGTGTCCAGAGTCGGTCGTACTGCCTCAAGAGCGACGTCGCGAAGCCATGCGGCGAGCTGTTTACCTGTGCGTTTGGCGGCTGCCTCGACCTCCTCCAGCTCCTCGGAAGAGAGCCGGGTGGCTACCGTTTTGGCGCGAGGGAGGTTAGGAGCTTCTGGATTGGAGACCATCCGGGAGCTTGAAGCAGTGCTTGTGCGGGGTGTGCTCAAAGGGGACCGCCTTGCAGACACCGTAAGGCCGATCTCTGTGAGCCGTCAAGCCCGTAAACGAAACTTTTACTTTAGCTCTTTTAGAATCAGCGCGTTTACGCCAGAGCTGCGAATTCGTTTACGCATATCATTCGATTTGAAGGATGCGTTTACGTAGATCCCTAAGTACCTGATTCGAAGCGCGTTTACGTTCGTAAACGGAAATTCGCTTCACAGCACCCATCTGGGGGTGATGTGTCACGACTTCTTCCGCTGCAAAGCAGCGAGTCTTTGCACTTCGCCGATGCGCAGTATCAACTTACCTCGCAAGCAAACGACAACTCAAACGAGTGTCGAAACGATGTACATTGCAGCCAGCGAGGTGACATGCACGACGCTTCCCTGTTCGTTCCGGACACTATTTCAGATGGGTTGCGCAGTGACCTGGCTACAGGCTTACGCGCGATTGCCGATGCACTCGACACTGATCAACTCGACGGGAAATTTGTCAGCGCGAACGCTGTGGCTGGTGGTCGATACGATGACAGATTGCACCTTCGCATCGTGCTCGACGTGGCCGCTCCAATCATTCGGTCGATCGCTTCCACCTTCTACGTTGAAGTTGGAAAACTAAAGCCGGTTGGTTTACTGCTCTTGACTGACATCGCTCTGCTGCCCTGGGTGATCATCCGACCAGAGTCTTGCTTGTTTCGCGACCACACCTTCTCGGTCTAATTCGGTCAGCCGAGCCTTCCATTTTTCGACGAGCTTTGCTGCCTGCTTGCTACGCTGTTCGGCTCGGGCGAGCATGCGTTCAGTGTGCGCTCGTTGACGAGCTCTCGCATCTGGAAGAGGAGCCATTAACGATTCTGGCCTCCCTGTTCAATTGCTGAGACGAGCGTGTCGAGAATGCTAGGGCAGCGCATACCAGCTTCCCTTCCCTGTTCCATGCCTGGCGAGATGCCGCTTATCGACCAACTGTGCGAGATGTTCCTTGAGAGTGTTCCGGCTGGCTCCGGTAAGCCGAATGATCTCTCCCATGGTGGCGCGGCCATGTTGCCGGACGTATTCGACGATCTCGACGGAGAGACTGGGAAGCGCGGCAACGATCAACTTCTCACGTTCCATCTTGGCAGCGAGCCGGCGCTTCTGCTGCTCCAAAGAACGAAGGAAGAAGAGGAGCCATGGATGCCAGGTCGGAACAGGTCCGCGTATCGTCGCCTGGGTCTGCCGGAGTGCAAGGTAGTAGGCTTCCTTGCTGTTCTCGATCACGCTTTCGAGTGAACTGTAGGGCACGTAGGCGTACCCGGCCTGCAACAGCAGCAGCGTGGTCAGCACCCGGCTCAAGCGTCCGTTGCCGTCCTGGAACGGATGGATTTCAAGAAAGACGACAGTGAAGACGGCGATCAGGAGCAAGGGGTGGAGCTGGCCGTCTTTGCGCGCCTGGTTGAACCAATCGACCAACTCGGTCATCAACTGCGGTGTGTCGAAGGGCGTGGCGGTCTCGAAGACGATGCCGATCTGTCTTCCCTGCTCATCGATGGCGGCAACACTGTTCGACAGTTTTTTGTACTCGCCGCGATGCCGAGTGTCCTTCCCGCTGTGACGAAGAAGATCCCGGTGGAACTGCTTGATGTAATTCTCGCTGAATGGCAGATCCTCCCACGCGCGAAAAACGGTCTCCATGACTTCGGCATAACCTGCGACCTCTTGCTCGTCGCGGCTGGCGAACGATCCGATTCCGAGATTCGACAGCAGCCGCTCGACCTCCCGGTCCGACAGCTTGCTGCCTTCGATCCGGGTAGAGGAACCAATGCTCTCAATCGTGGCGACATGGCGAAGCGCACGGAGACGCTCGGGAGCAAGCGTTCCCAAAGCCCTCCAGGCACCTTTGAACTCGTCGATGCCTGCGATCAAACTGAGAACTTCGGGTGTGATCTGGAGAGTATCGAGCGAGAACATCTACCATATGTACACCCATAAACACCCATAAAGCTAGTGCCTGCATCGCAATTTTTCGAGACGCAGAAAGGCTGCCGATGCTTACACACCAGCAGCCTCGAACAGGCGAACGTCACTCCTTCCTAGTCTGCTAACTTGCCTTCGCCAGTGCGGGGCCGGGTTCAATCTCCGGCTCCTCGGCTGTTTCCTTGGTGTCATTTTTAAGTGCGGAGAGGATGACGGCGGCGGTGCGCTGGATCACTTCCAAGCTCTCGGCGAGGAGTGCGGCGTTTCCGTTGTATAGGTGGATGTAGTCGGCTGAGGCTCTTCCGTTGTTCAAACCGATGGTGGTTCCGACCACAAAGGCGACTGCTTCGGCCTCGGTCTCGCGCACGGTTTTTGTCGTAGCGGTCCGGCGCTCGGCCTTATGCAACATTTCGTGGGCGAGCTCGTGAACCAAGGTGCTGAACTCCTCCGCGCTTCCCTGCCCTGGAAGCAAGGCGATCTTGCCACCGTAGCTCATCCCCAAAGCCGGGGCGATGCTCTCCTTGAACTCGATCTGAATGCCTTGGCCAATGGTGAAGTCCATCAACCGTTCGCGGTACTCGCCGGCGTTGCCGGTCACCTTCGATGCGATCTCGGGAAGCTCTTTGCCTTCGGTCTGGGCCACATCGAACACGTAGACGGAACGGAACCCGACTAGGACGGGCTGCTTATGGGTGCGACCATCCCTCCCCGCGTCGGCGTCGGGCTTGCGTCGGCTGCCGATCATCGGAGCGAGGATGCGGATGCCGCGCTCTCCTTTCTTGACGTGCCGGCCAAGCTGATTCCATGCGTACAAACCTGCGACGCGAGTGGCGACCGGACGCTGGAAAGCACTCACACACTGCCCATGTTTCGGGCACGGCGAAGATTCATTACCCTCATCATCCGCACTGTGGCCAGACAGTAACACTGGTTCGAAGGTGTGCTTCCTTCGGTGCTGGCCTGGTGCAGGTAGAGCTTCCGAGCGGCGATCAACTTGTGGTCGCTGACTGGATGCTGGACGAGCATGGCTGCTACGGCATGGATGTCGTGGCGAAGCCAGGGCTCGATATCGCAGCTCTACGAGAGTTGCGCGAGTTGGTCGACCTGCACCTGTCCCGGTCTGAAAACGCAGTAGCTTCAGAAGCATCTTCATCCGGAGGTGCATCTCGTGAGCCCACCCCGTCAGGCAGTTCTTCCCTGGACGATCCCATCGCAACCGGAACTGCCCCCAGCGAGCCAACAGCGTTGCCGTGAGTTATTGAGCCACATGCTCCTGGCAGCAACGACCCATGATCCAGATAACGCGACAGCCAACCAGCAGAAGGAGGAGAGCGATGAGCGAGAAGATCCAGCAGACCCATACTGAACGAGATGCCTTCGT
>JAABUO010008449.1_pt1 | contig 11637 bp, 16 predicted proteins | sample 5559291 | NCBI WGS metagenome assembly JAABUO01 (sample SAMN10711878, study PRJNA513372) | rock metagenome | isolation source: Antarctica rocks | place: Antarctica: Victoria Land, Finger Mt sud | reverse complement strand
CCTGGCAGTGCCCCACCCAATGAGCAGGAGGGCCCTTGCCTCTTCCCCTCTAAGAGCAAGAGGACAAGGCAGTTTTTGAATCAGGTACTGCACATCATACAGACTACAGCATTGTCGTTGCCTTGCATGCCATTCAATCTTGCTGCAAAGCTACTGAATCAGCTTGCATGTTCTTGTAACAGCCCTGATTCACAGACATTATGAGCCTGAGGGAGCTGGCCCTAATCTGCTCTAATCAGAACATGATACTGTCATTGGGTTCAGCTTTGGGGTGTACAAGCCTGAATGAATTGTGCTGTGGTGCAGGGCAGCAGTGGACATGATAGCATGATAGCAAGTCAGGAGGAGCGTGCGTCAAAGAGGCCCTGCTGGCGTGTGAACCCGTGACAATAGTCAATAATTTGTGTTTGATTTCCTGTTGCCTTGATGTCACATCAAGTATAAGACACAGCGAATAACACACTGTTAGCTTATAAGCTCGCTGAGACAAAGTCATGCAATTGGTCGATGCAAAGCCAAATGTGCAGTTTCTGATTGACATTTCTTTTAGCTGAGCAACCGCAGCAATTTGGCTGCAAGCCAGGGAGAGCTGTGCACTGGTCATGGTCAATAAGTGGCCCAGCTGCAGGACAACCTCGTCTGGTCTCCTTGCAATTGCTAAATTTGTGCATACAGATTCTTCAGTTCAGATGACGGCGGTATTTTGCTGGTACAATCAAGCCTGTAAAAGCTGCTTGCATGCCTTTTGATTGCGCGTCCATTGAATGTCTATTAGAAAGGCAAAAGATAGATAAACGTGTGTACACATAAGTCCAAGCATGCAAAGACATTCATCATATACTATCATAACATAGAGCTTGTGCAGATACCAAAACTCTCCTGCATGCATGATGGCTGAGTGACATGTCAGGCTGAAGATCTTGTTTTCTGTTGCAGCTGTGATTGTTGGGCATAAAGGGATGTTGCCTACAACATCCCTACATTTTGTGGGCAAATAGTACTGAACCTGTTGAAGTGCATCCCATATTAGTGTGCACCATTATGCCCCACTGTGAGTCACAGCTTCTGTTAGCAACTTGCCATCTTTGAATGTGCTGACAAACTGTTCTGGCACTGGAAGCTCCAACGGATCTGAGTCGCCATTGCCAGGCACTACCACGTTGATTGCAGAAGACTTGGCTGTGGTTATGGCTACTCCCAGAGATGCCTCCGACAGGTACAACTGCAGAAACACACCAAGAGATTCAAATTCAAACACATTTGCCTAGACTGGCTGAAAGCGGAAACATGATGGACACAAAGGACACCAGAACAAAACACCATGTAGCAGTCACAACATGTTGCAATCATTGTACACTGCAGATGCTCACCAGCTGCGCAAGGTCAAACTATTGTAACCGCTTGTGCTGACATTTACCTTATCATCCGCATTGTAGAACAGCACATGACTACACTGCTTGGCCTATGTTCCGACAGGAAACACTCTGATGTGAATGTCAACATCTGCCTTGATTGCGTCAAGACAACTGCTTTGCATACAGCATCTCAGGGGACATGCCGTCAAGTCGAGCCTTACCGCGATGCCGTCAGTCTTGTCAATTGCAATGGTTGGCATGATGCCTGTGCTCTGCACCTCCACACTGGTGCAATTGACCACCTCACAAGAGGACACCAGGTCCTGAAAGACCAAGCCAGTGCGGGTGCAGCTGTCTAGGGTGATAGCATTCACCTTGCCCTGGACCTGCAGCAATGACAGGGAGATGTTGACTGACACAGGCCTGAGTCAACAAGTTGGGTCTCACACACACAGGGCACTGTGTGGCATAGGTGATGGCACCTGCCTTAGGCATGCTAAGCACCCCTTTGTCAGCCCAAACAGTGCTTCTGCCTGTGACCAGCCACTGACCAGCTTGCCAAACAGAAGGCTGTTGCAAGAGACTTTCAGATCTTTCAAATTTACTGCTGTCTGTGTGTGCTATGTGCAGTATGTGCTAAGTGCAATGCACAGAAATACAGTCAACCTGCATTTCTGTCATAGTCTAAGCGACTGTTTTGCATGCACAGCAGAGAATCCACTGATTCAAATGCATTGCAGCAGCACTAGCGGCAGATTGGTTCACAGGTGCAAACCTGCACTGTGCAGTTGCTGCAGTTGAAGATGTACACGCTCTGTTTGGGATCAGTTTGGTCCACAATCAGGCTACGGTTATCGGTGTGGTTCTCTATAGACCACTTACGCCCCAACACCAGCTCCAGCTTGGGCGGTGCTTGAACAGGTGTTTTGGTGGCTGTTGCTGTAGCGTACAGACATGTTGCTTGAGTTGTTTGACAGCCAGCAAACAGTTAAGGACATATGCACATGCAATGCTGTTATGTCAACATGCTATGCCAGCAGAGCTGACATGATGCAAGTCAGATCATGTGAATGCTTAGTCTGGGCTAGAGCCTACATTCGGGGTGATAAAGCGTTTCACACATCAGCAATCACAGATGTTTCGCTCACAACAGTGACTCCCCAAGACTATCATACAGAGGTTACTCAAGACTGTATGTACTTGACCCTGAGGAAAGACAGGTAGTTGATGAAAAGAAAGGCACCTTTGCTGGTGGTAGCACTTGATGAAGGGGCTGAGGACGGCACAGCCCCACTGCGGTCTGCCCTGTTCTTGGTCTTCATGTCATCAGTCACTTTCTTCAGACCTGATGTGACATTGCCACCCTGCGCACAAGCAAGCCACAACTTGTGACCCAGCCCATGGAGTCATCATGCTCAGCCAGCAAAGTGCTCTTGCAGTACGCTGCCATCGAGGCTGACATGCAAATATTTGCTCTGGTCTACGGCACTTCATACCTGCATGCATAATTGCTATTGAGCGAGCAAGCAAGGGCATTGCAGTGTGTCCTGTTAGTCAATTGATAATCCAAATGCTGAAAGTGACTCTGTCACATGTTCATGCAGCACAAGCCATCCCTCTCTGCAACTGGGCAAAAAAAATGCCAAATGTGACTATTGCACTGTCTTGAACCCCTTTTTGATCAGTTTTTTGTCTTACATGACAGTTTAGACACCCTTTTTGATCCTTTGTTGTCCTACATAATGGTTCAGACACTCCTTTTGATCCTTTGTTGTCCTACATGACAGTTCAGACGGTGCTTCTGGAAAGTTATAACATGATATGCAGCATGCCAGCCCTGGCTGTTGCAAGCCACAATGCCACGAGGTCGTCACATAGTCTTTACCTGACAGCATTGTGATTCTGCCTGAAAACTGTTTGCCATGCAAAATTGGCTGCCAGGATGTCTCACTGCTTGCAGAGCTGACAGGTGCTGTACCTTGTTGAGCTCAGAAAACACCGCAGACATGCCTGATGAGGAGGTGCTGGCGGCAGGGGTGGCAGGAGTGGGACCCTTGGGCTGGAATAGGCTGCCAGGGGGTGGTGGTGGGGGTGCTGCTGGGCCGCCCTTGGAGGGGCCTGTACCACATCTGTTGTCAGCAAATGCAATGCAAACAAGCAAACGCACTGTGAGACCATCAAATGAAACACCAAACGCTGCAGAGCTCATCTTGCTGAACATAGCTGTGAAGCGTCCAGGCATGTATGATATGGTCCAAATGTGGTCACACAATGCTGCAGGAACATCACAAGAGACCCACGGGGTGAATATAATCGTTTGAATCCCTTAGTCATAGTCAGCAGCAGCTGCCCCTAATGATCCTAGCTCTTGCGGCATAGGAAGGATAATGTGCTTTATGATGCTGGCATATACCTGGAGGAGGTGGCCTGGGGCCAGATGCAGAGGCCAGAGCAGGGGCAGGGTTTGATGCAGCACTGGCACTCTTGTCTGCCTTGAAGTCTGTGAGGGGGATGCCGCTAGGGTTCCAGGAAGGCCCTGCCATGTGATGCTGCTTCACATATGCCTTGAGTTGCTGGAACAGCTGCTTCAAGGCCTTGACCCAATCCACATGCCTGCTGTCTGCATTCCTGAACTCCATCATCACCTGCAGACCAGTCTGCATGTGCCCTATCATGTATCTCACACTGAAGTTGCATCTTACCATGACTATTTGGGGGTAAGAGGGTTCATTAGGGCTCAGGTGGTGAGATACAGATGCTAAGCACCATTGTCATGGCTTGAATGCTCACCTTGTTGGCAAAGAACTCTGCACTTTGCCAGCTTTCCTCCACATGCTGGGGGGGCAGGCTCAGCCCTGCATGCAGCCTTTTGTAATGCATGGCGCTGGGTGACTAGAAAACTCTGATGATCTGTCTGACTCCTGTGAACTCGAGGGCACGCAGCACACTTGAGAGGATGACGCAAAGAGACTGGCAGCTAGCCATGCCAACATGCCATTTTGTGAAAGATTTGTGTGTTGCAACAGGCTGCGACAAGAGTTTGAAGCAAAAGGTAATGTGATGTTTCTAGCAGTCGTACAAACGCATTCAGGGCATGGGTGTGAGAGGACGTACCACAGTTGGGTCCAGTGTAGACCATCCAGCTGAGGGCATGCAATGACTCAGCCACCACCTTCTGGTGGTTAAAGACTGTACTGCGCCTTCCCTCTGTCATTGCAGTGGCGGCTTGCATGTGCTCTGCTACTGGAGCCACCAAGATTGGCAGCTCATTTGGTGTTGGCTTCTGCGACAGCATTGTAGAAATATATGATATGTGGCTCATACTGGGCCAATGATTTTGCGACTTTGTTAGCTGGATGTGGCATGTGAGGAGTAGTAGCTGACAAGTTGCATGTCTGACAAGCAAGCATAGAATTTGTAGGCACATGTCCTCCCTCCACATGTGAATTGATTGCTACGACAACATTGTGTTGACTGAAAAGCGGTACAAGCCCAGACACAACACACTCTGGACAGGCATGCCAGCCAAAGTCAGCTCATGCCAATTGCATGGTGCATACAGCAAAGTGCATTCACCTTGCACTGTGCTATTGCTGCCACCACACCAGCTTGGGCCTACACATTTCATACAGTGTGTCAGTTGTCATGCATCATATCAGATCCATGCAATGGCCATCATAGACAAAGATTTATTGACTCATTCATAGCACATCTACCACCAAATGCGGGATGCAGCATGCAAGAAGCTGACTTACCAAAAAGGCTTTTTCCACTATCTCACTGGCTTTCAGAATCTGCACATGATCACCACAGATCTGTCTTTTACAAAGATCAACATTGCATGGGTGCCCAGTGTGAGGTATGCAGGGCACATTTGCCTCGTTCACACTTGCCTCAGCTCCAAGTGGCTGTGCTGCCTCAAGTAAGGCAGCAACTGCAGGGCCAGTGAGGCTTTTGTAATCTGCCATTGAGGTAGATGAAGCTGGTGTAGAACCTGCGCCTGCATCAGTTCCTGCAGATGATGTGGGGTGACCACTTACGCTTCCCTCTCCACCTGTGCCTCCCTGCAGACTGAACACAGTGATCAGCACTATTTGCTCAAAACCGACCTGGACACGGTCACACCGAGACAAAACTGCGGCTTGACCTGCACTAGTACCTGAATATTTTCAAGACGTGACGTCACAGTCTCTAGCCTGCTCAACAGCGACTCAAGAGTACCCTGGTGATTTCCGCTGAGCGTGGTCATCTTTAAAACAGCGTCTTTCCGGCGACACTGTTGATGCGACTGTTGGAAGCAACTCAGTGAAGCACACTTCGTTTGCACGGCTGTGCGAAGACGCTATAGAAGCGACGGCAGCGGTGCAAGGTGATCACCACTAACATCAAGGCTTCTTCGCGGCAAGATGCCAAACGGCTCTGACGCGCGTTAAGGCCTCGACACTCGTGAGCAATGCAGCAGTCAACTTGTCAGGTCATTTGCACCCTGCGCAATGATGCTTGCTGTGGATCGCCAGGAAGTCAGTTCATGAGTCATACTCGTCATACGATACGGCGTCATGAGGTGTGTTAGACAAACCGTCGGTGACCGTTTGTGATCACTTTGCAGTCGGAACAGCTGAATCAGCCTGTTTCCTTTCGGAACCCGGCCAAATGCAGCTTAGCCTTCCATCACGCCGTGCACTCGTGTAGACTGTCCTGAAAGCAGTAGTTCCTGCTGTAATGGTCCTGTCGCAAGGAGTTGCTCCCTCAAGCTCCCACTTGTGTCACGCTCACTCGCACCGCGCCTGCAACCCTTTGTTGCCACACAGAAGGCGCCCAAGCAGGCAGCTTGAGCGCGAGTTGTCTTTTGGGGAGTGTCGGAAGCAGAGGCTGGTTGTTCAGAAGGTCCTGCTGAAAGACTGTGTCAGTTGTTGATCCTCCACTGCTGTCTTCATTGGACGTAAATCATCAGTTGCGCATTCCTTTACCTTTTGCTGGAACACGATTAACTTGTAATCTGCAGGCTGCGCGCACTGATAATGTCAGTACACGTCAGAATGGAGCTGGGCCAGGCGGTAATGGTGTCAGCATCAACGAAGGTGCTGCACAGTATCAAAATAATGGCAGCAGCAGCAATGGCACCAGCCAGGACACTGTTCTGCAAGGGACCGATCTGCTTGAAAAGCCATATAGCAACAATGGCAATGGCGCGTCTTACCAGAATTATGGCAGCTCATACAGCAAGCAGGGGTCTGCAGGTCAGCGCAGAGAGGCTGCTGTAGCAGATGCGCTCAAGGATGCAGCTGCAATTGATGAGGAGGCAGAGAAAGATCCTTGTGCATCCGGACACCTCACAGAATGTGCTGTGAGCAGAAGCATGGACAGGGAGGCAGAAGGAACACTTCAGTCTAGTGCTTCTGTTAGTCAGCAGCAGGCAGCTGTTCAGGAAGCAACAGAGGCACCTAAAGTTAAGCAGTCTGGCAGCAGATGGAGTAAAGTTGGGAAGGCCTCTGTCATACAGGTATGAAGTTTTCAAACAGGTTGCTGAAACAGAAAGCCATGTATGTGCATGCTGAGAGTACTGTCATGACACTGGCAACCTGTTGACATGGATAACATGCATTGGCAATGGCAGCAATGCTGCCATGTAGCACATTCATGCAAATGCCATTGACGAACAGATCGCAAGGACTCCTCAACATTGTATGCCATGCCATGTGGAAGGAGCCAGCTTGAATAGACTCTTGTGTGCCTGACACCTGCCAAGATGGAACGGGTGCAACTTTCCATGTTGGAGTACCCCAGTCCTGTGCACAACTAAGCATCATCACTTGGCACAGGGATATGAGCGCAGAACTAGCACTCCAGAATAGCAACCAGAACTGCCTGAATAGGAACGTTGTTCTGCCCAAGCAGATGTTGTTTTCACTCACCATGTCTTGACTCAATGCTGTTGTCCCGCTGCAGAGGACGCTGCAGATATGGGGTTTTGCCATAGCACTGGTGTTCAGGCTGTGGTGGGTGAATCGCAAATTCACATATGGCAAAAAGGTATAGATTTGCATGCATTGCAATGTCTAGTATGTGTCGTTAGCCAATGTTGTATCTGCTCTGCTGCCTTAGTTTGCGGGCCCATCTGTCTTTAACACAATGCGTACCAGACGCATAATGCATGACAGTGGACATGCAATGTCAGCTACAGCAATGAGCAGAGTCCAGGATCAGTCATTGCAGCTGGTACAACAGCATTGAGCTGGGGAGTCGGCAGTCCCCTGAGCACCAGTCTTGCTGTCTGCACAGGGCATGACGCCTGATAGGGTCAAGGAGCGAAAGGGGAAGTTGGCGGTGTGGGTGAGGGAAGGACTGGTCAAGTTGGGTCCCACTTTCATCAAGATTGGTCAGCAGTTCAGCACTCGTGTGGATGTTCTCAGTCCAGAGTTTGTCAAAGAGCTTGAAAAGCTGCAGGTCTGCAACACACTGCCTCCAGTTGCGCATTGCTGCAACATGCATAATGACAACATGGTGAAACACGGAAATTTTGCCACATTACAAGCCAAGAGGCAAACCATGTTGTGGACAATCAAGGTGCATTTACGACTGCAAAGGGACGCCAGAAAGTGCTGCTGAGCGCTCTGCTGTAAGCCTCCATGAGTGCTAGGTCTGTCTCACATTGTTGGCAGTTTCGCTTGCCGTCAATCTGGGTTTGAACCCTTCTGCTGGCTCCTTTTTCTACTTCTTACCTCTACGCTACATGATGTCAAAAAGTGTCATGCACTGCCTGCAACAGAGCAAAGTCAGGCCAAGATGCAAGAGAGCTGCAACATTGGGGTCTGTTGGGACCAGCTTGCATTCCTGTGCCGACCTATGCTTCCAGGCTACCTGTGCATTGGCTGTAGCCCTGCACACTAGAGTCAATTCAGGACCTTCAGCTCAAAACTTTTGCTGCTCTCTATTTTCTAAGAGTTGCACTGCTTCATCAGCAGTATCTGGGCCTGTACTCTGTCCTCTGAGGTGGACATGTTGCTTGTGATACTGCAGGACAATGTGCCAGCCTTTGAGAGCTCTGAGGCTGTAGCCATTATTGAGAGGAACCTGGGCGGGAAGCTGCTTGACAAGTATGAGTCATTTGACATGCAGCCTATTGCAGCTGCCAGTTTGGGCCAGGTAATCAACTCAGGCTCACTCAACAGCAGCTGCAGCCTGCAGAATGTTTGTCATGAAAAGGGGAGGAACAAATTATACCATTTGGCATTGATGAAAGAACAGCGGAAGGGTGGCGTGTATTAGCTTTTCCTGTCGACTGCATGCTGTGCTGCAGTGCATGTGCAGTCTCATGTTTGCGCCACTGGGTTGCTGCTTTATACAATATGCTGTGGTTCTGCAATCTGCAGCAGCGTCAGAACTTTGTGATTTGACTCGTCTCACCAGCGTGATGTGCTTGGCATCATCGCCTGGGAGGCAGCAGCAAATGTTCATGGCATTGTGCACCATGCCTGGTATCTTCAGGCTGTGCTGTACTCGATGTCATGGTTTGGGATGCAGCGCCAATGCATGGCATTGTGCGCTATGGCTGGTAGCTTCATGCTGTGCTGTGCTGTGCGTGGTGTCATGGTTTGGGATGCAGTACCATTGGCATGGCAGCGTGCGCTGTACCTAGCAGCATCATGTTGTCCTGTGCTGTGCTGTGTTTCTCATTCCATTCTGCAGTTCCCTGGAGCGCGAGGTTGCCAGGCCCGCTTATCTTCCAGCTCTTTCTTTTCCTCCTTTTCTTGACATAGTTGAGGTAATGCTCTGTGTTTATGGCGTCATGCCTGAGTTTGTTTCTGCCCTGTGGCAGGTGCATCTGGCCAAGCTGAATGGACAGAAGGTGGTGGTGAAGGTACAGCGGCCGGGCTTGAAGCAGCTCTTTGACATTGACCTCAAGAACGTACGGGTGCTGGCTCAGTGGTTGCAGAATGTGGACCCCAAGTCAGATGGTGCAGCCAGGGACTGGGTGGCCATCTATGATGAGTGCTCGCGCATCTTGTATCAGGTCAGAAGGGACAGGTTGCATTCCACTGCCAGAACCTTTCCCTTGCATATGTTTACAGCATTGCTGAAAGCCATTCTCATGCCAGCCAAATACAACATTGTACCAACTCTGGCATGAGAGGGTTTTGAATGAAGCGCTGCATGATGGTTGGCTTGAATGTGTGTTTGTCTGTGTCTGTCTGTCTGTCTGTCTGTCTCTGTGCTGGGCAGCACACCTGCACCCAGGCCAGCTCTGTGCAGCTGCCGTTGGCAGGGTTTGCAAGGTTCAAAGAACATGCACACCTGCCTTTGATGACAACCTGACCAGCGTCATGCTGGGGTTTGTGATGTGCTGATGGCAGAGAGTCATACAGGGCGCTATGCTGGACTGTATGCACCTGACCCTAGGGGGAAACATGTGTTGAATGCAATAATGAATGAACAAACAAGTGGGTGAAGGAAGGAGTGAACGAATGCAGGAAATTGACTACACCTTGGAGGGTGAGAGTGCAGACAGGTTCAGGAAAAACTTTGGCAACGATGATTGGCTGAAGGTTCCCAGGATATATTGGGAGCGCACCACCCAAGAGATCCTGACCATGGAGTACTGCCCAGGCGTCAAAATAAACAGAATCGCAGAGCTTGACAAACTGGGGGTGGACAGGAAACGATTGGCAAAGCTTGCTGTGGAGTCATATCTGCAGCAGATCCTCACATATGGGTTCTTCCACGCAGGTATGGCCTTATTGCAGTGATGTGTATGTAGGTTTTACCTGCATGACACGATGCTTGTGCTCCTGAGTACCCTAACCAGTTCTGTGACCTCTGGCGTTTGACCTCTGGTATATGCTGTACAAGCATAAAGCAAACAGCTGCTGCTGCTGCTGCTGCTAATAACACATCAGTGGGTGGTGGGCAGAGCACATCTGGTGTTTTGATGCTGATGGTGCATTGTGTTATAGCTCACATCTGACGCGTCAACTTGCGTGGCTCTACGTTTGCTTTCTGTGCCTGCATTGCCAAAAGATAAGCTCACTCTCGCAAAGATGAGTCATGTAAGGGCTGATGCAAAGTGATGCGTGCAGATCCCCATCCTGGCAACATTGCAGTGGATGCAGAGAATGGCGGCCGGCTGATCTATTATGACTTTGGCATGATGGGAGCCATCCCCAGTGACGTGCGTAGCGGCCTGCTGGAGCTCTTCTACGGCGTCTATGAAAAGGACCCTGACAGGTCTGTGCGCACACTGTGCACATCTTGTCAAATGACTCATGTCTTCAGCAGGTGTATGTGACGTTAGTCACTGCAGCCTCTTTTGAATGCTGCATGCATTGCAGAACAGCCAGGTTGCGCCCATGACAACTGTGAGGTCAAAAGGGTTATTCTGTGGAGCGCTTGAATGCAAAAAGTACATTCTCTGTAGCAAAGGATATCTCAGCCTGTACACTGTGATGTCTGCTGGCTTATAGATGCATTGGTTGTCATGAGAGTGCTTTGTTAGCAGGGGTTTCATTACTGTCCACTGTGTTGGGTGCTAAAGCAGTCTGTCTAATGGCATATTCTTCAGCCTGTAAACTACGATTGCTGCAAGTATATATATACGCATTGGTGATCACTAGTGCTTGTTTAGCAGGCCTTTTCTCTGGTTCATTGCTTTCTGTGCTAAAGCAGTCCCTGCAGCTCAGAAATTCTCAGCCTACCTACTGCAATTGCTGCAGGTGTATAGATGCGTTGGTTGTCATGGGAGTGTTGGTCCCCGGCGGTGACCGCACAGCTGTGCGGCGAACTGCTGAATTCTTCCTCAAGAACTTTGAGGTGAGTAGACACTTGGCATGACATGGCCAGTGTTCACTGCGCCATGCTGCCTAGACGCTGCTGCTAGGGTGCATGCATGAGTGTGCAGTGCAATTAGCACAGCGTGTGTGTGTGCGTGCGTGATGTTTGTATGAGACATGGGCAAGCGGCCTTATGACAGTACGTTGCATGGGCTGCATGAGCCCAGCAATTTTGTAATAAGCATGTAGCATGCACAGGTCCAAATCAATATTGTAGACTTGTCTGCTTGTCAAATGCATTACTTATCAGGTGAGTTTGACCTTGTGGTCCAAAGGAAGGTTATAGCATTCATATGACTCTTTGCAGCCCCGTTACAGCAGTTTTTTCTTTACAGTCATGGCTGTACACTGTGACACCCTGCACAGCCTCTGCAAATGTCTTTTTGAATGTAAGGCTTATCCAGCAGAGCACAACCATATGATTTTTGACCCTGAAATGTGGGGAAAATCGATAG
>JAABUO010008448.1_pt1 | contig 11637 bp, 19 predicted proteins | sample 5559291 | NCBI WGS metagenome assembly JAABUO01 (sample SAMN10711878, study PRJNA513372) | rock metagenome | isolation source: Antarctica rocks | place: Antarctica: Victoria Land, Finger Mt sud | reverse complement strand
TATACCGGGCTGCCCAGGGATTGGCACCTGCTCAATGGATGTTGCACGCCACGTGTATGGGCTTTTTGAGCTCCTCACTATTTGCACTTCAACCATGCCACCAGCGGTACAAAAGAATGGTGCAAAATGATGGAACAAAATAATGAATGAAGTGTTTCATGTGTGGCTGCAACACACCAGATACACTGTGGCTTCTTGCTTTGAGTGTCGTGGTACAATGATGCACGCGCTGTCAAGACATGCCTGACAGTCTTCTGAGCAAGCATGCACTTGGACAAGGCAAACAAGATGTCTGACAGTTGCAAGTTTTACACAACACCTCAGAAACCGTAAAAGGGGTTGGCAATTGCAACACAAGATGCAATACTGAAAAAAGACCAGCATGTGTCGTTCTGCAATGCATTGAGCAGAGCTGACCTAGCAACAAGTAGATGTTTTCACACACACACGAGAATCCTCGTGTAGGGCATAGGAGGTCGATCTGTCTGCCGCTCCATGCTTCTTCACCAACCTTGTGTCCTGAGCAAGTCGTCGCAACATGGCTGTCGTCAGACTGCCGAAGCAATCCTCGATTAAGCACTGAGAAAGCAAGACGGCATGCAGTCCTTCCTTGTACACTCGTCCCATGTCCAGCTGCATGTCCAGAAGATGAGGAAGCAGAAGAGTCTGGAACAGCTGCTCCAGCTCGTTAAACAAAGTTCCCCATTTGTCAAGCTCATTTTGCTGGTCAAGCTCAGGTTGCTCAGATGGGCTGCTGACTGTGCTTGAGAGGACCCAGTCGAGAAGGACCAGCGCTCTCAACACTACAGTCTCTATCTGGCGCCACACGGCTGATGGAGGAGTTGGCAGTCTCTGTTGAAGAGCAGCAGGGCTGCTGCTGCTAACATCAGCCTTTGGCTTCTGCATGAGGGGCTGCCTCTGCAGAATGTCGTTTATGAACGCCGCCAAGCTACTCATAGTATGGACTTGGTCTCTGTTGCCCAGCCCAAGTGCAAAGTCTTCCTTTGGCAACGCATACACTCTGGCTGCTGCAGGGACACAACTTCAAACGTCATTGTAAAGAAGGGCTTGCTTGTTGTGTTATGCTTGCTTGTTGTGTGATGGTACCAGAAGGCACAAAAGATCTCCATCAGGGTCATCACGCATGAGCATCACCAGCAAGCCGCCAACGCTGGTGCTCCTGAATGAGAATGCAATGACTGCCATTCAAGGCTATGGAAGATGAAGCCCAGATATGACCAGCGGGCACAATAAGCATGAAAGGTTGCACAACACACAATACTGGAACACTGGTTCATGTCAGGATAGCTTGTTGCATCTGTGGAATCAGCAGAGTTGCACACCTGCTTTTGCACAAGCCGAGTCATCTGGTGAGAAGTAAGGGCACAACAGATTTGAGAGGCGGCGCACACCATTCAGCTGTGCAAACAATGACTCAGCCTCAGCCTGAATGGACTTGGCTGGCGTTTCACGAATCATGTGGGAAAGCACAGAATACACAGCCTGGCTCAGGGCTCTGTTTGTCTCGAGCATGGCTGCCAGCAATGGCATAGCACCTGTGTTGGAACAAGCAATGTTGCCTTCTGATATGACAGCAGGCAAGGAGGACAGAGTGCACCACATGAGAACAGCTGGGCTGCAACACTCTATCAAGAAGTGCTTTGTCTGTGTCCAGGTGGCATGTTGCAACACACTGACACCACAACAAACAGACATTCAGAGTCTCACCTAAACGTAACAGCTCAGAGGCAGCAGGCTGCATGCGCACTGAAGTGGTAACAGTTAAGATGCTGTCCAGCAGATGGCAACATGCTACAGCCTGCTCAAAAACCTTAGGCTCCTTGACACATTTTCGCAGCATGGAAATCAGGTGCTGAATGAGCAGCAGGGACAGACGTTGTGCTCCTTGGACTTCTTCATCTGATTTATCATATGCAGCCTGTGTGTCAGCATCCTTGCGAAGCGCCAAGAGGCTTTCAGACGATGCCTGCAATGATTGCCACAAGGCTCGCACGGCAGCTGGAATCTCAGGGTCCACATGGCCAAGGAAGTCGGCCTTGACGCTCTATGTAAGACTGGCCAGCTTCAGAAACAGAAGAGCACTTCGAAGCAGCACAATACGTCTTGCAGGCAGTGGTGTGACAGGCTGTGGCCCAGCAATGCCTTCTGGTTGTGTTCCTGGCTGAGGCTGTGTGGCTGACACTGTAATTGACAATGGCTGAAGGTTGCTTGCAGCTGCAAGCACTTCCATTTGATGTTGAATAACAGCACGCAAATCAACTGGATTCATCTGAGTCAGCATTAGGCCACAAGCTGGCTGATCATGCGCTGCTGCAAGCACTGCTAGCAGCTGAGCAAACAGCAGCAGGTGCTTGATTGGCGCTGCCACATCTGGGAGCTCCTGTGCCCCAATACTGCCAGATTGGTAAGGGTCATACATCAGCCTGTCGGCTGATAAGACCTGCAGAGGGTCAGTGTCCATCATGAAAGACACAGCGTCCTCATCTGCCAGCATGGCAGCAATGCAGCCAGATGAGCTGCTGACTTCTGCAGCTGCTTGCCACAAGCTTTCAAACATCCTCAGGTCGCTGAACAGCCTGCCAAAGTCCCTTTCGGAAGCTTTGCCAGATGTACAAGGCAACTGAGGGCTCAAACTTGATGCTAAGCACACGCAATGCTGCATCGTTCGACACCTGCAGGCCACAGAGTGGCTTTGTTGCAAGGAACAGTTGAGGCATAGACCCTTATGATAAAGTCGAACACCCACCTCTCCCAAGGTCTGCTGATGGCACAGCACATTCTGACGATACTGGGCTGTACAACCCGCATAAGGCACACTAAACCGCTCAGAAAAGTCTTTCACAACTGACCCCACAGTTGCCAGTGGAGAGTAGTCAGCTTGGTACCCGAGCCCCCATTCGTTCTGTGCATGACAAAGCATTCAAGGTTCAGTCCAGCTCACAGACTGCGTCCAAAAAAGGCACGCAAAGACGTACCGCTGGTAAAGCTGACCCTACATCCAAAAGCATGCTTTCAAATTTTCAGAGTCCTACTGGCGTCAAGGCTGTCTTAACGTGTGCCGGCTATTGCTGCCAAATGCTACCATATGCTGAGGTGTCTTTACACATTGGCCGCACATTCTTGGCCCTGAAGTAGACAAGTCAAACTTGAACGTTGAGTTGCATAGGCAGGGTTTGAAACCCTGGGATTCTAACAATGCTACAACTGGTGACATACGCTGATGCTACAGGCTTTGACCTACCGAGCGGCGAGGTGCAAGCCCAGCAGTTATTCTGATCTTGGTCCAGACACCGTCAAGGCGTTCAGCTTGGCTTCGAGGACCAGACCTGCACGCGACAGTGTCGCGATTTTTAGGTCAACCAGGCAGTCTGAAATGTGTGAACTGAGCTTTGAGCTGTATACATGTATGACGTAGCAGCCTGGTGCTTATCAGTGTGTTTTGTTTGAAGCCTGCTCATAGCAATCATGCGTTCTGTTGCTTTTCTAAAATCATCCATCTAGCTCACCCAGCTACGCCATCTCACTCCTTTCTTCACTGTACTGTTCAGCAGCTGGAAGATGACAAGCTCGACTTTAGTTGAGCTAGGTACACGTACAATTTAAGCAGCCCAAATATACCTGAGCACACTGGCACCATGTGTGCAGTGGCACAACTGCGACTCATGAGCTGCAGAGTCGCATCATGTATTTATACATAGCTACGTTTCTACAGTAATCGTAGCAGCCTGCAAGAGTCTGTCACAATGCTTGATTCCATTATCAGGTCAATGCTTGGTTCCTGAATGGTTGGTCCCGGTTTCGACAAATGCACCAATTCGATTGTTTTGCTTTGTCCAAATTCACCCCTCGGATTGTTACCATTCAAAAAAACCTCACCCCTGAGCCCAGCACTCTGAGAATTAGTACCACCAGGGTTGCCATCTGAAGAATCAGTCACCATGGAACTGTAACAGGCGATGCAGTCTATCAGTGAGCCATGCGACCCCAGTTCCATGATCAGCAGTGACTGCTTAGGTTGCGCATTCAAAGTACATTATGTTAATTCTATGGCTTGGCATTGCACATGATGTGGGCATACATGTGGCTATCTGCAAGGCGGATCAGCTGCAATGACAGGCTACATTATACAGATGTACATGTACAGCTGACATGCACATAGAACGCATGAATGCTGAGTGGCTGAGCATGAAAGGACTTCGCCTCACAGAGGGTCGTAGTGTGGCAAGTCGGGTGGGTATGCATCAATAAGGTACTGCACCAAGCCAGCGCAGCTGATGATCATGGCTTGGATCATAGGGTTCCATTCATCAGCACCTGGAGCAGAACAATGCAATGTGCTTCAGTCTTTCAGCAATGCAACAACTGGCTTGCAAGATGTAAAGTTGCCACTGCATATTGCTGACAATAGTAGCAGTGATTTAGGCTTTCGCTTTGCAGGCCTGCATGTTGCAACAAAACAACTGCAATAACATAATCACTTGAAAAATTCACAGCAAGAAACCTACATAGAAGAAAACTGTTGATGAAACATGTTGCACTCAATCTTGAGTCAGGGGTTCCGATGGCATGTGAAAGAGTGATGCATGTGTGAAAAGTTGACTTCTGGGCCCTATCCTCCAGGAGAAAGCACTCAGCAAACACCCCCTACAGAAAGAAAAGGCATCACCTTTGTGCAGAGATGGTCTCAGCAAGTCTGGAATGGGTGTGCTGTCTTGCAGAACAGGTCTTATAATGTTGCTCAGCTCTGACTCCAATATGGCAGTGCCACCAGTCCGCAAGATGTCTTCACCCACATAGTGTGAGAACTGGTCCAGGATGCAAACTTTGGCATCATAATAGCCATGCCACTCAGGCTGCACCATGTTGATGATGTCATGCTTGATGTCACTACCTAAGGCACACACAACATCATACCTGCACACAAGAGAGTATCTGCTGAGCAAGGAGTGCAAAATGCACTCCACAGGGCAGGCATTGCTTGTTGCTTCAGCTGTGCTACAGCTTTGCAAGATGCAACACAATGTGCCATGGCAAAGATGCTTGGTGGGCGTAATGCAGTGAGCCTGTGGCTGAATGTGTAATTGCAGATATGAGGACCATGTGTGCATCCATGAAAATCGATGCATTGTCAGGACCTATCCAGGTCTTCAAGTGTCAGCTGCTCAGCAGGAGCAGCAAACAGCTTTGCTCTGATGCCCAAAAAAGTTGCCTGACTGAAAAGAGAGGCCGTGGTGGAGAAATCAACGGGCTGAGTCTGAGAAGCACTGACACCGCAAGCCCATGGGTACAATGCGCGGCCATAGCCATTCCATTCGGCAATGCGTTCAAATAGGCCAGTGGCTACCCGTGCACGGACCGTATCACTCCTGCAGGAGATGTGCTGAAATCATGGTACGCCACTGGCAGTAGTGTAACATGGATGCTGATTTTGCAGAGTCCTGAGCTACAAGAGCTGAAAGTGGAGCAGCAGGTACCTGTCAACAAACAAGACTTGCAGGTGATATCTAGTCCAGTCAATCTGTGGCAGGCTGGCTGTGTCCCTGTTCTGCTGTAAAGCCGCAAAAACGGTATGCTGGCTATGTTTCAACGCTGAACACCTCGGCTTCTGCCGTGATCTGCTATCCAAGTTTGTCCTTGGTTTCGGTGCGCTTCCAGACACGCAAATATTCAGCAACTTGTGGTGACTTGATGCAGGAGCCCCCAGTGATGGACAACAGAGCATGCGTGTCTTGACAAGCAAAATGTATCGTCTCCTCTAGAAAGCGTTGACCGTGCCCACGCGTCAACAGGGGCCACAGCAGGGTGGGGACTGGACTTTGCAGGCAGACAGTAGAGTGTCTAGGCACCTGCGCGCTTATGAACAATGGTACGGTTGCAGTGATCTGTATGACAGCTAAAGGTTCAGTACCATTGCAGTCAAAGTCAACATGACGCTCCTGCGTGGCCTGAGCTGAAGCTCTCGTAGAAGCTGTCTGAATCGTCTTTCGTGTTGTTCCTCGTCACCGAGACGTTACGTCGTCAAAGTTTGGTAACAATCCGGTCAAACACCAATTGGCTGTCCATAGCACTTCACCGCAACAAGTGAACTTCCTGACGAGGTATTGTTGCATCTGCTTCGGATGTCTGACAGCACGCATCCTTTCACCCTGTCTAAGGAACAAAGCAAGAAGAAGCTTCGAGTGGGCGTTGCCATCGACGGGTCTGGAGTTTCAGAAAAAGCTCTCTTGCTAGGCGGCAGGCTACTGCATCCAGACAGGCGTGACAGGATCTATATTTTGCACGTGTCAGACCCAAACAAGCCGTGGCTCCCTGATACTCTGACTCCTGACCACCTTGAGCATGAGTACCAGCTCAAGTGCCACGATCAGCAGGTATGCTATGCTGTTTATCACAAGCACACATGTTTAACCAGTCATAAACTGCTGCGTGCTAGTGCAGCTTGATGCTGTCTGGTACAAGAAAGAGAAGTCAAAGGGACAGAGCACCTGTGAGGCCCTGATCGAGCTGACAGAGGAGCTTCAAGTAGACATTTTGGTTGTCGGGTCTTTTGGTCGCAAGGGTGAACGCATGTACGACATGTATCATTGCCTGTTATGTTTTGCAAGCATTACATTGTTACTGATTGGCGTGTCACGCTTCTTCTGCTGCTTCTGTGCAGTGACATGCTGGGCACTGTAAGCGACTTCTCCCTTCGAGCAGGCAACAGTGACGTCTGCATAGTCAAGTCGTCTAGCTATGCTCTGCAGAACAGTGTGACATGGCTGTTCTCTACTGACGATTCTCACTGTGCCAAGGCTGCCTTTGCAGCTCTTTTATACCAGTAAGCATTCTCCCTTTCAAAATGCTTTCACGTTTGAAGTCTTGCAGCACACCTCTCTGTCTGACAAGGAGCAGGTTCAGATGATACATGCTCTGTTGGTATCCTTTGTGCAGGCTTGCCAGATTGCAGGAATGCATGCTGTTTGTGCAAAATGTCTATCTCCATGTTAGGCATCTGTGCAGGATTCTGAAGCCTGGGGACAAACTTCATGTGGTGTGGGTCACGACTGAAGGTGGTGACTTTGACAACGCAGCTTTGCAGTTATACAAAGATGCAATGAAGGCGGCAAAGGTGCGTGCAGGCTGCCTTGTCTCTATTCTGGTCATAAGTACAGCATCCATGCAGTCATGCAATGTGTGCCATTCAGAAGCACAAGACAACGAGTAGCCCATAAGCATATGCAGCTGTGACCATCATGGAGCCCCTTGCCTCCAGATGTGCAACTGACAAGTTATACTGTTGCAGAGCATCTATATGTGATGATTGATTTGTTGCGTTTTGACACATTGCAGGTTGAAGGCACATGTTTCCTGTCTGGCACAAAGGCTGGTGAGCCCATTGCAGACGGCATTCTTGCTGTCGCAAATAAGATGGATGTGGACATCCTGGTCATGGGTATTGCTGGCTATGGGTAAGCCTGCATGGCATGATGGGCAACCAACATTCTGTTGCTGCCAACATTGTGGTTACTGAGGGTGCAGCTGAGCTCAGAGCCGTTTGTGTTCTGGACCTAACTGCTAGTCACACGACAGGTTGGTGTCATACAGGGCAGCCAAGCTGGGATCTGTCAGTGCAGAATGCTGCTTGAGAGCCCGATGCACTACTTTGGTTATCAAGGTGATTTTCCGTCATTTTGTGAGCGCGTAAGCTTGCTGTTGTTTGACCTGAGCCCATGGCCAACCATCACCAAATTTCTGTCATGTCGTCATCACTGTGATGCAATGTCAGACTTGATTTGCAATGCAGGACCCATATGAGGTCAAGGAGAAGAGAGCAATTGCCAGCTACTAAGCAATTGCTGTGCCACCCCAGCCCTACACAGACAGTGTCAAGAGATGCAGGTCAGTGCGGCTAGAAGAGGGTATGACGTCACTGGAAGTTCTGTTTGCCATGACACCAGTGGTGACAACTCCGCATAGACCACTAGCTAGTCTGTTAAGGAAGATGTGTACCATGTGAACAGACGTTCAAAAGTCCAAAGCATATTTGTGTCAAAGTCATGTACACATACATCTTTCTCTGTGATGTTGTGACCAGCTTGCTGAACACAACGCAACTGTGATGACCACCAAACACAAGCTGCTGTAAAGCAAATGGCGGACTCTCAGCCCCTGCCAAAACCACACTCAGAGCCAGAACATGATGGGCTGCCGGCTGAATGTAAACTGTCTCCACATGCAATGCATCCACATGATACCAATTGTGTTGTCTTGACCACATCAGTGGGCAGCTATTCGTGTGTCTGTGGCAGCGGACGTGAATGGTGCAGGGCCACCGCCTCTTGCCCTCTCAATCTGCACATCCACACAAATTGGTTAGGCTTTCTGTGACATGATGATCAGTCTTGATGTTGGCAGAGGTGACGTCTGAAAACGCACGTTGCTGGCAACATGACAAGAGCACAGCAAGGGTAGATACAATGCTATTGCACGCAGCATCTGCAGATGACGGGAAAGGCTGATGGTGTCACAAAAAGCAAGTTCTCTGTGCATGTGTTTCACCTTTGCATTGCATCCCAAAACAGCACAGGTGTACAGCGTCAACAGAGCTTGTATGCAAGCAAGAGGATGGTTGGCATAGGCTTACATAGTCTGGCCTCTCACACGCCTGGTACTCTGCAGCAAGGCCTGCCACCACCTCACGGGCATCGTCAAACTCGTCCAGGTTTTCAATGACCTTCCTGCCATCACTGGTATGGAACATGGGGTATTCCTGCAAGCCATCAAATTGCAATCTTACTTACTTCTTGCACATGCTTAGGCAATTGATGGTACAGCCACGCAGCGGCATCCCATCATGTTCTCACACATGCATGACAATGTTGAAATGTAAAACTCACAACCCTCTGGCCATGTGGTTGACCGCTTAGCAAGCAAGCTGTTGTTTGGGGAACCGTATGGTGTACCTATATTCTGCTTTCACACAAATACATTGGATTAGACTAACAAGAGAGTAATTTCTGCGAGGCTGGAAAGTTGGGACATCAGTCAAAACTTACGCCTGATCTCAACACATGTGTAAGATGAGAACCACCATGATAAGGGAGATACCTTGTAGTTGTCCAGAAAGGCCTTGCGCTTCATGAGCTTGTCATATTGGCTGAGGCAGTGGTTGAAGAGGTGGCGGATGCTGGTGTGATTGGCCAGCATCAGCCCACTCACCCTGTGCGCTGACTGTGCATATGGTGACTTCTTGGACAGTGCCACCTGCACCACAATGTCGTATTTGAGGCACATATCCCCGCAACTGGAGCTGCAGGCACTGAACATTGCTGCTGTGACTGCAGCAGATTGACACAGATGCTCGGTCAGCCGCTCTGTCAATCTGCTATACATACGCCCCGTAATGGACGTGCAAACAGTGCTGAGGTTGATTTAAAGTCGTAGTCCTGTTGCAGTGAGATGAAGGCGCATCAACTTTGGCTCCATCCCCGACAGGACTGTGTCACATCATGACCTTCTAGCAATGCCGGAAACTGATGCAGCTAGAAGCTTTGTTGCAAATGTGACGAGCTGCACAGTGATCTTTGGTAACCCACAGGCGGCTTGTATGCCAGCCAAGACTGACCTGTATGCTGGCAGGGCCCCACTCAATGAAGTTGGCCAGCTTGCGCTCTCTGATTCGCTGAAGGCTCTTGTGCACCTGCGTTGGGTCCACCTCTCCCTGCGCATGGAATAGTAACCACTGTCACCAGGCAGCCACTGTCACCAGGCAGCTTGGTGCCATTGCGCATGCTTTGCAGCAGCTACACAGCCTTTGCCTCACAGGCACTTGGTTCATCAGGTTGCAAATGCAATACCAACTTATGCAGTCCAATAGGGTGAGAATTTTGTGATTTAGCTTTGCTATGAAGACAGTCTGGCTTATGCCATGATACTCAGGCGCTGCAGCAGGAAGTGCCATGTCTGCTGGGCCTGAAGTCAGTGAAGAAGGCTGACCTGGATGATATTGAGGATGGAAATGTACTTGGACTTGTCGTACTCTTTGGTGCGAGCATGTGCTGAGACCATGATGTTCTTGGGCTGCAGTAGTCTCCTCATCACATCCAGCACTGCATCACAGCGCACTCAGCATACAGTGACAGCCAAAGGGGTCCATGGCACTGGCTGTAATGATGCAGCGTCCACTGGCTGTAGCGCCCTTGTGCTGGGATTGTGTGCGCTGTACTCAACGAGAACTATGATTTGTAAGGCTGGGCTTTGTGGTCTAGAGCCAGTGTCAGAAATTTAGGCTGCCAGGCTTCTGGACACGAGTGTCGGAAGTTTAGGCTGCCAGGCTTCTGGTTGCAGCATGAGGATGCACGCCAAGGTAATGGGCTTTATGTTCCAGTCAATGAGCTTGTCCAGTCTCACCTCATCAGCACACACTGTTGTTGGTGTGCTGACTGCCAAAACAGGACCTAATACAGCTATTCAGAGCTGTATGCACCTGCCCCATATGTTCAGTGCAGGACTGAATGGGAAAAAATTGAGCACAGCACAAGCTGTGGCGTCTTATTCAGTAGCCTCTATGCCCAGCAATGGCATTCTTGAGAAGGCGCCGCTAGAGAGCCTGGGCAGCTTTACCTGTTGTCTTGCGCACTGTGCTCATGACAGCTGCTTCTCGTTCCCTTTCCACAGTGAGCGGAGTGTACCCAGTCATCAGGAAGTGGCAGCGCGGGGTAGGAATGAGGGAAGCAACTAAGCCGACTAAATCATTGTTCATGTACCCTGCAACATATGCGTAAACTTGATAGCATGCACATGGTCAATTGAGAATGATCATTCTTACAAGCATATGCCATTCAGCACGCGGATTGCAGTCATGACTCAGACTGGAACCTACAACAGCGTAGAGCAGACTTCAGGTTTCAAGACTGACTAAAGGAAGATCGAGCAAAGAGGGTAAAAGATCTTGCATTGCCTTGATATTGTCTGCAAGTTACCTCAGAACCATGCCCATGCAGAGGGGGCACAAGTCATGTAATGCATCATGGTTATGCAAAGTGATTTGAGGATGTATGTTGAGCAGACCTGGATATCTGAGTGTGGCAGTAGAAGCAGCCATGACAGTGGATACCAGGGAGTTGGTCTCACTAAAGGAGGGATTGGCGACATGCAGCCGCTCTACAGCAATGCGGTTGAGGGCCGTGTTGTCCAGCACCACAACAGCATCTGCATTCAGGGTGAGGCGCTTCAGAGTGAGCAGGGAGTTGTAGGGCTGCACCACCACATCGCTGGTCTCATTCTGGTTGGGGAACACACTGCAGACGGAGTCATGAGCTCTCAGCGGGGTGTAAGGACAGTGTACCATTGCAAGGCCTTTGCAGGCCACATGGCATATCTATCATGCGGTACAGGGCCTGGCATAGAGACCCAGATGCTGACAGGCTGATGACACATTGCAGTCAAACAGTGTGGCTGCCTGCTGGGAGCTTCACAATGCATATTAAAGGGCCTGCAATATCAATCAGTTCCCTGCTAGGGTAACAATGCATTTACAGGTGTTGTACTGCAGTTTCCTACAATTTGCAGAGCTAATGAAGAGCTTAAGCAGCACGTTCCTCCTACAATGGCAGAGGCTGCATGCCATACATC
>JAABUO010008446.1_pt1 | contig 11637 bp, 15 predicted proteins | sample 5559291 | NCBI WGS metagenome assembly JAABUO01 (sample SAMN10711878, study PRJNA513372) | rock metagenome | isolation source: Antarctica rocks | place: Antarctica: Victoria Land, Finger Mt sud | reverse complement strand
AAGCAAGCATGAAAAGTAGGTTGGGGCTTCACCCAGACCAGAACAACAGCTGAGACTATTTGTTCACAGCATTAGTCATGTTATTGCCATGGGCACCAGCTCCTGTCGAAGTGCTCTTCTTCCATCCCAAGCATACCAAATGCATGATCTGGACCACTGAAGTCGCACGACCTTACAAAACAAGTTCAGAGGCCTAGTGGGCAGCTAGCTGTTGAGCCTGCTTTGTCCCAAACATTGTAGTTTGGAGACATGCAACAAGCCACACCAGAAAGTAGGACTCAGTATACGGTCATGCTGACCTGGCAAATGATGCGTATGGCTGGCTCCTGACTCACTACCGCCTCCATCCTTGTCCTGATGCCCCCTGTTGCTGCCGACAATGCTGGGCAAGCTGTCCCTGGTGTCCCTCTGATTAGCCACCCTACGCCGCGCTGACACCAGGCCCCCCACACTACTCCCCTGCCGGTTCCTGGGGGGCGGGGTCAGCAGGCTGTGAACATCTGGCTGTGATGCTGCCGCCAACCGCTTCTCGTCTTCCCTGCAAACATGCGTGCATCACTTATAAACACAAAAATTTGATTGATCTGCAACATAGGCAGGCGCCCAATGATTCCCAAGTGTTTCCAACCTGGTGATTCAGTGCTGGAATGGCTGAGCAGCAGCAGCGTTGTGACTCATGCAACACATATTGGATTGCAATGCACAACTGCAATGACTGTGGTGTGCACAACTGGTAGGCGTATATGATCCAGAATGCAGATAAGTTTGTCAGCATGTGCTGCATCAGTGCCAAACAGATAGGAGTTCTGAATTCAGCAGGTGCTGAAAGTTTCAGGTGGGGTAGTAGTGGGGAGCCAGCCTGGGATGATGACATGCGATTTCTCACCTGATCTCCCTGAAGAAGGCATGCCGCAAGGCTTGTTTGGCTGAGATGCGGTCCTCAGGGTTGTACATCAGCAGCTTCTGCAGCAGGTCCTGTCCCTCTGGACTCAGATGGGGAATCAACTTGGTGATGCCTGTCCCCTCCTGCACACCAAAATCAACGATCACACACATAAGTAAATCCCGGACTTGGCCAATAGGCATCAGGTGCATGCAACGCAAGTCCCCTCCTGCACACAGAATAGCACAACAAAATGTAGTCCAGATCCATGTAGCTCGTGTCTGCAGGGGTATAGTCAGGCTACACAGCACAATTGTGTGCTACAGCAGTTCCTGACAATCCTTGAGAGCACTTCCTGACAAGCTTCTGCAGCAGCTGCTGCTATTTGTCATTTGGCGCAGAAGCATCACGCTTCAAGCTTCGTGCAAGTGGAGCATGTGCTGGGTCCTGCTTGCTGCAGGCATTCATGCAGTCGCCCATGTGATGTGGCACTTTGCTCACAGCAAAACAATTGTTCATGAAGGAGTATGAGCTCACCTCCAAAGAACAAGTGTGTTTGGGAAGAAGGGCAGTCAGAAGCAGGCATCAACATCTGTGTGTTTTTTGCGTGAATTCTCGTTTGGCAGTACTGACACTCTGCTGACAATGCAAGAAGTTGCCACGATAGAGCTGATGGAGCAGCATGTTTTTTAGGGTATGAATCTAACCCAAAGCATGTGGCTGAGGTTTTTGGATAGCTACGTGGAACCTTGAATGGCTTGAAACACAGGTTTTGCCTACAGCTGGGTGTTTGATTGCATTGATGTTTGCAAGTGCTGCCTGTTGCTGGCATGAAGTATGCCTTGTTCACTTAAGGCAGCTCTGGCTGTGCATACATGACATACTGCCCGGCAGCACTGCCACTGCTGATGCCGTCACTGCTGCTCTTGCTGATGCCGTCACTGCTGCTCTTGCTGATAAGCTGCTACCGCGGCGGCCACTGACGGTGCTGCTGCTGATGCTGTTGATGCTGCTCTTGCTAAGAAGCTGCTGACGCTGCTGGTGCTGAAACTGCCACAGCTGCTGATGCTGACGCTGTTGATGCTGTCTCTGCTGTTCTTGTCGAGAAGCTGCTGCCACTGCTGCTGCTGCTGCTGCTCCTGCTGCATTATGCATCTTTGAGTTCCAAACTATGTCTCTCAAGAAGATGGTGCCAACATCAACTTCTGCCAGGACTCGCCATGTGCATATATATAATGCAATAACCTACATTGACAAATGATGACAGAGGGGTTGCGACAATGACTCTGGCCACTTGGTCATCATCATCAACGTAGATTATGCCGACGTACACATGCACATGGCAAGTCCCGGCAGAAGCTGACCTTGGCTACATCTCCTTGAGAGGCATATTTTGACCTTAGGCCCAGTGGCCAGTTGAAATGCGAATTTGGCCAGTTGAAATGTGAATTCCAACTAAGCAAACTCCACTTTCTCACAAGACATGTCAAAACGATCATGATTCCGTTGCAGTTGCTGCTGCTGCCAGTGCTGATGCTGAGAAGCTGCTGCTGCTGCCAGTGCTAAAACTGCCGCTTCTGCTGCTGCTGTTATTGATGCTAAGAAGTTGCTGCCAGCGCTGGTACACTTCCTGCCCTAAGCTGATCCTGACTGTTTGTCAGTGAGCTTCGCCAGCTTGACACAGCACCAGTAGCACATGTATGTAATTGGTACATTATGGCACCAGCTCATCATGAGCTGGAAAGCATTTAATTATTATTGTTATTATTATGGCACCAGTCACAGCTGCACCACGTGTGTCTTGATCAGTCTCACGACAGCTGATTGCAACAGCCTGAAATTGCGTAAGGTATGGTAAGGAATGGGAAGCAGGGCGGTACCTTAGGAGGGAAGTCAAACTCGACATGAGTGGACCTGCGCTTCATGGTAGCCAGGATCTCGGGGGAGGGGGTTCCAGTGATGGCATGGATCTTCTCTATCTGGTCCATCTCATTTGTGCCAGGAAACAGCGGGAACAAGCTCACCACCTGCACAGCAGGACTGGACTGTTGACACAGAACGTGGCTATGGTACAGCAGGTCATCATCTTCTGTGAGTGTGTATGGAGTATGCCTTCAGCTGTCTGCCTCTGTTTGCATGCACCCATCCGTCTGTCAGTCCATCTGTCTGTCTGCATTCCTGTTGATGGATGAACAGAGAAACTGGCTCAAAGACAGAAAGACTCAAATTGCAGACAGAAGTCAAACAGGGAGACAGGCAAACAAGACAAGAGTCTCTCTGGTTGACTTTTGTCTGCCGTTTGTGTCTGCCTGTCTGTGAGTCAGGTTGTGCGTTCATTCATGTGTTGTCTGAGCAGAAAGCAGTGTCTGCATTTCTGTCTTCCAAATGTAATGCTGTGCAGAAATCTCCTGCAACCCTCTTAGTTGCAATTAAGCAGGTGTACTGATGCAAAAGCTTTGATGTGATGTATGCTGACTAGTATGCTCTGCAAACAGCACAGTATGGTGACACGCCTTCCAATTTTACCACTGGTAGGCATACATGTAACAGCAACCAAGTAAATGCCATTGTCATAGCGCTTTCCATGCTTTGCACGCTTCGGTCAACAGCAGGCTATGACAAGAACATGCTTCATGAGTCACACCTCAAAGAACACGCATCCTACACCCCACATGTCCATTTTGTGAGTGTAGTAGCCATCAGTGAGCAAGCATTCTGGAGCCCTGTACCATCTGGTGGAGATGTACTCTGTGTAGGGCTGCTTGGAGTAGATCCCTCGGCAGCTGCCAAAGTCTGCTAACTTGAGGCACTCATCTATGATCAGGATGTTCTCAGGCTTGATGTCTCTGCAGACCATGACCATGTGATGCTCGTGCAGGACACATTGTCAAAAGGCGTGCAAGACATGCTGTTAGCATTGAGGACCTTGCCATTGTGCTGCTATGAAAAATGAGCTCATAGGCACCACAATAGACTGTTACAATTGACAAAGCATGGCATGCCATGTTCTGCCTGACACCAATCACATAAATTTGCAGCAGCTCATGCAATAATGTATTGTGGGTCAGATACATCACAGCCACTAAAAGCATGGAGCAAACACAACTTTGAGTCATCAAATTTGGAGAAGCTGCAGTCCCCCAGCCTTCCGAGTGGTTCTCATGGTCATTGGGTTGAAGAATGCGGTATGCAAGTTACCTGTGAAAGATACCAGCCTTGTGCATATGATCCATTGCCTTGATGAGCTGATACATGTACCGCCTGATCCGTTCCTCTGCCACATAATGACTGCGGCCGCGTATGAGCTCATAGATGTTCATGTCCATGAGCTCAAACACCAATGCCAGCCGCCCTGTGGGCTGGTCACTGCAAGCAGCACACTGTTCAGGCCCTGTTTGGTTGGCATGTAATTGGGCTGCAAAAGGTCGGCATTAATGTTGCAGTACGCTGTGGTGTGTTACTTACTACAGAACCTCTAAAAGCTTGATGATGTTGGGGTGGGGTGAGAGCCTGCGAAGCGCCTGAATCTCACGCAGGTTGTTGACCTGCGCAGATGCGCTGAACAGCGTCAACAAGGACTGAACAGAGTGTAGCTGTCACGTGTGGTTGCAGCACCTACCTGCTCCAGGCTGTCGAAGTGATTTTTCATGCATTTTATTGCTACATATTTGCTGTTCTTGATGCACTGTGCCTTGAGCACCTCAGAAAAGGTACCCTCACCCTTCTTAGCAACCAGTCGATACTCTGCGTGAACAAAAGCAGCGTTGTTTAGCGTCGCAAGTTTTGCAGTTTTCAGACGGAGGGAAGTTGCAAGCCTTTGAAGCTTACTGTGCATGCCCAACGGACTCCCGTCAGCTTGTCAGTTTGGTTGCTTGCTCACGTGCCTGAGACTCCATTCGCATGCCTGCTTTGCTAATGTTCAAGGGTATTTGACGGACAGCTACGCTGCAGTGAACGTGTCATGCGATGTAGAGTCGACATAGAAGTCAATCTGACGTCCGACGCGCGTCGCAAGGTGCACATCTCCGCAACTCATTGCATCGTTACAGGCAACACAAGTGACAGGCGATGCCACTGGCATTATGCATCCATCAAAGTGCTTTCGGGAATTTTACCACAGCCGTTTTGAGCAGATTCCAGCCGGTTTGACCGAGCGGAATTCCAGCACAGAAACACCTAATTACAGACCAAAAAGACCGAGATCTTTCGATTGCATGACCATTGTGTTTCTGTGCTTCCTTGCAATGGCGTACCCGTTGCAAATAGATGCTGACAGCATAACTGAAAGTCCCATCCAGTTTTTTGAGCGCTTCGTTGGACTGCAGCTTCTATATGTCTCGGGTCTGCCTTACGGCCCAGGGGAAGATCAGCCACTGGTTATGTTTGAAATAGATGGCACTATGCCAAGTCTTAGAGAGATGTTCTTGTCCACTCCATTCTGCTGTACAGAGACTCAGCAGCAGGTCAACTTGTCTCTATGTCTTCCCAGCATATGTCAGCTGTATGTGCTTGTTTTGGGAAACCCTCATGGCGCCAGACTAGCTCAAGGCGTCTTTGATTTGAGTCAGTTGACATACCTTGGTCTTTGCATTCTTGATGGAACTTTGCCTTGGATAGTGCTCGTTGTCCCAAGGGCAAGCTCCGTTTCCACGTTGAGGCTTGTTGGTTACACAAAGCCAGAAGTGTCCTTAGAAATTGAGAAGGAGAGAGACTTTGCCTTTGAGTGCCGGGGGGTGCCAAATGTCAGCATGCCAAGGCCACATAGGCAGATGTCTAGACTGAAGCTCATATGACTTTTCAGCATGAACATAAAAGCTTTCTTGCCTTTCCTTCCTTCAGACAATGAGTTAGTGCTGTGATGAAGATGCTCATTTGTCAAGTTTTCATGATGCCTTATCTTTTCATCCAACACATCTTCTCATGATGTCGACATGATGACGTCATGTTCGTGAACGTCATTATTAAACGTGGCACATATGCTGTGAGAGCAGGCCTCTGTATAGCAGGTACGTCCGTGTCTCCTGCTAATAGTACATTCATTTGTACAGAAAGGGATCTTGAATTGCAAGCAACCAGCATGCGACCACTTTGGGTTCAAAGCATACAATGGCAACAGCCGTCAATGACTGGCCCAGATTGGCCAAACAAATCGACAGGGGCACTTCGGTAGTTGACATGTAGATCAGTAGGCGGCAGCTATTGCATAGCATCAACATGACCTCGAGGAGCTCCCATGTTAAACATCGTGCGGCGTCCTTTGGCCTCAAGCTGCACTGCAACCATTGACGTTGTGCTGCAATTATTGTATAACACTAGATTGACTACAGTGAAGAAACTGCTCTCATGATGCCAAGTCTGCAGGCTGCAACAGCCTCACATCAAAGAGATTGATGGGCTATGCAAGATGGCTTGAAAAGACAAAGTGCACTGTCAAGACGTGCTCAAAGCATGCAATCTGTTTTTGACAAGCAGCTTCAATGCAAATGCAGCTTGAGCTTGCTGGACACACAAAACAACTACAAGCAGGCTGTTCCTATGCAGCATGAGGTGATTGGACCAGGAAGAAATTTGGCTGTACCTGCTCAACTTGACAATGGCCTACACATGGATGTGCCTGCTACTGTGTACGAAGTGCAGAGAGCACATTGTTTATCATTGCTGCCAGGTCTGCCTTGCCATGCACCATCAAACCCATGCTACTGGCTATTGCCTTCACCTGCACCAAAAACATTTCTTATTACTGCTTAGCATCATGACGTCCCACATGACCGGATACCATCACAAGCACACCATGGTCCATCCTTGCTTGAGCACAGGTCCCACATCTCAGCATTCACCGTGAGTGAGCACAAGGAATGTGTGAAAAAAATACTCCAAATGGAGTGGCGCGCTGAGATCTCAGTCATGTGCCCACTGATCAATTACACTGAACAACATAAGTGCTGACTTTGTGCACTACACACAACTTAATGTGATGTTACAAGCTGTCATGCGTTTTGAGATGTGACCTCACCCTGGCTTTGGGCATGGCCAATAGGTGCTGCAGGGCTGCATCTGGGTCTGCTTTGAGCAGCCGCACATCAGCGTCTGCTGGCGTTTCATCCCTCTGGTTCATGACCGCAGTGCCCATGACATCTGAAACCTGGCTTGCATCTGTGCCAGCACTAGTGCCGGTGTGCATCTCATACTCACCAGCAGCATACTTGAAGTCCCCTTGCCATTCCAAGTTCATCCATGAAAGGGCTGGACCTTCAGCACTGACCACTTGCTTCATCCCACCAGCTGTTGTCTGAAGTGTGAGTCTTGGTACAGAGCTGTGAAGAGGAAGTGTGACACCTTTGTGACTGTCCCCCTCTGCCAATGCTTCCAAGAAAGCTTCATCAAACTGCTCGTTGGCATACTCCCACATGCCAGTGCTTTGGTTTGCGGTCAACATGTCAAGGATCTGGTCACAACAACCTGGTGTCAGCCCTTCAACATGGTTCTGAAACAGCAAGAGGAACACTAGAAAGGCTTCTTTATTTCTGCCGGCTGACATGAACGCCGCTATGGCGGCTCCATACACTGCGGATGTCTCCTTGCTCGTCCCCAAAACTTTGTGCATCTCTGGGAAAATGTCTACATAGAGCTGAAGAAGCACTTGGTCAGACAGATCCCCATCCTGCACCTGCTCCGCTAAGCTCTGTGTCACCAAGACGTAGGTGGTAATGTTAGCAAGTGGCTGACAAGTTGACTGCATGTGCTCCAGCAAAGTGAACACTGCTGCAAGTGCATCCTTAGTGTTGCACTGGTTGACAATCTCAGCCTTGCAGAGTTCAAGGAAGGCGTTGCATTGCTCAGTCGTCAGGAGGCTGTCAAAACCGTGGTCTCCATAGCTGGTTAGCAAGAGAGCCCCTGCACCGACATGCAACCTTGTCATACGTACTCAAGTTTCAGCTGCATAATGAGGGTAAGAGCTTCAAGTTGCACTCATCTAATGACCAGTATGTGTGTAGTGCAACAGCCTTTCCAAGGCAAGATTGACAGCATTCACCATGTTAGGACATGATGTTCAACGTGCAAGAGTGCTGCACCGAGTGCGTTCTTGACTGTAGGCTACTGTGTGTGTGAAGAGCCATTAGCAAGGCTTCTCGGTAGACAAGTTGTTCTACAGCTTCTATTCTGTCAATAAATTATGCCTTTCTGGACTTTCAGGATCTGGGTGTTGTGCAAGCGCACCTTTGTTGGGCCTGGAATCAACAATGGCAAAGGACAAGGACACTTGAGCCTCTCCTGTGGAGGCATGCCACCCACTGTGAAACCTTCGCATCCATACCCAAAGGCTGCTCAGCCTATCCCGATCAGACAAGGCTGATGCAGCGCCGACTGCAGCTTGCCAGATGGCTTCTGTCATCAGCTGCATGCATGACTATTGTTGCCAACTCATGATTACTTAGCATGTGGTTGGTGCCAAGAGCAAGACTAGCACACTTGCATGCAGACAGATTGTAAAGCCAAGTTCAGTTTGGGAGCTGCTATTGAGTATGTTGACAAGTTTGTGCATGGGCACAAGCACACCTTTGGCTGGTCCAGCCAATCAGAGACTATATCCAAAAGCTCATGCCATGCCTTCTGCTCCAGCAAGATTGCACACAGTCTGCTCTTGTCAGTGCCGCTGAGCAGAGCAGACCAGTTGACTGTGTCCTGCTGCAGAATGCTGAGAAAGTGAAGCACTTGTGACCTTTCAAAGCTCTCAGCGCTGTTGCTGCCTTGTTGAACAGCGTAGATGAGCAGATTTGCATATACGTCAGTTGGCAGCTGTACCCTGTGCTGATGTATCATGCCACACACCTGCAACACGTAAGTCCAAGGTTGAGACGGACAATCACTGTTACACAACTGTGCCATTGATGCAACTGAGGCAAACACTGGTGCAAGCAAGGCCTTTCCACATGAGCAACGATCCAAAGATAGCAGTGCATGTGCCACAAAGCACAAGGACAGGGCTTGCACGTTTGCAATTGTGTAGCTTGCAGTGGTCTCCCATGCTCAACTACAATGTGCAGTCGATGCGGCTGCAAGATCAAAGTTTTGTTGCAACCTACACAGCTTTGACAGTTGGCAGCTAGAACCAAACTGCAGTTTCACATCACATGTCAAACACAAATCATGGATCGATGGTCATCACGATAACATAATAGTCAAACAATGGTCACATCATCAAAATCATGCTAATTTACGATTGTCATGCTTGTGCTGACCTCAGTGGCATCTCGAAATTGCTGATCCCCTAGGTACTTGGTAATCAAGCATGCAGCTTGCGTGGTAATATTGGGGGCACCTTGCTGCATGCCCAAACCAAGGAGCCACTTTGCAACCTCAAGAGCATCACATCCTCTGGTATTAGCTGCCAACACATCATCAAACAGCATTTGTTGCTGAGAATGTTCCATATGCAGCCACTTGTCTTCATGTTGCTGAAGCAACCCTATTGCAAACTGGAAGTGCCCTCTCTTCAGATGACAGTGCATAGCCAATGCAACATCTGGTCCTGTCACAATCTGTGACTTTGCCAGCTGCTCAAAGGCCTGTACGCGAAGGACAACCACGTTGGTAAAGTTGCAAAAGCATCAGCAAGGATCCCAAAATTTTCTTACATGAGAGGGGAGCACATGATTGGTATAGGCAAGACTTGGTTCTACACAATTTACACACGATGGGATGCGCATGCAGGTAGCAAGCCTTGCATGCCTCAGCTCAACAATAAGCAAGGTCATACAAATGCAACATGAACACAGGTCACCACACTATGTACAGCTGATTTGCAAACCAGCAAGTCAGAAACATATGCCACAATGTAGACACAGGAAGCACCCAAACACATGCGCCGCTGTCAAGTGCATAGGTGCAGTTGAATGGCTATATGATGCTCTGTACAACACAAAGCAAGGCCACACAAATCACCTTCAAACCAGTCGACATTATACCCTCCCTGTCGCTGCCTGCACACAGCTGCAAGCATGTGCGGACGACACTAGCTTGCAAGGTGGCTTTTGTTGCTTCAGCTGACTTGAAGATTGCTGCAGCAGCTGCAGCAGCATGTTGACTTGAAAAGCCTTGAGGCATCACTGATTCAAGTGCCAATGCATGCTGCCCTTGATCACACAGAATGTCGCCCAGGGCATCAAGCTGGTTGTTGGATGGCTGGTAGTGCAGCTGTCCCTTTACCCTTTGGCGTTGGCTGCACCAGCTTTGATGTGTTCCGACCAACATGTCATCAAACCCTGCAGCACAGGGTGTAGCAGACTGCCAGCTTAGAATTGAATTTTGGCACAAAAAGTTGTGCATGCTATGTGTGCACAAATGTTGTGCAATGGGCAACTGCTGTGTTTGCAGCAATATGCACATTGAGCGATGTCATCAGTGATGTCTTCAACTATGTGGTATATCTATTCAATGTCTCTGAAGGGAGCAGCAACCCAAGGTACGCACACGAGAAATTTAACCTGCAATCCCAGGTCTGCTTGAGTACAACTGCCAAACAGCTGCCCATGCGCTCTGATCAATATCTAGCGCATGGCTAGCCAGATGCATGACGATCTTGTGTGGAAGAGCAACACCCGCAGAAGGCATTGCAGCTTTGTCGCTTTGCCATTGCTGCTGACCATCCCAAGCTTTTGCAGAAGGGTGAGCATCCAAATCTGACAGCTCGGCACTTGATGACTGCAAACGGAAGCTGCTATCTTCCAAACTGAGGTCAGGCAAGTGACCGCTGGACGACCTGGCAGTGGGTGCCACTTTCAACAGCTGTGCGGCCAGTGTGCAAGCTGCCGTGACAAGACCAGACCACAAATTGCAATTGCTGTGCAAAGCAACATTGTCAGCAATCACGCCCTGCCCATGACCACCACTGAGCAATGTGCTTACCACCTCTGCAGCACAATGAATTTGCAGTTGAGGGTGGTCTGCATGCAACCACGCTGTAGCGTGCAAGACTCAAAACTTCTCACAATACAACAGCATGAAGACAGCAAGGGCGCGTTGCTGCCTGATGTTGCTTGTACGGCAAGACTAACCCCGCCTAGCACTGGAAGCGCTTGCCATTCAGTACTGGTTGACATGTCAGCCTTTACTCCTTCTGACAGTCACACTACATGCAAGTTATGAGTGCATGAAGGAAGGTGCAAGGGAAACATACAGCATGCAGTGTCAGGGTCAAAGTAGCAGAGTACAAAGTTGCAGAGTCTACCTGGATCAGTTGCAAGCCTGTTGACGGCTGCAATCAAAACCTCCTCTAATGGCGCTATGCCTTGATAGGCAACAAGCAGAGCTGGCAGGATTTCTTGCACAGGTGCTCGTCTACAGATGAGGAGAGCAAAGGCCTGAGCACTTTCGTGGTGCCCTTGACCCAGGGCAAACAGGTGATGTGCAGCTCTTGCGTCAAATGTAGATGCAACTGTCAGCACCTTGAAAGCTGCCTTGCAAGCTTCATTGCCAACCAGCAAGTCCTGCACAGAAGCACACGCACAACCTAAACAAACAGTGTGCAAACAGTGTGGTGAGTTGGAAAGCTCATAGCAGAAGCTGCCTACTTGATTTTATTACCCAATTGCAACACGACATGCAAGCGTAACAATCTAATGACCATCTTTTGAATGGCCAGGAACGGCAATGCAAGCAGTGCGTGAGTGCATACTTCCATAGCAGCAGAAGCCACAAATTTGTAGAGCTTGATCTTGTGGCTTGGCAAGCACACCATACATCAATGCAGCAAC
>JAABUO010008445.1_pt1 | contig 11638 bp, 15 predicted proteins | sample 5559291 | NCBI WGS metagenome assembly JAABUO01 (sample SAMN10711878, study PRJNA513372) | rock metagenome | isolation source: Antarctica rocks | place: Antarctica: Victoria Land, Finger Mt sud | reverse complement strand
GGGGGGGGGGCGCGGGGGTAAGGGGGAAGGGGGGGGGACGCATGACATGCATACGCCCCCATTATTGAGCCAGAGCTGCATGTACACTGTCTACCTCAATAATACACAACACACTAGGATTCGTGGTTCCTAGCAGATAGCTTTGCCAGCTCGGTGACTGCGCACAATCACAGCGTTACGCCCGATAGCGGCACCTGACATGCGCATAGAACTTAAAGAGGCAAAAAATCTCCGGGTGCGTCCTCAACCGCTCGACGTCACGCAAAGTTAGCAATAATGGACAGAGGAAGATGATTCCTTGCTGACATCTGTGTCCTGGCAATATTGAGTAGATGTGTCAAGACAATCTGTAAAAGGCACCAATGCAACCAAACCCCAAACATTTTGAAATTGTTCTTGACTTACAAGAGTTGAAAACAACTGATAAAGTACTGGCAAAGTAAGATCTCTGTGTTCTTATTCATGTGATATATTGAAGAGCAAGGCTGATGCGTACAGCCGTACCTGGTTGAATCATGCCAGTGCTGCAGTAGTGTGGCTCTCCTGCTAGATAGTGATGCATGGGACCTGGACTCTGCTTGCTGCCCAGCCTCAGGCTCCTGCTGGCATAGCTGTGCACAATGAGGACTAGCTTGCCCAGCAAAGACTGCAGGAACCACAGCTGCGACTCCTGTACGGGCTGCAAGCTGTCCTGAACAGCAATCATGGCGGCCTGGCTGTTCAGCTTGCTGATGGCAGCCTGCAAGACAGACAAGCAGATACGCTGTGTCAGACTGGGTCTTCTCTATCATGATGGGCAGTTTAGTTGCCCTGGCTTGACATGGCCTCATCTCCAGTACAGTCAATGAAAGCACACTCTTTATGCTATTGCTCCATGCAGATTTGCACAAGCTGAACGGTTTTTTTGTCGATGGTTAACGTTGGGAAAAGCAACATGGGCTTGGCCAATAGAGCAGCAACACTTTATGCTGGTCAGAGCATGGAGGCGCAGAGGGCTCACCTTCATGCTGTGAGCCAAGGCAGTGAGCAAGCCAAGGCTGAGCAGGCGTTGTCTGTTGGCTTGTGAGTGTGTGAGGATGAGCAGCACGTCCAGCAGCTGCATGCTCACTGCAGCTTGCATCTCATCTACTGTTGCGTTGGCTTTGCGTGCAACTGCATGAGCAGCACACAAATGGCTGCTTGCTTGCTCTGCCATTATGACAGAGATATGATACATAACTCATGCAGAATGTGCTGTCAAGCCTGCACCAAGGGCCTGAGCAATCTAGCTGTGGCCAAAATGCATCTGCCATGGATACGTGTCACCAGTGTGTCCATCAGACTTTGTTACTTGCAATGGCACCAACAAATTCCCTGTCAAGCTGGGCGCTGTCTCCACAGTGACAGAGTCATCACGTGCAGATGCCCAACACAGTGGGTTTGGTCTATGGTCACAATGGTTTATGGCCAAGATGGGTATGCATGCTGACCTTGGCTGAGGTCTGTTGGCAGCTGATGCAAAGCCTGTACCAGCCCCTCCAAGACAGCTTGGGGATGCCCTGCCTTGCACCCTGCTCCTCTTGAGGAAGTGAAGAATGACCGGGCTGCCTGCACCCTAGCCATGGGGCTGGGCCCTTGCCGAGTTGGGGTGCTCGGCTGCTTTGTCAGGCCTGCAGAGATGTATGGAGTCACCAATGAATAATGAGCAGTGCAGGGTATGGGGTGTTGCTCTGGTGGGCCATACAAAGAGCTTGCCCTCAACATAGGGCCACAATCAACTGCATATGGCTGAATATGCAAAACAAGGTCAGAAAGCTGTGGACCTAGTAGCATAAGGGCAATGCAAGCCAGGTGGCGCAAGAGAGATAAGTTGGCAGTAGGCTGTACAACATTTGGTTTGATTCTGCTGCATGCGTCATCTGACAGGTGCAAGGCTCTGCAGCTGGCGTCAAGGCAAACCTGCGTGCTACATGATAGTTCACGCTAACTAACGCGTGATGTATTCACAGGATACACCTCACCTAAGGCTGGTTCATCAAATTCCTGCCAGTCATTGAACACTTCCTTGAAGTGAGTCAAGAACTTGGTCAGTGCTGTCTTGGAATACTGCATGTGTAAACAAGCAGGTTAGTTCTTTGGTTTTTCATTGAAAAATATCGCTCACAACAAGCTCGAGAGGTTGCCTTGACATCCGACTGGACCGAATGCTCGTATTCTCGCCATAGCCATGCCAGTTTGGCTTCCCCGGAGTTTGACTCACTGCAGCCATCAAGCAAAACCTTGGGCATGCTAAGTCGCAACTAGCTATGTAGACCTTGTGCTGAGAGATTTCACCACTGAACAAAACATGAACGGAAGACGCTTACTTGAAGGACGTTTCGGCATGACCTGCTTGTGCAGACGACTGCGCGGGACTGGCAGCCTCGCCTTGAGTGTTGTCAAGCTTGCCGAAAAGACTGCTGAAAAGCGACTTAGCAAACGCCATCTACGATTGCAGCGCTTGACGTGAATAGTTTGTCGTCGGATAGCCCGATGCGCTCCCAGTACGCTGTACCGTCTGGACTGATCTCAGAAACATGTCTGACAGTCTCGCATACGCTTTTCGACAGTGCATTGCTAGCCTTCTGGTAACGAGTCAAGCAAACATCGTCATCAGGTCACACGGCAGCGGCAGTGTTTGCTCTGTAATCGGAACGAGCGCATCAGTCATGTGAGCAGTGATCTAAGTCCCTGTAGACTTTGTGTCAAAGTGCCCTGTGCTGATCCTGGTTGAGCCCTGTTGACGACTTCGCCCTTCTGTGACATCTTTGGTTTTAAACAAGGTGTCGCTCTAGAGATGTATTTTGAGAAAACATTGTGGCAACCAAATCCAAAGCAGCTGTAGATTTGCTCGCCCTGCACTGTCGAAACCAATCCCTGTTGGCGACGATTCATCATGACTCGCCTGACATGGCACTGCAGATGCGATGCATTCGGAACAGCGCGACCCAGACGATGCGCCACCGCCAGGTCGACAAGGCACGTGCATTGCATTTCCTTACGCAGCAGGTCAGCAGCATGCTTGTTCCAGGTGAAGCACCTGCTTTTCCACCAGCAGGCAGTTCAAACCTTGTTACCGCATGCTAGTTTCCACTCTGACTGCTGCATATTGCTGAAGGTCTCCGCCGTCCTTTGGAGCCACACCATCGGACTCGACGTTACGCAGATCAGATGGAAACACGTTTGCTGGCAATCTGCAACACTTGTTGAGTTTGTCTGCAAGCTGTGCACTTGCTGCGGCCATAAGCCTGCACAGCTTTGCTACACCACCAGCACAAGCCATCACAACAGAACGGCTACTCTTTCTTGAAGCTTGGCGTGCAGTAGATAGGGCTTATGTTGACAAAACGTTCAACAATCAAAGCTGGTTCAAGGTGAAGATTATCAGGTCATTGCGAGCATGCTGCTGTATATTTTCCTGCTTGAGCTTTCTTGTCTTTGTTACCACAGCTTCGGGAGCAGTATCTTAAGAATGAGCCAATGCATGACCGCAACGAGACATACACAGCCATCAGCAAATCAATCAAGACGCTCAATGACCCATTCACACGCTTGCTAGAGCCAAGTAGATATTCAGCTCTAAAACGGGGCAATCAAGGTTCAGTCATAGGTGTTGGCCTGGAGGTGGGCTTTGGTGAAGGCACAGACAGCCAGCTTGTGGTAGGTTACCTTGATGCCAGGAGGTTGCTCTGCTGTCATGAACAAACACTGACTTTTTGTGATCAGTGGCAAGGCTGATTCATTGAGTGAGTCTATGGTTTGTGTATGGGTACTGCCCATTGTTTGGTGATTTTCTGTGCCATGCCTGGACCGTGGGCAAGAGGTATGGCCATGCTGCTTTGTTCGCACAGCTGGTATGGAGACTACCACAATGGCAGTCACAGCGTCAGCAAAGGGAGCAGGAGCAGCAAAAGCAGTAGCATGTGGGTTGTATATATAGGCAGCAAATAGCACAGCATGCTGTATTGGGTGCAGGTCGTCACGCCAGCACCTGGTGGGCCAGCAGAGAAAGCAGGATTGAAGTCTGGAGACGTCATAGTGTCCATAGATGGCAAACCAACCAATGGCCTGTCGCTGTACGACGCAGGGGACATGTTACAAGGTGCAGAGGGCTCTCAGGTATGTGCATGACACGTCTGCTATCAGGGTAGCTGTGAACTGGACTGAAATGTGTGCTCTATGCTGGACTGTCAGGATCAGGCTATGCCCATGTTCCTCCAGAAAAGCTCAAGTATACCCCAGTGCAAGGGCCTGAATGAACATGTCTGCAAGGTGTCAGCAGCTGCTGCTGCTGCTGCTGTAAATGTCATGTTTCAGGTTGGCAAGCTTGCATGTTTGGCAGGCTATGCTACCAGCAACAGTATTGTAGAGAGAATTGCTCCATTGGGTTGCTGACCGTGATGTGAAGCAGCCAAAGCAACAGCATCCAGCATGCAGAGATGCAAAGAGCTCAGCATGTCTCCGTGCACAAGTGTGCAAGATCAACCTATCACTTTGTGCCGTGCATTGTTAATCCAGACACACTGGACAAGCCATGGAACTTCAGTGATAATGATAATGGACACTACAGGTCACATTAGACGTGGCTTCTGATGCCAAATCAAGTGTGTTCAAGCTGACAAGGGAGCGCATTGCACTAAAGCCGGTGTCCTTCCAAATGTGTGGTCCTGTGAGTGACATGGTTGGCCCTGCTGATGCTTCTGGCAAGCTGGCCTATGTCAGGGTGGCCACCTTCAACAAGCAAACCACAGAAAGTGCCAAGGCAGCCTTCAGGCAACTCAAGGCAGACGGCGCAAGCAGGTATGCACTGCCAGGCAAAACTGCAGAAAGGTGTTGTTTCCTTGCAACCTTGCATATTGGTGCTCCTCCTCCTGATGATGCAATATTTGACTGATAGATTCATTGATTCCAGGGCGTCTAAGGCTGATGCTTGGTTTTTCCCTCTCAATTATGATAGCTCTATGAACAGCTTACTGGCGTCTAAGACCCTGCATATGACAAGTCTATTAGGCATTAATTTTTGCAGCAGACGCTGAGCAATTGTGCTGAGCGTCTGCATGTTTGACTACTGATGTTTCTTTGTGTTTGTCCACCCGCAGGTATGTCCTAGATGTGCGAAATAATGGTGGCGGTCTTTTCCCTGCTGGAGTGGAGCTAGCTCGCATGTTGATAGAGAGCGGAGATATAGTTCTCATTGCTGACAGTCAGGGAGTCATGGACTCATACGAGGCCACCGGCACATCCATTGACAGCAAGGCTCCTGTTGCAGTCCTGGTCAACAAGGGCACAGCAAGCGCATCAGAGGTAACGACCATCGGAATCACTAGTCATCATACATGGCTCGTATGGTACTGTTGAGGCACTCCCTCTAGGACAGCCTTCAAGACTGACAAATTCACTTGCGTCGCGCTCACATCATTACTGCCTCCACATCGTTACGGCATAGCCTTCACAAGCTTGCTTGGTCCAACCTGGTGGATCAAGATTGCCCTGCAGCAGAAGATGCATGCATTGTGGGACTCATGTATGTTACAACTTGCTGCTTGGGTGCATGTCTCGCACTCAACCCACCTACCCAGCTCCATACTTGAGTATTGCACGATCAGGCTTGCAGTGCAGCTGTATCAGCAGCTAGATGATCCTGTAAAGTGGCTACTTGCACTTGATATCAGTTATGCTGGGCAACAGGCAGACGTATCTTGGTAACAGGCAGACATATCTTGGTAACAGGCAGACGTATCTTGGTAACAGGCAGACGTATCTTGGTAACAGGCAGACGTATCTTGGTAACAGGCAGACGAATCTTGGCAACAGGCAGACGAATGTTGCATGTGCAGGTAATGGCAGGGGCTCTGCAAGACAACAAGAGAGCCACCATTGCTGGTGAGACGACTTTCGGCAAAGGCTTGATACAAACTATTGTTGAGCTCTCAGATGGCTCAGCGGTATCTGTGACTGTTGCAAGGTATCAAACGCCAGCAGGCACCGACATAAATAAAGTGGGCATAAAGCCTGACATCATGTTGGAAGACCAGACACTATTACCCACAGATGGGCCAAAGTTTTGCAAAGTGATGGGTTCTGGTTCTGCACCAAAACTGTTTTTGTAGACATAACTGTGTATCTTAATTTCGTCGTCGCTGTCTGTGTGTGTGTTTATAGTTCATGGTTGGTGTGTCACCATAACAATCAATTTATGTGCTTGCCATGGCAGGATGCTGAGTAGCAAGTCTTACTTCTAGCTGACATTCGACCACTATTTCCACATGGTGTGACAGAGTGAGTGTCCATGCACTAACGCAAGTAGCCGACCTTTTGAGCCGAGGACAATCTGTAATTCTGCCTTATGACACCTGGAAGAACTTGCAGTGACGCCTCTGTCAATGTCGTCACCATGCACATAATGTGTATGCGAGTTGAGGGAACGACTTCTGTATCAGACAAAACAAGACAGACAACAAGATGAAGCAAAGCCCGCATCTTGCAGACAACCTGGCATGCAGAATTGGAAGCTGTGTGATCATGCAAGCTTTGAAACACAGGTGGTGCATGTGTTGCAGCAGTCAGCCTGGAGTACCAGCCCTCCAACACGCTGACCACGTCCGTCCCAGACGGATGACCATTGCGTAAAAATAAATCGCAACCGACGCAGGTTGCAACCAATGTCCATGTGCAGCTTGCATGACAAACTCTTCCCCTGCAGCCTTAAGAGCTCCAAGTTGCTGCAAGCGACGGCCTACTTCAGCAAAGCTGCTGCTGCGCTGGAATGCTTTTGTGTCCTGAGCTGACCAAAGTGTCCAGGTCTGCAATCAGCTGCCAATGCAGTCTGAGTATGGCAGAGGCTGTGCTGCTGCTGCTGCTGCGCAAAGTTGCATACTAGTGCGGATGTTGCTGCTTGCCACATGATGGACCAAATACTGCCAAGGATACAGCATTATCAGCTGGCTCTGCAGCCTGTTTGAGTAGAGAATTTGACAGCGCTGCTGCAGGGTCACCAACATGACCTTGCGGCAGGGTCACCAACATGATGCATGCAAAGGCCACAACCCAACAGTCTTGAGTGAATATTCATGTTACAGGTCGTATCTAGATGTTGCTTGGGTACAGCATCACTCGTACTCGGCCGCCCTGCAACACAAGATAACCCTGTAAGTCACATTCACGCCAGCTGAGGCATCATGGTGCACAACGCCATGCTGCGTGGCAGAAGCAAGACAAAGCAAGGTGTGTTCAAGCTCAGTGCAATTGTGCTGTTCTCACCAATGAGATAGGTGGTAGGTTCTTCCTGAACTTTGCTCTTACAGCACCGATGTTGCCATGTGCCCTGGTGACCTGCAGAAGTAATCAGCAAGGAATCATTGTCCTGGCGTACACATCACACAGAAGCCTCTCATCACAGCTGGCACCAACTATTTCAGTGATGCATCATGCACTGCATTTGCCAGAAGCTGTGAATACAAGCACACTGTGTGGCTCATGTTGCTGACCATTGTGCCTATGACAATTTGAGACCAGCATGTCGTTTTGTGTCATGCTAATTTGGACCAAGACGATTTATATGTTGCTTACTTTGCCCCAGATGACCCTGTACTTAGATCCCTTCTTCTCTGTCTTGGCTTTGTAAATGTATGCTATTCTCTTGCCAAGGTAGAAGTTTGTCTCTGGCTTGCTGGCAACACCGTCAATTTGGATCAGAGAGGTGTGGTTTGTCTGGTTGGACTTGCCCCTGTAAAGCACGCCTTACTGTAAGCCTGCTGCCAAGTCAATGATATTGATGACGTGAGCAAGATGTTAAGGCAGACACGCACCTCTTGTAGCCCATGATAGACCCAGGCACATACAACCTGCAAGTGTAGCATGCCCAGTAGGTCAGCCGACATAACAAAGCTAACTCCACCTGAAGTTACAGCTTGAGTGGTTTTGCGAGGCGCACCTGATGCGCTCTCCGCCCATCTTGACGTGCTCTACACTCGATCACACCGGCGACTTCTGCGCCCTAACAACGAAAGAAGCCAACTTGGCACTGCAGATCGCCGACACTGCCAAGCTATGATATTTAGATTCACGCAAACAAGGAAGAAGAACAGGCTTTCTGCACCTGAGCCTCAGATTCTGAGACTGCGTTTCAATGACACGCCCCCTGTAATGCGCAACAGGAATGTCAACAGCGCATCATGTGCTGAACTGCAGCTTTGCGAAATGGTACCCAACCTTTAAGTCGATCAGCTTTCGTAGTCAAATTGTAACGCTGCCCAAGGACTTCGTAGACTACCTGGTCCAGGACGGCGTATACCTACCAGACAGTAGCTCGGCGGTGAGGTTATCGCCATACGCTTTTGCAGCTTTGAACACGATCGCAGACTCTCAGTCGTAGCTCGCATGCATCGCAGTTGCCCAAACGGTCTGCCCCTGATCCAACTGCAACTGAGGACGATTACTGTGACTGGAGCGACAGCGACTCCTCTGGTTCAGACGACCCGCAGACGGTAGCATGCACCTTTAATCAACCTTCATTTGCAGATGGACCAATTTGTTTGCCTAAGACAACAAGCTATGTTTGTGCAGGCAAGCCATTTCCCAGAGGTTCTGGCTGAAGTTCAACAGGCAATACAGGTCCTGGGTGGCACTATCATACCCAAGCTGAACTGGAGCTGTCCCAAGGTGTGTAGACTGAACAAACATCTTCAGGTCGTCCTGCACTGCTTGTTGAAAGCACTGTCAATGTGCGCACAGACCTGGCTCATGGATGCTTCTCGTCATCATTGACTTGAATTTGTCTTCACTACACACTGAGTGCAGGATGCAACATGGGTGACAGCCAGCAACAGCATCAAATGCACCAACGCAGATGAAGTACTACTGCTGCTAAAATCATCTGATAGAGTTGCTCATGACATCTGCAATGCATTTGACAGCTGCGGAGGGCAGCCCCAACAGGATGTACCATACACACTAGTCCTCAAGAAATACTATGATCTCAAACCTGAGCGTGAATTCAGATGCTTTGTCCAAGGCCATGATCTCATAGGTATGTTCTGCTTCTTTGTGCTTTCTACTTTGCTTGTGGAGCGTTATTGTTGCAATTTATGCCCCTGACTGTAGTGGCAGCTGCACTGACAATGATATTATGATGCACACCATCATCGCGCTGATCAGCTGTTGATTGGCAATGATCAGATGTGTTGTTGTTTGTCAGCTGGTGCCCAGCACGATGTCAGAGATAGTGCAAGTGTGCATATCATGAGGCAACATCTCATGTTTCACAGCTGTCATGCACAGGTGTGTCTCAGAGGGACGTCACTCAGCATTTCCCAGCACTTGCTGATGAAGCTAGTGACCTTGAGGAAACAATTCTTGAGTTCTTTGAGGAACACATACAGCACAAGTTTCCAGACCCTGACTGTGAGCAGTCCACATTGGTTTTGTGCTGTGATGATCAACAGCTTTATTGCAGTCAGTCAAATATCTGGCATTCACTTTGTGCTTGATGGATACATGCTGTGTTCGCAGTGATGTTGCCAGCAGGATCGTTGTTTTGGTCTCTGAGGCACATCATTTCAGCATATGTGTCTTGTGTATGAGCTCAAAAGGCTTGTTTACAAGCATTGCCCGGGGCAGCAAGTCTGCATGTTGCTGATGTTTTTGCCACACAGCAGCCATGCATATTGTATGCAATAGGCAACGCTGGTGGATGAGTCATGGAGTAATGTTTGCCAAGCTCATGATGCACAAGTCATTGCTTGCAAGCTGCATATACGGCTTGTGTTGCGCATATGTGGCAAACAAATTCTGAAACACGTGTGTTACTTGAAATGCTTGACAGCAATGGTTTTTTTGGCTTGCAGATACTATGGACGTATATGTTGCCACAACTGGCACTGTCAGGCTGATGGATTTCAACCCTGTTGGAGGGTCAACAGCGCCATTGCTGTTTGATTGGGATGAACTAGGCTATGGTGAGAGCACTGCTCTGTTGATATGTTGCTAAGTAGCGTGCATGTTGCAAACATCCAAGCATCAAAGTATGCTTTGTGGCAGCTCGGACTCGAAGCATCATACACAGGACCAGTTTTGCAGCTCATCAACAAGGACACTATTGATCAGCCAGACGATGTATTTTTGCAGTGCACACAGCATTTTCTTGGTGTGCAGCCAAGCATTTTCTCCTGTCCTGCCTTGTGCATTCTAGGTTGAGGCCGACAACTGCAGCATATTTTATGATGGTCAGGGCATGTCTGCAGGTGGTAGCAAAGCCAATGCTTCACATGAGCAAGACGCAAATGCACGACATGGTCATGCTCACACAAGCGCTTCAGCCACCGCGATCAGTGGTGATGCTAGTGCTACCTCAGCAATCCCCCTGGACTTTCGAATTCTGACTGAGCCTATAGCTATGCGACCAAGTAAAGGAGCATATGGAGTGCCTTTTGATCTGGTTGACACTTCTCAGGGGAGTGCAATGTCTGAAATGCTGCAGCAGTTACAGGAAGCTGACACTGCTTTGACTGCAATGAACATCATGAACCAGAGTGTGCAGGCTAAAAAATGATGTTTGCGTCACACAATGACATGTGCATAGCGTTAGAGCTGATCTGTGTGCAACAGATAAAGTGTCAAATGTATTTATATGACGTAGCCCTGAGAGACCGGGTGAACATTGTCTTAACACATACAGTCAAGAAAGATTGTTCAAATTTACTGACTTTGTCACAAGCTGTTGCAAAATAGGGCAAATAAAGCAAATGCTCCAGATGCACAAATTGGTGAGCATAGCGTTATGGACCTGCCGCAATGTGTGGCAGTGTAGACAAGTTGCCCAAATTTTGAAAAAAGCCAAAATGTGAGCATGAACAGCAGTACAGAAACACCAGCTTGCAGAGTACATTTTGTTTGTGACCCTGTTGAGTGCACCATCAATAGCGGCAGTGCACATGTGTGCAGGCTGGATTCTTGAGAGCACTGCAAATAAAGCTTGAGTCTACTTGTGTACAGGCTAATAACTTGTCACAAGCCTAACGGGTCCTTTCGACCCTGCTGAAGGCGGTTGATTTTGCTGCCTGACTCTTGAGTTTGCCCAGATGTAGGTCCAGCTGCAGCAGGTCTGATCAGCAGTCATGCAACATCTTTCCCCTGCCTGTCAGCTGCTGTTTCACTGGGAGCCTTGTATTCAGCTGCTGACGTTCATGCCGTCACAATCATAGGCATGTATTGACTAGAGTCTATTAGTATTGACTAGAGACTATTGATTAGAGTGTTGTGAGCAGCCACCAATGCTGCTTACAGAGTTGCAGCCACATTTGAGCTTCTTGCCAAGCTGGTGACTGTGCCAGTGGTCCAGTGCCATAAAGCACAGGAGGAGAGTGCATGGCGTCCTTATCACCTAGGCCAAAACCAAGCTAAGGCTACTCCTGAAATAGCAAGTACTGCTCCAATGCAATCACCTACAGGCAAACCATAGGAGCGTCAGAGACAGTTCTCTCTTTGAGTTGACAGGAGCTGTATACAGTGCTCATGCCTTTGTCTGGTTTGTCTTTGTCAACCACCCAACCCCACAAGAAGGACAGTACAATAAAAAATCCACCGTAAACCGCATACAGCCTGCCGAAAGTTGGTGGAGGTT
>JAABUO010008444.1_pt1 | contig 11640 bp, 17 predicted proteins | sample 5559291 | NCBI WGS metagenome assembly JAABUO01 (sample SAMN10711878, study PRJNA513372) | rock metagenome | isolation source: Antarctica rocks | place: Antarctica: Victoria Land, Finger Mt sud | reverse complement strand
CTCTGCCGACGCTTCACGTACGCCCTCGCGAGCGGCCGCGCACGGCTCGAGGTCGATGTGGTTCGCTACACCTTCATCGTCATGGAATTGCACCATGTACTCCTTGCCGGTCTCCCGGCGCACTCCCATAAAGGGTCCACTACGAGACACCGAGTCGGCGAATGCCGCTTTCAGTGGTTCGGCTGGCTCGCGCAGATATCCGGAGCGATGTCGCAAATGTGCTGCGCGAAGGACCACTGGTGACCTTCGAGATCGGTGGCCTGATATCGGCGATCTCCCCAGGGCTGATCGGCGAGCTCGAGCACGATCGTGGCGCCCGCCGCTCTAGCTCTCCGATAATGCGCGTCAACGTCGTCGACGTAGACGTGAAGCATCGTGCTCACACCTCGCTTGGGGCTTCCCCCGTGGATGGATGGTAAGCCGAGCGTAAAGAGGCTGTCGCCGACTTCCATCTGTGCACGCTCGACCGTACCGCCCGACGAGCTGTGGCGCGCCGAGGCACGTTCAGTGAAGCCAAACGCTCGATTCAGCCAAACGATCGCGCCGGCAGCATCCTCATAGATGAGGTGAGGGACGATGCGGGGCCAGCCCTTCGGGGGATTCAAGACTGAGGTCTGCTGGTCGGTAGCCATAGATATTATCCTCCGTGTTCGATCCGCGAAATTTTCGAGCGCGGGCATTTTCAGCGCCATCGTCGCGTGGTATTTCGCAGAAAGGTGCCATCGACGCACCTGTTTCGATAGCCAATTCTCGAAAACGGTCGTGCCTGTTGAAAAAGGGCGGCTCTGAGATTCGCGAACGCATCGTTATGCGCGAGCACGATATTCAAGCGCTTTGCAATCGGGAACTGCGCAGGGCTCCTGTTTTGGCACTGCTATTTTATGCATCGCGATGAATCGGTATTCACGCCAAGCCGTTTTTCAACAGGCACGGTCGTTTGTGGGAAAAACCCAATTTTGGATCGTTACAGATCGCGACGTCTTGAATGTGCGCCGTGCCGGCCTGTCGACGTAACCGGCATGGTCCACGCTGAAGCGCCCGCGTCGTCCGCGCCATCACGCTGCCCGTTCGCAAAGCTCCGCGCTCAATTGCCATAATCGTGCCGCGGCCGACTCATCGTGAGAAAGCCTTGAGGAAGTTGCGGGGTTGCAACTCATATAGTATCCGCCGCTCGCCTCGACATCGGGCGAACTAGCGAGGAACAGCGACGTCTTCGCTCCCCGTTCTGGCGACGCCGCGAAAATTTTGCTGACACGATCGAAGACACGAGCCACGCCGCGTTCCTCTCTTCCCAAGTTCGTCTTAAGCGGCCAACCAGGGTGGAGGCAGTTGACCGATATTCGCGTGCTATTCCATCGCTTCGCGAGTTCATAGGTGAACAGGACATTCATCAACTTCGTAAGGTTGTAAACGCGATGAGCTTCGTACGCGCGCTGGCTCTGTAAGTCATCCCACGGAATCACCTTAACCATCTTGTGCAGGTGCGACGTCACGTTCACTACCCGCGCCGCGGCGGCGTTCCTCAGCGGCTCTGTTAGGAGGTTGCTCAGCAGAAATGGAGCGAGGTGGTTCGTGGCAAGGGTTGCCTCCAGGCCGTCGTCGGTGACCCGCCGGGACGCGCTGACTGTCGCCGCATTGTTGACGAGAACGTCCAATGACGCGTGCCGGGTGAGAACGGCGGCTGCCAAATTTCGTACGTCCCGCTGCACTGCCAAGTCGGCAACGAACAGTTCCGTGCTGCCCTGAGGCGCGAGCTTGCTGACAAGAGTTGCCGCCGCCTGACCGCGCTCGCGATTGCGAGCGACCATCAACACGGTAGCGCCCATTCGCGCTAGCCCTAACGCCGTCTCGAGCCCAACGCCACTTGTCGCTCCGGTCACAAGACAGGTCTTTCCTCGCACACTTGGTCCTCCATCAGGCAGGTCCTGCAAAAGGCTCTTCGAGACTGGCCCGTTCACCTAGATAGACATCATACACGACGATCATGTATTATGTCCATATTGAGAGCGCGTTGTGACCCAGCGAAAGAGTAGTCCCCATCCAACCTCCGATGCGACGTCGTTAGACGAAACGCTCAAAGCAAGCACCGGATTTTTGCTAGCGCGCGTCGGTATGGAATCGCGTCGCTTGTGGTCGCGCATGCTCGCAGGACGAGAGTTGAGCCCGGCACACTACGGCGCGCTCATGGCACTCGATCAGCTGGGCGCGGCGTCTCAACAACGTTTGAGCAAGATCGTTGGAGTCGATCCACGCAACGCCGTGGCAATCTTCGATTTCTTAACGGCGCGTGGGCTCGTGGAACGCATGGCCGACCCACACGATCGCCGGCGTCACGCCGTCACGCTGACAAAATCTGGTAAAGCGCTGATCCGGGAGCTTCGCCGTGCCGGTACGGCGGTCGAGCGCAAAATGCTGGAGGACCTAACCAAAGCCGAACGCGCCAGGCTGCATCAGGTGCTCAGTAAGCTCTTCGTCGGACTCACGAATGCGGACGATGCGGGCTAATGCCGCTTGCGCAGTGGTAACATGTTCAGACGCCAAGTCTCAGGCAGAGCCTCGGGCAGAGTTTGGGGCGCTAAAGACTGTCCCCAAAGGGGTCCTATACGAGACAGGTAGGCGCGCCGTCGTTTCTAGCGGCGCGAAAATGCGCTCACGTTTTCTCGACGACACAAAAGCGGTTCCCGTCAGGGTCCACCGGGACAACGTAGTCGGCGGCCGGTCGCGTATTCAGGATGGCTTTGAGACTGGGCTCGATGCGCTGAACCAGCTTCAGACTTTTTTTCATGTTCTGGAGATCGCCGCAGCCTGTCATAGGCGTTAATTCTTCTCGCGCGGTGATGCGGCTTTAAGGCAAATGGTTACGCGTGTGATAGTCGTTCGTTAATGGGCGCATCATTTGCGAATGGTCCGAATGAGTCAAGTGCCCTTGAATATTGCCGTACAGGGCGTCGCCCGTGGCGGCATCGATCACAAAGGTTCGGGTACCGGAAGACCACGTATTTCCTTTATAGCTGTAAGGATTGTTAAACTTTGTCACCGCTTCATAGACGAGCCGATCAGGCGATATGAAAAACAAGGAAGCTCCGTGCGTATAGGGCCGTTTCTCAATATCCGCCCAGCGAACTAGGTTGATCCCGTGAAGTTGTAACCCCTGGCTTTGCGCATTGCTCTGATCGAGTCGAACTCTCGCAAGCGCATCTTTGGTAGATAAAACTTTGCCGTTGACCGCTGCGTTCAAGTTCGCAGGGTAAGCAAAAGGAGTACGTCCGTTGTAAGCTCCGTGCTTAACTGATCCGTCGACGGGAGGCCCGAACTGGACGCCAGCTTTCTGCGGCGGAACAGTCGATGAGGTCACCGGAGCAGCAACTGCTCTTCCTGCGTTTAGAGACGCAATGACGCCAGACGACACAACTAACGCCAAGGCCGCGATTGCGATTTTAAAGAACTGAAACATTGCTCCTACCCTTTTCAAAGCGCGGGATGGGGCTAGTAGAAATTCGTTATCGGGCCGCCGACTTTTTGCAATCCGTACGTACTGTAAACAGTAGGCCAAAAGTCGTCGTATTCGGGGACTCCTGGTCCTAGTGGTTTAGGATTCGGCCAATAAGTCCAAGCGGGTGGCCCGGTCCATATCTGCATCCCACCGTCGGCTGCCGTCTTCTGTTTGAATGGCTCAAAATAATTGTTCCAAGAGGAGAAGGACTCCAGGCCGACGTTGATTTGGGACGTGTAGCGATTCGGCATTAACGCATCGCCAACGCTATATCCGTTGTAATGAAACTTGGCCTGCAACGAAAAGCCAAGCCACGCGAGGAGGGACGAATGGTCAAAAGGGCAGGATATAGTTGCGGGTACCCGCAGCAACGGTATGCCTGCGGCTCGGCCCCGTGATAGCGGGCGCTCCACGGAGCAAGTGAAGCTGCGCCTGCGCCCCGAGGACGCGCTACGGCTGCGCTGCGCGGCTCGCGAGCGCGCCGTGGAGGTCAGCACCTACGTCGCGGCACTCCTGGACGATCCCCGGCGCTCGCCACTCACGCGATCGGAAGCATCGGAGCTGCCGCTTGCGGACGTCTCGCGCCTCGCCGGCGTGCTCGGCGTGCTGCCCGACGAGGTGCGCCGCTCGCGCGGCGAGCTCGGCCGTGCGTTCGGGCTCCTCAAGCATTTCTTCGAGATGCCGGCGACCGCGCTCAACGCGGAACGCCACGCCTTTGCGCTGGCAGAAGCGACGCGCGACGCACGAGCCGCAATCGCCAACGTCGACGCCGCCGTCGAGAGGCTGCTCGACGAGCTGGCGTCGATCCGCGAAGACCTTGCGGTGACCGCGCGACGGCTCGCCGGCCGCTCGCCATCGAGCGCTTCGTACTGAGCGAATGATCGCCAAGCTTGCCCCGAAGCGACGTGCCGGAGGAGGGTCGTTCGGCGCGTTGCAGCGGTACGTCGAGCTGGACGAACGCGGGCGCACCCGCGACGATCTCGTCGCTTCTTGGAGCGGGCTCGTAGCCGCACACGAGACGGCGGCGTTGGAAATGGAAGCGGTTGCCCTTCAAGCACGCCAGCGCGACGGATCGCGCACGGCGATAGATCCCGTGTACCACGTCATCCTCTCAGCGCGCCCCGGCGAGTTGCTCGACGTCGAGCAAGCGAAACTCGCAGTGGACGCGGTGCGCCAGTCGCTCGACGCCGATCGCCATCAGTATTTTGCGGCGATGCACCACGATGCCGACACCGACCGCTATCACATCCACCTCGCGATCAACAAGGTTTCGCTCGACGGACGGGTGCTCGATCGCTGGCAAGACTACGCAAAGCTCGGACGGGCGGCGGAGTGGTGCGAGCGCGAGATGGGGCTGCAGGTCGACCGGCACGTCGCGTGGCGCGAGAAGCTGGGAGAACGCGAGCTCGGCATCGTTCCCGACGGCGGCCCAAGGCGCGAGTTTGCCGACGGTTTCACCGATGGCGTGGCGCAGGGCGTCGCCCATGGCGTCGATCGGCAGGAGGGCGCGACGATCCGACCGGCGCGATGCCGTGCGGCGCACGCACTACTCGTGGGTCGAGCTCCTGGGGCGGGAGGCGGTGCCTGCGGCAGCGCTTGCGGTCGGCGCGAAGGCGCGAGCTGGGACGACGTGCATGCCGTGTTACGCGGCTACGGGGTGCGGCTCGAAGCCGCCGGCAGCGGAGCGCGCGTGATCGGACCCGAGCGCGGACAGCGCGTGAAGGCGTCGGATGTTGGACTCGAGCTGCGCGCGATGGAGCTGCAGCTTGGGCCATTCAGGTCGCCGTTGCGCGGAGAAGAAGGATGGGAGCGGCGGATCGGCTTTGCGCAGGCGTCGATACGATCGGCGTCTTCGTGGTCTGGGTTGCATCGCGAGCTCGAGACGGTTGGTTTCGCGGTCGAGCAGGCCGGGCGCGGCGGCCGTGTTCTCGACCTGGAGACCGCGCGGCACGTGCCGCTCGGGTGGGTCGCGACGAGTATGGGGCGACTCGAAGAACGTCTGGGCGCGTACGAGTTGGCGCCGGCGGTCGCGGCGCGCGACGAACGAGAACTCGAACGGCGAGCTGCGGGTATTGCGCAGCGCGTCGAGCGGTTACGCGAGCAGCCGGAGCTCGTGCTCGATCGGCTGGCCGAGACGCGCTCGGTCTGGAGCGTGGCCGACGTCGAGGGCGAGGTGCGCTCCGCGCTCGGGGTGCGCAGCGGGCACGACGCGCAGGTCGACGTCGCGACTCGAGCCGCCCTCGACGCTTCGGTCGCGATCGACGAGGATCTTTTTACGCTCGGGCGCGTCGTGGCCGAAGAACGCGCCGTCTTCGATGCGGCTGCGGCGCTGGCCGAGCGCAAGCGCGACGTCGAGTTGCGCGCACCGGATGCGGCGCTCGATGCGCAGCAGCGGGCGGCCTACGCGCATCTCGCCGGCGATCGCGAGCTTGCGATCGTGACGGGGATCGCCGGAGCGGGCAAATCGCGGTTGCAGCGCGACGTCGCGGCCGCCTATGGTGAGGCCGGGTTCCGAGTGATCGGCGCGGCCGTTGCCGGCGATGCGGCGCGCACCCTGGGAGAAGAAGCGGCGATCAACGCGCGCACCGTCGCAAAGCTGCTCGTCGATCTCGAGAAGGGACGCGATCGGTTTGATAACCGCACCGTGCTGATGATCGACGAAGCGGGAACCCTTGGCGCCGCACAGGCGCGCGAGTTGCTCGAACGGGCGCGCGACACCGGAGCGCGCGTACTGCTTCTTGGCGACGCGTCGCAACACGAGAGCGTCGGGCGCGGCAGCGTTTTGCGCGGGCTTGCCGAGGAGCACGGAGCGCTCGACATGCGCGACACGCGGCGCGCTGGCGACGAATGGCTGCGCGACGTGGCGCGGGATCTGCGCGCCGGCGTCGTCTCGCGCGGGCTCGCCACCTTGCGCGAGAAGGGCGCGGTGCGCGAGCATCTCACCCGCGACGACGCGCGCGCTGCACTCGTACAGTCCTGGGCGGAGGCGACGCGTGCCGGCAAAGCCGCGCTGCTCGTTGCGACGCGCAACGACGACGTGCGCGCGATGAACGAGCACGCGCGCGAAGCGGTCCGCGATCGGATCGGAGAAGAACGCGTTTACGCGACCGATTTCGGTGAACGAAGCTTCGGGCTCGGCGATGTGCTCGTCGGGCGCGAACGCGCGCACGGTGGCGTCAATGGCGATCTTTACACGCTCGCCGGGCATCGCGACGACGGACGGCTCGAGCTCGTGCGCCGGCGCGACGGCGAGCGCGTGGTCTGGGACCTCCACGAGCATCGCTCGATCGATCACGGGTACGCGACGACGTCGTACCGTTCGCAAGGGCGCACCGTCGACGCGGTGTTCGCGCTCGCGTCGTCAGCTGAAGCGCGTCGCGGGCTTTACGTCGACGTGACGCGCGCGCGGGAAAACGTGACGGTCGCGTATGGCAAGGACGAGGTACGCGACTTCGGCGACCTCTTAGTGCGCGCGCAGCGTGACAACGGCAAAGTGCTCGTGCGCGACGTGTTGCATGACGTCAACGTGCGGCGCGAACGCGAGAAGGCGCAGGAGCGCGCGGTCGGCCCGGAGCGGGAACGGAGCCGCGATCGCGGTTGGGGCTACGGCGGGGGAATAGAACGATGAATTCACGCGCCGATCATCGGCTCGACATATTGAGCGCGTACGCTGGCGCGATGCCCCAAAGCGACGACGTCGAACGCAAAGAACGATGCAACGCTTTGAACGCGCTCGTACAGAAAGGCCTCGTCGAGGTCGTCTCGGTCGCGGACGACGGGGAGCCGTCCTATCGACTTGCGAGGTGGATCGTCGACGTGCTTCTCGTTTTGGAGGAGGTTCGCGAATGAATTTGGACCCTGACAATTGTCCGCGGTGCGGGGTGTCCTGGGTGGGCGAACCTATTCCAGCACACTTGCGCCACGATTATTACGGCGACCATTGGGTGGTCAACGTCGTGCTCATCGTTGATGACGACGCCGATGGCCACGAACGACCGCAGTACTATCAGTGCAAGGTTTGCGATGGAAAGACGCCGCTCACGATCTGGAATCGCGGCTACAAGAACGAGTTTCTCGCCAAGGTCTTCATGAACGAGTTCGAATGCGGCTCACGTGGAGACTGACTGTCGGTTATGAAGTTCCGGGACGTTAGGAAGCGATTGCGCAACGGAGGTTGGCGCTTGATGCGAACAAGAGGCGACCACGAACAGTGGACGAATCCGACAGAGCCCGGTCGTCGCGTGACCGTCGCCGGGCACGATAGTAAAGAGGTCGCCCCAAAAACTCTGAGGAGCATCTTCAAGCAGGCTGGCTGGAAATGAAGTATTTCGTCGAAATTGAACAAGCGAGCGACGGTGAGTGGGGCGGATACGTTCCCGATCTTCCGGGCGTCGCTGTGGGCGGATATGACTCCGTCGAGAAAGCGCGCGAATCGCTGCGCATTGCCATCGAAATGCACCTCGAGGGTATGCGTGAAGACGGCGTGCCTATTCCGGAACCAAGCCACTTCGAAGTTCTCGAAGTCGCATGATCTCACGGCGCACGGCCGAACTGTGACGAAGGTTCCGGAGACGCGTCCCTACCACGACTTCTCCGGCGCGGCGCGGCCCGTACATTTATCCGGCGGGAAGATCGTGACCGCGATGGAGACAAGACGTTCGAGATAATGGTGACCAGCGGTGCTGATGAAGTCGCACATCGCCGGTTGATCTACAATCTTGCCGGAGGAAAAGACTGGAGCGCCATCGCTTCTGTGAAACATGTTATAAATCGAGCCGGCCGGGTCGCTATGAACCAGCTTGTGCATCATAGTTCGAAGCGGGTCGTGAGCGTCAGGAGTAGCGCCTGGATGCAAAACTGCTAGCAGCGTTTCAAACGATGGCTGAGAGCGTCGAGGCCAACCCGTGCGCCATGCCTTTACCGAAACCGGATTACGGCGCAAGTAATAGATCGTCCCAGTGCGTTCAATCAATGGGCGAATGAGAATTGCGGCCGAGTACAGGTAAGCCTGTCTAAGAAGCTCGCGAATGCTCAACGCAATACTGACGCCTTGAGGGATGATCTCGGTTGCCGCAACTTGGAGCGGCGTTAGAGTCGCATTGAAAGTCCGCGACGAGACTGCCGTGTTTGTGAGCATCGCATTAGGAATGGCTCTATCAAAGGCAAGAAGTCTTGCGCGCCCGAGATAGGGTTCGTTGTGCGGAAGGTAGACCGCTTCGATATGCGTCATTTCCAGATTTCTTAACGCGTGCCCTCATCTGCCGCTCACATCAAGCCGCCGAGGTATTCCGCGAGGTCGACCCGGATCGGCATGAGGTAAACATTGGAGCCTATCGACTTCACGAATCGCAGCACGTCGACCGCGAACTCGCGGTTCCACTCCATCGTCGGCTGGAAACTGCGCGGCAACAACGCCCTGTTCGTTGTCTCCCAGTACGCCCGCGCTCCGGCGGTGACGACCGGCGTTAGCCCCCAGAAGACGACGTGCTCCTCAAGCAGCTCAGCATACATCTCGAGCAATCGCAGATCGAAGAACGGCTGCGTGAAGAAGCCGTCGGCGCCGGCGTCGAGCTTGCGCGCGACATACTCGCGCTCAGCGCGAAATCCTTGGCGGTACGGATCCACCGCCGCATAGACCGCGAGCTGCGGGAGCTCGATCTTGAAACGCCGGATGACGTCGATACTCGTCTGGGGGTACGCGATGTGTTCGACATCGTGCGGCGGGTCGCCGCCCACGACGAGGATCTCGGTGAGCCCGGCCGCGAGCAGCGTCTCGGCCATGGGAAGCCGATCGTGCGGCGAGATGTCGATCGCTCGGAGGTGCGGGATCGAGGAACGAAATACCGACGCCGTGATCGCGCACGCGTCCCAGCTCCGCAGCGGGAAGCGCAGGAGGTCGGGAATGTTGAGCATCGTCACCCAGTCGAACCGATCCCGGACAAAGTGCGCGTCGCGAAGCACGGAGGCTGCGCTGCGCGGTACGAGTTCGACGGATATGCGCATATGGTCGTCCGTCGTTCGACACGAACGAGGTTCTCGCTACTCTGTCCGCCAGCTCGTCAAATCGACAGCAAAAGGATCCAACGAAAATGGTGGCTGGAACGAGTTCCTGCAGTCGAGCGGTGATCGAAAAGAGCCCGCCTTCGAACATTCCCAAATAGGGTCCATTTCGGGACCCGGGCGAAGTTCCGGGCTTCTAGAGATCACAAGACGTTTCGCCTCGGCGGGACGAAACGAGATGAAATCATCGGCTCGTCGGCGATCGCTAACCCCGGCGTCTGAGCGATCGCAAAGGCTCCGCAATTACAACGACTTTAAACCACATCTTATTCCACGATCGCCTTGACGGTTTGCTCCATAGCCGGTTCAAGGGTGGCCAGTCCATCGACGTATGGTTGAAAGTGTTGCTTCAGCGCAGCATAGTATCGCGGGTACACCTCCGTCAAAACGCCATTTGCAACGAACGCAGGCGTATACGGGGCTCCATGCGCCTTTCCGACGAGCTCGCGCAAAGCACTTCCCGGAGCGTACATGATGACAACGTGCCACAAGTCCGCAGGCTCGGGACGGTTTAGGGAGCCGGCCGCAAGCGCGATAGAACGAACGATGGGGCCGCTTTCAGGAGACACGATGGAGTGCGACGCTTCGTGAACGATGATCTCGAAGCCGTTTAACCCAGAGTTCTGACGATCGAGACTCGAAGTAACGATATGCCAATACCGCGGCCCGTAGATGCTGAAGGCGCCGTCATGATCGGTACTGGCCACGACATCAACTCGATAAGGTATGCGCAGCCATGGCTTTTGGTACAGGCGGCTGAGCATGGGCATGAGCGTCGGACCATATTGTGCCAAGGATTGACGCCACTGCTCAATCCGTCTACGGTTCAGCCTGTCGTGCGCCGGCCAAAGCCTGTTCCGGTATATCGGAGCAACCGACGCTAAGATTCGTTTCAGATCGTCGGGTGGCGCACCATCCGCGAGCGCATTTTCAATTCGGTTCAGCTGATCATCGAAGACAAAACTGCGTCCACCATACCGGCTCTGGTAGAATTCCAGCGCACGATACCAAGCGTGTTGGTTCGAAAGCGGCAGATGCGTTGTGTCTTCATAAAAATGGCGCTGTATGGGGTGGAGTGAACTGACCCCGCCGTTGTATGCAGTTTGCAACGCGTCGGCTTGCCGGTAAAGCGTATGGTGAAGATTCAGCCAGAAGTCACTGTAGAACGTGATGGCCGGCTCAGAAATCGACGCTTTGTTTGGGGCAGAAGCCGTAGCAAGCACGGCGGCGCTTCCGCCGATGAATTCACGACGACGCATGGCCGAGCATTCTGAGGTGAATGCGAGAAGGCCCGTCGGTACGATGGAGCGGCGCGTCTAAAAAGGGGTCGTTTTCAGGACGTGAAGGCCGTTGCTCTTAGAGTTGGTCTGGCGTGCTATGCTGTTTGAAGTGCTGCGCACTGGAGTTCGTCGAAACCCTGTCCCGATTGTCGCTGCCGCGTTCGCTAGCCTCGCCGTTTCTCGAGCCGATCATGTCGACGCGGTAGCTGTAGACCTTCCCACCGGTACTACAGCGGTCGAGTTCACTAGGGTTGCGGTCGTATCGAGGCCGGACTGGATTGATAGGTTGCTGGGACTGCGGGACGCGATCGTTGGGCCCCTTGGATTACGCACCCAGGTTCGGGTGGCACCAGAACAAATCGAAATCATTGCTGGCCGTCGCTTCGGGCCTTTCAAGGTTCTGTCCGTGGCCGATGATGAGGTCCTCGTAGGCGATGATGACAAACACCTTCGTTTCCGTACGTCGTTTGCGGTACGAGGCGGCGACGGGGAAACAGAAGGAATTTTTACGACCATCGTGGTGCACGAGAATTTTGCTGGACGGGTGTATTTCGCGCTCATCAAACCGTTCCATAACATCGTCGTCGCCTCGGTCCTCCGGTGCGCGGCGCTCGCTTTGGCCGTTCACCGATGAGATGGCAATGGTCCGAAGGCAATTGACGGGGCTACCGTAACCCCGAAAAGATACGGTGTTACTTGTCAAGCGTTTCCGTAGAGGGGATCAAAGGCGCGTTCGGATTTGAGAACGCCGTAGGCAAGGGTGAGGAGCTTGCGCATCGCGGCAGCAACGATGGTCATCTTGCTCTT
>JAABUO010008442.1_pt1 | contig 11642 bp, 17 predicted proteins | sample 5559291 | NCBI WGS metagenome assembly JAABUO01 (sample SAMN10711878, study PRJNA513372) | rock metagenome | isolation source: Antarctica rocks | place: Antarctica: Victoria Land, Finger Mt sud | reverse complement strand
TCTGTACTTCTGTCCTTCTCTTAGGCAGATGCAAAGTCTCACCTGTCTGAAGAGATCAAAGGGGCGGGACAGGGAGGGCGTGCCAGTCAGGAAGATGGCCCTACGGCTGCGCCTGACAGCCGAGACAGCAGCTTCGGTGTGACGCGCATCTGGAGGCTTCTCACTGGTGCGCAGTGTGTGGCTCTCATCAGCAATGATGATCTTCCAGCCTTTGGACGCCAGGCAGTGCTGCAATCATGCACCATGAGTGTTTCATAAAAAGTTAAGTTAACCTGGCTGTAAAGTGTACAACCCAGGGACTGTGGAATGCCAGAGAGGCCAAGACATCACTGACAAGATTGTCATGGGCTTGCTGTGCTGCAAAGCAGTGCAGAAAAAGAAGTACACTGGGACGGTCAGGATGCAAAGCCAGCCGTTGATGAGCAGCGTGAAGGCTGACACCAATTTGACACGCATGCGCAATCTGTACACGCCAGACAACAGAGAGCTCTTCTCAACCCCAGACGTCTATTTTACTTCAGAAGAGTCATCCCTACACTGGAATCTAAACTCAGAAACGTCTGGGGACAGTGAAGACGCGTTTCTACATTGTGGAGATGTTTTAGCTCATGGAAAAGGGAGAGATGTACAAAATGCGAGAGTTGGTAGATGTAAATCTGCAGCATAAAGTTGCACTGAGCTATAACGTCTGCCCAACTTGGAAACACATTTTCACTGTCTCCAGGCATGTCTGAGTTTACATTCCCACTGTAGCATAGATATACGTGTCAGCGGACGTGAATGGACACATGGCGTTTCTGAATCAAAGAAGACGCTTTAGGGTTGAGAAGAGCTTCTTGTGCTAAGACCACCAACCATACCTGGGAGCCGGCACAGGCAGTCAGTACAACAGGCCGGCCATCTATCCCCTTGCAGGCGTCGCATGTCAGGCGCTGCATCATCTCGTATGATGTGATGCATACAGCTGGCAGGTCTGCCCCTTGCAGCCTGTCAGACTTGCCCTCGATCACATGGATGCTGCTTGGCCTTAGGTGGGGGAGCCACTTCTCTAGCTCCTCTGCCCATACCAGACGCAAGCTGGCAGGCACAATGATCAGCAGTGGCCACTCCTCCTGCGGCACTTGCCCTGCTTGCTGATGTGTATGTACAAGCCTTTGACCCACGAGCAACAAGCTAGACAGTTCATCGTTTGCTATTCAGTGTGAAGCAGCTTTGGACAGAAGCATGACCTGAAGGATGGATGGGTCAGTGCCAGGCAAAACAATCAGCATGTTGGTAGCAACAACATGATAAAAACAATAATAACAATGATAATAACAATGATAATAATAACAATGATAATAATAACAATGATAATAATAACAATGATAACAATAATCAAAATATTTGAAACGCTTTCAGCATGTTGGTGATAGCTTTTGCACAGCTTGACGACAGCTGCAGCTGATGTGTTGCATTGACTCACGCTGTAACAAGACGCGATTGCAATGGCTTGTACCGTCTTGCCAACTCCCATCTCATCTGCCAGTAGGGTTCTGCCCTCCCGGCGTAGGGCAAACTGCACCCCAGCTCGTTGGAAGGGCATGAGAGCTTGCCTGAGATGGTGTGGCATACTGCTGAGCCGCTCCCCTGCTTCACTCTCACTGGCTCGTCTGCCCCCACCCCTGTGTCACATGTTCTACCAGTCATGATAGCTGCAAAGCCGTCACGCAAAAGGATGTGCATTTGCCTGTTTTGGGGCGACTCGGCTCAGCCTGGCTAGAGACTGGAGTCTCTGTCAGTGCTCAGCTCACCTGGGACTGCCAAGATGACTTCACTCGCACCAGTGGCCAGTGCAATCATTGCTTTGACTAAGCGACGGGACCACAGTACTCCAGCATATGCTACATGTCAGGAACATAATCATGCCCAGAATATGCCTAGTGGTATCAATGATGCAGTCCAAGGTTGTTCAGTCACTGTTGGCAAGATCAGTAGAAATGCACATTCACCTGAGGGATGTGAGGGTAGCGTATGGGATGAGCGCAGAGCTGCCTAGCAGGCTGGGCTGCAGATGCCGGCTCTGCAGTCTGCGACAGATGTCGTCGTAGTCCACAAAGCTGAACAGCACCTGCAGCAGTGTAAGGTGATGTTGATCCTGCTTGTAAAGCAGTGCTTTGCCCATCTTGTGAGATGCCATAGATGGCTTCCCGGCCAACGGTCATGGTCCATGAAGCAGGAAGAGCCAGCTGTGCAAAGAAGTGGTGCACTGATCCAGCTCAGATCACAGCTGGAACGGATGACTTGGTGGGAGGTCTGATTCAAGACTACAAAGCAGAGCGTGCAAACCCGACTGAGTGATGCTCAGTGCTGTGCTGGGCGACGCAACTATAATCTATCAGCTTATCACCAAAAAGGCCTGTCAGAGGAATTGCAGTCAACCTGGTCCCTCAGTCTCGTGTCTGCTCCCAGCTCAGCAGCACTGGCATGCTGCTCCTGACCAGCAGAATTCTCCTTCTGGTTTGCAGCTTCATTGAGCAGCAGCTCATTGTCTCTACAGCCCGGAATGCTGCTGTTGCTGCTGCTACTGGCAGTGATAGATGCAGCATGCGCCGGCTGTGGGCTGGTGGTGTGTCCAGCATTAGGCAGATCTGCGCAGGGCAGAGCCTTCTGCAGTGGGATAGCAGCTGCTGCTAGCACTGCAGAGAGGCCTCCACAGAATCTGACTACGTCTTCACCTCCTGTTGCTGCCTCCACCTGCACTCAGGGCAAGTGCTTGAGCACATCTTTGCTTGCTGACGTGTGCTGCCCAACGCGCCACGTCAAATGGATGAGTCAGCTCGATGATCAGAAGCGCAGGTTCTGAAATGCGCAGTGCTATTGTGGAAGGGTGCTTGTTGTTTTGTTTGTGTACTTTAGGTGATGCCTGACGCCTGCCAAAAAGTTGCACGCAAGCAGCTTGCATGAAAAGCAAAGCTGCTGGAGGTAGTGCTGTAGATTGCTGGAAGCACAAAGTGGTTTATATGTATGCACTGACTGGCATATCATCATCATTACATTGCTCAGTCTGCTGTTGATTGGTGCACACTGATGATGCGTATGCACATTCACCTTGAACACATCTTTGCTTACAGCCTCTAAAGTGACCTGAGGGTTGGCTAGGCGCTCAGTTGCAGCCTCTTTGTAGTCACAAGCAGGCCATGAGGAGCAACCCCAGCAGCCGCCCCCCTCCCTGAACTGAACCCATTTCAGTTTGGCCCCACAGCCCTGTCCTGAGTAAACACCGGGACACCTGCAGAGATGGTTACCATTTCAAAGTCGTTGTCCCTCTGCCAGCTCTTTAGAACCAGATGAGCCATGGCGCTGAGCCCGCCTGCCGTCATGTGCGCAACTGCTACACAGACCTGACAGTGCAGTCAAGCATCATTGCTTCTGAACGTTGTCATGGACCGACATAAAGATACCAATACCTACTGTCAGCTTTGCTGGTTGCTGTGCAGGGACTCACCTTAACTGGTGTGAATGTAAGTGACAATGGCAGTGGGATTTATCCAAGTTCCGGTGCTGAACTGTGCTGTGGTAAATGTTGTGAGACTTGTTGTGAGCGAAAGACCCTTACATGGCGTGGTAGATGGGCCGAATGCAAGCGTATCATGCTGTGAATATTGTAACTTGGGTATGGTACTTCAGACTGGAGATGCTGGAAGCAGACCTGCTGTGCCTTGGCGCTAGTGGGGGTAGCAAGTGCATCTGTTGAGCAAAGTGCCGCGCCCTGTGCTGAATGTCCTGTGGTGTGAGGCCATTCTTGTGTGCCCTGTGGTCCACATGAGAGTTATGATGGGCATGATGGCTGACGTTACCCACATTGAAAGGAGGCTGAGCCACGGGAGCTGAACTGTGACTGACACAACTTGGCTGTGGCTGAAGGTGCAGTCGGGAGTGCTGTGGAAAGCTGTGTCCAGTGAGACTTTGTGCAGCTTTTGGTTGAGCAGTCTGCACATGATGTTGCTGATGGTGACAATTCGAATGCATTGGCTCTGCAAGTTGTGGCAGAGCTGAGTGATGCTGAGAAGTATGCTGGGCGTTGCTCCTCTGTTCATAAGCTTGAAGTGTGTCAGCAGCTGGAAGACTGCAAGAAAGCTGCTGCTGCTGCTGCTGCTGTACACGCTGCAGGTTGGCGGAGGGGAGCCACAGGTTGCCATACACTGGAGGCAAAACTGGTTGCAGCTGTGTAGTCTGAGCCGGCAAGGACATGCTGGCATGCAGCTGTCCAATTGCAGGCTTTGCAGCAAGGCTGTCTCCCCGCGCGTCAGTGCGGGTTCCGAGCGCTGACAACCCTGCTTCCGCAGCTGCGCAATATGCATGCACAGCCTCGTCCCTGCAAATTAATTGTCTTTTGCACTTTGCAAACATTTATAGTGTCAGAAGCTGGTATTGCGAATGAGGAGAACGGCTGACCAGTCAGCGTCTGGGGCGTCGTCCCAGAACATGTTAAGATGGTGTGATCCACGACACTGACGACTCAAATAGCAGCTCAGAAAGGCTTCTCCAAAACACATGCCACTGACATTGTCCGCAGATTGTCTGTGACGGCAAGGCCCGCTGTGTCTAGGGCTAATAGCACATATTCGAAACTATGCTCAAGCATCATGGCATGCTGTGCTGTGACGAAACTCCTTGCCTGATTTGGCTGGCTGCAGCCAGGACTCTGGCGACGTTGTTCGACAGACATTCTTACAGAGTGCATTTTTGTCCTTGCATAGTGCGTTTTTGCCAACCCTAGTCCTCAAACTTGTAATTTCCGGGATATACACAACCTCTGTGCATATGCATGGTATGCCGAACCAAAAACTGATCAACCACATGAGCTCATGCTTGTGTACACATTGGCTATGCAGACTTCAAGATTTCAGGTCGCACTGCGCATGGGTCGTGCTCAAATGCTCCCGACATCCAAGAAGAAGAAGAAGAAGATTACAAGCTTTGGCCAGCCAACAAGTCTGATCGCTCGTGGCAGAGCCTCAGCAACCCTGCCAAACGTCATTCATTTATGTCAAACTAAATGTCAGTGACCTCCAGATAGAGATGCTCTGTCAACACCATAAGCCTAAGCAAAGGCTAGAGCAAAAGCAAACCCCTAACCCAAAGGTCACATCTGCACGTGAAAAGCAGAGCAATCATCAACATCGTGTATAGGCATCGTGTGACAACAGAATGCAAGAAAATCAATCGAAAAAGGCGCCCATAAGCCCAGAAACTGAAGCTGTGGGGCTGGCACAGTCCTGAAACTCGCTGTCAGACCCCACAGTCCCCATGGTAAAAGGCAGGGCTGGTCCAAAATCAAACTCCCTGCTGACTGACACACCAGCCTGCCGCAGGACCTCAGCAGGGTCCACTGCCACATTGGTATGCTCAGGCCTGTGGGCCGGGCGAGGGCCAGGAACTGTAGGAGCTGGCGCTCTGATTTTGTTAGCCCCTCCCTTGGCACACTGGCGCACCACTCCACCATCCCTGTCCAAGATCCTCCTCTCCCTTTCCTGCTCTGATTGTTGTACGAACCAAAACTGCTATGCGCTCAAGAAGACGTATGCACTTTGCATGCGATCTCTGCACCTGCTTACTAATGTGCGCATCCCAAGTGCACCCTGAACGTTGCAGCATCGATGTGTTGGTGGCACCTGGTATACGCCAGACATCGTTGTACATTGACACGAACCTTGGTGCTGCCTCTCCGACACGTGAGTTGCAGCATAAGAATTTAATTTTTTGCATGTGCACGCATGCCTGCCACTGGGCCGCGGGCATTTGACGTCGCGCAACGAACAACATTTCCAGTACCGTTGTAGGTAAGCAATGCTACAGGACTGTGTTATAGTCACCCTACTCTCGTCTGTAGCTGATACGTTGTGCAGGCCCAAGAAGCCGCAGGCATGTATGCAGACAACAGAACTGGGCCACGATTCTCTGACACTCCTCTCATTCAGCCTGCACAACCCATCGGCAAAACCTACAGAACTTCAGTAGGAGGCCAAGCGGGAACACCAAGACCACCAAACACTGGTCCAGCAAAACACCAAAGCTGGGTAGACACCTTGTTGGACACTGACCAGCTACAGCAGTTTCTGGCATCGGCTGCAGCATTGCCTGCAATAGCTGGAGTCCTTCTACTACTGAACCATTTCAGCACAGTATTCAGATGGTTACAAGGCGCTGGTGTCATTGACATTATTGCCTTTTCTTGTTTGGCGATCAGTGCTGTTCTTGCAGCTCCTAAGGTGATCATCATGGCAGTCAGAGCAGTCACAGCATTCAATGCGTTGTCTACAGCTGTGGTGAGATTACCAGACATGGCAGATAACATTGCAGCGCTTTCATCGACTGTGAACCAGATACAGCGTGATCCCGCTCCTAGGCACTGGCTTGACATGTACTACAACATGGTCAGTGACATTGACAATTTGCTACAAGAAATGATCCAGCTGAGGAAGGTCATGTCTGATATTCACAGTGATGCTGATGGTGAGAGTGTCAAAGATAAAAGCTGGAGGCGTAAAGGGAGCAGAAGTGAAAGGAGGTAACTATATATAGGCAAGTTTACTTATAATTATAATTAGCTATGTAGTCAGCATATTATGTCATGAAGCCAAGGACAAAATCAAGAAAGACTGTTGTTTCATTTCATACACATCGCTATCCTTGTTTTCTTGATACCACTTCAGGCGTATGTCAAGAAGCTGAAATTGCCTCACCTGTAGTCACTTTGAAATGAGTGAAGATTCAGAGATGTTTAGTCACTTCCAGGTGCAGACTCCTCATGCTACAACATCATGCTCAACTTGGCATGCATGTGACATACTATGTAGTACAGAGATGATAGAAGGCGCCTGTGATTATCTTGCCTTAAACAGTGCCGAATGACAGTACATGCCTTGTGTCTGCATGATTTGCCACACCAGGTGACTTGGCCCCTTGCATGGAAGAAGAAGGATGCCCTTGCTATACTGGCTTCATAGTTCTGTCCCTCTGCACTGATCAGACGACGAGTCGTACAAGACGCAGACCTGTTCGCTAAAGACTTAGGGTTCAGCTGTGGACACGATCTGGTCGTTGACCTGTCCGCAGTGTGATCCTGTGGATTGTCTGTGTTAGGACGCACTTCGTGATCAGCACCTGCCGTGCACATCTGTCAGCAGCACGAGCGCTCAGCAGATTCCATGGCGAGCCACGAAGTGGCCGGCGGTGATTCTGTGTCCCAGCGTTGAAGAGTCTGCCGCACCTTGTAGCTAGAGTGAGCTTGACTCATCCACAAGTCAGCCTGTGCACAAAACAGATGGCCTAAACTATGCATGGGGTTGCAAAGTTTTCAAATCGACAAGGGCAAAGCAGCTGCTGGCAGCAGCAGCGGCTCAAATAGCGCTCGCAATCTGCTGAACTCAGTGGAGGCTGTGTTCACTGGCAGCAAACCCCCTTTGATGTAGGCCCACCACATGCCAGGTTCCCAAGCGAACACCATGAAGAGGCAATCGTCCCTGGTCCGACAGCTGTCTAGGTCTGTGGCAACCTCAACTGCCCAGTAACATTTATGACCTGTCTCATGCTTAAAAGGGTCAACTTTCTGAATTTCAGACATGATGTTCTATATGCACTGCAGGTTGCTGCGCCCATCCACTGGTCCAATGTCTTCTAAGCTCCCCACTATTGCTTCTCGCTCTAGTCTGCGAACTGGTGAGCAGGCCTCCTTTATGCATGTGCTATACCATTTATGCCTGATATCCACATTTTATGCAGTTGCGTGTTTGTGATGCTGCTGTCGCAGAGACAGTGTTATTGCACAAAAAACAGTGTTCCACACGCTGTAGTGCATGCACATGGTAGAGTTCTGGTAATTACTCATGCAAAGGCATCAACATGCAAATCTATATCGTGTCATCCATGCTATACAAATGACATACAGAGCAGGGCCAGGGTCAGGGCCAGGGGACACATGCTGTTACTTACCTAAGTAGCTATGGCAACAGCTGCATTGCGTATAACGATGATATGCATAGCTACAGGATGCTTGTACCATGTGGTCAACATCATGCAGGCCTGGGAGGGCTGCCTTGGAGGACAGAGGCCCTTGAGGAGGCTCTGCTGCATCTAGATTCCTGGAGTGGCTGGTTTCACAGGAGCAATGGGCGGGAGGTGGTGCGCACCCTCATCGCTGAAGCCTCACCCACTGAGCTCAACCACATGGTGAGTTGCATGCACACTAGCTTCCTTGCTCGGTCTGCTCACCAGGCACTGTGTTTGTTTTGAGACTGTTGCAGCCGCATTCATTGAGCTCAACCACATGGTGTTTCAGACGCACATGGGCTTCCTTGCTATTTCTGTCTGCTCCCCAGGCACTGTGCTCTTCTTAAATGTTTGCAGCAGCATTCATTGAGCTCAATCACACGGTCAGGCACTGACTGTGCTCACCAGATCATAGTACATCATGAAATCTTTGCAAGCTTGCAAGTTGATCAGCTGTAGTGCTGCAAGGGACATGCTTACATCTGAGTAACGTTGGCGTTCAAACCTGTCAGCAGGACATCCACCAGCAAAGCTTTGTCATGGTGATTGGTGACAGCTTGATATGGCTGCTGTGCCAGTCTGAGATTACAAGCAAGCATCTGATGCAAGCAAGCGCAATGCATGCATGAAGAGTGACAGCAGCTCCAGCTGCAGATGGGCGTCAGGCATGAGCCCTAAGCTCTAAGCGCTAAGCTCTAAGCTCTTGCATTGCTGCAGCCTTGCGCAAGTACATCACTGCGCTGTCAGATGAAACTCACTTGTCTTGGCAGATGTTCAACACCTGAAACACTGTGTTTTGTGCAGATAGCAAACAGTGACATGGAGCGCTTCTGGCGGCTGGTGAACACGGATGTGAGGGAGACTCTGCAGCCGCGCTTGCCAGAGCTGAGGCCCTCGGCCTGTGAAGCAATGATTTCTGGCCTGCAGAAGCTGTGAGTACCTCTGGCCCCTCCACCTTCTATTTGCAAGCGTCTGTACTATGCTTGTTGAGAAAACTGGCAGTTTCTGGGGAACTGGCAGTCTTTGGACAAGGCTCAAAACCAAACCGGTGCTAAAGACTACATACAAAACCTTTCTGGCCCTCCATGGACTTCGTCATGTCATGTTGCTGTTGCCTGTCAGCAGTCACACAACTGCCAACTTTGACTTCTCTCCACCCAGCAAAGCGCATATTCCCATTGCATCTCAGACACTCTGCATGCATGTGTTTACAGGGGCATTTTCCAGAGGAACCTGGGGCTGAGGGGGTGGTGGGTGGACTGGGTCAGGGACATTGTGCTCAACATGCATGGCCAGGACCTAACAGCCCTCAAGAATGCCATGGATGATGGCGGTGATGCACACAACATCCACAAGCTGATCTACAATGATATACTGGTGTGTGCAAGCAGGGCAATGTACCCAGGGCTGCTGTTTGTCTGCGTTACAGACAGCATGCGCACAGACATCGCTGACTACTGCATCAGAGCTGTCACTCACTGCCTTATGCAGCGCAGCATAGCTTGCTGCCCTTGTTTGTGTGGCCGCTGGAGGGAGCAATTGTCTGTGGTCATGTACTTTGTACACCAGTGTCAAGACACAGTTGGACGTATCCCCCCAACACAGTATACAGGATTTGTCAATACTTGAATGTTGTCGAGTCGAGCCATGAGTGGAGGTCGCAATGCTGTGCTGCCTCGTACAGTGTACACCAAAGTCAGTAACCTTTGGAATGTACCTCTCTGCTGCGACGGCGCATGGCTGATGTTGTGTTCATGCACAGGATCACAATGTGCGAGAGGAGTTATTGGTGCACATCGCCAAGGAAGCGACGGCAGTGAGAGATGCGGGCTGGAGGGCTCTCAAGGTGGTCAGTGACATCGATGACACCTTCTTGTGTAGCGGCGGCTCCTTCCCCTCAGGTGAGCCTCTTCTTTTTGTTTCTTGAGGCTCTTCCTTTTGTTTCTTGAGGCGTTTTCACTGTTTCATGGGCCCTTGAGGCTTTTTTTGTGCTCCTTGAGGCTCTTTTCATCCCCGTTTTGCTTTTTATGATGGATTCTGTACCCTGCTATGCTATGCTCCAGCGCACGTCAGAGTCACCAAATCATGCTGCTTGGTTTCATATTGCACTGTCCCTTGTCCTTTTCTAATTGGTAACAGCCCTGTGCGTCATCGCATCCAGACAACTGCATTTGGTTTCAATTGCTGACATCATAGCACACTCATGTTTAGTTCCATCCCTTAGGTGCCGAACAGGCAGTCCAGCAAGAGTGCAGCACCACCTGATTCCTTTGAGCACTCCTGCAGGCGTGGACAAGCGTTTCCCAAAGGGTACAATCTATCCAGGAGTCATTGCCTTGTACAGAGCCCTGACAGAGGCGCGGCACTACCGGCGCATGCACAGGATACAGAGCCAGCGCATGTTTGGCAATCTTGCTGCCAATGGATCGCCTGCACCTGCTGACTCAGCCAGTGTGGTCTCTGCTCAGGATTCTGTGCAGGTTGATCAGGTATGCATGATACCACGTGAAGATGTGTAGCTCATGCTATGCTATGCTGTGCCGTGCTGTGCCGTGCCATGCTAGACCAAGCTGTGCTGTGCTGTGCTGTGCTGTGCTGTGCTGTGCTGAGCTGTGCTGTGATGTGCTGTGCTGTGCTGTGCTGTGCTGTGCTATGCTGTATATTTAATCACGTGTCCATGGTATCATTTGTATATGACTGCAGTGTTGCAGCTTGTGGCGGAAGAATGTCTTACAGATGCTGCCAAGGTTCTGCACCGGGGAAGTGTTGAGCACAGCATGTGTAGAGCAAACAATACTGACAGAAGCTGTGCAATGCAGGCGATGCCTGTTTTGGCTCAGCAAGCTCTGCAAAGCGTTGCAAATACTATTATCATTATTGATGCAGGTAACAGTGTGCGCCGTGGATCCCAGCAGCGACCAGCTGACTTCCATCCAGCTTCCTGCAGACGCATCCCTCACAGATGCTGCACAGCTTCTGGGCAACGCTCTGACAGAGGATGACAGCAGTGTGCAGCAGTACTGGGTGAATCTGGATCCAGAAAGCCAGGATGACGTCATACCCAGGCTGCCGCATGGGGATCCCATTTTTGAGATCAATTTGGTGCTGCTGTCTGCAAGACCAGGAGGCAAGCGGTGCGTCATTGCTTTGTCTACCCAAATGGCTACAGCTGCTGTAGACCATTTGTCTACACTTCTGCATTTGTTGACGCCGTGCACAGGGTATCCAATGGGTTGCAGGGCATGTTTAGACTTGACCAGGCAATTCTATTCAGGAACAACTGCTCTGGTTTGCTATGAGGAAGCTTTTCTCCTGTGCAGCATCTGTTTGAAGCACAAACAGGTTGTGTCTATCAGGCTTTCATGTCTCCGAGTTGCCAGCCTGCTCTACACATGATTGCTGTCACAAAATGGACTGTGCGAGGAGCCGCCTATCATATGCATGTGTACGTCTTCGTTGTTGAAGTTGTGCATCTTGCATGCTGTGAGCAACTGCCTTCATTACATCAATCTGGCCATCTGCCTTCCGTTCTGAAAAGTCCACGCCTATGGGATACAGTCAATGTAGGGTCTGGCATTGAGGCAATTTAGGGTCTGGCATTGAGTCAA
>JAABUO010008441.1_pt1 | contig 11642 bp, 12 predicted proteins | sample 5559291 | NCBI WGS metagenome assembly JAABUO01 (sample SAMN10711878, study PRJNA513372) | rock metagenome | isolation source: Antarctica rocks | place: Antarctica: Victoria Land, Finger Mt sud | reverse complement strand
GCGCTGGCCGGGAACGTGGAGGGATAAGGCAGTGAGGAGCGGGTACGGAAGCCGGCAAGTCTCATGCGCGCCACCAGCAAGGCTAATTGACATCCAACACCTTCCAATGCAAACGATCTCGGCAATGGCTCGCAGCTTTCACGCGCACCCCGCATTCTCGGTTGCCCTCGACAGCAAACCACTGTCAGCAGAAGAAGAGGAGAAATTCGATCTCGGACAGGCCGTGTGGCAAATCGATGAAAGCATCCATCGGGCAGGGACGATCCACGAGCCCAAGGAAATCAATGACATCATTTCGAACGGCAGGGAAGGTTCTCCTGAGCGCGCCGCATTTCGTCACCTTTCGGCTCTTGTATGTCTGCGGGAATCGCTGACGATGCTGGATCAGTTGATATTTCAAGCCGTACTCTCGGAAAATCTGAAGTTGCCTGTCCTCGATGAGGATAGCATTATCGATCCCGGACGCTGGGTGACTACCTACGTGAGCAAAGGGAATCATGTGATTTACCAGCGCGATACGCGATCGCCAGTCGGTATCAATGATTACCTCGTCCTCTACCTCTGGCCACACGGATTCGAACCAGTCAAAGAACTTTGCCATGTTGAACACCTTCGCATCGAGTTTTCTGGGGATTCCGGTACGAAGGCTTTTATCGCCCTCCGGACTATTGACGAAAACCTCAACCCGTTCGAGCAACTATTGAAGAATGCATATTAAATGAACCGCTGAATCCAACAAACTATATCAAGTTGCAATCCCTGCCCGTGTTACACTGCGCATTGGATGAATCAGTGTATGTGGCTGGGGAGAGGATACGGCCGCTTCCGCGTCTGACAAGGAACAAAAGCTGACACCGAGAAGCGCTCTTGATGAACGATCATTAGCATTGCCCGAATTGCCTCACGAGAGATGACACTTTGAGCCGGTTCTTGCCTCACCAATAATGTCACCCGACGCTGCTGGTCGACGACCACGCGAAGGGAGGAAGGGTGAGTGCTTCGATGAGTTTCCTGGCCAAACGTGAACTACTCGCGCGTGTCGCGCCCCGGTATCGGTGCGCGCCGCCGCCGCAGAAGTCGGTCATCCTCGATGAGTTCGTCGCCGTCACCGGCTATGACCGCAAGTACGCCATCCGGCTCCTTGCTCATCCCGTTCCCGTCCCCCTGCCGCTGACCCGGCCGCGCGAACGATTCTATGGTGCCGCCGTGCAGGACGCACTGGTCGTCGCATGGACGGCAGCCAATCGGATTTGTGCCAAGCGCCTCGTGCCATTCTTGCCCGAGTTGATCCCGGTGCTCGAACGGCATGGTCATCTCACGCTGCCCGATCCAGTGCGCGAGCAACTCCTCGCGCTCAGTCCGGCGACTGCCGATCGCATCCTGCGCCCGTATCGCGAACGGGATGCGCCTCATGGCATGACGACCACGCGGCGCGGGCTGCTCATCAAACAACAGGTGCCCGTGCGGACCTTCACGGGCTGGGATGATGTCCAACCGGGTTTCTTCGAGGCTGATTTGGTCGCGCACTGCGGCCCGTGGGCGGAAGGCGCCTTCCTGCAGACGCTCGTCCTGACCGATGTCGCCACCGGCTGGACCGAGTGCCTGGCCCTGCTGCACCGCAGTCAGCACACGGTCATCCAGGCGCTTGATCGTGCACGCGCCTTGTTGCCGATGCCGCTCCTCGGCCTGGACACCGACAACGGCACGGAGTTCCTGAACACCGATCTGCTCGACTATTGCACGCGCGAGGAGATCACTTTTACGCGGGGACGGGTCGCCAAGAAGAATGATCAGTGCTTCGTCGAGCAGAAGAACGGGGCGATTGTCCGGCAACTCGTCGGTTACGACCGCTTCGAGGGAGAACATGCCTATCGCCAACTGGCCGAGTTGTATCGGGCGGTGCGGCTCTACGTGAACTTCTTCCAGCCCTCGATGAAGCTGCGGCTCAAGGAGCGCGCCGGCGGCAAACTGCGGCGACGCTACGATCCGGCCAAGACCCCCTTCCAACGCCTGCTGGCCACAGAAGTATTGAGCATTGAAGATCGCGTGCGATTGACGGCGATCGCGCAGGCACTCGATCCGGTCCAACTGTTGCGGCAGATCGCGCAGTTACAGGATGCGCTCTGGAAACATGCGGTCACCCCGATGCCGGAGAGGGTCGCGGCGAGTAGCAAAGCCGCACAGGATGCGATGCCGACGATCCGCTTCTCGCTTGATGGCCCATCGGCACCGGAGACGCGCGTCGGGTCCGGATCAGAAGGAGGGAGGAAATATCGGCGCACGAAAGGGCTGAAAGGCCCGCGGCTGTATCGGACGCGGCTGGACCCGTTCGCGGCGGTGTGGCACGAGGTCGAGGCGGAATTGACGGCGCATCCGGAGCGGACAGCGAAAGCAGCCTTCGAACACTTGCAAGAGCGCTATCCGGGCGTGTTCCCGGCGACGCAAGTGCGGACGCTCCAACGGCGAGTCCAAGAATGGCGAATGCGCACCGTCCTGGCGTTCGACGATCAGTGGCTCGGGGAGGAGGTGCTCGTCAGGCGGTCGCTCCCGCTGCCCTTGCGGGCGATCGTCGCGGGGCGAGCCGAGGGAGAAAGCGGTAAGATCAACGATGAGGCAACGGCCGCGGCCGGGTAAGATTCTCCCGTGAGGCAATCCGCCGGCAATGCTAATGATCGTTCATCAACGAGATCGGTAACGAGCCGAATGAGAACGGCGAGGACGCCGGCGACGCCCGGCGGCGACGGTTGCAGATCTCGCAGTACCTTCACGGCCGCAGGAATGACGGCAGTATCCCGACCGACTTCTACTGGGCGATCAACATGCCCAGCCAGAACGACCGCGATTCGTCCTATTCCAGCGCCCTGATCATGGACAACGGCGACGGGCTGGGCAACATGCTGACCGGGCCGTATCAGCCGCCGATTGTGACGGTCCACTGCTATGGCTACGGCACACTTTGCCGGACCGACGCCGACCAGCCGTACGAGATGATCGACTACGTGCGCGGGTGGAATCCTGATATCAACATGAAGGTGACTGAGGCGGCCATCAATAGCAACGATCCCAACCGTCCCGCCCAGTACGTGGAGTTCGCCGAGAAGGTTGCGACGCCACGGACCGACACGAAGGGCGGGGGCGGGAATCTCGACAGCGTCTGCTTCTACGGCTTACCTCTCGTCGAGGGTAACTACAACATCGACGAGGTCGCCGCTGACGCGATTGGCAGCCGCGCACAGTCAAATTATTGCGGGTAGACCACATTCCGCGTGGCTATAAGAAGATGGACGGGCCGAGGGAACGCAACCCTCAGCCCGTCCTTATGTGTCTCGGCGATTCCTCTCCCACTGTGGATCATGGCCCATCAGGGAGTTGGGAGCGCAAATCGCTCGTAGCGGCCACTTGGCGGAGGACCCTCGATCAGATACAGAGCGTATACCGCCTGCCCGTCGGACGTGGAGAGCAACAGCCCATGCGAGAAGTTCTGTACCGTGACGGTGTAGGATGTTGCATCCGGCGCCGTCGCGTAGCCCAGACACATGCGGACATCGGCGCGCGCACGCCAGAACGCGCCGAAGACGCGCCCTGGCTCGTACAGTCCGGGCTGTGGGCCAGGACCACCACCCACCGACTGTCCCGCGCTAAAGGTGTCCTCGTAGTAGAGCGTGAGCCGACTGCTGACGAAGGCCTGTCCCGTCTGCGGATCGCCGCAGAGGACGGAGATGAGATTCAAGCCGCCATCCTCACGATGGGCGATCAGGCGACCGTGTTCGAACTCGAGCACCGCGCCCGGCGACTGAAAGGTCATGGTGGCGGGAGGACCGAGTAGCCCGCGCAGCCGCTCATTGCTCGTGTAGAGGGAGGTAAAACGGGCCGATAGCGGGTCTCCCGGGGTCGGGATGGCCTGGCCGTTAACCGGATAGCCTCGCGTGAGGGCGACCTGCGCCCCCAGCCGCCCCAACTCCACTTCATATGGCGACCCGGCAAACTCCGGGTGATACTCGAACCGCTCCCGCTCGAAATACTGCACCGTGTACTCCTGTCCCGTGTCCGGATTCTTTTCCGTGAATTCCTCACTGATCGGGTCGCCGAACAGTGCCAGCCCCCCGTTGACCTCCCAATACGCCTTGAATCCGAAATTCAGGCTGTGGCCCGTTGTGGGGAAGTAGGTGTGCTCTACCGTGCTCGGAAAGGCGGCTTTCGGCAGGAAGGGCACCGCCGGGTTGCCCATTGCCACCTTGCCGACCAAACTAAATTGGCCCCCGGGGCTGCCACCACAGGAAGTCGGGCTGGCACAATTCGCGACCTCCCGCCCAAGCAGGCCGAGTTCCACCTCGTAGGGCGAACCTTTGAACTCGGGATGGTACTCGAAGCGCGCCCGCTCAAAATACTGCGCGGTGCGGATCTGGCCATCTATCTCCTTCTCCTGGAACTCCTCACTGATCGGGTAGCCGAAGATGGCCAGGCCGCCATACGCCTCCCAGTACGCCTTGAAGCCACTGTTGAGCGAATGGCCGGTGGTGGCAAAGAAGCGATGGTCCGGGGTGTCGGGGAAGACGGGGATGGGTCCGAAAGCGGTGGCCCCTGGCGGCGGTGCCGGTGGGGGTTGCGCCGCGACCACCGTGGGTCCCCCCGCCACGATCAACAGCGCACTCACCACGGCGACAACACGGCCAAGCACCGCTCGCCGATACCGACACCGTTCCATGCTCGCTCCTCTCCCTCCGTGGTCCACGGGTACCCGGTTGGCTACCATCCCACGAAGGGTACATCTTTGCGCCGGAGAGATGAAGTGGGGGTCCGAGTGGCAACGGAACAGAAATCGGGATACGGGAGCACGTTACCCTCTGCTTCTTCGATCGCGAGGCGCGGATTCTTCATATCACTCCGCCGCCGCGGACCACGGTTCCCGCTTGGGCATGGCCTAGAACTCCTCGATGTATTGCGCGGCGATCGCCTCGGGCGGATTGGTGTAGCGTTGGATGTAGCGCTGCGAGCGGTGGCCGAGTCGCCGCTCTAACTCGTAGGCGTCCGCGCCCGTCGCCTTGGCGAGTTGGAACGCGAACGTGTGGCGCAGATCGTGGGGTTTCAGGGGGGAGACATGGCGTGTCGGGTCCTTCAGTTCGGCGTCATGCCAGCGCCCGATCTGTGTGAGGATGAGGTTGACCGCGCGTGGCGAGAGTCGCCCATCCGCCGCCCGCGCCGGGATCCTCGTCGCACTGAGGAAGAGTGCCGTCGCCTCCGGTCCCACATCGCGGGGGCGCTCTCTCTCCAGATAGTCAGCAAGCGCTAACCGGGCATCATTGGACAAGAAAACGGTCCGTTCGGTGTTGCCCTTCCCTTGCACACGGGCAATCCGGCCTTGCCGCGCCTGCCGCAATGTCGCCGGGGTGTTGGGGTTCACTTGATCGAGGTCGAGGCGGATCAACTCCTCGCGCCGCAGTCCGGTCGAGAGCAGCAGATAGACCATCGCCCGATCGCGCAGCGGACGACCGGTGGCGCGGAGCGGCACGCTACCGTTTCGACCGGCCCAGCGCTGACCACGCAGTTGATGGAACCGTTCGAGCCGGTCGCAGAGGTTCTTCAAACTCCGTACCTGCGCCGCGGAGAGGGCGCGCGGTTCGAGCGGTGGCAAGCCGAGTTCCCCGATCCCCTTCGCCGGGTCACCGACCGGGAAGAGGCGCGGCGATTGGGCATGCACCCACGTCGTGAAACCGGAAAGCGAGGCGAGATGATTATTGGTGGTCGCCGGGGCGAAGCCCTGCTCTTTGAGAGACCGCTGCCACGCGAGCACGTCCCACTTCAAGAGGGTGCTGATCCGGTCGTGGCCGTAACGCTCGGTGAAGAACTGGGTGAAGCGGTCGAGATGGAGGGCGATCTTTTCGGCGACGGCAGGAGAGCGGACGCCGACGATGGCGAAGGTGAGATAGCGGGTCATCCACGCGGGGAGCGAGTCAGGAACAGCGTCGCGCAGGGTGTCAGCGAGGCCCGTCACCTTTCGTGAAGCGAAGTTCGTGAGTTGTTGGGACGTAACGGGGGTGTTCTTCGTCGTCATTTGTTTCATTCACTACGCAGAAGGGATCGTCTGTCTCCTGATTCGATGCTAGCAGATTGACGATGGGCCATGCAAGCGGCGCGTTTCCACACCCCCGAACGTTTCTGAGACGGTGGCTGGACATGCCGCGCGCCGCCCGTGTCGACATGCGGTAGGATAGACGTTCCCACGATCGACCCTCGCCGCATCGCGAGACTGATACAGACAGGAAGCACATGGAAAGCAACACGCGACGGCTCATTCTTCGGACCATCGTCGCGGTGTTTCTCATCGCCGCCGCGATCGGCATCATCGGCGCACTCACGCCGAAGCAGGAGCGATGCAGCCGACCCCAACCATCACTTCATCGCTCGGTGCCATCCCGCCGTACGCGGATCGCGCGACGGCGACACCGCCCGCTGTGCGTGTGGCAACAGGGACGCCACCGCCTGTGCCGACGGCACCCATCATGGCGCACCGCGACGCCACGGATCGCGTCGCCACACCCGTTGCACCGGCGCCATGCCCCCCCATGCCAGCGCTCACCGCCCAAGCGGGCCTCCTCGCCACGCTCACCAATACGACCAACCGGCAAGGGGCGCTCACCGCCGAAGCAGGCCGCCTCGCATCCTTGACGGCCACCGCGTATCCCGGACAGAACAATCCCGGTTCGTACGCGACGGAGCATCCCCCGACGCCGGTACCAACCGCGACGCTCGCCTCCTGCCCATAGACCGTGACGGTGACCAAGGCCCGTGGACAACGTGGGTAGAAGCGATGCCGCCGGAGCCACCACCCGCGCGACCGGGCACGGCTGTGCGCTCGGCGAGGCACTGCGATTGGTCCCTTCTCCCGAACTTGAACAGGCGTTGTTTTTCTCTCCGAAGTCCAGTGTTATGATACGTCTCCTCATTGGAGATAGCGGGCGAAGGGGAAAGACATGGGACGGACAGCGGATATCGAGCAGCGCGACGATCGCCCCGGCACCTCGCGGCGCGGGGCGTTGAAGCAGATCGGCAAGATCGTGGGCGGCGCGTCCTTAGTCGGCATCGCCGGTGCGGGGACACACACGTCGGTCAATGCTGCGGTCCCGCCGACACCGAGCGGGCAGATCCGCCCGATGGCGGGGCATCCCGAGCTCCTCCCCCCCGGCGTCAAGGCCCGCCCCGTCCGCGCTGCGGGCTCGTGCTCGCCACAGGCGGAGTACGTCGGCTCGAACGTCTGCGTGGATGGCTTCTGCTGCGCGGGCAACATGTACCGGCAGCAATGTCTGGACGGCAACGGGAATCCCTACTACAACTACTTCTGCGCCTGATCGTGGAGGCTGCGTGCGGTTTGCCCCTCCCCGTTCGTCAGCATACGTAGGGTGGTATGGACGACCGTAACGGCGACGAGGAAGCCCTCACCCGCGCCGCGATGGACGGCGATACCGTAGCATTCACCGCACTGGTCGAGCGGTATCAGCAGCGGATCGGCGGCTACCTGTACCGCCTCGTGGGCGACCGGGAGGCGGCCGAGGACCTGACGCAGGAGACATTTCTCCGCGCCTATCGGGCGCTGAGGACCGCGCGTGCCGTCGGCGCCTTCCGTGCCTGGCTCTTCCGCATCGCGACGAACCTCGCGCGGGATCATCTCCGTCGGCAGCGACGGATTCACTGGCTCCCGTTCGATCGCGACCGTATGGAATTCGCGGGCGATCCGTTCTCTTTGGTAGAAGAGGCGGATGCCGTGCGCCGCGTGCTCGCCCGCCTCTCCGCCGAGGATCGGGCCGTGCTGCTCCTCTGCGCCGGGGAAGACCTCTCCTACGGCGAGGCGGACGCCGCGCTCGGCGTGACGGCCAATACCGCGCGGATGCGCTACACGCGGGCCAAGGAGCGTTTTCGCGCGCTGTACCGGGAGTTGACAGGAGACGCAACATGGTGACGGGAGCATCGGACGAGCGGCCGGACGGCCTCGACGAGGAGCGGCTGCGCGCACGGCTGGCGGCGCTGCGGCGGGACGAGCCGCGCTTCGATGTGGCCGAGCGTGTGCGGGCACGGATTGAAGCGGAGGGGCGGCCTGCGCGCCGCCTGGGTTTCCTGCGTCCCGTGCTCGCTGTGGCGGTTCTCATCGTCGTGCTCGCCTTCCTCGGTACCGCCATTGTCGCGCCGGGAGCAATTCGCGCGGCGGGGCACTGGTTCAAGGCGCTCGTCGTGCGCGAGGAGCCGCAGCCGGGGCAACCGGGCGGGCAGCGCATCGCCATCCCCACCTCCCCGCTAGGGGGCGGGCCTTTCCGCACGGTCACGCTCCCCGAAGCGCAGCGGGTGGTGGCGTTCCCGGTGAACCTGCCGCAGAGCGTCCCCGCAGGGTACACAGTGGCGGCGGTGCAACTCTTCCAGCCGGACCCGGCGACGCCGCCCCAGCAGGTCATCGTGACGTACGGGCGTGCCGGCGTCTCCCCGTTGATTATCACCTATGATGCACCCGGGTCTCACCCGAGTTTCAGCGGTGCGCCGGGGGCGACGCGGCAACTGACCGTGGGCGGCTACCCCGCCGTGTATATTGACGACGCTCCCAGTGGCCTGAAGCGGCCCGATGGCCAGTCGGTGACGACAGGACGGCTGGCGGTGGAACGGCCCGACGTGGTGCTCCTCCTCGGCGGGGACCGTAGCGCGGGGCTGGACGCGGACGCGCTCGCGGCCATCGCGCAATCCATTCCCTAATAACTGTGCGAATTGGCATCCCTGTTCGTCCTCGGGATCCCGCGACGCTGGTCCCCCGGCATCGCGACGGGACCGCCATCGATTGCCACTTCCCTTCCCCATTTCCCGCGGCCTGGTGAGTTCCCCTGTCGGACCCCTGCATGCACAGCGATACCCTGTGCGGTTTTCGAGTGCCCGCTCGTCTGTATAGGTAGGGAGATATGCGAAGCCCCCACAATCGCCGCATTGGCGTTGTTCGACCAGGAATGGGAGGGAGGGTGCGCCGGCGAATATCATTAAGCACCGCAGAGGCATACATGCCTACAGCGGGTCCGGTCCGCAGTTGATCCGATTCCCATCTGGGGCCGCTTGTCGGAAGGAGAAAAGCATGTCGTCGCACCATCGCCCGCATATGCCATTAACGGCGGGAATCGTCATCATCCTCGCCCTCGCGACGATGATCGGGATGCCCCGCGCTGTCCAAGGAGTTGGCGTCACAAGTACGCCTTCACAGAAACCGCAGATCGGGGCTATCGGGGTGCCGCCGTTGGCGAACGTGGCACCCGGGAAGATCGCCCATCTCATTGTGAAAGAGTCCGAACGAAAAGACGCGGTGCCGGTAATCGGCGGCCCGCCCCACGCCGATCCTACGTACCTGTTCCCCGATACGACGATTGGCGAGACATGGGTGATTGCTGGCCAGAACGGCTCTGTTGACCGTGCGATCACATACACCAAGGACATGTCCGGCCAACTCGTCACGAAGGCGGTCGTCGACGGACAGGGGACAACGACCTTGCACAACTACCGGCACGGCCTGACGGTCACGAGCAATGGCAAACCCCTCGCGGTGCGCGACTTCGACAGCCGCCCGACCGATCTGCAGGGCGCGCGCTCGTCGCAGAAGTTCGAACAGGTTGCACAGGCGGCAGTGGCGGGCCGGGATACCGTCACCCTGCGTGATCGAGCGACGGGGAAGCAGTACACCTTCGACAGCCAGACGGGGGGATTGCTCAAGGCCGAGTTGCTCGGCCCCTCAGGCGATCTCATCAATTCAATGGAGTGGCAGACACTCGAGGTGCTTGACGCGAGCACGGTGCCGCAAAGTGCGCTGTCCGCCGACGTTCCGCAGGGCGATGCTACCTTCAAAGGGGTCCCGCTCCGTCAGTTGTCTCGTCAGGACGCCGCGACGGTTCTCCCGTTCGCCCTCTACACCTTCGAGGGGCTGCCCGATCCCACGGTCAACTACACGACCGGCACGCATGTCGATGTTGCTGCCGTCCCATTGCCATATCGCGGCATCGACGCACTGGCGAGGCGTGGGGACGGGGTCGGCTTTGCGTACCGCGATGACACTTCGAAGCGCTACATCGAAGTCCGGGAGGCACCGGCCGAGCGCTTCGCGTTGTCGCTGCAAGCATCATTGCCCTTCTGGGACAGCGCCAAGCAGATCACGCTGCCGATCGGAGGCAAGAGCGTCACCGGCTGGTATCTGACCAGCACGGTGCAGATACGCGATAGCGCGGCGGGCGACGCATTGAAGAAGGTGCCCGGCCCGAGCTACATCGTCCTCCCCGATGTCAACGGGACAGGGATCTCGCTCATGACGCAGAGCTACTCGGAAGTGGAGTTCATCGCCTTGGCGCAGAAACTCCGCGCCTAACGGTCATCCGGCAGGGATATAGTGACCGGAGAGGAAAGTTGAAGTGATGCAGACAATGCGGAAGAAACTAGGATTGGCGTTCGCGCTCGGATTGCTCCTCCTCGTCCCGGCCTCGATTGCGAAGGCGGATAACATCGCCTATGGCCAAATCCTCAACTTCGGGCCGTTGCAAGGGCAGACGAACCCATATGCGTATAGCGGCCAGAATTATGAGGCGACCAGCTTCTCGCGGACGGGCGACAATGGGGTCACGATCGGCGCGTACAACAATGAGGGCGACTGGTGTCTCGGGGGCCCGCAAAACTGGCCGCGCCAATCCGCCGGCTGGTATTACATCAACACCCCGACTTACAATAACGAGATCTCGGCGGACGCGGGGTGGGTAGCCGCAGTCAACTGCAACGGCGTCCACAAGTACCTCATCCAAGGTCTCCATGATTACAGCGTCGGTGGCGCGAGCCAGTATTCCGGCGCGACGAACGTGGGATCCGACTATTGACGGGCGGCGTGACGGACGTGCGCATCTTCATCTGCCTGCTGACCCTGAGTGTGCTGGTTGGGTGTGGTGGGAGCCACGCGGCTCCCACCACACCGTCATCCACGGCTACCCCCGCTCCCGTGCCAGTCTTTACACCCCCTGCGACGGTCGCCGTGCCGGATGATCATCGGGGCAACCCGATTGATTTTCTCCGGTCGGTACTGGCGGGCGACGATCCGCGCGCGCGGCAGTACCTGGCTCCAGGGGCGTATGCAAACGTCGCGAGTCTGCGGGAGATGTTCGGGCTGCCGAAGCCCGAGGGGTCTTTCAACCTCGGATCATATCCGGTGGAGGCGAACGAGCAGCGCGTGGTGTACCGATGTATCACCCGCGTGAACGGCCGGGAGTACTGGGTACGGATCGTTATCGCACCGACGGCCAACGGATGGCTCATCACCGAGGCCATGCCGCTCAGTCCTTGATGAGCCGCTGCTGGCAACTCCCTTCGTTACCTGAAGACCTCACGGGGGCCATCGCGAGATGACCGGTTGAGTCGTATACAGTGGCTGGTCGTGGAACGCTCCGATGTCGTCCTGCTCATCGGTGGAGATCGCGCCGCCGGACTGGACGCGGACGCCCTCACGGAGATTGCGCAGTCAATTTCGTAGAGAGTGTGCGTTTTGTGGCCTGTCGTTCGTCTTAACCTATGTGCGGACAATGCGTTCGCAGTAGTCGGAAAGGGGGCATGCATGAAATCGGTTCGCAAGTGGGTACATGCGGTGCGGTTGT
>JAABUO010008439.1_pt1 | contig 11643 bp, 7 predicted proteins | sample 5559291 | NCBI WGS metagenome assembly JAABUO01 (sample SAMN10711878, study PRJNA513372) | rock metagenome | isolation source: Antarctica rocks | place: Antarctica: Victoria Land, Finger Mt sud | reverse complement strand
TCGACACCGAGCGATTCGTGCTCGGCGATCGAGAGGAGAGCGAGGGCTACTATCTCTTCGCGTCGCGGCTCGTGCCGTACAAGCGCGTGGATCTCGCAATCGCGGCGACCGCGGCGCTCGGCCGGCGCCTCGTGGTCGTCGGAACGGGCCCGGGTGCCAAAGACGTCGCCGGTTCGCACGTCGACTATCGCGGTCACGTCTCCGACGACGAGCTCGTCCGGCTTATGCAGGGCGCGCGGGCGATGATCTTCCCGGCGTTCGAAGACTTCGGCATGGCGATGGTCGAGATGATGGCATGCGGGCGCCCGGTCATTGCCCTCGGCCGAGGCGGGGCGTGCGATACGGTCATCGATGGTGAGACGGGCGTCCTCGCGCCTGAGCAGAGCATTGAATCGTTCGTCAGTGCGATCGAGCGATTTGAAAGGCTCACATTCTCACGCGAACCTTTACGAGCCCATGCCGAGACTTTCTCCGCCAGCCGGTTCCTCGAGCGCCTAAAGGATGAAATCCGGGCCTTTGTTTAACACTATCGTGTCTGCCGCGCTAAGCCCTTCGACTCGCGATTATCGCCGAGATAGTATTGTCTCAGCTTTCGGTCGAATTCGGTACCGTAGAGTTCTTCCGCTAGGCGTCTTGCCTCGATTTGGATGCGGCGACGTAGCTCGAGATCGTCGCGCAGCCTGAGTATGTATCCGAGCGCTTCATGCTCTTCATCAAATAAGAATCCGTTTAGCCCATGAGTAATATAACGCGCATAACCGCCTGCTCGGTGAGCAACGACGGGGATACCGCAAGCCATCGCTTCAAATATAACGCGGCCATAAGGCTCGAACCAATTTTCGTGCGTTCGGTAGTAGAAGCAATCGAGAGTTCTCAGAAATTCAACTGCCTCTTCGGTAAGCGGCGGAAGAAGCTCTACGTTTGAGTCGGTTCGCAAGCGCTCACGTACGCTCATGCCGCCCATTATCCTTACTCGGATATGATGATCGGTAAGTACGTCGTAAAAGGCAGAATCTTTCAAGAAGTGCTTGTCTGGCCAATCTCGCGTTAGTCTGCCAACCGTGAATGCGCGGGGTATTCCAGTATACTGATCGAGACGGGGTGAAAATCGTTCGAGATCGATCGGAGAAAGTTCGACGACCCCGGGTACACCAAATTCCTCTTCCAGCTCGTGAGACGCATAGAGGATTTCGACCTTAGGTAAATGTGGCCACTGAAGTCGCTGTAAATTCTTCGTTAACAAGTCTTCGTTGCTCGTATTATAAAGCACGATGATGCGGCTTGGATGCGTTAAAATTGGCCACCGGCCGTACGAAAAGTATGTTCCTACGAAGACAAAAATTCCTGATTTTGGAAATAATAACCGCTTCGGGTCAATGACTTTGACCGGGAAATTTCGTGCAATCTCGGATGCGATTGTATATTGCGACCAAAGTGTAACGTCTGCATCTCGACTTAAGATTTCAAAAAGGCGCAATGTATGCGTTTCAGAGCCAGAGTTTGCTGACCAAAGCGTATTGATAAGATGAATTTCTTTTCGAGTCTCAATACGCTTATTCTTGCTATTCATTGCTCGAGTCATCGCTCCACTACAAACCCATGAGTCTCAGCTGACTCCACATTATATATCTACCCGTATTACATCCATTCGGCCTGCAACCTCAATCTCCGAACATAAATTCGGCACCATTGCTGAATCGATAATAGTATTCTCCGCAGCAAGTTGTTCTCAAGATGCGGGCCGGAGCTCTAGGGTTGCTGTCGAATGTCGCGGTCATGGTATCTGTCCAGTGACTCCGACCGTTGCCGTCGTCATTGCCTCGAAGAATCGTCCGGAGCTCATCGGACGGGCGGTTGCGTCGATTCTCGAGCAACCAACGCAGCCTGATCGCATCCTCGTCGTCGATCAATCAGCTACCCGATATGCGCTTGGGCCTGCGGCTGGACTCGAGCATATCTATGACCCGTCGATACCCGGGTTGACGGTCGCTCGAAACGTCGCGATCGATGCGACGGACGAGTCGATCGTGCTCTTCCTCGATGACGACGCGGAGCTCGCCTCCGATGCGATTCCCGCGATCCGCGCGGCGTTTCTCGAGCATCCCGACGCAGTCGGCGTGCAGTGCTTCGTCGAGCAGCCGGTCGACCGCGAGACGGGTCAGCGGCCGGGGCTTGGGAACGCCGCCTGGCGCCGCTGGGAGGACGTTTTCTATCGCGGATTCTTCGATAACCGCCTTGGGCGGATCTCTTCAGAAAGCGATGAGATCGCCCGCGTGCACGGGTGTGCGATGGCGTTTCGGCGCGAACTCTTCGCGCGCGAGCGTTTCGATGAGGGGCTCGTCAATTACAGTTACGGCGAGGATTTCGAGTTCTCGAAGCGTGCGATCCGCCATGGGAAGCTCTTCCTCGTGCCGGGGGCGCACGTCATCCATCACGAGACCGCCACGAACCGTCTCAAGCAGCGGCGGCTCTTCGCGCAGCGCTGGCGGAACATGCTGTACTTCTACGACCGCATGCCGCAGGATCGGCGACCGATCGACGCGCTGTGGCGCCTCTGGTGGATGCTTGGCGAGACGATCGTGTGGCTCAAGAAGGGCTACGGGCTGCCGACGACCCGGCCGAGCGCGGAGTGATGCCCGTCGTCTCGGTCGTCATCCCCGTCTTCCGCGCGGAGGCGACGGTCGCCGAGGCGGTCCGATCGGTACTCGCGCAGACGTTGACGGATCTCGAGCTCATCGTCGTCGACGACGGCTCGCCCGATGCATCGGCTGCGGTTGCCGCAGCGGCGGCCGCGGAGGATTCGCGATTCCGCCTGATCCGATTGCCGCAGAACCGCGGCGTATCCGGCGCGCGGAATGCCGGCTTCGCCGCGGCCGTCGGTACCTGGATCGCGCCGCTCGATGCCGACGATCACATGGCGCCCGAACGGCTTGCCGTGCTTCTCGCGGCGACGGACCGCACCGGATGCGACGTCGTCGTCGACGACTTGCTCGTCCCGCTCGAGGACGGCAGCATCGTGCGGGCCTTCGGCGCCGAGCGCATGGCCGATGGCGAACGCATTTCGGCGGCGCGCTACGCGAGCTACGATCGTCCCTATGCCGGTCTGAGCACGATCGGCTTCGCGAAGCCGTTCTTTCGGCGTGCGTTCCTCGTGCGCAGCGGTGTTCGGTACCGCGAGCACGTCTACGCGGGTGAAGATTTCGATCTCGTGATGCAGGCGCTACTCCGCGGCGCCGATCTCCGCTTCGCCGATTACGCCGGCTACACGTATCGCCGCGATCGCTCGACGCTCTCGCGAGAGCGTCAGGAGCGCGTTCGCGCGGCGATGCTCGCGTCGAGCCGCGAGCTCGTGGCCGAGGCTCGCGCGAGCGGTGACGTAGACGCGCACGCGGCGCTCGCGCTGCGCGAGCGCGAGATGATGCGCTGGTTCGATTTCGATGCGTTCGACGGCGCGCTGCGACGCGGCGCGCTCGGCACGGCGCTCATGATTTTTCGGCGCAGCGACGCGAAGCGGTATTTCCTCGTTCGTCTCGCGGCGAGGTTGCGGTACGATTTGTATCTCCGTCTCGGCATCTCGCTCGAGCAGAAGCGCTTAAAGGCCCTTACCGAGCAGGACTGAAGCACTCGTCGGAATGGCTTATGCCTCAACGTCTGCGGCCAGCCACAAGCCGATGTTCGCTCGCATTGCACGAGATCACGATTCGCTATATGTATCTCGTTTCGAGTCGATAGTTGTAATTGCGCGACCTGCGACCAGTGCCGCGCCGATGAGTGCCGCCCAGATCACTACTTTGACGGCGATGAGATACGGCGTCTGATTGAAGATGCTCGCTCTTGCGTTTACGTCGAGCAGCCAAGGAATCGACGCATTGAGCGACGGGACATAGTGCGATGCCGCCGAGAAGTCCATCGCCTCGAATCGCAAATGCGGTCGCGCGATGACGAGGGTACCGAAGACCGCTGCGGTACCGAGTGTTACGGCGGTAGCCTTCGTCGCTGCCGCACGCGATCCGAGATGTTCGCTTAGGAAAGAGACGGTGGCCCAGAGGATGGCAAACGATAGGCCGATCGTCAACCAGGACGCCTTTGTCGGCCAGATGTCGACATATGTCAGGAACTCGACAAACGGCACGGTCAGTGCGGCGACGATCCAGGTGCCATCCCAGATTGAACGCGTCGGCCGGACGAAGATGATCGCGGGGACGATGGCGATCGCTAGCTGATGTGCGTGCACGAACGTCCCGCCAAGCGCCGAAAGCGCTGCAGGAAAGAGGACGACGGCTCCGCTTCGGATTGCTCGATCGCGATGACCGGCGATTAAGTATAGCGCCCCGATAGCTAGAACGATGGACCATACCGTTCCTAGTAGCAAGGCGATGCCGCTTGGCGTCCCGAGCGCTCGTAAGAGCCACGAGAGACTATACTGGGCAGGAAATCGAAGCTCGGCGCGAGCGTGGAGGGAGAGGGTGTGCGCGTATTCTGGCCACGCGTGAAAGCCGAGCGTGAGAGCTGAGAACCCAGCGAGCGCGACAATGCCGACGGTGAGTATAATTCGTGCACTTGGAACGAAGATGAGTGTGGCGAGAATCGCGCCCGCGGCCATATTCGGTTGAATCAACGCGACGAGTAGACATGCGCCAGCGATTGCACCACGCTCAGCACGAATCGCCCAGGCCGCCCCCGCGATTGCTGCAATAGCGATCGGTCCGACGTTGCCGAGCCCCGTCACGTCGTACAGGACACCTAGTGCGACGACGGCGACCGAGAGGCCGAGCGGAAAAGTCGAGCACCGGCTGATTGCAAGGCTTGTGACGAGGCCGGCGGTTAAGGTTGCGACTGCAAGTGCGGTCACTTGCGCGGAGATTGGAAGTCTCGCGAGCCATCCCATCACCATTAGATCGAATGGGGGCAGTGGTGCCGGCGTAGGGCCGCTCAGATGCGTGCCCGCAATCAGACTTTCTTCCTTCGTGAGCGGCTCCGCAAGGTACGGGTCCTGCCGGTCGTGCTCGATCACGCGGCCAGCGGCAACGAATGCGCGAAAATCGACCGGGACGCCCCGATACCACGGTCGGATATGGTTTGCGACGATCAACATTGCGAACAACGCCAGGACCCACGTCGCGGCACGAGCGTTACTCGATAGAAGAAACATCAAATACCCGCTTTTACCAAGGCGCGATGGCGTCTCGTAGTATGGTCTGCATGCGCTCGGTGAGGCCCTTCTACGGTACGCCTTTGTTGACGACACGACGCGACCGTATTGACGATGTTTACCGCCAACGGGAGCTTCGCCACCGGTAGTTTAGACGCGAAGCGGTACCTTTCCATTCGCCTCGGCCTATGGTTGCGTTACGATCTTATCTCGGTGTCGGCATCTCGCTCGAGAAGAAGCGGCTCGAAGCGCTCACGCGACCGAAAGCGTAACGAAAGCCGTACACTTCGGCGTGCATAGATAACTTGATCCACGCGATTGAGGGATTGACGGGAACGATACTCGGTCGACCGAACCGCGTGCCGTCTGCCGTTCATCGTGGCGGCGCGTTCCATGTCGGAGTTGCGAACTTGTCAAAATCTCTCTCCTCACGCCGGTTCGTTCTCGGCTTGTCCCTCGCATCGCTCGCAGGCTGTTCCGGTGCGGGCGTCACGAGTGGCGCGTCGCCATCGGTCGCCGCTGCCGGTCGTGTCGTCGGCTCGCCGACGGCACCCCCCGTCCTCACGCATGCCGCAGCGCGAGCGCTTCCCGCGACGGCCGCCGCGTCGTTACTCGACGATACGTTCGCTACCGACGCGATCGGTACGGTACCGCCGGATTGGTCGCCGACGTCCGGCAATTGGACGATCTGCGCGCCTGATCGGCAACCGACCTCGTATTGCTCGACCAGCGCCGACGGCGTGTCGCTTGCCGGCGCCCCGACGTGGTCGGACTATACGCTGCAGGTAACGGGAGCATCGTCGAACCCGTCGGGTGCGAGCGTCGCGGTTCTCGCGCGCGTCCAGGACGCGAGCCACTTCTACGAGTTCGAACTCAGGCCGGATTTTCGTACGAACGCACCCTCGTGGTGGATCTGGAAGTATGACGGCGGTGCATGGAGCTATGTTGCCGGTGCGCCGCTCGCCACGAACGCGGCACCGATCGCTTCCTTGCGCTTCGACGTGTCCGGTTCGCAACTGTCGGCTTATGTCGAGTACGCCGGCGCGTCGACCTGGACGTCCCTCGGCTCCGGCACCGACGCGAGTTATACGACGGGCAAGATCGGGCTTCGCAATCAGGGTTCGGCGGCGAACTTCTCGGCCGTGAGCGTCACCGGTAACGGCTCGAACCTCACGTCCGTCCGAGCGCTCAGCGCTGGATCGTTCGGCGCGAATCAGGGCGTGAACGTTCACAGCGACTATTACGGAACGGCCTACGAGAACGATCCGGCGGCGTACGAGTCGCTCGCGAAGGGGCTCGGCGTCGGCGTGCTGCGCGACGGCGAATCTCCCCGCGACCCACACGTGTGCGCGATTCAGCAAACATTCGCTGCGGCCGGGCTCAAGTTCGATTTCGGCGGTGGTATTGCGCCATCGTCGTCGGATATGGCAGACGTTATCGCTTGCGTCGGCAAGGCGGCGATCAAGTCGTTCGAGGGAGCCAACGAGTACGACATCTCGCACCCGTCGAGCGATACGAACTGGCCCGCGACGTTGCGCGCGTCGCAGCAGACGCTCTACGCGCAGGCGCAGGCGCAGCTCCCCGGTATCGACGTCATCGCGCCTTCCGTTACGACTCTCGGCGCAGCGCAGTCGGTCGGCGATCTCAGCGCGTACGCGACGAAGGGAAACGATCACATCTACATCGGTGGCGACCGGAACCCCGGGACGGGGCCGTACGGTAGCAACGGCTATGGAAGCCTCGCGTACGATCTCGCGGTCGAGGCGCCGATCAACGGCTCGCGACCGGTCGTCGTCACAGAATCCGGTTTCACGGGCGCGAATGGCGTCAGCGGAGATCTCTCGCTCGCGACGCAAGCGAAGTACGTCGGTCGGAACATGTTGCTCTTAGCACAGCTGGGCGCCTCGTCCTATTATTACGAGCTGCTCGACGACGGATTGGACGGCTTCAGCAATTATTCGCTCGTAAGCGCCGCGTACGTGCCAAAGCCCGCCTACTATGCGATGAAGGCGATCCTCACGCTCCTCGCCGACGGCGGGAATGCGACGGCGACCGGCTCGCTCGCGTACTCGGTTTCCGGCTCGACCGCGAATGTGCGAACGGCGCTGCTGCAGAAAACGGACGGGTCGTACGATCTGGCGATCTGGATCGAAGCGCCGAGCGCGGCCGTCGATACGGGCGTCGACATCGCGGTTCCGTCGCAGCAGGTCACGCTTACGCTCGCGAACGCGATGGCGGGTTCGCTCTATTCGTACGATTCGTCGTGGTCCTTCGCCTCGAAGCCGCTCGGAACGTCGACGTCGTTCCCGTTGACCGTCACCGACGCCGTGGAGTTCGTCGCACTGCACTGAGGCAGACGTTCGCCTCGACTTCGCTCGGCACCGAGACGTCGATGCAAGTGACCGCCACCGACAGCGTGCATTTCGTCGAGTTGCACTGAGCGGACCGACGGTCGGCGGTGTGATCCGTCCGCCGTCGATTTCGCTTCTATTCGCCTTCGCAGTGACATTAACCGAGCGCCGCCGCACAGAAAGCGGCGCGTTTTAGGGCCGATGGCGTCCCCGGTTCACGATGCACGCGATTGCCTCCGATGGTCGGACGGCGCCAACGATACTCCAGAAGCAAGCCGTTCGCCTTAGTTGCGACGGATGCGTTCCGCTTTGGAGTTGTCCTCGTGACTCAGTCTTTCCGTTCTGCGAGTCCGCTTTTACTCGGGCTGTCGATCGCGACGCTCGCCGGTTGTTCGGGTAGCGGCGCCGCGACCGGCGTGACGCCCGCGCTCGCCGTCACAAACGGCGTCGCTTCGTCGGCATCGGCCCCGAGCGCGGCGGCACCGGTCGTCTCCGGCGATCCGACGATGCCGCCGGTCGTCACGCTCGCTGCGGCACGTACGCTCTCGACGTCGGGCGGCTCGTCGCTCTTCGCCGATAATTTCTCCGCCGATCCCGTCGGCGGCGCTGTCGCAAACTGGACGTCATTCTTCGGCCGGTGGAGCGTCTGCACGCCTGCCGGTGAAGCACGGTCGTACTGTTCGAACGCGAACGACGGCGGGGCGTTCGCCGGCTCGTCGACATGGACGGACTACACGCTGCAGGCAACCCTCGCGTCATCCAATCTCCGTAACGCCGGCGTGGCGTTGCTCGCGCGCATGCAAGATAGCAGCCACTTCTACCAGCTTGAACTCCGGCCGGATTTCCGGACCGGTGCGCCGTCGTGGTGGATCTGGAAGTATAGCGCCGGATCCTGGACGTACGTCGCAGGCGGCCTGCTCGGCTCGAACTCGACCGCCGTCTATGCCATGCGCTTCGATCTCACGGGATCGCAGCTCTCGGCATACGTGCAATATGCCGGGACGGCCACCTGGACGTCGCTCGGCTCCGGGAAAGATGGCAGCTATACGTCCGGCAAGATTGGTCTGCGTAACTGGGGCGCTCCGGGTCGCTTCTCCGCCGTGAGCGTCATCAGCAGCGGAACGGCGACGGCAACCGTGGCCGCGAGCCCGTCGCCCGCTCCGACGCCGACGCCGAACGCGAGCTTACCGAAGGTCCAGGCGATCAGCGCCGGCTCGTTCGTTGCGAACGAAGGCGTGAACGTTCACACGGGGTACTATGGGACCGCCTACACGAACTCCGCGGCGACGTACGAGTCGCTCGCGGCAGGGCTCGGCGTCGGGGTCTTGCGTGACGGCGGTTGGGCGGGCGACCCGTTCGTGTGCGGCGTCCACCAGGCACTCGCGGCGGCCGGCCTCAAGTTCGCGTTCGGCAGCGAGATCTCGCCGTCGGCATCCAGTCTGGCGACCACGATCGCGTGCGTCGGCCGCAACGCCATCAAGTCGATCGAAGGCGCCAACGAATACGACATCTCGCACCCGTCGAGCGATACGAATTGGCCGGCGACGCTACGCGCGTCGCAGCAGGCGCTCTTCGCGCAAGTGCAGCAGCAGCTCCCCGGCGTTGACGTCATCGCGCCGTCGGTGACGAGCGTTGGGGCCGCGCAAGCCGTCGGCGACCTCAGCGCCTATTCGACGAAGGGGAACGACCACGTCTACGTGGGCGGCAACCGCAACCCCGGCACGGCGCCCTACGGCGGCAACGGGTACGGGAGTCTCGCCTACGATCTCTCGGTCGGAGCGTCGGTGAGCGGGTCACAGCCGGTCGTCGCGACCGAGGTTGGGTTCAACGGCGTCGGCAGCGGCGGTTCGGGTAATCTGTCGCTCGCCACGCAGGCGAAGTACGTCGGCCGCAGTATGCTGCTCATGGCGCATAGTGGCGTGCCGACGTACTACTACGAGTTGCTCGACGACCGGATCGACGGCTTCAGCGCTGATGCGCTCGTGGACTCGTCGTATACTCCGAAGCCGGCGTACTACGCGATGAAATCGATCCTCGGGCTGCTCACCGACGGCGGCAACGCCTCGGCGACCGGATCGCTTGGATACGCGTTCTCCGGCTCGACGTCCAACGTCCAGAGCGTCCTCTTGCAAAAGGCGAACGGAACCTATTACCTCGCGTTCTGGATCGAGGCGCAGAGCGCCGCAACGGACAGCGGTACGGAAGTCGTCGTGCCCTCGCAACAGGTCACGCTCGCGCTCGCCACCGCGATGACGGGTTCGCTCTACACGCACAACTCGTCATGGGGCTTCGCCTCGACGTCGCTCGGCACGGCCTCGTCTATGCAGCTCACCGCTACCGACGCCGTGCAGTTTGTGGCGCTACACTAACGTCGCTCGGAGCCAAACGGTCGCCGCTCCCGGGATGGGGGCGGCGACTACCGAAACCGTCAAACGGGTACGCGACGTAGTATGCTTCCCGTACCTCCCCCGATCTCGCAGCATGGCATCGTCGGCGAGTTCGCTCGGACCAGCTCGACGAAGCATGCGGTCACCGTCGCGATCGGCGTCGACCCGAAAGCCGGCAAGACGCAGGCGCTGAGCGCCGGCGCTTTCGTTGTGAACAGCGGCGTGAACACGCACATGGGCTATTACGGCACGGCGTACACGAACGACGTTCCGAAGGTCATCTCGCTGCTCGAAGGGCTCGGCATCGGTGTCGTCCGCGACGGCGAAGCGACGGGCCATTCGGATATTTGCGCGGAGGACGCGAAGCTCGGCGCCGCCGGGATCACGTTCGACTTCGTCACGAACGTCAATTCGCCGCCCGGCGATGCGACGAAGTGGGCCGAGTGCGTCGGCCCGCGGTACGTGAAGTCGTTCGAAGGCCCGAACGAGTACGACATCAGTCACGGGAGCGATCCGCACTGGGCGGCAACCGATCGTGCACGTCAAACCGCGCTCTATCACGAGATCCGATCGAAGTTCGGCGATATGGGCGTCATCGCGCCGTCGGTCACGACGGTCGGGGCCGCGCGCGAGCTCGGGAATCTCTCGAACGTCGCGACGGCCGGTAACGCGCACGTTTACTACGACGGCCTGCGGAACCCGGGCACGCCGCCGTACGGCGACGGCGGTTACGGCAGCATCGGGTACGATGTCGCTGTCGGCAGCCCCGTCAACGGATCGCTGCCGGTCATCACGACCGAAACCGGGTTTGTCGCCGGCCCGACCGGCGTGAGTCTGGCGACCCAAGCGAAGTACGTTGTGCGGAACCTGCTCTTACTCGCCGAGCATGGTTCGAGCTCGTATTATTACGAGTTGCTCGACGACCACGTCGACCGATTCAGCCCATCGAGTCTCGTCGATGCGGCGTATCACCCCAAGCCGTCGTACGATGCGATGAAGTCATTGCTCGGCCTCCTCGCCGACGGCGGCGACGCGAGCGCCCGCGGAAAGCTGGGCTTCGCGATCTCCGGTTCGACCGATAACGTGCGCAGCGTGCTCTTCCAGAAACGGAACGGAACGTTCTACCTCGCGCTATGGATCGAAGTTCCGAGCGCGATGGTCGACAAGGGCACCGATATCGCGGTTCCGGCACAACGTGTATCGCTCGCGCTGGAAAAGCCGATGGCCGCGACGTGCTATCGCTACCACGCGGCGTGGCATCTCGTCCCGACGTCGCTCGGTGCGAAGGCGTCGTTTCCGCTCACGTTGACGGATTCCGTCGAGGTGATCGCTTTACGCTAATGCGTTTGCTAAGTTCCGTATCGCATTGTCTCGTCGATGCGAATCGGACGTGACGGGAGCGGAACGACGGTCGCTCCGGGAGCCACGTCCCGCGTGACGATCGCGCCGATACCGATGACCGCCCCCGCTCCAATGCGAATGCCGCCGTCGCTGTTGCCGATCAGGAGCGCATACGCGCCGAGCACAGCTCCGTCTTCAATGACGATGCGCGATTCGGAACCAGGCTTCGTCTCGGATGCGAAGGTGACGTGATGAAATATCTTCACGCCGCGGCCGATGGTCACATTCGGGTGAGAGACGCAGCCGAAGCCGAAGTGGACCATATCGATGTCGTCGGCGACGTCGCACTCGTAACAGAGCAATGCTTTGAAGACGAAGAAGTTGATCGCCTTACAGATCTTCGCGAGCCAGA
>JAABUO010008438.1_pt1 | contig 11646 bp, 15 predicted proteins | sample 5559291 | NCBI WGS metagenome assembly JAABUO01 (sample SAMN10711878, study PRJNA513372) | rock metagenome | isolation source: Antarctica rocks | place: Antarctica: Victoria Land, Finger Mt sud | reverse complement strand
AATAGGGCGATTTGCTGGATAATGTATGTAGTGATGTTTTTGTGTGATTGATGGAAAATGGTTGTAATGAGGCTTGTGTGATTGATGGAAAATGGTTGTAATGAGGCTTGTGTGACTTTGATTTGCAGAATTTTGATATTCCCGGTTTTGTCCGACGCCCAAGTTCTCTTTCTCTCCGTTGAGTCGTTCATTCATCTTTTCCGCTCGACGCACTCATCGCACAAACACCTCCACCCCAACCTCGTTTCCCCACCCCGCCTCCAGCCCCATCTCCGCCCAGGCCCTTTCAACATCCACCTCCAGCACGCTCCCCTCCTCGCCCTTCCTCATCGTCTTCACCGGCAAACCCCGCCCTTGCATCAGAACCATCACATCCCTTTCCACCTCCCTGTTCGCTAAAGTCGAGATGTAAATCCCTAGCACGCCCAACGCTTTCAGCGACACACGTATGCGCAGTCGTCCGTTTTCTTGGATAATCATTTCGGGAGTGCCGACCACAGCCGCGGCGCCTGTCATTTTGGCCAGCAGGCCGAGGACGGCGACGTTGGTGCGCGAGGATCGGAGGCCGGAGGAGCCGGCGAGCGTGAAGGCGCGCAGCGGGTACGAGGAGAGTATCTCGTAGCATTTGACGTCAAGGTCGAGGCTCACGACCGCAGAGGCGTGGTCGAGACTCATGGGCGGAGAGAGCTGGCCCGAAGTGTGTGCGCGAATGACGTAGTCGGTGTCGGGCTCGACGCCGGGGAAATCGGCGAGGTTGATGAATTCGGAGACGGGGCGGGGCGAGACGTTGAAGGCGGCTAGGAGGCCGGTGCCGGTGGAGGCGGAGCCGGTGTAGGAGGATACTTTCAGGAAGCGGGCTTCTTCGTAGGCGGTGTAGATGTTGATGGATTTGCCGATGACGGGGGGTCGGAGGATGGCTGTTTTCCCGCGGGTGGTGGGAGCGGTCATTTGGGCGATGAGGGCGATGTCGTGCTTGCCGGGCTCGTCGGTGAAGTAGATGGGCCCGCCGGAGATGCAGCGGCCGGCGGCGTGGAAAGCCGAGTACGGATGCGATGTCTGGAACATGTCCCAGTCGGGTAGGATGTTGAGGTGGGATGTGAGTAAGGCATTGTGGGCGTTAGTGAAGAGGTGCCAAGGGTGGGAGGAGGGGATTTCGGGGAAGAAGTCGTCGGAGTTGCGGACCATGAAGCGGGGTTTGTTGGTCGGGAGCTGCGAGTGGAAGATGATCTGTGGCGTTTGGGACATGCAGCTGATGGCTTTAATGCTGAAGTGGCGGAGGGAGGCGATGAGCCAGGCATCTTGGTAGGGGGCGATGAGGTCGCGGCGATCGTGGGGTGAGGAGAGCAGGTCGAGGAAGAATTGGGCGTCGGTTTTGACGCTGTCGATGCCGCTGGAGCGGAGGAAGAGGTAAAAGTCGTCGTAGAAGCGGTGGATGTCGGTGGGGTCGATGACGGTCATCGAGTCGCCCGTGATGCCTTTTTGTTTGTGAACGACCCGGGTCTTGTAGGTTTTTGCGAGGGAGCCGGTGGGGGAGATGCCACCCCAGTAGCCCAGCTAGAATCATGTTAGCTTTTCTATCTGGACTTTAATAATTCATGGACCTACTATGGCGTGCCAGACAGCGATATGCTGGATGTCCGGGTGATTATCTCGAATCTGGGTCACGGCATCTTTCAATCCGTGGGGAAAGCCTTCTTCGTTTGCATCAAACTCTGTCATACCCCGTTTAAACTGGGACTCTCCGTCATAGTCTAAAGATTGCCAATTATCGTCAATGATTAGATTGGTTATCTTGATGTTGTTAGCTTTTAGGATATCCAAAGCGTCAAAAATCTTTGGTGCATTCAAGTTCTGTCCGAGCCCATTCCAAGTGCAGTAGGTCAAGCCATCATACCAATTTTCCATCCATTGTGCTTTTACATCGTCTTGAGTTAAAGCCTTCATCTCGGCTTCCAACTCGTCACTTATACGTAGCCCGCCAACAAGCTTCCGAGCATGGTACATGACTGCGGCATTTGCGGATCCGAAATCTTTGCCAACAGCTGCGAGTACTCTGCCTTTGCCAGACTCTGTTTTGTCATTCTTTGCATGAATGATGATATTCCCCTGGCCATCTGGCTTCAAAACTGTCAAGACATCGTCTATCCCACTGACGGCTAGTAACACCAAATGAAGACCATCCCAACGGAGGAAAGAGCAGAGAACCGCATCTTCAGTAGGAGCAAAGTCTTCCTGACCATGCCGAGGAGCAAGCCACGGACTCCATATTCTGACTAGAGAAAACCACCGGGTGAAGCTACGCGGCGTTCCAAGGCTAGTATCAGTATATCCCGATGTCTTATCTTCTGCTGATTTGACGGGGGCAGCTATAGACCATAGCTGGGTTCCGGGAGCTTCACTGGATACAGATTCAATAGAAAGTTCGGAGCTATAGTCCCTTAAGTAATCCCTCAACTCGTTCGGAGGATTTTGTGGCTGGAAATACACGATTCCGTCTTTGGAGTCCGACTGGTCGTTCATCCATTTCCAGGTGTCACTTGAGGAACAACGAAACTTCAAGGTGAATTGTACCGGGTGTTCACTTCTGGCTGGCTTTGGAAGACTTATTGAGAAATACCGGCGATACACTTTCGCTTGGCTTTTCGAATTGACTACCAGCTAATGTTCTACCATAAGTACGGCTTGTAATCATCCAACTCAGATCAGACTTACGGGGCTATCTGCAGCAACGGATTGCTGCAGAGGTAGATCACGCCATTCTCGGTTTTCAATAGCATTGTGCCAGAGAATCACTTGCCAACCTTGCTCGGGAAAAGACTTGCTTGATTCAACTAGTACTGTGAATTTGACCTAAACTGATATTAACGTCATTTGATTTTTCATTCTTCAATGAAGCTAGATGACTCGAACGAACAGCATGGTGATGATGGGGGATGACGGTGGCTTGGCCCAGGGGCGGGTCACACAAAATGTTGGCGAACAACAACATTTGGCCAGGTCTGACAAATTTCAGCTGGAATGGCTTGCCATACAGATCAGTGGTGACCATGGTCGTCTATGCAGCAAGACGTTGAAGGAAGAGTGGGGGTTCAGGTGGCGATGATCTGGAGGTGGTACAGAATCTTACAGTCCTTGAAAGTTGACAGGCTCTAAAACGTCAGGGTATGATTTGAACTGAGCCCTAGTACCATTCACTACTCAATACTTCCGGAGTCCCAAATCTCAAATCAATGTTTACATGAAAGTGCAGTCCCAACAGCGCCAGTAAAGGCTACTCTTGCTCATATCCCTGCTTACATAACTCCCCGGCACGTGTTGACAGGGATCCATTTTTGTTACATTAGAAGTCTTTAACCAGAGCTCTTCTCTGATCCTGCATACAATGATTGTGTCTCCGGCTGCCTCTAGGCTTCCTAGAACGGCCCCATATATCTGTGTATCGTGTGCTCGCAATGCACGAGCGCTTGGATTGCGCCTGCAGGGCGTGACGGTACAGAAGAGAGCAATTACTCAAAACTGGCTTCGAAAGAAGATCGAGGCGAAACAAGCTTGGGACGGCCAAGCCGAACTCACCAAGGCCGGCAAAAAGCAGAGTATGTTGAGTAGTCTTGAGGAGAGGGGATACGTAAACGCTGTTGCAGGGAACCGAGATGACCTGGATCGGTTGATGACAGAAAAGCGCATTGGCGCATATCTGGGGATTGATCCTACCGCACCGTCTTTACATGTTGGACATTTGATACCTTTAATGTCGCTTTTCTGGATGTATGTTAATGGTTTTCATACAGTCTCACTGGTAAGCATGGCAAACATCCATTATTCTCTCTGTCCAGTGCTGACTCCTGTAGCTGGGCGGCGGAACCGCTAGAATCGGTGATCCAAGTGGGCGGACAACATCACGAGAAAAACTGGACTCGGCAGTCCGAAAGGCTAACATGGTCAGCATGCATTACCAGCTGAAAAAGCTTTGGATGAACGTGGAGCTGTACGCCAAGAAATATGGGTACCACTGGGAGTGGGCATGGCATAGAGAATTGGCCAATAACAATGCCTGGTTAAACAAGTTGGAATTTGCAGAGATCTTACGATTACTGGGGTCAGGCGTCAGAATAGGAACAATGCTAGGAAGGGAAACGTGATTGAGTCCATCTTGCCACGTGTAGTGGCATGAGTGTGAGGATTATGTTGACCCATGTGCAGAGTGAAGACTAGAATGGAGAACGGCGACGGCATGTCTTTTGCCGAGTTTACGTACCCCATTCTACAGTCATGGGATTGGTGGTATATGTACCAGACGAAACGTATCCAGGTCCAGATTGGCGGGTCAGATCAAATGGGAAATATTATCACCGGTATGGATGCCGTCAACTACATAAGAAAGAATCATTACGACCCAGATCTTAGGCAGGAGAAGGAAGACTTTTTGATGAAGCCAATGGGCTTCACAGTCCCTCTCCTAACCACTGCTTCGGGAGAAAAATTCGGCAAGAGCGCCGGTAATGCCATCTGGTTAGACACAGACATGACGAGTGCATTCGACTTATATCAGGTAAATTCGCAAAACCTTGAAAAGAATGTTCCTACTAAGATTGCTAGTTTTTCATCCGTACTGCCGATGCAGATATCAGTCGGTACCTGAGGCTATTCACTTTCATGCCAATCTCGGAGATAAATAACCTAATGGCGGAGCATGAGAAGCAACCTTCCAAGCGTATCGCACAAAGCAAGTTAGCCAGTGAGATTCTTGAGATCATTCACGGCAAGGTCAAAGCACGAGAAGCTGAGGAACAGCATGCGTCAATTTTCCGTCCCAACGCTATATCTAAACCACCAGCGGCGGACGGGCTGCAATTTTCTGGTGCAGATGTGGGAGAGAGTGGTGATGCCACCACCTCAAGGAGCGCTAGGCCTGCCGATGTCTCGTCCTCCCTGAATAAATATGCTCCACATACAACCACCTGGAACACACCTTCCCCCAATACTATGTTGCCCAAGTCCCTTATATACGGACAACCAATTGCTCGAGTGCTCTACTCCGCTGGTTTGGTCGCCTCAAAAAGTGAAGGCCACCGTCTTGCGGCCAAGCGCGGCGCGTACATCGGAAGCAGACCGTCTGCTACAGGAACCATGTCTGACCAGCTCGATTTCTCCCCCTGCATGAACTGGAATCCGAACGATACATCAAAGTACATAATTGGCGACGATCTACTCATCCTTAGGGTGGGAAAATGGAAAGTCAAGATTGTTAAGATCATAACTGATGAGGAGTTTGAAGCCAGGGGCTTGACAGCCCCTGGGTGGAAAGAGCAAGATGATCAACCTCTAGAACACAATGTCCGGAACTTGAAACCGTGGAACAAAAGGCGTTATGTTAAGCACGCGTTGCTGCATAACGGCGATGCGAAATTGACGCCATGAGATTTGTGCTGCAATCCTAAGAAGCCGCCGTAGTTCTTTCAGGACACGAGGCAGACGCTGCTACACTAATGCTGCTTAAGGGAGTAGAACATATGGATCCTTCCAATTCCAGAAAGAGTCTGTATCTATGTATGTACAACGTACTCGACTCTAATATGTACAATAGCATCCGTCGTTACAGCCTTCGTGGCGGAATTGAATCTTGCATCTTAAAGTTGTGAATATTTCAGGTTCAATGTTGAGAGTTACTGAAAGGGAAACATCTCATTCATTATTCCCCTACTCGTATCCACACCATCATTGAGTAATCTACAACTAAATAAACAGTCCAAATTGGAAACAGCCAAGCTGAAGACAGATGGCCCAGAGATTTTACCTCCTTCTAGTCAGGAGAGAATCGATTTTTGTGTAGCGCTTTTGAATGTCAAGTTATACAACAGAAGCTTCGGAATAGCCTCACCAAGATATCTACATTGCACTAACTACTAATTCGATTAACGAAATCGGGGTCCAAAGTGACTTGTATCCATCGAACCCACGCTTTTGTGTCTCCAGTGCTGCGAGGCCAGGGAGCTAAAGCTTTGAAGAGTGTGATTAATCACCCTCACAATCTTCTCTACTACTTTCATTGGCAACCCGAGCATTCAACCTGGCCTCGGGTTGTGCAGCAGCGTTGGTGGTTCAAGGTAATCAATTTCGGTTAGTATCTTCATATTACTTTCTAGCACGTTAACTTCTCCTTCTTACCACCGAAATACCTGCATGGAAGAATTACACTATAATTCCTATCGTCTTTGAGGGTAGAGCGGAGCCCCACAACCTCAATTGACGATGTAAATTATAAAGCGCTGCCTAAAGTTATGCAGACTTCGAGTCAAATACTCAAGGGCTTCTTTTCTAGAAGAAGACATATGCTCCCGGACATCTGCTCCCTCATTCTCCTAATATCTCATCAAGCGAAAACTAATCTAGCATCCTAGAGAGCAACTGCAAACATCATAGGTAGCAAGGAACATCCTTCTTTCGTTCTTCACATCCTTCCAAATCTTCAAAACAATACAGAGAGCCGATTCCTACCAACACTTCAACCTCAGAAAATCTTACGACTCAACAAATCTGTGCTTTCCCTCAGCGCTCAATCGGTCACAGCTCGGTCCTTCACCATTCCTCAGGGTAGTCCGGACAGCTTTACTCCCACAGCTTTGACGAGAACGGCACCGAAATTACGATGTACCATGACACATCGGTGAATCAAACTACCTCCTCTGTGCTCTACAGGAGCGAAAAACGGGGGAACCGCCACCCTTCTGGCAAAGTAATATTTGAGACCGCAAATGTCGATCAACCCTCCCTCACAGAAGCTGCGAATGAGCTTGCAAGCTGGTGCGGCCTTGACCAGGATTTCCATGGGGCGATTTCCCAAATATTTGGCAACGCTGTAGCCTTCATTTGCGAGTACGGCAACGTAAAGCATTACGGCTCCGCCAGCGCCTTGGCAAGCTGGCCGTGGGTGACAGACAGCTGTTCAGGGCCTCAGGCTGGCTGGTATTTCATTTATGATCGTAACATGTCTTTCGGATATGAATCTGTGGGGGACTGCTTCTCTCCTCGTTAGGCTTGGGAAAGGGAGTGATTGGCATCTCGGAGGCCGGACTTGTGTGGTGAGGGTTGGCACGAGTAAGATGTTGATTAGTTTCGATGTGGCACCGAAGGGGCGGATGTGTCTATTGGAACTCCGTAATCATACTGATACTCTTTTGGTATTGCTAGATTGTTCTTGGTGTTTGTTCTTTGAGTTTGTATCGGTGATGAAATCGCTGTCCGATTGATGTATCAAAAGGTATATGATCCTTTAGCCCTAGGATGAGATGAGAACCCTAAAGGGCGAGCGAAGTGATCTGACTCACTTAATTCTCCAAGAAATGAATAGGTAATAACGCGGTATCTGTCTTAATTGTATGAGATCTTTTTCTTCCATCCAATTCTATAGATATATATTGCGTTACAGAGTACAAATGATCGAAATTTGCCAGAAGTAAGAACTTTGCCTGCAGGGCCGGTCTCTTCTAACCTGATGTAGAGAAACCACTTAACTAGATAATCCAGACAGGTTGTTATTATCATATTCTTTGAGCGGTTCAACAGGGATTGCCCCATTCTTTGCAGTCTGTCTTCAGCTTTTCGAGTTGTATGATATTCCTGTTGTACATCTCGATGAACGCATACTCGAACCATATAAATGCAAATATCGATGATTTACATAGACATATCGACGTTTGATGATGTGTGGTAGAGAAAAGGGGTTAGTGGGTGGTGGGTCACCAGGGGTCGTCAAAAGCCGTGGTACTAAGTCAGAAATAGGGGTATTTTGGTGGGGTTGGGGATATTTTGACGAGGTTCTTAGTCATTCTCCGCATCGCGTACCTACCAAAGTGCCTCGCGTCACAGTCACGTAAATCTCTCAAGCTATTTCCATAAAACATCGACGCTTCTCTCCCACCTCATGATCAATTAAAACCTTCAGAAATCTGCTACATTCTAGGTACGATGGTAGGCCCTACCAACGAATCTCAATCTACGCCAAGAGCCAACCCGCCCTCGCTGAAGAAGTCGACATCGGGCTCGCAGTCCAGTAAAGACCAGAAATCCATTTTGGGGTTCTTTCAGAAGAAATCAACCGAATCCCCGAAGCTAGCCTCTCCCGCTCAATTGAAAGCAAATGGAACAAGATTACCGCTCAATGGCTCTCGTAAGACGACCTGGCCAAAGGGGTCGGTGAGAGGGTCAAGTCAGAGCTTGACACCAGCACCAAGCAGTGATGCATTGGAGGAGCCGGAAGTAGAGGGAAATATACAACACAAACCAGCTGCTGGAGACGCTCTCACGGGGCTACTGTCACCAATTACCCCCGCGGTATCTACTGTTGCTGGCGTACTTGAAGATGATGTCCCTTCAAGCTTCGGCAGCCCATCTCGAAAGGCTAGTGCTTTAGCTGCTCCTTCCATTCGTAAGCTGACAAGCCGAAATCTAGGCGAAGAAGGCGGTGAATTATGCCGAGTCTGATGCTGAAGACGATGAGGAAGAAGATGTCTACGAGCCCGTGAAAATGAACAAAACCAAAGGTCGAGCTCTGAAACGAAGGAAGACGAGTGAAGCTAGCGATGAAGAAGATTTTGCTCAAGACAATGAAGCCGATGCTGAGGTAGTAGACGAGGGTATTGCTGCCAAGATCTATCTAGTTATCTGCTCTGCTTACGTACATTGGATGAACAGATGATTTTATCGTGCCAGATGATTCAGATGAGGACGTTGCTCCAACAAGGAAGAGGAAGCGGCCTTCCGCGTCTGCGTCAAAAACTCGCAAAAGCTCCCCCGTTATTCCATTAGATACCGAGGGCAATTTAGACATGCCAGATATGCCAACAATATCCACTACCCAGCAATGGTCTTTTGACCCTAACAACACCCAGCCTCTGCAGCCTCGTGCGGTCAATGCCGCACCCAGAAAGCCCAATCCTGCTGCTAAGAAATGGAAGGAGAAGGCTCACATGACGGAACCTGACCAGCGATACCCGTGGCTTGCGAAGATTACTGATGCTGATAGGAACCCTCCAGGACACCCAGACTACGACCCCAGGACTGTTTATATACCTCCTCTTGCGTGGACAAACTTCTCGGCATTTGAAAAGCAATATTGGGAAATCAAGCAAAAGTTCTGGGATACCATCGTGTTCTTCAAGAAAGGGAAGTTTTATGAGCTCTACGAGAACGATGCAACAATCGGCCATCAATTGTTTGATCTAAAGCTCACCGATCGGGTCAATATGCGTATGGTGGGTGTCCCTGAGATGAGTCTGGATCACTGGGCGAACCAATTCGTCGCCAAGGGTTATAAGATTGCTCGCGTAGATCAAAAGGAATCTGCCCTGGGAAAAGAGATGCGAGAACGTGACGGAGGAAAGACCGCTAAGAAAGAGGAGAAAATCATCCGGCGAGAACTTGCCTGTGTGCTTACTAGCGGGACTCTTGTTGATGGGGGTATGCTTCAAGATGACATGTCTACTTTCTGTGTGTCGATCAAGGAGTCCGAAGTAGACGGACAACCGGCCTTTGGAATATCTTTTGTGGATACAGCCACCGGCCAGTTCTTCCTAACAGACTTCGTCGACGACTTGGAGATGACAAAATTCGAAACTTTTATCGCCCAAACGAGACCCCAGGAACTACTGCTTGAGAAGTCTTGCGTATCGAAAGCAGCTATGAGGATTCTTAAGAACAACACAGGGCTAACCACATTGTGGAACCACCTCAAGCCTGGCAAGGAGTTCTGGACAGCTGATGTTACTTGCCGAGAACTAGACGCCAGCGGCTACTTCGTGACAGAGGGCCATAGTGGTGCCGAAGCATGGCCTAAGGTCCTTCGGGAATCCAGAGAGAAGGATCTGCTGATTTCTGCTTTTGGCGCTCTCATACAATACCTTAGGACCCTGAAGATTGAGCGTGAGCTTCTGACTCTTGGTAATATCTCCTGGTACGATCCAATCAGAAAAGCTAGCAGCCTGGTGTTAGACGGAAAGACATTGATCAATCTGGAGATTTTTGCGAACTCGGTCGATGGTGGTACAGATGGAACACTCTTCACACTCATCAACCATTGCATAACGCCATTCGGTAAGCGTTTGTTGAAGCAATGGGTGTGCCATCCCTTAATGAATGCCGCGAAGATCAACGATCGACTTGACGCTATCGATTCATTGAACGCTGATACTTCTATCCGAGGCCGTTTTGTTTCTCAGCTTATCAAGTTACCTGATCTCGAGAGGATGATCTCACGCATACATGCTGGAAGTTGCAAAGCCCAAGACTTTGCTAGGGTATTGGATGCTTTTGAGCAGATTGATTATACCATTGGCCTTCTGCAAGACGTGGGTTCTGGTGAGGGTGTTGTTGGACAGCTAATCTCCTCCATGCCAGACCTCAAGGGAACACTCGAACACTGGAAGGTCGCCTTTGATCGGTCTAAAGCTAAAGAAGACGGCCTTCTTATCCCGGAACGCGGTGTCGAGGAGGACTTTGACGCTAGCCAAGATCATATCGAGCAAGTGTTAGCGGACCTAGACGCTCTCTTAAACAAAACACGAAAGGATCTGGGGTGTAGTACAATCATGTTTCGCGACAATGGCAAAGAGATTTACCAGCTCGAAGTACCCATCAAGGTCAAAGGTGTCCCAAAAAGTTGGGATCAAATGTCGGCGACGCAGAAGGTCAAACGATATTATAGCCCTGAGCTTCGGTCTCTCGTCCGGCAGCTACAGGAAGCTCGAGAGACCCACGCTCAGATTGTCAAAGAAGTGTCTGGACGATTCTTTGCACGCTTTGACAAGGACTATACTACCTGGCTGGCAGCTGTACGGATCATTGCACAATTAGATTGCTTGCTCAGTCTAGCTAAAGCCTCTTCTACATTTGGTGAACCAAGTTGCCGACCCGAATTTGTGGAAGATGAGAGGAGTGTCGTGGAATTCGAAGATCTAAGGCATCCATGCATGCTTCTCAAAGTCCAGGACTTCATCCCTAGCGACGTGAAGCTAGGTGGCGACACAGCCAGTATCAACCTCTTGACTGGCGCCAACGCCGCCGGCAAATCAACCATCCTAAGAATGGTCAGTTTCCAACCTCTCCAGAATCGACGCTTCCAAACTAATCTCCCCCAACTCACAGACTTGCACCGCCGTTATCCTCGCCCAAATCGGCTGTTACGTCCCCGCCCGCCATGCCCGCCTTACGCCAATCGACCGCATCATGTCCCGTCTCGGCGCCAACGACAACATCTTCGCCGCCCAATCCACCTTCTTCGTCGAGCTCGCCGAAACGAAAAAAATCCTCGCCGAAGCTACCCCCCACTCCCTCGTCATCCTTGACGAGCTCGGCCGCGGCACCAGCAGCTACGATGGGGTTGCCGTCGCGCAAGCGGTGCTGCACCATATCGCGACACATGTGGGATGCGTTGGGTTTTTCGCGACGCACTACCACTCGCTCGCCGCGGAGTTTGCGCAGCACCCCGAGGTTAAGAACAAGCGCATGCAGATCCACGTCGACGAGAGCGCGCGGCGCGTCACGTTCCTGTATAAGCTCGAGGACGGTGTCGCCGATGGCAGCTTCGGCATGCATTGCGCGGCCATGTGCGGGATCCCCGCGAAAGTAATTGAGAGGGCGGAGGTCGCGGCG
>JAABUO010008437.1_pt1 | contig 11647 bp, 5 predicted proteins | sample 5559291 | NCBI WGS metagenome assembly JAABUO01 (sample SAMN10711878, study PRJNA513372) | rock metagenome | isolation source: Antarctica rocks | place: Antarctica: Victoria Land, Finger Mt sud | reverse complement strand
CTAGAATCTTATTAAATTATTGCTAATGTAATAATCTTTTATCAGCTTCGCTTATTTAAAAGTATGAAGCTACTTCATTTAATCTTCAGCCTTAAGCTATTACGTTCTTATTATTAAGACTCTTTATTAGATTAACATTTAAAATCATCTTAATCGTTAATAATCGAGAACGAGAATTATTAAAAGATAAATAACATTCTGAACTTCAGACGCTATCGAGATCGTTTGTAATATAAGATTAAATGAACAGACTTAAATCGAGACGACGAATGATATTATGTTAATAAAGAAGAATTCGAGAGCTTCGAGAAGATTCTAGCCGAATTTTATAGACTGCATTCGAACAAGCCGTACTAGATTAAACAAACACGACGTTTTAAATTTAATTGCTTTTTTTTCATTCATGCGAACATGAATATTTAAGAAAGAGAATAATGTTACGAGTATGTTAAAATCGACTAAGGCTAGATCGAGCTCATTACGAGCAAAAGCTTTAACATATTTTAACATTCTTTAACACAGCTTTAACACGAACTAACTAATATTTCTGAGTATTACATCTTCTTTAAGTCATAACATCTTTCTTTCGAGTTTAGCACGAACTCTGAGTTTCTAAACATAAATATCGCTTCAGAAACTTTCTTTCTTCTGTATTTTTAAACTTCTAGTTATAGCTATCTTTATAGATTAAACATTCTATCAGCTTATCTATCAGTAATTAAATTTTAGAAACGATTTTAACACTTTCATTATCTCGTATTATTTATCTCGCTGTCGTTATAACTTAAAATCAGAAACTTCGTCGTGTAAACTTCTTCGTTAAGATAAGAATAAAGATGAACTCGTTAATGTTATTAAGTTTTAATATTAAAATAAAACGACGACGTCGTTTCGTTACTTCGAATAAAAAAAAAGAGTTTAAATAATTAAAAGTTTAACTTAAACGAATTCGTACACGACGCGAGTTATTTTTAAATCTTATTAAGTCGTTCTTTTTAAGCTTTAATTAATATGCAGTAAACGTTTAAAAAAAGCTTAATATAATAAGTAAATACGTAAAATAAAGACGAAATTAAACGATATTAATACTCGCTTCGTTAAAGAAGAAAGCATTAAAAGTATTATTATTATTAATTAAAATATCATTAACGTTATTTAAACGCAAAACTTATACACGTCGTTAAGTTTTAATAAATTTTACTCATAAGAAGATATAAATCTTCGTATAAGTTCTTTAATTATTCGCTTTTTAAACATATTTGTAAAATAGCTTAAATTAATTATACGAAATAAATTTCATTCGAAAAACATTATTTAATTAATTAATAATAGAATAAAAACATTTACTGAGCGAAAAATACTTCGTCTCGCAGATAACATTAATGTAAAAATCTTTAAGTTAAATGCATTAAACATTAAATACTTTAATATGTTTCATTTAATAAAACAATTTTTAATATATTATTAAATTCTCATTAAGCTAACGTTAAAAATAATTAAAAGCTCGCTATAAATGACGTTAATTAAATGTTAAAATTATTTCTTTTATTACTTCATTATTTTCACGTTTTAAATAATTCGTTATTATTATTTTTAATTTCACGAGCTTCGTATCTTAAAGACTTTAAACGAGTCATTAAGTTAAAACACGCTTAATATAAATTTACATAAAACAGTATTAAAACGAAAGTTTAAGAAGTAAAAAACTTTTATTAAAAAGTGTTAAATATTAAAGTCATTACATTGTACGACGTACAGCGTACGACGTGATTAGCTACCTTTATTAGAACTAGTGTTAAATGCAGAGTTTTCTTCGTATCTTCGTACGTTGCAAACTGTACTTGTTACATACTTTAGTTACTACATACTAAATATATAATTCATACGCTGTATGCTAGCGACATCGTTTATCATTACTTTTATACATATACGATTGTATTCTCGCCGTATATTTAACAGATTATGAGCTCGATTAGTAACTATTTATCTTTAAACATTATTAGTCTTTCGTTAATACAGCACGTACTGAATTTATTAAATCGTTTACATTAATCATAACATTAGTAAATGAACGAGATGATCATTCTCGTACGAAACGCATTATATTTATTAAATTTAATAATTAATCGCGATGATTCAGTAACATTAAGGCAAGTATGTAAAAGAAAAATGTTTAAGACTTAACAGAAAACGAAACAGCAATTGTACGAATCGCAGCAGTGAAGAAAAAGACTAATGAAACAGTATTAAGAATCATACTAAAAATCATTAATGATAATTTATTTTATACGATTAAGAACATCGTCGACATAAAAAACATATGAACTAAACTTAAGACTACATGCTCGCAAGTAAATTAAGAAGTAATACACGTCATGCTTAATGAGCTCTTCGAATATGCAGCAGTAAATAAAACAAAGCATTATATTAAATCAGTTAACGTCATATTTAACGATGTAAAAAGTCTTATTAAACGACTTAAGACGATTGTACGATATGATCGAGATATATAAAACGATATTCATATCATTATTATTCTCGATTCACTTTCTTCGAAATATAACATTATTAAAGCTCATATCATTATAGTAAAAGAGATGCAGATACAGAAGATTCAGCAATAAATGACGTTTAAAGAAGTACGTGTTAACTTCGATCGTTAAGTAAATGTTAAATTAAAGCTAATAATGAATATGTAATATAAAAAAAGATTATATAATTACGATCGTTTATACAAAAGCAGAAAAGACTTTAAAGACATAAAAGTATGCTTTACATACGATAAAGCAGAACATATATCGCGAGATTATCGCAGTGCAGTAAAAAAATCAGAGTTAAAACGAAAACGCGAAGATGATAAGAAATCTTTCGTACGAAATAAACATTTAAGAAATCGTTTACATAAAGTCGCTAATATTAATATCGACGAGAATAAGCTCAGCGAGAAAGAAGAAAAGAAATTATTATTTAAAATAATCAGATAAAGAATCTTCGCGAAGAATAATCATTAATACATTAATAGCTGCGCAGCACAACATGTTATTAATTAATTAAACTTATACGATGCGTTATCATTTTACGAGAAAAAGCATGAGTTTAAAGCTGCGAACGGCGAAGTCATGCGCAATACGAAAAAGAAAATAATAGTAATTCACATCGACGTTACATTAAGCATACGAATACGCGATGTATGTTACGTGTCTTAAACATTCGCTAACTTAATCTCATTAAGCATTTTAAAGAGAGATGAATGATCGTACGTAAATGAAAACGAGTACATGCTACTAGTTAAAGATAAAATCTTTATGATCAGAGCTAAGCTTACAAAACAGAACAATCTCGTATTCTTAACGATCATCTGATAAATGACTTATACAAAAGCCGTAAAGCTTAAGGGCGGGTAGTAACGATCCGTTACTAAACTCGTTAAGACTCGGTCATTAAACCCGCATCCTCGCAAACATCTGCTGAACGATCTCGAGTCTCATACTTTCTACGACGAGAATTATTAAGCTCGCCGAGACGAGTTTAACGCTGCAAAGAACATTAAAAAATACGAAGGTTTCAGTTAGGAAATGAGATTAAAGATCTTAACGAGTTTAGCTAATCGATTACTCAGCTGCCTGCATCTTTTCTCGCGCGAATGAAATCTGACGCATCGATTATCGCACATTCTTCGCGAAACATAAGTTGTAGCCCTTAACGCGCTCGTTTTACGAGCCGGCGTTAAGTCGCTAGCGAGCTAGCGGGATATCAACATCTCAGCGAGTCGCGCGCTCGTTCTCTCTTCTTTTCTCCTTCATCGCGCCTTCGAGCGCACATCGGTCGCGGAGCACGATGATGACGTTTCACTCGCTCTGTCGTTTATCGTTCTTATTATTTCATCATCTGTTCTCGTGATCGTCGATACTCGTGTAACGCTCTTTAATCGTTAACGAGGAACTTTTAAGATGTTAAAGCTTAAATGTCATGCGATTAATTAACATTCTTATAACTCGTTAAGCGTGAAACTAACGAACATTCACTTAATTACTAGCTACACATTATAAATGTCATGCGATTAATTAACATTTTTATAACTCGTTAAGCGTGAAACTAACGAACACTTACTTAATCACTAGCTGCACACTGATGCTTTATTCTTGCGATGATTAACTGTCACATATCTCGCAGTCATAATAACTCATCTTCTGCTATTTTTCATTCATTCTTTTCTTCTTTCTTTCTTTCTTTTCTTTCATTCATTATTCTTCTCTCATTATGTTTTCATTCATTTATTTTTTTTTCATTCTCATGTTCGTATTCATTCTTTCTTCACTTTCATTATGAGTCGTCGGGCTAAATCTGTGATCGATAAGCGCGCAGCTTAAGCAGCGAGGCAAGCCAGATATGAAGCTAAGCGCAGATAGATTGCTTCTGCTTCTTTCTTTAATGCTTTATTCATTTCCGCTAATCATGTCTCTTCTGCGCAATTAGAGACAGCTCGCTCGTAATTCACATTCAGCCGATTCAGATTCGCCCTCGATGATGAAATCAGCGACGAGAAGAACGAGCATTTAACTTTCTTCAGAATTAATGAAGTCATCATTAAATCGCAGATTCTTATCTTCGTGATCGACGCTTCCGCAACTTCTCGCAGACTGCGATAACGCGTTAGATTCAATTCAGCGACATTTACGATAATTCGAGCTACTTCGATTTCTAATTATAACACGATTACGCGACGGATTCAGAATCTCGCGATTTTAAATTTTCTTTTCAGTAAGATCGCTTCATCTTGTTTTAACAGCGAGAATTAATCTTTTTCGTGTAAACACATCGTCATTTAAATTTATTCGCGATGATCGATTATTCGAATCTTTTTATAATTTTTTATTAATCGATCACGCAGTTTCGTCATAATAATTCTTTCGAGATTCTTCATCTGTCTTCTCGTTCATATTAAATCATGCATCGAACATCGTGTCGAGATTAATTAAAATAAGTTCACGCAGGTTTAAGTCGACTGCGATTAATCTGATTTAATATTAGCTCGATTCTCGCTTTATCTTCAGCATTTAATCTTTTTCTTTTTTTTCTTCTTCATCAGCGAATTCGATGTTCGTAAACACTCGAATCGTTCAAGCATCGTTTATACAAGCTCAGACATTTAATCGCATTACCGTCGCATCTTCATTCGAATCGCTCGCTTTATCGCACACATCAGTTAACTCGACTGCTTTCTTTCTTACTTTATCTGTCATAAAAGATGTAGTCGAGTCGACTTCTTTATTGAATGACATTAAGCACTTATTTTAATTGAAATTTAACGATAGTCTGATCTTCGATCATTCGTTCGTATCTGAAATTACTCTTCATGTCCGCAGCAGATCTGTAAGCGTTTCATTCAGCTCGTGCGAGGCCGACATCATACACGATCTTCTAGCCTCAGCAGCGATCTTTAACGATGATGATAGCGTTGTTTCGTTAATGTTAAAACATGAACTCAGCATTACTTTAAGCATTAAGAACATTAATGAGAAGTCTTAGCTCGCGTTAATCGATCATCGTTTACATTAAACATGAGCGTCGCATTGCATCTGCATTAGCGATTAATGACTCTCTTAATGATTTCGAACTCAACTGATCGCTAGTTTAAACAAAGACGATGATTCGACTTCTCATTTTCTCACGAAAATGATCGAGTTCTGACATTAATCGCTTTTCTTTTCTCTCTTCACGAACTCGATTTCAGCTTCTTTACATTAAGCGAAACCGGTTTAACGCGATTAATATAATGATTTCACCTTCGTTTCGTGAAAGATCTTACTCGTCGATAATGATTCTTCACTCAGTCTAAGTTTATAAAGCTTAAAGAAATATCTCCGTCGCTTCCGTGAGTCGACTGAGCCTGTAATTAAGCGCACGTGAAATGTGAATAGTTTTCTGACTCGTGTCATCACGTTAACAGTTCACAAAGGCGGCTTTCATTTAGCATATTAATCTTTTTTTCTGAAACGCATCACGTAAAACCAGCGCGTTACTTTTCACGATCATGCCTTTTATAAACTTAAACAGCTTTGCCTGAGTTAAGGCGTCATGACGAGAGAAAGTAATTATGATTATCATGTGTCGTTTTCGCACATGCCCGTGAGCTTTAATGAAGTTACTTATTTTTAAGCTTTCGCTCAGATCATCTGAATCGACGAGATTGTTCTTTCGACTTTAAGAACTAGCTACTCTTTCGATATTCTGTAACATCATTCTCGTTCGTTCGCAGACGTCACGTTAAAAGCCTTAATGAAGAAGGAAATATATTTTTAAAACATAAGCGTCTCGATTAATTTACGATACGTGATTTCGAAACGTTTTCTTTACATCTTTTAAATCGAAGTTCTGCGACGCTGTAATTATAAGCGAGAAGATAAAATCTTTCGGCGTATCGAGTTTCACGATCCCCTTCTCGTTATTACTGCGCATGATTTAAAGCTGCAGATTAAACGAGATATCGCGATTAACATCCGTAACGACTTTATGCAGCATTTACAGTAATGCTTTCATTAGCGAGTTAATTATTTCTCTTAATAGAATTACTAACTTAACTTCGAAATTAAAGATACTTCGATAACGTCTCGAGATTAACTCGTTATTACTCTGTTACGCAAAACCGATTATCTTTAAGCATGAACGTAACAATTTCGCAGTCTTAATTACGCGAAAGCGTTAATTCGTATCGAGACTTTTTCATGAGCGATGACGCGAGATGTCAGTAACTTTAACGTGAAATTAAAAGATCGCAACTCTCTTCGTTCGCAGAGACATATGACGTATCACAAGATATATAATCTTTACAAAGATATCTGAGCGACTTTAATGAAAGGATTAAATTCGTTTCAGAACGCTTAATTCGAGACGTTAAGATATTTTCAAGATCTGTTAAATCGATGATATACGATGAGTCGACAGAATAATCTTAACGCGCAAAGACGAAAACATCTTAAGAAGACTTTTCAGCGAATTAAGAATCGCGTGAGCACTGCTCTATTCGTCTTCATGAACATTAATTTCGAGATACGACAGAAATATCGCATTCGATGTGCTCTTTTCGAGACTTTAAATTTAAAATTAACTGACTTCGTTTACATCGCGACGTCTTCGAACATTAATAGCTTTAAATCTTCGCTCATTAAAGAATCGAAGTTAACTGCAGTTAATCTTAGCTCGAACACGCGTTTCGTTAATATTAACATTCGTTCTGCTTTCGAGACAACTCGTTCTGTTTCATTCGCACTTTTTTCGCATAAACCTTATTGAATTCTTCTTACTTAAGAAGTGAACATTTACATCGCCGAAGATCTGAATCGATGACTGTTCTGTCTTAAGATTCTCATGTCACGATCACAATGCGATCTTACAAATCTTTTAGCGACGAATTATGAAAAACAGTAAATTAACGAAGTTCTTATTAGCGTTCTGATCAGAATCCTTCGTCTCGACGTTAATGACATGAACTTTATTATTTAGCCGAGCATGTGACTTACGACGTGAAAATTTCGAGCATATCGTAAAGCTTCTAGCTTTCGATCCGTTGCCTTCGCGCCTTAATTTAAACGATCAATCATGTTAAGTCTAAATTATAAGACTTCTCTGAATTAATACGGTTTAATCTGACTTTCTCGAGATTTAATTAAATGAAGTTATTCGTCGAGATTCATCACGCAGACGCTGCAAAGTCTTGCACTAATTAAACAGAACGCCTTTCAGGCATTCTTTATTAAAATTATTAACGTTCAAGTTCGACTGAATCGTGAGAATGAACAGGCTTAACTGTTTTAAGAACATTTACAGAAACGTCTTTCTCATTCGAGACGATTTAGTGCATATAAAAAAGTCATACTCAACGTCTTCGCTGTCGATGTCAGCTTAATCATATAATAATACATTCGAGATGTGTTCAGCCTTCTAGTCACTCGAGCTATCACGAACAGCGCATTACTTATCTTTAAAATTAATCATTAAACTCGACTAAGTATCTTCACGTCTTCGCTGACACGGGATGAAGAGTCGGGTCTTAAAGATCTTAACTATGACATGATTACTCGACTCATCGATAATTCTTCGCGACTCGTGATCGCTAAATTAAATTAAAAGAAGTAACGAAGACGGATCGACATCGAGAAATCGCATTTAAATCTTTAATCTTACAAACTGCGCCCGTTGTTTGCAGAGAACGACGTTAACGATAGCCTGTTCGTTATCGCATCCGCGAATGAGTTCGAGCCGTTAATATCTCGTAAATCGGCCTAACATAATACTTCATGACGATAGCTTAACCGTCGACTGCGGTTTTTAGTAAACAGCGAACTAAGCTCGCCGGATTATCATGCTTAATGAATTAATACAATAATCGATCTTACGACTCGAAAACTTTAAATTATTTCTCAGTACACTAAAGATAAACTCGAGATTATGCAGATCGTCTTTAAACATCATAAAGAAGTCACTCGAGCTAAATACAGAGATATGTCTGTCTTGTAACGAACTGACTGATTTATACCGCAGTTAAATGCATAACATTACTTAATCTTGCAGCAGATCGAAGTTAGTTTAAGCATGAACGAGTCATCTGACTCTGACATGATCGAACTGTTTTATAATGTAACGAAATCGTGAAACGAGATTATTTAAAGCGCACGGACTTAAATTAAGAAAATTCTTTAATAAGAATCTCTTTAGCTCTTCACCGACGCTTTACTTTCAAGAAACGAGCTGTCTCAAGATTCGACTTTATTTAATGTAAATCTGAGTCTGTCACTGATCGCGAGGTTCGAGAAACAGCTAATTAATCGTTTAAAAATCATTAACATCACGAGATCTGAGCTTGCTACAGCTTCATCTGATACGGGGAACTAGCGTTACATTTCTCAGAAGCAAAGGCTTGCGATCGTACTCGCTTTGCTTTAACACGACATCGACGAAGTCGCGAGGTCACTACAATGTAAGACGTTAAGATGAATATAAAAGTCATCGACTAGATACTTTAATAAGACGTTAATGAAAACGAAGCTGTGACGCGAAAAAAAGAAACGAGTTAAGTTAATCGCAGTTAACTTAACTCAGTGCTTCACACATGAAAAGAAAGGAACCTGAATTCTTTCATATGAAAGATTAGCTACTTCTGGCCCTGTATCACTTCGCACATCATATTAAATAAAGTTAAACGTGAAGACAGTGTAAACTGCGTGCGAGATCTGCTTGTGAATACATAAACTGCATGATTTAAGCTAAGATAAATCATATAAATCGTAAGTCTTTCGAGAACAGACTGCATTAAGATTCGATATTAATTAATATAGTTCTAGAACTTGTTAATAAAACAAGTTAATTTAAGGTTTAGCGATAAAAATCTGAAATTAACAATCCGCGTTCTGCTTCGTTGAACAGCATTTAAACATCGCTACATGACGACAACTCTCGCAGAAGTTCATGACTCTGCATTTATTAAGCACGATCATCGCGTCGAAGCTCTCTTAATTCTCTCATTTAATCGTCTTCGCTTTAACATCTTAAGCAGCTTTCGAATGAGTTCAAGATTCGTGCATTCGTTAATGTGCTTCGCGCAAGATTCTTAATTAACTGCTTTAATTTAACATGTTCACTAGTATTTTAAGCTTCTTGTCATGTCTTTAATGTCATTCTCCTCCGATGTCATCGGCTCGAACTTAACATGAATTAACGCTTTCACATTCGTATTTTCATATTCTGTTAAGATAACATTAATTAAATATTCCGAAAAATCGAGATTCAAGAGAAGAACACGACGAAGACTGAGAATAAAGAAACGTGAACATCGGATCGCAGCGGCTCGACAGACGCATCTGTTAAGCATCATGATAAGATTGTAACGAAATCATGCTAATGCATATTTAAATTTTATTAGCGATTACTTTTTAATCGATTAACGTTACGGATAGCGCGTGTATGCAGAATACGCGAATACTTAATTAAGAATAAAAACAAGAACTCGTTACAGAAAATGTCGATTCGTGATTTACAAATCGATTTAATTCTAAATGACTTCAGTTAACTCGATTTCATTCTTCGTTAAATTTAAAAAGATGATCAGTAAAATACATGAACAGTTCTTAATTCCTTTCATGAATCTGATTTACTGAAGTCGAAAATCTTGACGTCTTCACTTTTCTTTATCTTCGAGCGTGATTTTCAAGCGACCTGTTCAGCATTACTATGTTATTAAAGCTAGTTTTTATTTCTGCAGTATTTCATTAAATCAACGTCTTTGCTTAACTAATTAATTTAATTGTTCCCCTAGCGGAAGCTGAGCCCCCGCCGTGCGATTAAGAGCTTTAAGAAATCATGTCAATTTTCCGCTTTTTCATATTTCTTTCATGATGCTTAATGTAACAACCTGCTACTGATTCACTGCAGTGAAACTTTAATTTTTCGCGCTAAACTTAAACGCGTTTAATATCTTCATTCATCACGATTCGCTCTTAACACTTTAACCTTAATTTCTGCCTTTCAAGCTTTAAATTCCTATCATTTACAACCTCATTACTCATATTAGCAATAATCTTCGCTTTCGCAGCAGCTTTCCTTGCACCTATCGCTTTAATTCTATTAAGCTCATTATTTAAATTTCAGCACCGTCAGTTATTTCAGAGCTTTATCACTTATTTAATAAATTAAGATTACTTTAGTGAACCTGTACAGCAAAGACTTTTTAAGTTAACACTTTAACTTAAAGATCACTTCAGTTAATCTAGACTTTAATTAAATCATCTTATCATGACGTTCGCCTCTTCGAACTAAGATATAAATAATGCTTCTTAGTCCCGAAGCATTAAAAAACGCGCAGCATCGTTAAGCTCGACAGCTCAGAGTTCCTCGGCTAAAAAAGCTAAGAAAGAAACAGATAAGAGAGCTAATACTACATCAGAACAGATTAAACTCGCATGCTCGCTTCGTTTTAAGCTTTCTTAAGAAATCCGAATTTGTTAAACAAATCTGAAAAACGAAGGCCCGTAACTGACGAAATATCTGAGAATGAAAGACATCGAAGCTCTAAGAGAAGGCGTTATAACGAATTCTTCGTTTACATTAATATAAAAATAAATTCAGAGCAGAACGATTAACTTCGAAGCCTTCGATAATGATGAGAAGCGACAACGCACGATAATTATTAAACAGCTTTAGTCGTACTTGCTAGATTCACTGAATATCTTTATAATACAGAAACTGAAACAAGAGCTGCCGCTGTTAAAAAACCGATATCCGTCTCTTAAGCTACGTCGTGTGCATCTTAGTTACTTAGTAATTCTTTAACAGCTCATGAAGCAAAAACCTGAGTGATTCCCTTTAATCGCTTAATATAAGCTGATTAATGCCTTTCACGATTAAAGTCTGAAGAATTTTATCGTGCCTGAAGCTTCGTCGACTATTGTTATAAAAAGAGAAATTATTTAAATTACGACGAAGAAGCAGCTAAAGTTTCTGAGCATGAACAGACAAAGCCGGCGAAGAAATTAGTTTTCATGAAGAATGACGAACAGAACGATGCACTGTTAACGCAAGAAGAGTTAACTGCAGTTAACTTAAGCATGCAAGTGTTTAAAAAGCAAGTTAAGCAAGACGATCAGGAATTCGA
>JAABUO010008436.1_pt1 | contig 11648 bp, 9 predicted proteins | sample 5559291 | NCBI WGS metagenome assembly JAABUO01 (sample SAMN10711878, study PRJNA513372) | rock metagenome | isolation source: Antarctica rocks | place: Antarctica: Victoria Land, Finger Mt sud | reverse complement strand
GGTAATAATATACTTGACTCAGTGGGTCGCAATGGGTAGGTTCGGCCTATGAGCAACGAGCCCCAAACCCTTGTTGAAGCCATCCGCCACTTTGCGGACCCTGACGTGACGCTTGCCACGATGGTTGAGCTTCGCTGGCCGACCGGGGTTCATTGCCCGACGTGCGGCCGGACCGATGTTCGCTTCATCGCGACGCGCCGGATGTGGGAGTGCAAGGAGAAGCACCCTAAGAAGCAGTTCTCCTGCAAAATTGGCACCGTGTTTGAAGATAGCCCCTTGTCGCTGGACAAGTGGTTCGTCGCCATTTGGATGATCGCTAACTGCAAGAATGGGGTTAGCTCCTACGAGGTCCACCGGGCGATCGGCGTTACGCAAAAAACCGCATGGTTCATGCTGCATCGCATCCGTCTCGCAATGCAAACCGGCTCGTTCATTAAAAGCGGCGGCGAGTTTGAGGCCGACGAGACCTACGTAGGCGGCAAAGCCGCTAACATGCACAAGGGCAGGAAAGCCAAGACGATCCAAGGAGGGCGGGGCACTGCCGGCAAGGAGGTCGTAATGGGCGTTCTGCGCCGGAAAACCGACACGGAGCACAGCAAGGTTGCTGCGCATCATGTGCCTGACAACCGCAAGGAAACCGTTCAGGCCGGCGTTCGGAAGATGGCTGAGCCGAAGTCCACGATCCACACCGACGCTTTGGCTTCCTATGTTGGCCTGTCGAAAGACTACACACATGAGGTCGTTGACCACGCGGTTGAGTATGTTCGCGACAACGTTCACACAAACGGGCTGGAAAACTTCTGGAGCCTGTTCAAGCGCGCTCTCAAAGGAACCTACGTCAGTGTTGAGCCATTCCATCTTGACAGCTACGTGATTGAGCAGACGTTCCGGTTTAATGAGCGTAAGGACGTTGACTGTGGCCGTTTCCGAAAGGTGCTTGGAGCGGTCGCGGGCAAGCGTCTCACTTTGAAGGAGTTGACTGGCCATGGCGCAGCCGCCGCTTGAAAGGTCGCAAAACGGCAAAGCCGAGGCCGTAGGAAGTCCTGAAAAGGACTGCCTGCCTCCAGAAGAATCGCCTCTCGGGAAGTTTCGTAGCCTCGCAGGCAGGCTCGTCAACGTTGATAGAGTCGAATTTATAGAGGAGTTAAGGAAAGACGAGCATTCAAAGAGTAAGAGCTAGTCTTTTACACAAGAGTCGACATGGTTAGGGTCTGATCACGAAGCTCATTTCTACTATGATCTATGAACGCAGCTAACTCTGGCATGGCGAGCATCTCAGCCAATCTCCATGCTGGTATTACGCCCATCAAACCCGTGTTGTTCTTCACACACCATGTGTTGTTAATAGGTTCTCCCGTAAACTTATTTCGGACAGGCTCAGCCGCGCCTGTATGGCAATGATTTATGCCCAAAAGCCATGTGCCCGTTTTCCAGCCAACGCCAGTCCTCGAACCGGACTGCGCCGACCAAGTATTAATCTGCACAAAGACCGGAGAGCCGCTAAAACCGGGGATAGAACGGGCCTCTACTAGAAAGCTTTCTTGCTCAGTTCCATCACTAAACGCAATGATTTCATATGGCATCTGCGCAATATTTCCGAATCTTACGGTTGGTATGTTCCTTGAGCAACCGTCATTATGAATAAACCGGCCGACCATAAAGGTGTCATCTCCTGGTCCAATCATATTTTGGCTGATTAAGTCCTTAGTTATGAAATCTTCTAGGGGTACCATGGCGTATCGATGCCTGTCCTGATCCAACTTTAAACACGCTATTGCTAGATCATCTCCGCCCTCATGGAATATCCAAGACCTTTCATCAACCTCAACACAAAAGGTTCCGCCGCTTCTGTCATTTAAGCGTAGTACGCTATTACCACGCTCGACTACGTGCTTGTTAGTTACAAAGAGCATTGTCCAGACGCCGGTTATACCGGGGATTGGTATCCCTATAAGGAAGCCACTACCGCCCAAGCGTGAACCTTCCTCAGCACTTTTTAGGTCAGGATAGAGATAGAACACGCAGTCTAAAAATACGTCATGAACGCGCGGCAATGGCGGCTCCCAGACAGCATAGGAACTACCCGTCGAATCGATACGGGTGTCCCAGCGAGCTAGACGTCCCATTTCCGACTCTCCTGAGTCAAGTATGTTGTTACCATTGGAATGGGCAGCGGAGGAAGAGCCCGGTCTTGCTTGCAGCCGGGTCCATGCGGACCCCCTTACCGTGTGGCGTTGCGGCGCAAAAACCACAGTTTTGGGCAAATGGGACACATAACGCCGGCGGTCGCTTGACCCAAGGCCGGGTTCCCGCGACGGTGCCGTCTCAAGAAACGATCCCGGACGTCCTGGTCGAGTTCTGCTGCAACGCAGCGGAAATGCGTCGGCGAACCCGGTTCGGACCGAGAAACGGGGGAGATCACACCAATGGCACGCAAAGTGTCGAAGCATCTGCGGCTGGCCGGAGTCTTGTCGGTGGGAACCGGGCTTCTGCTCGGCGCGGCGCCGGCCCGCGCCGACGACTACACCGATCTGCTCTCGCTGCTGCGCGCCAAAGGCAGCCTGACGCAGGGCGAATATGCCGGCCTGCTGAGCAAGCACGTCGGCAACGCCGCACGCGGCACCGAGACCCGTCGCGGGGGCCGCACCGCCGAGGCCCGCCACGGCCGCGGCGTCCCCGCCGGCTCGATGGCCACCGACGACGCGGTCGCCCAGGCCCAGGCCGCGGCCGCCGCCGCGTCCGCCTCGGCCGCCGCCGCGCAGGAGGCCGCGCAGTCCGCCAGGGTCGAGCTGGCCAGCCCCACCCTCGTGCGCGCCTCGCCCTACGTTCCCGGCAAGGGCGTGGAGATCCGGGTCGGCAACATCGACCTGAACTTCTCGGGCTTCGTCAACGGCTTCTACACCTACAGCAGCGCCGCGCACTCGGCCAACGCGGTGGCGGGCGGCCTCGCCGACAACTCCGGCTTCGACTCGTCCTCGATCCGCAACGGCCTGCTCCCGGCCGGCCTGATCTTCAAGGCGAGCACCACGCAGGACGGCATCGACCTCGCGGCCGAGTTCGGCGTCTATCCGGGCATCAACAGCGCCAACAGCGGCACCGCGTTCGGCGCCAACGGCGGCGGCAGCCCGGTCGGCCTGGGGACCGCCGGCGTCGATTTCCGCCAGATCTTCGTCACCGCCGGCACCAAGCAGTTCGGCACGGTCAAGGTCGGGCGCGACATCGGCATCTTCGGCTCCGACGCCATCCTGTCCGACGCCACCCTGCTCAGCGTCGGCGCCACCGGCAGCAACGCCAACCCGGCCAACACCTCGCTCGGCCGCATCGGCATCGGCTACATCTACACCGACTTCATGCCGCAGATCAGCTACGCCTCGCCGATCATCGCCGGGTTCCAGGCCACCGTCGGCGCGTTCCAGCCGCTCGACGAGGTCAACTTCGCCGGCGGCGGGCTGTCGGCGGTCTCGGCCGCGCACGACACGCCGATGTTCCAGGGCAAGCTGACCTACGACTACAAGGCGGGCGCCACCGCGGCGCGCGTCTGGCTCGGCGGCCTGGTCCAGCCGCAACAGGGCTTCGCCGCGGTCACGACGACCGCGGTTCGCCCCCACGACGAGACGGTGGGCGCCGGCGAGATCGGCGCCAAGATCGACTCCGGCCCGTTCGGCGCGGTCGGCTACTTCTACCGCGCCCGCGGCATCGGCACGACCGGGCTGATGTTCGACGGCGTGAGCGCCACCGGCACGCTGCGCAACTCCGAGGGCTTCTACGCCCAGGGCAGCTACAAGCCGGTCAAGAAGCTCAAGATGGTGGCCAGCTACGGCGAGAGCAGCCTGTTCCAGGCGCCGGGCGAGAACAACCCGACCCTGGTGCGCCGCAACGCCGCCACCATCGGCGCCGGCTACTACAGCCTGACCGACTGGCTGACGCTGGTCGCCGAGTACGCCCACGTCCAGGCGCACAACAACGCCGGCGACGGCATCGACCAGAACGTGTTCACCGCAGGCACGATCCTGTTCTTCTGAGGGCGGCAGCGACCGCCCGCGGCACAGACAGGAGGGGCATGGTCCGTGCGGACCGTGCCCCTCTCTTGCCCTCGGCCGGGAAGCAGGCCCGGCGCTGCGTCCCCACTCCGACGGCGCCGGGTATCGAGCCCTCGGAAAGCAAGGCCGGGCTCTGCCCGGACCCGCCAAAGGCCTCCTCCTTCAAACATGAGGCCTTTGGAAACCCATTCCTTGAGCAAGTGGATTCCAAAGGCTTGCCTTTGGCGGAGTCCAGAGGCAGAGCCTCTGGCCTTGCCTGCTTGGTCCGGTTCAGCCGGCCGCGATCGGCTTCAGCGCGAGGTGCCGGGTGCCTGGTTGCCGATCGCGCTCGGCAGGCTGGTCTGCGCGCCGGTGGTGTCGGACGGGCTGGTGCCGGTGCCGGCGCTGCCGCTCACGTCGGGCCGCTGCGTCATGCCCTCCGCGCCGGCGTGGTTGCGCATGGAGTGGTGGTGACGGTGGCGGTGGCGGCGCGCGTGGTGCGCGTGGGCGGGCGTCGCCGAGGCGGTGGTGTCCTCGGTCTGCGCCTGCGCAACCGGGGCGGCCAGCAGCGGCAGGCCGAGCGCGAGGCTGGCCAGGGTGGCGATCAGGATGCGTCGCATGGTGTGTCCTCGGGGTTCTTGGGGGGTGATGGAGCCGGCACGGTCCGGGCGGGGCACGCGATCGCGGCTTGGCGCGAGCGGGACGGCCACGGCGCCGTGCAGGCGGCACGCGCCGGGACATTCCACGCCCGGACCGGCGTCGCAAGGCGGTGGCGTGCGTTTTGCAACATACCATGGCACCCGGGCCACGCCGGCGCGCAGGGTCCGGCCCCACCAAGACCCTTCCCCAGGCACGCAGCCCTGAAAACCCATCTCCTAAGTCGTGGATTCCAAAGGCTTGCCTTTGGCGGAGTTCGAGGCAGAGCCTCAACCTTAGCTTGCTGTCCCTGACGCACCCCCTGCGGCGATCCCGTGGGCCTCCGGCGCGCCCGGCCGGCGCCCCGCTCCGCCTGCCTCCGCCCTGCCGGTTGCGGCCAGCGTTGGACGCAGCCTGTCGCGCGTGCTACGCGCCCGGATCATGCAACTGCCGCTGATTGCCGTGCTGAACGGCCCGAACCTCAACATGCTCGGTCTCCGGCAGCCCGAGATCTACGGCGCCGCGACGCTGGACGACGTGGAGGCCCTGTGCGCCGAGACCGCGGAGGCGCTCGATCTGGCGATCGACTTCCGCCAGACCAACTCCGAGGGCGAGCTGGTCACCTGGGTGCAGGATTGCCGCCCCGCGCCGGGCCGCCCGGGGGCGGCGGCGATCCTGATCAACCCGGCAGGGCTGTCGCACACCTCGGTGGCGCTGCTGGACGCGCTGCTGGCCGCAGAGCGCCCGATCGTCGAGGTGCACCTGAGCAACATCCACCGCCGCGAGGAATTCCGTCACCACTCCTATGTCTCGCGCGCCGCGGTGGGCGTGATCTGCGGCCTGGGCATCCGGGGTTACGCGCTGGGGCTGACCGCGCTGGCCGAGATCCTGCTCGATGGCCCCGACCTGCGCGACGCGGGGCGCGGCGCCCGATGAGCCAGCTCCCCGTCGACGAGGAGGCGATCCGCACGCTGGCGCGCATCCTCGCCGAGACCGGCCTGACCGAGATCGAGGTCGCCTCGGGCGACAGCCGCGTGCGCGTGGCGCGCATGCTCGCCCCGGTCGCGGCGACGGCCGCAGCGCCCGCCGCCGCCCCCGCCGCCGCTCCGGGTGCGCCCGCCGCCGTGCCCAGCGCCGAGGACGACGCGGCGCACCCCGGCGCGGTCACCAGCCCGATGGTCGGCATCGCGTTCCTCTCGCCCGAGCCCGGCTCCGCGCCCTACGTCACCCAGGGCCAGCAGGTCGCCGCCGGCCAGACGCTGCTGCTGATCGAGGCGATGAAGACCTTCAACCAGATCAAGGCGCCGCGCGCCGGCACGCTGAGCCGCATCCTGGTCGGCTCCGGCAGCCCGGTCGAGTACGGCGAGGCCCTGATGATCGTCGAGGGCTGAGCGTGACCGACGCGGCGCCCGATGCGGTGCCCCCGCGCACGTCCGACGCCGGCCCGGCGCCGGCGGACGCGGCCTCGCCCCTGGCCGACGCCGCCGCGCCGCCGCCCTTTGCCGCGCCGCCCTCTGCCACGCGGGGTGCCCCGTCACCTTCCGCGCCGGCGACGCCCCCTCCGGCCGCGCCTGGGGCGGGGCCGCCCGTGACGGCGAGGCCCGCCGGCGCGCCCTGGGCAAGGCCGCTGTTCGGCAAGGTGCTGATCGCCAACCGCGGCGAGATCGCGCTGCGCATCCAGCGCGCCTGCCGCGAGCTGGGCATCCCCACCGTCGCCGTGCATTCCACCGCCGACGCCGAGGCGATGCACGTCCGCCTCGCCGACGAAAGCGTGTGCATCGGCCCGCCCGCGGCGCGCGACAGCTACCTCAACCAGGTCGCCCTGCTCTCGGCCGCCGCGGTGACCGGCGCGGACGCGATCCACCCCGGCTACGGCTTCCTGTCGGAGAACGCGGGCTTCGCGGAGCTGGTGGAGGCGCACGGCCTGACCTTCATCGGCCCCACCGCCGCCCACATCCGCATGATGGGCGACAAGATCACCGCCAAGGACGCCATGCGCCGCCTCGGCGTGCCGCTGGTGCCCGGCTCGGACGGCGCGCTCGCCGACCTCGACGAGGCCCGCGGCGTCGCCGCGCGCATCGGCTACCCCGTGCTCATCAAGGCGGCGGCCGGCGGCGGCGGCCGCGGCATGAAGGTCGCGGCCGACGCCTCGGAGATCGAGGACGCCTGGCGCATCGCCCGCACCGAGGCCCGCACCGCGTTCGGCAACGACGAGGTGTACCTGGAGAAGTACCTCGACCGCCCCCGCCACATCGAGCTGCAGATCCTGGCCGACAGCCACGGCCACGTGGTCCACCTCGGCGAGCGCGACTGCTCGCTGCAGCGCCGCCACCAGAAGCTGGTGGAGGAGGCCGGCTCGCCCGCGCTCACGCCGGCTGCGCGCGACGCCATCGGCCAGGTCGCCACCGACGCGCTGCGCCAGCTCGGGTATCGCAACGCCGGCACGCTGGAGTTCCTCTACCAGGACGGGCAGTTCGCGTTCATCGAGATGAACACCCGCCTGCAGGTCGAGCACCCCGTCACCGAGATGCTCACCGGCATCGACCTGGTACGCGAGCAGATCCGCATCGCCGCCGGCCACCCGCTCGGCTTCACCCAGGCGGAAGTGCGCTTCGAGGGCCACGCCATCGAGTGCCGCATCAACGCCGAGGACCCCGAGACCTTCCTGCCCACCCCCGGCCGGGTCAGCGTGTACCACCCGCCGGGCGGCCTCGGCGTGCGCGTCGACTCCGCGCTGTACGCCGGCTGCGTCGTGCCGCCGTACTACGACAGCATGGTCGCCAAGCTGATCGTGCACGCCGCCAGCCGGCCGGAGGCGATCGCGCGCATGAGCCGCGCGCTGCGCGAGTTCGCCGTCGTCGGCATCAGGACCACGCTGCCGCTGCACCAGCGTATCATGGCGGACCCGGAGTTCGCGGCGGGGGACTACACCATCCACTGGCTGGAAGGGTTCGTCGCAAGGCAGCAAGGTTGAGGCTCTGCCTCAAACTCCGCCAAAGGCAAGCCTTTGGAATCCACTTGTTTAAGTAAATCGGTTTCCAAAGGCCTTGGCCTTTGGCGGGTCCGGGCTGAGCCCGGCCTTGCTTGCTTTCTCCAGGAGCCCCCATGCCCGACGGCGTCCTCACTCTCGGCACCCGGCGCTACTCGTCATGGTCGATGCGCGGCTGGCTCGCGGTGCGGCTTGCGGATCTCGACGTGGAGGACCGCGTGCTGCCGCTCAGCGGCGGCGCCACGCTGGGCGCCGCCACGCCGAGCGGCCTGGTGCCGGCCCTGGAGCACCGCGGGGTACGGGTCTGGGAGAGCCTGGCGATCTGCGAGTACTGCGCCGAGCTGTCCCCCGCGCTGTGGCCCGCCGACGCCGCGGCTCGGGCGCAGGCGCGCGCGGTCTCGGCGGAGATGCACGCGGGGTTCCGTGCGCTGCGGCTGGCGATGCCGATGAACCTCGGGCGGCCGGACTACGCGGCGCTGGGGCCGGCGCTGGCGCGGGACCCTGCGGTGGCCCGCGACCTCGCGCGCATCGCCGCGATCTGGCGCGACACCCGGGCGCGGTTCGGGCAGGGCGGCCCGTTCCTGTTCGGCGCGGCGTTCGGGGCGGCGGACGCGATGTACGCGCCGGTGGCGGCGCGCATCCTGACGTTCCGCCCGCCGCTGCCCGACGACGCCATGGCATACTGCGACGCGGTGCGCGCCCACCCGCTGGTGGAGAGCTGGTATGCGCTGGCGGAGGAGGAGCCCGCGGCCTGGCGGCTGCCGCGCTACGAGACGCTGCTCTGACGCCTGCCGCTCGGCAGCGAGGCAGGGCCGGGCGGCGCCCAAACCCACCAAAGGCCTTTGGAAACCGGTTTGCTTAAGTGATGGTTTCCAAAGGCTTGCCTTTGGCGGAGTTTGAGGCAGAGCCTCAACCTTGCTTCCCCTGCCTGCCTGCGGGCCGCCGCCCACGCGGCCGGTCCGGCCGCGTGGGCTTCTCCGCCGCTACTGCTTCACGAGCGCCGGCAGGTAGGGCACGCCGAGCCCGGTGACGTCGTTGTAGCCTGGCGTCACCACGTTGAAGACGTCGTTGAGCCCTTCGCAGATCGGCAGGCTGCACACCACGAGCGGGAACGGCGTGGTCTCGGCCAGCGTGGACACCGAGTTCACCGTGACCACCCGCACCCGGGTCAGGTCGTTGGCGTAGCCGCGCAGCAGGGAGACCGGCGTGGCCGGCGGCAGGATCTGGTTGAACGCGCTGGCCTTGTACGCGGCGCCGGTGCCGATCCGGGTCGAGTAGAACAGCGGGTTGGCGAAGCCCACCACAGCCTTGCCGCGGGCGAGGCGCGCCTGGTTCATCAACGCGACCGCGCCGGCCATCAGCGGCGAGGACAGGCTGGTGCCGCCGATCGCGCCCTCGCAGTACTCCGTGGTGTCCGAGATCGCGGTGCAGCCGCTGTCGCTGCCCGGGTCGCCGGCGATGGTGTAGGTCTCGCCGTAGAGGTAGCCGGTGTAGGGGTCGGCGACCATCGAGACGTCCGGGCTGACGCGGCGCGCGGCCAGCGTCACGGCGCTGCCGTTCCCCTGGTTGAGGGTGGTGGCCAGCGCCGCCGGCACCACCGGCACCTGGTAGCTCGGCTGCGGCTCGATCAGGCTGATGCCGCCGCCGGCGCCGGCGTAAAACGAGAACGCGTCGTAGGTGGTGCCCGCCACGGTGGTCTGGGCGAGGCCGCTGGTGGTGATCGAGGTGCCGCCGTTGACGGTGGCGTCCGCGAGGTTGGCACGGTAGGTGCCCCAGCCGTACTCCGCCTTGGCGCCGGCCGCGTCGGTCACCGCCAGCGAGGTGCCGCCGACGCCGGTGACGTACGGGCTGGTGGCCTCCCACGAGCCGGTGGCGACGCCGTTGATCTGCGACAGGTCGCCGGAGTCGCCCGAGCTGAACAGCACAGTGATGCCCATGGCGGCGGCGGCCATGAAGGCCTGGTCCTCCATCGCCACGTCGGCGGCCGAGACGGCCTCGCTGTTGAAGCCGTAGCTGTTGGTGATGATGTCGGCCTGCTGGTTGTAGATCGTGTTCAGCAGCGCGACCGTGAGCGAGGTGCCGCAGTCGCGCGCGCCGACGTAGACGATCGACGCGCCCGGCGCCGAGCCGTGCACGGCGGCGAGGTCGAGCGACTCCTCGCCCCACCAGCCGTACGGCCCGCAGGCCTCGCTGGCGCTGACGTTGTAGATGCCCTTGGGGATGATCTGGGTGAAGTTGTCCGCGGTGAGCGGCGGCAGGCCGTGGTTGGCGGCGTAGCGGTTGCCGTCCGCCATCAGCGTGGGCGAGGCGTAGGCGTCGATGATCGCCACGGTGACGCCGGTGCCGTCGAGCTTCACCTTGTCGAAGCCGTAGGCGGCGCGGACCTGCTGCGGCGTGTAGCCGCACACCAGCCAGGGCATCGTCTTCTTGTAGGCGCCCGGCTTGGTGCTCAGCGTCGCCTTGAGGTCGCCGAAATACGTGTCGCAGAACGGCGAGGGCAGGCTGGCGGCGACCGGCGGCGGCGTCACCCCGGGCGGCTTGGCCGCGGCCGCCTGGTCGCTGCCGAGCGCGCCCGGCGCCGCGCCTCCCGGCGAGGCGAGGCCGGCGCCGGCCGGGGCCACGAGCGCGCCGGCGATGGCGGAGACGTGCTGCGGCTGCTTGAGGAAGGTCGTGTCGTCCAGGCCCTCGATGTAGACGACCTTGCCGGCCAGCGCCGCGGGAATCGTCGGCTCCTCGCCGTTGGCACGCATCGTGGTGGCGCCGGTCCGGTAGAGCTGCTGGGTGACGTGGAAGGTGGTGCGCAACTGCGCCACGGTGGCGGTCGCGGACACGGTGGCGCCCGCCGCGCCCACGGAGATGTCGGACATGCCGGCGTCCGCGAGCATCGCCTGCACCGCCGCGACATCAGCGGCGGCCGGCGCGAAGGTCGAGCGGAACGTGGCGGCGGAGATGTAGTGGCCGTAGGACTCGCTGCCCGGCCGCGACACCGAGTCCGCCACCTGCTTCAGATCATCGGCGTGCTGCAGCCGCATGTGCACGACCACGGAGACGCGCTGCGCGTCGGGGGCCTCGCCGACCGCGGCGGCATGGCCGACCCACTGCGCCACGTTGCCGGTGACCCTGGACGCCTCGGCGGCGCCGGCGGGCGGAGCCGCGAGAGCAACAGAGCCGATCGCTGCAATCGCAGGTAGAATATTTATCGTTCTCAACAACAAAAACGTGTCCTCGTTCTGGGGATTGGCCAGCCAAGCCGCCGGCTGGGCTTTGTGCCGAAGAAACAAGTGTGCAACACTTGTGCCATACAACTGCATGAACAGGACGATCACCGCCCTGCCGCGGCCGGCGGACCTGGTCGGGCCCGCCCGATCCTGCCTCGGCGGAGGAGGATGGAGGCGGGGCTCCTGGTGCAGCAGGGGCGGCCTCGCCGCAGCGGATAGCAAGCAAGGCCGGGTTCTGCCCGGACCCGCCATGCCTGAGGCCCTTGGAAACCCGTTCCTTGAGCAGGTGGACTCCAAAGGCTTGCCTTTGGCGGAGTTTGAGGCAGAGCCTCAACCTTGCCCCCTGACCGGTCACACTCAAGGACCGTCGGCACGAGACATCGCCAACCTGGCCCTGTTTGGCTTGGCCGCTCGCCGGCCGCGCGTTCAGGTCACCAGCGGGAAACGCACGGTGATCGCGGTTCCCGGGTCGAGGGCCTCGTGGTGCAGGCGGCCGCCGCACTGCTGCACGAGGCGGCGGACCAGCTCGGTGCCGAGGCTGCCCGGGCGCGGCGGGCCCATGCCGACGCCGTCGTCGCGCACGCCGAGCACGCCTTCGCCGTTCGCGGTGGTGCCGAAGCTCACGGTGACGGTGCCGGGGCGTTCTCCAGGGAAGGCGTGCTTGAGGGCGTTGGTGACTAGGGCGTGTCGTCATTTAGGGGATTCCGGCGCGGGTCGAACTTTGGTTCATAGGGTGTCAGCCAGGATGGAGCTGACGGATGCGACGCTACGGCCTTCGTGACGATC
>JAABUO010008434.1_pt1 | contig 11652 bp, 14 predicted proteins | sample 5559291 | NCBI WGS metagenome assembly JAABUO01 (sample SAMN10711878, study PRJNA513372) | rock metagenome | isolation source: Antarctica rocks | place: Antarctica: Victoria Land, Finger Mt sud | reverse complement strand
AACCGTATCCACAACCCCCCACCCATTCCTCCTACTCGCCCCCAACATCCCCCCCTTCATCGCCATGCCCAATAACCCATTCGTCGTAATCAACTCCTCTCCCCTCTCCAACCCCTTCAAAGCCGCCTGCGCAACTTCATCAGCGGTCTGCCCACCATCCTCTTCCTCGAGTTTCTTGGTGATGAGTGGTTTTATTTTGTTTTCTTCGTTTAAGGCGTCGCCGAAAATGGTCGCGGGGAAGACGGTGTGGACTTTTACGCCTGGAGAGGGGTAGAGGTTGAGTTCTTGGGAGAGGGTGTCGGAGAGGGTGCGGAGGGCGGATTTGGAGGGGGAGTAGGGGGAGTAGCCGACGATGGGGTAGAAGGCTACGACTGAGGAGGTGAAGATGATATGGCGTGGGAGGTCAGAAGAGGGCGAAGGCGCCTGCTTCTCTGCGAACGATGGTTTGAGCCACGAACGAAGCGCGGCGTGCGCGACGTAGGCGGAGGAGAAATAGTTGCTGTCCATTTGCTCTTTTAGGCGATCGATGGGGGTGTCTATGAAGAGGGTAGGGCAGGAGCTGCCGGCACAGCACCAGACAACGTCCGGGGGTTTATTGTTATTCCATTTTGTTGCTTCGGAGAGTACGCGGGCTGCTTCGGCGGGGTTGGTGAGGTCGGCGCTGCTGTAGTGGAAGCGTTGGGAGGGGCGTTCGGCGGAGGCTCTGATGTCTTCGAGAGCTGCTTCGAGCTTCTTGGTTGTGCGCGCGACGATTAGGACGTTGGCGCCTTTTTGGGCAAGCTGTTGAGCGACGCTTTTGCCCAAGCCTTGGGAGCCGCCGGTGACGATTACTGTCTAGATATCTTTTGTAAGCTTTCAAAATTTCGGTATGACAAGCAATTGACCTACTCGGCCTTCGACAGGGAAGTAGTTTTTGTTGAAGACGCCCATCCTGTCCATGATCAAAACGGAGAGGAAAACACAAAGACAGACGGATGTCCAGAAGAAACCAAGTGCCATAGAATCGAACTTCGAGTATCAAGTCTCGTCCACGTAGGTGAAATGCATCATGGCTTCGCCGCCAGCGGGGAGCCAAGGATTGGTGGTTTTGGAGCTCAAGCTATGAACGGAGGATTGACACCCGATGATTTGCAAGCTAAGCCCAAAGTTTAAATCTTGTGTCTATAACGGCACGAACTTCTCGTCAAGAGTTTTGTGTCATACAAATACGAACTTCCAAATGGGGAAAAGAAAAGCGGGCGGTCGTCCATTTGGCCAAGATGCGCTGGACAAGACATCCAAGGACGAAAGCAGGTTAAGGATAGATACCTACGAAGACGTGGCGGACTCGGAGGATGAGTTCCACCTGGGTCGAGACAAGATTTTACTTGAGGAGGGTCCCGTACAGAAAAGGCAGAGAAAGCTGAGAGAAGATGGTGAGAGCAAGATCCCACTCCAGAACGTTAAAAGGCATGTACACTGAATTCCAGAACAGAAGAATTTCTCGAGCTTTCAGACGAGGAAATCCTAGCGGAGCCCTCAGATGTTTCGGATGTTGAAGGCGACGACGAGGACGTCCACGATAAAGACGTTCATGTGAAAGGAGGGGTCAAACCCCTGAAAATCGAATTACAAGACTCAGATACCGAAGCATCTGCACGACCTAAGGATGACGAGAACCTAGGCGGCTGGGGAACCTCCAAACGGGATTACTACAACGCTGATACAATTGAGACGGAAGCTGATGCTTTGGGAGAAGAAGCCGAGGCAAGGCGATTACAAAAGAAGCAGCTCCAAGGTTTCACGGAAGCAGATTTTGGTTTCGATGAATTCGAGTGGCAGGACACGGGCAAGGTGGATGGCCAAGACGGAAAAGATGGTGGAAACGTAGTTCAGGAAATTCTACCAAAACTCGAGGTTACTGATGTTATGGGACCTGGAGAGCGACTCAAGCTGCTAGGGATGAGGTATCCAGAGTTTGGACCCTTAGCCAAAGAGTTCCTAGAGCTGCAGGGGATGCATGAAGATCTGAGGCTTGCATCTAATGCCGAAATCTCAATACAGTTACTTGGGCACAACTCAAGTGACAACTATTCCGGGGACATGAGAAACATTCATCCGTAGCAGTGATAAAGCACAGTGCGCTAAGTGCATATCTTGCCGCATTATGCATATATTTTGCTCTCTTTACATCGGGCCATGCTACACCAGACGGTAAACTTACAGCTATGGATCCAGTGGAACTCCGAGATCACAGTGTGATGGAGACGTTGGTTCAATGCCGCGAGCTGTGGGGGAATGTTAAAGATATTCCATTGCCAGAACCCATTGGCTCAGATAACCCCTCCAAGGACACGTATGGACATAAGGATATTGAGGAGCAGAGTGGGATTGTCGACTTAGATTCCAAGATGGATGAGGAGGTGCTGGCCAAGATTAAGCGGAAGAAGACTCGCAAAACCAAAGCACAGCGTGCAGCAGAAGCAGCTCAAGCCGAAGCAGACGCTCGTCGTGCACAGCGCTTACGAAAAACTGAAGAAGATCTCGCGGATCTTTCTGCTTTGACAACCTCAAGAAAACCATCCTCCAAATCGGTCGCTACCGCAGCAAACACGTCTCAACTCCTCTCAGACGACTCAGACATCGGCGAGCAAAACTCCCTCACAGCTCATGAAGCCGCCGAAAAGGCCAAACGGAAGAAATCACTCCGCTTCTATACCTCTCAGATCGCTCAAAAATCCAACAAGCGGGACGGCGCTGGCCGCGACGCCGGCGGGGACGCAGATCTGCCCTACCGCGAGCGTTTCCGCGACCGTCAGATAAGGCTGAATACTGAAGCCGAGGCCCGTGGTAAGAAACCAAAAGGAAGCGAGAAAGGAGGCGGCAATCTAGGCGGCTCCAGCGACGAAGAAGACCACCGCGCTGCCCAGGAGCTACGCGATGACGTGGACTCGGACGACTACTATGACATAGTCTCCTCCCGCGCCGCTGCAAAGAAATCCACCAAAGCCGCTCTCGCCGCCGCCCACGCCCAAGCCGAGCGCGAAGGCGGTATCCTGCGCGTTGTGGAAGAGAAAGGCGTGGATGGCAAGAGAGCAATCACGTACGCGATTGAGAAGAACAAGGGACTGGCGCCGAGGAGGAAGAAAGATGTGAGGAACCCACGGGTGAAGAAAAGGAAGAAGTATGAGGAGAAGAAAAAGAAGTTGGGTAGTGTGAGGGCGGTGTATAAGGGTGGGGAGGGGAGGGGTGGTTATGGGGGGGAGTTAACCGGGATCAAGACGGGGTTGGTGAAGAGTGTGAAACTGTGATAGGGGCAGGGAGACTGTATGTGATGCTTTGCAGGATGAAAATCTCTTTGGTGATGAAACCATGTACGGTCATATTAGTCCAATTATCCCGAAATCTGCAATCCACCACACTCAATCTCCATTGGTTCACGACCCAATATCTCAACAAATTAAAAAGGAAAAATCACGTGAATCGTAAATAAAAATAAACTAACCCATAGCCGAGACAAGAAAACGCACTTTTCATTCCAAAAGCCCTAAGTAGACTATGCAAAACCCAACTTACCACTCCATTCACCAAACCTAGCATCCCTTCCCCGCAGTCACATCCTCCTCCACTTCCTCTGAGGGGCCCCTTCGCATGCCCACGACCCCTCCCTTCTGCTGGCGCAGTTGGGATTGCATTGTGGAAGAAGGGGTATTGGTGGTGGTGGTGGTATTATTAGAAGCGGTGGTGCTGATGGTATTGTACTTGGACATTATGATGCGGAAGACTAGCGGTTGCATGTGTTAAAAAAACTTTTCTTATGAAGTTGTGAATTTTTGTGAGTGCTGTAGAATATCCGTTGTAATTAGAAATCTGTGCAGATGAAGGGAAGAGGCGGATGTTGGGGTTTATTATATATGGTTGAAATGGGGTGGGACTGAATGCGTGGATGGAAGGAACAATGCCATTGTCTCCCGCGAACAAACAGATAATAATGTAAAAACGATAGTGAAATACCAGGGTTTCTTTGTTTTTGTAATTGTGTAGGATAGGAATCGATTTTGAGGGTAGGGCTAGTGAGGATAATGAAAGGCTGAGAAGAAGATAGAGGGTGGGGAGGGATTGGTAGGGATTGAAAGAAAGATTATCGGGGCAGGGCTAGGAGGCTTTGTATAGAACAGACGTGAGGTGAATAGGAGAGAAGAATAGAGAGTGTTTTTGTTTTTTGGGAGGGGGCAATTGGAAGGATGGGGGATTCTGGTCGAGTGTAGGCCAGTCGGTATGATGGATTTCTAGGGGAGGAATTTTTAGTGGTGGCTATTGGACGAATCTAAAGCGAAAAGCAATGTTTATTTTGCTTTAGGAGAAGAATATTGCTCCAAAGATCATAGGATTGAGGCCAGACGGAAGCACTTGATCCAGAAGTCTCCTTCTTGATCGTGGACACACTAGGGAAAAAGTTGAGCTTCCTTCCTTACTTTAAGAAGGAATTTGGAGTCATTCCCTGCTTGACCAAAAGGAATTTTAGATACTGAAAGACTTATCATAAGTAAAAGAAGAATGAAACCCATCATGGCCTCCGGAACCGAATCCTTTAAGTTCCACCTCCAACATTCCCCCAAATCACCGTAACGGCCCTGTTTTGCATTGTTCAAAGGTCCCAGCGATAGTGAGTTATTCCTGGCTCGAGAGTACTTCTGAAGGAGATTGATGAAAACCATATACACCTAGCCAACTTCTTGCCGGCTTAGACTAACGCCACAACTGATGGAAAGGATTTCACTCTTCTCTTGCTACACTCAGGGAACCCGCCGTGCCACAGCTGCATAGAGGAACTGTTCGCTCGTCCCTAGAGAATCAAAAACCCGTTAGTTACGCTTTCCTCAGCATGCGGTACCTTCCAGATGGCTTGCATCGAGATTTTCCAAACATTGGCAGGCGAAGGCAAGCAACTCCTCCCATAGCGCTAAGTAGCACCCTTGTTTCGCCTTCTCACCTTGCTTTATGACTTATACAAGAATAAACTATCTCTGTTTAGTAATATTTCAGCCTGACATTGGCACGTCTTTTTGCTCTGCCAGGATCCCTGTTCATCAAGTTGCTTTAGACCCTTATATCTATGGAACCCGGCATTAGGAAATCTTCACTTTGTCTTTTGACCAATACCTCTACGTAGGTCCTTCTGCTCTGTCCGGCTACCGATTGTTCATTCCCTGAGGCTTCCGGAGTAGAGATATCCTCTAGGAAGAACACCGTGTTTGTCGTACACCAAAGCCATCTATGTTCGGTTCTTCCGGTGGTAATTTCACCCCAGCTTGCAGGCAAAGCCAGAGCGCCGGTGTTGAGACTGTTCTGACGACTGTAGAAGGGCGGATATGATGGTTTACGTTGTATTGAACCCGTGGCGAAGCAATCTACTTGGAGAGTGATTCTTTGCAGAATAGTGTTCGCAATTGCGGTTTCAGATGCGAATGCCTGAATACATATCTGCTGTCCATTCTTTTGAAAGGCATAGCGTTCCAAAAGACACTAGCCGCCTTTGGAAGCGGCCTTCCCCTAGCGCTGCTCATTGAGTAGACTCATGTATGCTACTAGGTGCGCCCTCTGAGCGAGCTTCCCTGACTTTAGATATCAAAGGACCGGCTTATAACTTCGAAGACCCTTTTGGTCGCTCTAGCAGCTTGGTCTTGTTCTGGTAATTCTTGACAAGCTGCCTCACAGCTAAGTCCAGCATCACATCTTCAGATCCGCCGGGTATACGAACACCAGGAACTTCACGATACATCCCTAAATGGTAGCTTATTAGTGACACCAAACATCCATAACAAAATTCCGACTTACTCTCTGCAATCTCGCCACGTCCCGTGTTAGTGAATCCATTACCCCCAAAAAGCAGTACTGCACATCTTGCACACTCGTCAATCACGATTCCAGCTTGCGCCTTTGCAAGTGCTGTTAATCCGCCCAATTCTACATCTGCTTCCACTTTTGACAGTTTCGTCATTTGGTAGACGAATTGCTCGATCCAAGCCCATTGGCTCTCAAGCATAGCTCCACACTTTGCAAGCCTGTGCCTGACTACTGGCTGGTCCATGAGGGTCTTACCAAAAGCTTCCCTCTGCATACAGTACTCAAACGCAGCGGACAAGGCCACACGCGCTTGCCTGGTTGCCCCAACGGCGATGGTCAAACGCTCATGGTTGAAGTTGGTCATGATGTACCTCATGCCCATTCCTTCTTCGCCGATAAGGTTTTCTACGGGGACTTTGACCTCGTCAAGCTCGATGAAGGTGGTACCACCCGTGACTTGCCCAGCTACTTTCAAGCGACGCATGGTGACGCCTGGGTAGTCTAGAAGGGGGACCACAAGCAGGGAGAGGCCTGTGGGCCCAGGGCCAGAGGTGCGGACGGCCATGGTGGAGTAGGAAGACCATATCCCGTTTGTGATCCTAAATAAGCGTGAGCAGAATGGTGACGAATCTGCTTATAATGATATAGGAACTTGGCAAAGAGCAGCAGAAAAAGTTTAGAAATGCGCATAAACGTGATCTTCCAAGTACAAGAACGGTGGAATAGGCATATTGTAAAATCGGATTGTGAAGAAACCAGGTAGATGGGAGTTTAGGAGACGGTCAACCCACCATTTCTTCGAGCCGTTAACCATGTAATGCTTCCCATCCGGTGTCTTCGTAGCCGTAGTTTGAATATTTGCAACATCAGACCCAGCCTCTGGCTCCGTGATAGCGATGCATGTCCTCTTCTTTCCCAGCAATAGATCTGGCAAGAACATTTCTTGCAATTGCTTACTCCCAAACTTCAGCAGCGGAGGTACACCGTATGACATCCCTGTAGTGAGCGACGCTGATGGCCCCGCCAACCCAGATCTAGACATCTACAAGTCTATCAGCACCTTGCTCACAGCATCAATTGCTGGAGCCAACACCGACCTCGTCTGTATAAATAGCCGTATGCAAGTAGTCCCACTCTTCAACCTTCACAGCCCCTAGCACATCATGTACACCCAGTTTCTTCAACCACTCCACCGGCAACGGTGCTGGTAAGCTCGGAATGAGCATGTTGGCGGCTACGAACTTCTCGAAGACTTGTGTAGGGACGGCTTCTTCGCGTTCCCAATCCATGGCGTGTTGGATGAGGTTTTCCTCGACGAAGGCACGGCATGCTTTCTGAAAGCGCAGGTGGGAAGGTGAATAGTAGGGAGAGGGGAGGCCGGCGAGGTAGGGGGGTTCGGAGAAGGGAATTGGTGGTGTCATGGCCGTCTGGGTGTTTGTGTCGGGAAGTACAAGTAGAGAAAAAGGTATAGGATTTATAGCTTAAGCTAAACATATGCTGAAAGTTCATCCGGGGTCGAACTCAGCATATGCTATATCCTCGGCAAGGGTCAATATTGCCGAGGTCAGGTTTCGACCCTCGCCGAGAAATTCTCGACCCCTGCCGAGCTGGAACCCGAGTGTGAGGAAAGGTACCGAGGGTACGGTTGTTTAGATGTGAGACATTTCAGTATCACACGTCAAAATTTGTAGAGAGTATCAGGTATGCTGTGTATACTTCTCGATGTACGAGTGGCAAATGTCCGTATGCGGTACTGAGCTTGTCTTCCATCTCTAACTCATACAGGAAGCGGAAACGAAGAATATAACGATATGATACTCAACATTTATGGGCCAGCATTTAATGCTTGAGGCTTTCAAGCCATACCACCAAGCGCTTCTTGATAACAACCCCTACTAGCTTCCCCGACCCTTCCTCAACGACGCAAAGATACCGCAAGCCCAGCTTCCCAAACATCTCTACGGCATACTCCATCGGCGCTTTCGCACATATCGTCAATGGCGTTCGATCAACAAACATTGATAGATCGAATTCCCCCTCCTCGCCATGACCCAATAACCGGATGCGCGATGTACTATCCCACACTTCACCCAAGTTTTTGAGTCCAAAATCTAGCTCGCCTTCTGCGAGGTAGCCTTGCAGCATCCCATGTTGCACCAGGACTAAACCTGCATCAAGTAGACCCCTTTCTTTCAAGTGCTCAAGCTTTTCTTCCAAAACTCTCCGCGAGACCATGTTGTCTTGGGGCACATCAACCGTAATGTCTTTCATGGTCTGTTCCGGTGGTATCAAGACCTCTACTAGCTCACCAGCTTTCTGAACAAGTCCCAGAGCGTAGTCCAGATCAAGGAATGGGTGGCCGAGAACTGTCTGCGCCAAGTCATAGACACCTTCTTTCTCCAAGGCATCAGCTACCCATTTCGCTACTAGGATAGCTATCATATGCGGTACGATGTACTCGAGCTCACCAGTAAGCTGCGTTGGTTTTAGCGAATCCTCCCTAAGGCAAGCATGTTATACCTTACCTCGAACATGATTACACATAGTGAGATCGTCATCCTAGACACGCCAGCCAAGAAAGCAGCGGCGCCAACCATAGCGAATATTCCTGGTGATATATTCGTTATTAACTGCCCCACGAGCCTGCCAAAGAATGCGCCCCCATCAAGTGCTGGGATAATAACCCCGGACGGTACTTTGCAACCGAAAGTTATCGTAGTCAGAACGAGCTTTACTAGTGTTCCATAAATGAGCCATCCGATGTATTTAGAACGATCATCCTCGGCTTCCCTCTGGCAGACCCAGGAATCACTTGGCCCACGACAATCCATAAGCAGGTTCTTGATTATCACGTCTCCAGGTTCTCTAGTCAGGGGATTAGGATACTGTAAGAGACCCGTAGCAAGGACTACCAGAAAAACTTCGAAAACAGGATAGTTCTTGATGATCTTATACTTGCGGAAGCTCTTCGACCATAGGTAATTGGCTTTGCAAAACACTCCGCCAAAAAGTCCTCCAGCCACACCGAGAAGCACAAAGACCAGGTAATGAATTGGTGAATATGACGTGCCGTAATTCGTCTCGAAGAGTACAAGCTTACCGGTCCCAGTAGGATTGAGAGCTTTGAGGACCATTGCAGCAAAGAGAGAGCAAAGGAACGCTCGCCAAAGGACCTTGCGGGGAAAATATGTGCTAATCTCCTACAACATGATTAAATTCGATTTCCCAAAGCTTTTGGAAATCTATACTTCGTAGCTGAAGAGAACTCCACCAATCGGCGCGCCAAAAGCCACGGACAATCCGGCGGAGCAGCCAGCACTCAAAAGTTCCCGCATCTTCCTACCATTCTCGCGGTACTTGGGAAACAGCATTCCAACTAGATATGCCACGCAGGTTGAAATGTGTACAAACGGCCCTTCTTTTCCCAAGCACATGCCCGTGGCGACTGCGAAGACTGCGCCTATTGCTTTAATTGCCAGGACTTTAAAATCCAAATAGTGAGGTATGACGAAGCCTGAAAGAATCGTCTTGATCTCAGGGATCCCAGAGCCTGCCGCTAAATACATTGATTTGCCAACAACACCCTGATCACTGCCTTGTATGGATCCTCGATGCTTGTCACCGTGGCCTGGAGCGGCAACGGGTAATGTTGACTTGGTGAACATAGTGATGGAGGAGCTGATTATCCCGAACGCCAGAGCGAATCCGACATATATTCCAAACGATCCCCAAAAGCCGAACGCCCACATATGCCATTCTTCGCACCCTTCACCAAGGTTTGGTTTTGTTGTTCCTAGTGGCATACGATCGGTACAGCAGCTCTCTCTGTTCCAGAAGATATTTATCGAACAGTATCCCAGTTTCCAGTCGCTTACAGTAGCTTCTGCGACGTCGACTAAGAATGCTACACACGCCGTAAGAATACCTATGAGGGCCGCTGCAATCCAGCCCTGACACGAGTCAAACGCAGCGAAGATGCCATTGCGTATGCCTCGCTTGGAGTGGATGGATCGAAACCGGAAAGAATCCTTCACCTACGGAGCATAAGCTCATGAGTCCCCGGAGCCTCCAGTACCCTTACCAAGTCATGGAGCCAGTCAATGGTAGTGTAGTCATTATAAGGCAGCCTTTCGCCAACAGGGGTCTCCGACAAGGCTTGCTCTTCCTTGCTGACATGAGACAAGAGTATTGAATGAGCATCACCTTCCTGCTGAATAGCGCTCAGTCGCCTATCATTGGCGGCCTGTAGAAGATGGGTCCGCTCGGTGGGCTGCTCAACGTCTGGCGGCATGGCGCTGTAACAAACAATTTTTTATCAACATCGAGAAGGAAAAGGAGGATTGCAAAAACAACTTTCAATAGATACAATGTCTCTCTCCATGCTTTTTTTGTGAAAGTAACAAGTAGGTTGCATGCACCTTAGATATCCCCCTCTTATCAGGGACCACATTTATCAGTAGGCGGCACATACATAGATAAGCCAGAGAGCCTCCTCTGATAGGTGCCTCAAGTAGCTTACGATCCTCGTGCATATTAGCCATTTGTGCCTAGATCATTTTGTTCTCTACGTGAAAAATGTCAAACAGTATCGAAGATAGCGAGTGAATTTTGGTGGTACTCAGAAGCCATGGTCTTTATACGGTTATGCACGAGGCAGGCAAACCCCTGTCAAGTCACGAGACCATCTTCCCAACAACCTTCTCTCCCATGAACCAAAGACTCATGCTTTATCCTGATGTTGTCCAAGATTCCTGTACTTCGTAAGTCCCCTCCGAAAGGCCTCTAAAAGGCCGTGGCCTCGACTAGGGGGAGCCAGAAAATGTGGCTACCATCCATGGATTCTATTCGCTATCCCCAGAACTCCTATGATGCGGTAGCGTCTGGTTTAAAGCACAATGATCTGGGCCACAAGTTGGGCACAGAGCAACTTTCAAAACTGACAGAACACCTCCTTCTAGGCATATCTTTCACATTCGGGAGTCGTATGATCTTAATTAGGCCCCCGTGTCAAGGCTTTAGCCCTTGCATCCTACAACGACCATGTCCTCCAATAATATGAACGTTGACATCCTAACGAAGATTCGCCATATACCATTGTCCTTCAGTAATGCGGATTCACAAACCTCAGCGTTGCGACTCGTCTTGGCACTTTTTCCGGAATGGGAGCATGAGGAAGGCATGGTAGAATTCATACGGTTTACGGACGGAATCACCAATACTGTATGTACTCCCACAATCCTCGAGGATTGGGTTGATCCTGCGGACACTACTAAAGTTCTAGAATCTTAGCTCCTGAAAGCCGTAAAGCGACGGCCTGGATATACTGAGGAGCAGATAGACAAGGAGGCTGTCCTCCTACGAGCATATGGGAAAGGCACGGAAGTCCTAATTGATCGCGAGCGTAAGCACCACAGTTTCATCGACCTTGACGGTTTTCTAATACGAGGTAGGAGAGACAACATCACATTCCCTACTCTCCCAGCATAACCTCGCTCCGGCCCTTCTTGCCCGCTTCCACAATGGCCTCATGTACAGGTTCATCCGTGGCCGAGTTTGCAGCCCCGAGGACTTACGCCGCGAATCAGTCTGGCGAGGTGTAGCGCGCAGACTCGGGGAATGGCACGCTTTGCTACCAATTGTGTCTGAAGATGGGACGGCCACCACAGCAACGGACGTAGGATCCGATACAGAATCTTCACTCTCATTGGCGCCAGCCAAAGTGACACCCTCGCTAGCAACGATCAATGCGATCACTCCCGGAAAGTCAACGCCGAACCTCTGGACCGTAATGCAAAAATGGATTTTCGCCCTTCCAACCACCAACGA
>JAABUO010008433.1_pt1 | contig 11652 bp, 11 predicted proteins | sample 5559291 | NCBI WGS metagenome assembly JAABUO01 (sample SAMN10711878, study PRJNA513372) | rock metagenome | isolation source: Antarctica rocks | place: Antarctica: Victoria Land, Finger Mt sud | reverse complement strand
GTGCGCAACACCGTGCGGCAGCACTGCGCCACACGACGCGCCCCGTCCTGCTGCACAGGCGCGCCAGGGCGCAGACGCGCGCGCGGCGCCGCGCAGGTGCCCTGCCGGCAGCGGCTGGTGGCGCTGGTGGCGGCGCTGGCCGCGGCCGGGCGCGGCGGCCGGCCGCGCAAGGCGCTGGTGTTTGCGTCCACGTGCGACTCGGTGGAGTTCCTGCCGCGCCTGCTGCAGGCGCGCGCGCGCCCGACGCGCTGCCTCGCACGCCGCCGCTGCCCGAGCAGTGGCCGCCCGTGCTGGAGCACCCGCCCCTGCACCCGCCCGAGCACCCCAGGGGACGCGCACCTCAGACGCGTGCCCAGCCCCCATGGTCTTCCAGGCTGGCGCCTGCCAGGCACCGATTGGCTGCTCCCCGAGCCGAGGTGGGACCCTTTGAGTACGGCGCCGGCCACAGACCGCGCGGGCGCGCGCGCAGGCCGCGGGCGTTGCGCTGCCGCCGCCGGACGAGCTGGACGACGACGAGGTGCCCGACGAGCGGCCGTGCCTGGACTGCCCGGTCTTCCGCCTGCACGGCAACATGGCTCAGGCGCGCCGGCGTGGGTGCCGTGCGCAGTGTTCTGGTGGTGGAGTCTGGCCGGGCGCCCGCCGTGTTTCTGACCCGCCGCGCAGCGCCTCGCCCTGTCGCCGCGGCTGACCTGCAGTGCGGCGGCAGCGCACGGCGGCCTTGCTTCCAGGACCGCCCTGGCGCTGGGTCAGTGAGAGGCCCGCGGCGACGGCCGGCGGGCGCAATGCGCGCGCGCCGCTCCGCCAGATACCCTGATCCTGTCTGCCAGGGCGGGCGCGAACGGCGGGGCGCGCGGGGGCGCGCAGGCGGAGCGCCTGCGCACCTTCCTGGCGTTCTCGCGCTGCGCGGAGGGCGTGCTGGTCTGCACGGATGTCGCCGCGCGCGGCCTGGACTTTCCGGCGGTGACCAGCATTGTGCAGTTCGACCCGCCGGGCGAGGTGTCCGAGTGCGCGCCCGCCGCCCACGGCCCGACATGCCCCGACGCCACTTGGGGAGGGCAGCCCCACCTGCAGCCTGTAGGCGGCCGGCTGACATCCTCAGAGCGCAGTGATGGCCCGCGCGCGCTGCTGGACTGGCCGGCTGGGTGCGAGCGCGCCCGCATCATGGCCCGCGCGCGCTCCTCCAGCGCACGTGACGGTGTGTTCTCAAGCGCCTGTGGTCCTAAATATCCAGCAGGGCCGGCGGCCCATGCATGCGCAGTGGCGGGGCCCGCCGGCGGCTGCTCGTATTGGCGGCCGCCCGCCCAGCGCGCACGCGTGCGGGCGCGCAGGTATGTGCACCGCGTGGGCCGCACGGCGCGGCTGGGGCGCGAGGGCGAGGCGCTGCTGTTCCTGCTGCCCAGCGAGCGCGGGTACCTGGCGCACCTGGAGGCGGCCGGCCATGCGTTGCAGGAGCTGCCGCTGCTGCCGCTGCTGGACGCGCTGCCGGGCGGCCCGGTGCGGCCCTGCGGGGCGCTGGCTCGGCCGCCCACCCTTCGCGGCGGTGCGGAGTGGCATACTTGAGTGGCGCACCCTGGCATGCCCGGTCCAGCAGCCGCTGGCCGCCTGGCGGCCTGCAGAGGTGGAGGGATTCGCCTGGGTGCGAACTGGTGCAGCTCATGTAGCAGCGCACTGCCCCCAGCAGCCCGGCGCTGCGCTCCGGGGCTGCTGGCCAGTGGTCACGCTGGCTGGGCAGTGGTACACCCTTGCTGAGGGTTCATGTTGGTGCTTTCGGTGCTTTACAGCTGAGGGGACCTTTCATGACCGGCGCCTGCTCCTGTGATTGTCAGGCCCACCTCTCGGGGCCTATGCGCCGCCACCAAGGGTGGCTGAGGCTGGCACTGGGGCGAAGGCCTGTCCGGCGGACGGCAGGGCGGGCGGGGCAGGCGCGCCGCAGAGACGCACGCGGGCGCCGCGCAGCTGGAGGCGCAGCTTGTGGCAGCCGCCAGTCAGGACGCAAGCCTGCGCGCCCTGGCAGCCGACGCATTTCGCGCACATGTGCGCCTCTCGCTGGGCTCGGCCCTGGTGTCCGGTCCCTGTGCCGGCATGCGACAGACAGCGGTCCGCCCCACGTCGCATGCCGCACGGTCACATGCGCCCTGCGGCTGCCCTTCCCGCACAGCTGCTTGCGGCGTCTGCAGCACGTACAAACCTCGCAAGCAGCAGCAACGCCTGCGCCCGTTTGGGGCATGCAGGTCCGCGCGTATGCGACGCACGCGGCTGCGACGCGGGACGTGTTCCACGTGCGCCGCCTGCACCTCGGCCACCTTGCGCACGCGTTCGCGCTGCGGTGCGCACGTGCTTGCAGCAGACCTGCTCCGTTAAAGCATACAAGGAAGGCGGCCAGAGCTAGACTTGATATGTTACAGCGCCAGACGGCTTACTTGTGAGCGCCCCGCAGGCGAACCGGTTTCCAACAACTCGCTTGCGTGTTGTCTACAGCACGCTCCTCACAAAAGTCAGGTGTGGGCGACAGGGAGGCGCCCTCGCTCATGGGCAAGTCCGCGAGCAAGGCTCGCGCGGCCAAGACCCGGCAGAAGGAGGGCAAGGGCGGCCGCGCTGTTGGCGCAAAGGCCAGGCACAGGAAGCAAAGCTAGCTGGGCCGCACGGCCCCCGTGCTCAGGTGAACCACGAGTGCCGAACTACCACTTGTAGCGTTTCAAGCTGGCCCGCAGCGCCTGCACCTCCTGCTGGCACTCCGAGCCATCCACGGCGACCGCCTTGCCCCCGCTTGCCGACAGGCACTGCTGGAACGCCTCGGCCTGCTCTGGCGTGATGCGCTCCGCATAACACACCATCAGCCGCGTCTCCAGGCCGGAGCAGCTCTGCTCTGTGGCCCTGGAGCACGCAGCATAGGCGCTCTTTATTGCGCGGCACCGCTTTCGCGCAGCCTCTGGGATCTCCTCAAGCTCGACCGCACCGCGCCTCCAAAACGCCCAGGCCATGCCTGCGCTCGGCAGCGTAGCCCTCCCGCCCTGCGAAAACCAAGGGACTGGGCGCAGGTGTCATCCAAACGCAGCCACAAGGTGATGTGCGGGAGCTGGGCGCACCAGCAACTGTGAAGATGATCAGTCCCAAAAAAAGATGTTCTTTCTGAGATTTGCAGACCGGTGTACAGGCGGCTTCCGCTGAGGAGCAAGAGGACAGCTTGCAGAGCTCTGGTGTGACTTGGACTGCTTACAAGGTGCCCTCTGAGCTCGCATCACACGCCAGCACACTGCCACCTGACCGGGGTTGGCCAGTAGCTGGGGGTGGGCTGGTCTCAACATCCACTTGCGCAGACTGATCTCCCGGCGCAGCCTCCTCCCTACACTGTAAAGTTGTCAGCTGAGGCATGTCTGCTCAGTAGCGGCTTGGCGAAGGAAGGGGTGCAGTGCGGGGTTCGGCCACCACCGGCACCAGCTTTGGCCAGACCATCATGTGATATGTGGTGCGCCCCGGTGCACAGCACTCAGCTCTTGTGATTGTGCACGGAACTATGTGAGCACGCATGCCCGGCAGACGTGTTTTCTAAAAGGGTGCACTGGGCGGGGAGGCCTCAGCTGCACAGGCGCTTGCCTGTGCGCTTGCACACCTGTCATGGGATACAATGAGCCTGCAGTTCTCTATTCACGTGCAGACATCACCATCCTTGCCTTGCCGCCTCGGCGCCGCCCAGTCCACAGGCACTTGGCTCTGACTTGCCGGGAGGTGACGCGCTCCCCTTGCGGGCGTCAGCAGGCTGCTGAGAGGTCACGAGGGGGCTGGCAGCCGCAGCCGCGGCAGCCGCGGGCGGGCCGGCGGCGCCGCTGCGCGCCAGCGATGACGGGCAGCGGGATGCCGCGCCTGGCCGCGCTGCACCATGCAGCGCACAAGGGCGACCTGGCGGAGACGCGGGCGTTGCTGGCTGCGGTGGGCGCCCCTGCGCGGCCCACGCTTGCTGCTGCCCTGCGTCCAGGCGTACGAGCACCACCGCCACGGCCGTCCCTGTTGCACCTGCACGGCAGCGCCCTGCCAGCGCAGTGCCTTGCAGCCAAGCGGCAGCTGGGCGCTTTCAGAGGCGCTGCCGGCTTTGCAGCGGCAGCCTGCGTCGGGTGATGGGCTACAGTAGCCTTGAACGTGAAGCGCCGTGGTGCACCCGCCTGCAGCTGCGCGTGCGTGCTTCTGCTGCCCCTGGGCCTCACGCAGGGCGCTGGGCGCTGCCCAGGCCGAGCGGCATGCAGTGCGCCCCTCCGCCCTGGCGGGCAGGCGAGCACCCCCTCCCTGCACTGAGGCCGGGGGGTGGAGCGCAGGGCGCGGACCCGGGCGCCCTAGACCCGGAGCTGCGCACCGCGCTGCACCACGCGGTGCTGCGCGGGCATGCGGGCGTGGCGGAGGCGCTGCTGCGCGCGGGCGGCCCGGCGCTGCTGTTCGCCAAGGACATGCTCTGCTGCACGCCCGTGCACCTGGCCGCCATGCAGGGCCGGATGCAGAACCAGGTGCCGCGCCGCCGCGCCCGAGGGCAGGGATGCGCCGGGTCATGGTGGGTGGGCAGCGCGAGGCGCGCCGGCAGCGCCGCGGCCCGGCGACGCCGGCCGCCAGGGCCCAGCTGCCCAGCCCCTGCCATGGCCGCTGCGGTCAGCCGGGACGCGGCTGAGCCCTGCGCCTGCGCGCGCAGCTGACGATGAAGCTGGCGGCGGCGCTGCGCGCGGACGAGCGCGGCCGCACGCCGCTGCATGAGGCCGCGCGGTGGTGCTGCATGCAGGTGCGGCGCCCAGCTGCACATGCCGCCTGGTTTGTCTGCATTGCAGGGGTGCCGTGTCCACAGCCTGCGCGGCGTCTGAGGCTCCGGCGGCCGCCGTGACACCTGCCGAGCGCTCTCGGATCGCGTCTAGTCAGCACGTGCGCGGCGAACCTCGGGCTGACCGAGTGGCGGCCCGCCCGCCGGCCAGGACTTCACGAGCTTCCTGCGCTCGTTCCTCGGCTGGGGCCTGGCGGCGAGCGACGAGGCGCTGCCCGAGCACGACCGACCCGCCGCCGCTGACCCGCCCGCGAACGGGGGGCTCTCCGGCCGCGCCGCGGGGCCGAGCGGGGTCGCCGCGGGCCCTGAGGGCGCTGCGTCCGGCGCCCGGGCGCCCGCCAACGGCGTGGCGCGCCACGCTGGGGGCGCTGGTGCGGACGCAGCAGGGCCCGTGGGCGCCACCGCCGCCGGCGAGCGCGGAGGCGCCTCGGACGCGGCCGCCTGGCTGGACCTGGCGCAGGCCGTCGACCTGGGGCGGCCGGGCCTGGCCGTGGTGCGGCGCGCGATGGGCTGGATGCCGGTGCACATGGCGGCGGTGGCGGGCCAGCCGGCGCTGCTGCGCGCGCTGGTGGCCGGGCGCGGGTGCGCGGCCGGCGCGCGCGCGGCCAACTCGTGGACGCCGATGCACTGCGCGGCCGCGCACAACCAGGCGCGCTTCGGCCCCGGCCGGGCAGGGCCCTGCGCGCGCGGCGCCCGCTTCCCCGCGCGCGGGGCGGCCATGAGCGCCGGCCGCGGCGCGCGCAGGTGGACGCGATCGAGGCGTTGGTTGCGCTGGGCTGCGAGGCGGCCGTGCCAGACAGCACGGCGCGCACGCCGCTGCATGTCGCCGCCGGCGAGGGCTGCCTGGACGCCATCCGCGCGCTCGTGCGCTTGGTGCGCTCCGCGCGCCGGCCCCGCCCAGCGCGCCCCGCCCGCCCACGCGCCTGCTCCTAACCCTAATCCTGTGTCGCCGCGGCAGGGCTGCGACCCGGCGGCGCGCGATCGCGACGGCTGCACGCCGCTGTACTGTGCGGCCGCCTGGAACCGCGGCGAGGCTGTGCTCGCGCTCGACGCGCTCGGCTGCCCGGCCTGGGCGCGCAGCAGCGACGGCCGCACGCCCGCGCACGCCGCGGCCGAGCAGGGCTGGGACGACATGCTGGACCTGCTCGCGCATCGCCTGGAGAGCAAGGCGCGCCGAGCCCGCCCCAGCCTGTGCACCTATCTGGCGCCGGCGAGGGCTACGGGGGTGGACTGGGACGTCTTCCGAGGAAAGCTCTCGCACGGGCGCACCGGGCTTTGCATGCAGCACGAGCAGCAGGCCGCCTGCCTGGCCGGGCGCGCAGCCTGCGCGCGCGCGGCGCCGCGTGCTGGGCGCCGGTGGGCGCCTGCATGATGGCTCAGTGCAGCGCCCGGCCCTGCACCGCACGTGTTGGCGCGGCCGCCGCCGAGCGAGCGCCGCGGCGGGGCGCGTTGCGGCACGGCCGGGCGGCGACGCGGGGTGGCTGCGTGCGCCAGGTGGACGCGCGCGACGCGAAGCAGCTCACACCGCTGCACGTGGCCGCGAGCCACGGGCACGCCGGCACGGTGGAGCGCCTGCTGGCGCTGGGCGCGGAGGTGGACGCGCGCGACGGCAAGGCCCGCACGCCGCTGCACCACGCCGCGAAGCACGGGCGCATCGCCGCGATGCAGGCCCTGGCGCGCCCCCCGCCCGTCAGTGCACGCGTAAGCAGATTATGTTGAACACTGGGCACAGCTCCGCAAGCCCGACTGCCTGCTCTTGTGCACGAAACACAGGCTGGTGTCCGCGCAACAGCGTTTGTCTCTGTGTCCCGCACACACATGTCAGCTGTCCCGACGCAGTTTGCATGGCCTCATGCTCAGCACCGCGCTCAGCCAGGCCGGCAAGCGCAGGCTGCTCCTGCCCGGCCCTGCGCCGCGCTGCGACCGGCCCGCTGCGCGCAGGTGGCGGCGGGCGCGGACGCGCGCGCGCGCGACGCGCCTGGCGGCTACACACCGCTGCACCTGGCGGCGGACGCGGGGCAGGGCGACGCGGCGGCCGCGCTGGTCGCGCTGGGCGCGCCGCTGGAGGCGCGCTCCGCCAAGGGCCTCACGCCGCTCGCGCTGGCCACCTTCAAGGCGCGGCCCCGTTGCCCGGGCCCTGGCGCACTGGACCCGCGCGCCTCGCTCCCAGAGCGCGCCGGGGGCGGCTGCCGTGCGCGCTGCAAGAGGTCTCAGCACGACGGGGTTGGAGAGCAGGCACCCACGCGCGCCTGCGTCGTGCAAAGCGCGGCAGGACGGCACGTGCCGCGCCTGCCGACCAAGCATGCAGCTGCCCGATCACCACCGCGCCCGAGCGCCGCCGCCGCCTGCTGACCAAACGCGCAGCTGCCTGTCCGCGCGGCGCGCCCGGGGAGCGCCGGCGCGCCTGAGCGCCGCTGCCGCGCTGCAGGGCCCGGCCAACGTGGACGCCATCTGCGCGCTGGTGGAGGCAGGCGCGGGCGCCGCCGCGCTCGCGGAGCACGAGGCGCTGGAGACGCCGCTGCACATCGCCGCGCGCTGCGGGCGCGCGGACGCGCTGCAGCGCCTGCTCGCCTGCCGCATGCCCGCCACCGCGCGCACCAAGGCACGCCCGCGCCGCGGGCGCCCGGCGGAGCAGGGCGCGTGGGGTCGTGAGTGCCTGCCTGCCCCGGTTGCGCGACATGCAAGGTACAGCGCGCCTGTGCCGCACGTCCGCTGAGGCCGGCCGAGCTCTCGCGGTCAGGCGGTCGGGCCCAGCGTATGTGCAGGGCGCCCGCGGGTCTGCTATTCAGGTGCGCGTCATGCCCGGCGGCTTCTCTTGGGTGAAGCGCCTGCGCGCGCGCCGTGGCGGGCGCTGCGCCCGTCCGCGCGAGCGCGCGTGAGCCGGCTGCGGGCTAATGCAAAGTCGTTCGCCTGCCGCAGGATGGCAGCTCGCCGCTGCACTACGCGGCGGCGTTTGGGCAGGCGGCCGTTGTGGAGCCGCTGGTGCGCGCCGGGTGCGCCGTAGACTGCGTCGACGATGCGCGCAACACGCCGCTCCACCTCGCGGCCGGCGCGCCCCCCGGCTCGCCCCGCCGCCGTGCTTGTGGGCGCGTGCCGCCGCCCAGCACGCTTGCGCGCGGAGGCTGGCCTAGGCGGGGCTGCGCGCGCACCAAGGGGCGCAGCGCCATGCGCTTAGATGAACAGCCACCTGCTCATGCTCACCCTAACATCTAACCCTAGCCCCATGTCACCCTCACCCTACCCTAAGGGTTACGCAAACGATCGGGCGCGCGCGCGCAGGCTGCGGCTTCCTGGAGACGGTGGAGGCGCTGGTGGCGCTGGGCGCGGACGTGGGCGCGCGCGACGTCACCGCCTGCACGCCGCTGCAAAACGCGGCGCACGGCACCTACTCCGCGCTAGCAGCCATGCCTGCGCCGGCGGCGCCACCGCGGCCGGCCGCCGGCGCGCCGGCCGCCGCGGCCGCCAAGGCGCTGCTCGGCGCGGGCGGCCGCGGGCCGGCCGTGCCGCCGCCGCTGACGGTGACGGCGGCGGCCGCGGCGGCGGCTGGCCCGCGCGGCGCGGAGCCCGACGGGCTCATCCCCGTGCGCACGGGCCTGGCGTGGGCGACGCTGGCGGGCGGCGGCGGCGGCTGGGGCCTGGACGCCGCGGATGGCCCCGACGCCGACGGCGGCGCCGAGCGCGGCCGCTGCGGCGACTGGCGTGACCCGGCCGCACTGGCGCTGCTGCGGCGCGCCGCCATGCGCCGCGGCGGCGGCGGCGGCGGTGGCGCGGCCAGCGGCGCCGCCTGGCCGGGCGCGGCGGACGTGTCGCTGCAGCTGGCCGCGTACGCGTACGGGGCGCCGCGCAGCGGCGAGCGCGGCGGGGCCGGCGCGGCTGACGAGCGCGCCGGCGGCGCGGGCGCCGACGCTGGCCTAGAGCTCTTCATCCGGCGCAGCAGCGAGGCGTGGCAGCTGAGCAGCCTGGAGGCCGACCGCAAGCGCCTGGTCGCCGTAGCGGAGCGCCTGGTGCAGCTGGGCGCGGCCGTGGCGGCCGTCGACGCGGAGGGCCGCACCGCGCTGCACCTGGTGCGCGCTTCTTTTTGTGTGCGGCTCTGCACGCTGCGTGCAGAGTTGCACACAGCGCCCAATCGAATCGAGCCTTGCGTGGGCGGCCGCAGTGCGCGGCGCCAGGGGCCCAGTGTCGGATGCCGCGGCAGGCGCACCTGCAGCACACCAAGGGTCAACCCCGGTGGCTGTCCAAAGCGGCGCTGCTGCACACACTCACAGGCGGACCAGCCATGCTCGGGGCGCCTCTGTCCCTGGGCGTGTTCAGTGCGGAAGGAAGCAAGGTGTCTGTCCTCGCCAGAGGCGTGCTGACGCTGCCGCCCACTGCGCGCCAGGCGGCCGGCTGCGGGGACAAGGCGATGGTGCTCAAGCTGGTGCAGCTGGGCACCGACATCAACTGCCGCGACTCGGTGGGCGGCACGCCGATGCACCACGCCGCCATGGCCGGTGCGCCGCATGCTTCCCCCGCCCTCGCGCCCCCGCTGGAGCGGCGGGCGCCCGGCCTGCGCGCCGCTCGACTGTCGTTGTACGGGCGGGCTGCTGGCAGCGTGCGCCCGGGGCGGGCGCAACAGGGCCTGCCCGGCGGGCAGGCCTCGCAGGCGGCCGCGCCGCGGGGCCGGCCCGCTCGCGACGCGGGCGCGCGGCCGGGCGCAGGCAAGAAGGAGACCATGTTTGCGCTGGCGCGCCTGGGCTGCGACTGGCGCGCGCGCGCGGAGGGCATCGACGGCGCGACCGCCGCGTTCGTGCTGTGCGGCCAGCACGGCAAGAGCGGCAACCAGCAGAAGCTGGTGGAGGCCAAGCTGCGCAAGGTGGCCGCCGAGGGCGCGGAGGAGCGCGCGCGCGCGCGCCAGCTGGCCGCCGACCCGGCCGCAGCGCCATCTGCGGCCGCCGGCACCGCCCGCGACGGCGGCGGCGGCGCCGGCGGCGTCGGCGGGGGGGTGGCGCAAGCGGCCAGCGCCGCACGCGCCGATGCCAACATGGCGGCGCTGCTGGAGGAGGTGGAGCAGGAGGGCGAGGGCGGCCGCGGCGCGGCCGCGGCGGCGCGCCGGCGCAAGAAGAAGAAGAGGGAGCGGCGGCCGCCGGACGGCGCCGAGCGCGGGGACGAGGCCGAGCCGGGCGCCGACGCGGAGGCGGCGCCGGGCGCGCCGGAGCCTGAGGCGCCGCCGGCGCCGCACGCGCGCGCCGGGGCAGAAGAGCGGGAGCGCGCCGCGGACGCGGGGCGGCCTGCGCTGGCTCCTGCCGCGGCGCTGGTTACTGCGGTCCGGGGCGGCTCGGCGGGGCCCGCGGATGGAGCATGTGAGAGCGGGGACGCGGCCGCGCCTGGCAGCGCGGCGACGGCCGGGGGAGCGGCCTCTGCGGCAGCGGCGCCCACCGCGGAGCTGACCCGCGGCGGCAGCCATGCGTCCGGCTCGGGCCGCGCGAACGGTGGTGGGCGGCCCCGAGCGGCCTTGGTGCATGCGCTGCGAGCGTCAGAAGCACAGCCGCTCTATGTGTGTGTGAAGTGCTTTGCTGCGCAGGACGCGCCAGTGCCTTATCCGGGCGCCTGCCAGCCCCGCGCCGTGACGCGAGCGGCACAGCTCCGCCGCGTCACATGGGCCTGTAAGGCAGGATGCAGATGAGTTATGCGCGCCGCCCGCACTCAGCGATGTCTGGTCGCCGCGCAGGCCCGGCCGAGGCGATGGAGGCGGCCGCGGACGCGGGCGACGCCGCGGCCGAGGCCGCGCCGGCGGACCCGGAGCAGGCGCAGGCACGCGCGCGCCTGGACGCGGCCATCGCGCTGGCGCTGCACCTGCTGGACCTGGCCGCCGCCGCGCGCACCTCAGAGGCGCGCTGCCCCCGCCGCGTCCCGGGGTCAGGGTAGGGTGTAGGTAACACCACTTCACGGGTGCGCTGGCCGGCGGTCGGCCGTTGTGCTTTGGCGCGCCTAGGCAGCGCCTGTGGAGCGAGGCCTCCCGCCGGCAGCAGGGGCGCCCTGACCCGCCGGGTCGTGCGCGAGCCGCGCGGTGGCCGCGCGGCCACGCCTGATTTTCGAGGTGCGGCTGGCGGCCGGCTGGGCTGCTTTCACCTGGCCTTACCTAGCGCGCATACGGGCGGGGGGTGCGCCCGATGCGACCACGTCAGGGCGTGCATGCCCTGCCGAGGGTCACGCAGGGCTTCGGGCGCGCAGGCGGAGGCGGCACTGGACGGCCTGGACGACGCGATCGAGGGCGCGTCTGTGGCAGGCGTCAGCGCCAAGTACGCGAAGAAGACGCGCCGGCGCCTGCAGCACCAGGTGGACGTGGCCACCGGGCGCACGTCGGTGGAGCCGCGCGCCAGCGCCGCCGCCGCCGCAGACGAGGCAGCGGCGGCGCCCAGCGGCGCCGCCGCTGATGCCGCTGCCGCCGCACAGGAGGCTGAGGAGCAAGCGCCCGCGCCCGAGCCGCTGCCGCCGCCGTCCCTGCCGCTGCCGCCGCCGCCGCCGCCGCCGCCGCCGCCGCGCATGCGCCCTGCCTCGCCGAGCCCGGCGCGTGCGCCGACGCCGCCGCGGCCGCTGACGCACAGGCCGGGCGCGGGCGAGCAGGGGCAGGCGTCGCAGGGCGCTGGCGCTCTGGCCAGCGGTCCCAGTGCCGGGCTCGCGGCTGCCGGGCCAGGGCCGGCGCAGGCTGGGGCGCCGCCGCCACAGCCGCCCCCGCCGCTGCCGCCACCGCTGCCGCCGCCGCGTGGCGGCGCGGCTGTTGGGAGCGGGGGCCATCGCGGGGGCGACCCGGCGGGGGGCCTCCAGCCGCGCGGCGCCGCCGCGCCGCCGCAGCACCAGGCGCGCGCGGCGCCAGCGGG
>JAABUO010008431.1_pt1 | contig 11656 bp, 15 predicted proteins | sample 5559291 | NCBI WGS metagenome assembly JAABUO01 (sample SAMN10711878, study PRJNA513372) | rock metagenome | isolation source: Antarctica rocks | place: Antarctica: Victoria Land, Finger Mt sud | reverse complement strand
TGGGTGAGTTCATCGTGTTGCGGACTTCATCCATGAAAACGGCGCAGTGATGGTCAACAGGGTCGACGTTGAGGGCTGGGTTGTCGAAGTTAGGGGGCGTTGGGGAAATGAATTTAGGGCAGGCGGAGCGGAAAAGTTCTTCAAAGAGAGGTAGGGAGTCAGGGCCACCTCGTTGCAAGCGTGTCAGCTGATCGCCATACTTCTCTCGTAGGGCGGTGTGAATGGTGTCGTCTAGTTTCGTGGGGTTGAAGGCGACGCAGATGGCGATAAGAGCATACATCTGGTCGTTTTTCTTCGTTATGCTGTCGTACTGACCGCCACTTTTTTGGAAGTTCTTCGTTCGTGAGACATACACGAGAATGTGGGAGAACATGCGGATCGCGTCAGCGTAGCGGCGCATCATCATGTAGCTGAAGCCGACGTAGTAGTAGGTTGTAAAGTGGGCAGCCATCACTCTGGCAAACATGGCCTTTTTGTTGAGTTCGATGTCGTCGAGGGTCTTCAGGGCAAGGCTGAAGTCGCCGAGGAGGCAGTGGACTCGTAGAAGGCCGATAATAGAGAAGTAGCCCAGCATACGGTAGAGGGGTCTGGTGCCGTATTCGCCAGCGACGGCCATCGGGTCTTCGTTGCGTTTCATGGCTTCGAGTTGTTCGTTGATCTGGGAGCGTTGGATGAGGGAGTAGAGGACATTGAGGACGGAGTAACAGCCCCAGGTGTTGGGATTGTCACGGAGGAGCTGAGCCTCTTCTTCATTGGATGAAGTGCGGGCGACGCGGTTGCGGTAGCGGCAGAAGGATTCGAATTGGTAGATGAACTCGTCGATGACGTCCCAGGCCCAGTAGTACTAGAAAGTCGTTAGCTGGCTGGAACTAGCAGGATATGCAGAGTCATGCTCACTGATGGCACCTCCAAGTCCACAGGCCCATCAGAGTTGAGGATATAGTGAAAAAGATTGCAGTAATTGTCGTAGCTAGCAAATTTCGTCTCCAACGTCGCCTGATACTCCAAAGGCGTCGCAGCGGCCACAAGCTGAGCCTGCATATCCTGCAGCTGTCCTCCTCCTCCCCCCTGCGACGGAACCCGGTCAAGTTCGTCCATGCCATCGTCAAACCGTACCTGCTCCCTGTAGTCGTTCACCAGAGCATCCTCCTCTTGATCCGATTCATCCTCGACAACCCGTTGGGCATCAGCCGTCGTGTACGGCGCCCTTTGGTAGAGTGCCATTATTGCGATTTGGAACCTCTGTGCACAATCTAAGAATTTGAACTTTGGGATCCTCGCTTAGATCAGCCCTAGCCGTGATCGAGGAAGGCTACTACACCCCGCCGAGCCCCGCCCCGCAGCGAATTCCGAACTTACAGTGACACATGCAGAGAAGGGAGTGTCTGAAGTCCAGAAAAGCTACCACCCCGCTGCCATGGCGTCCATATACAATATAGCCATTATCCAACTCCACCCCAAGGTCCCCACTCCCCCTCTCCTCTCCCTCCCACCCTGCACTCACTCCCCATGCAGCCCATGCAACCCGCCTCCAACTCCACACGCGCCGCCGAACTCATAACCGACGCTGCCTCCCGTGGCGCTCAACTCGCTGTACTCCCTGAATACCATCTCACAAACTGGGTGCCCGATGAACCTGGCTTCAGCGAGCTCTGCGATCAGTGGAAATTGTACCTCGACAAGTATAGGGCGTTGGCAAAGAAGTGTAATATCTGTATTGTACCGGGGACCATTGTGGAGAGACATCAAGATGCGACAACGGAGGAGGATCGGTTGATCAATGTGGCGTATTTTATTGGGAATGATGGGGAAATATTGGGGAAGTATCAGAAGAAGAATCTTTGGTATATCGATTACTTCCTCTGAAATCTCCTTCATAATCCCTCCATTTCATATCACTAAAGAACGCCTCTTCATCCCAAGGCACCCCGAACGTCCCCACCTCACCTCCAGCACCGACGCCCCCCACACAGTCATCTCCACCCCTCTCGGTCCCATTGGTATGCTCATCTGCTGGGATCTCGCCTTCCCCGAAGCCTTCCGCGAGCTCATTGCCGGCGGTGCCAAAATCATTATAATCCCCACCTTCTGGACTCTCTCCGATTGCTCCCCGTACGGCCTCTCCAAAAACCCGAGGGCTGAAGCTCTCTTCTTAGAAGCGACACTTACCGCTCGGGCGTTCGAAAATACCTGCGCTGTTGTGTTCGTAAATGCGGGCGGGGCACCGGGCTCGAAGGATTCATCTTACGCAGGTCTCAGTCGGGTGGCAGTTCCGTTTGTTGGTGCGCTGGGCGACGAAACAAAGGATACTCATGAGGAAGGGATGAGCATTGTGGAGCTTGATATGAGGATGGTGGAGGAGGCGGAGCGGCAGTATAAGGTAAGGGAGGACATGGCAGGGGAGGATTGGCACTATGAATATCGGCATGGGAGACCTGACCGGGGGGCGAAGTTATAGAATGGGTGATAGAGTGGTGAGCATGTTGGGCTGTTTATTTCGTCCGTGGTTGTTCACCCGATTTTTTTTGGCTATAGCGTTGCTGGCAGCTTGAAGGCTGGACTATTGGAGTGTATTAGTGGTAGGAAAGATCAAGCTCGAAACTTCAAACCAGGAGATTTGAGCTTGGTGGGTCGGGATACTGCTCTTGTTAGATTTCTCAGTACAAATTGAAATAACCAACTAGGGATCCAAATTTAGTGAGCATTCAATACTATTCATTGATATACTTTGCCATTCCTTATACGTTGCCTCGTAATTACGATTTGAAGTGCGTAGAAAACACCATAAAGTCAGTGGTGAACCGATTACCGTGATCTGACCATTTTTACCATTTTCTCGTTAGACCCAGTAGAAACTTCAACCTAAGTGCGGGAAAAGGGGTATCTCCATACGAAAACTGCTGAAGAAAGGTACGACAAGCATTTGAAATATGAAGAACAGTTGCAAGAGTACGCTCAACGCCGGATACCTGATTGAAGTGTCCCTGCCTGTGCTCATCGAAGGAGCTCAATTTCGTTTTCAGTCCAAGTCGTATGCTATGGTCCTAGTTTACAATAACAACCAAGCCATATGTCTGATTTTCGTAGAAGGGAATGTTTTCTAGAAGCAAGGCGATCATGCTGCGACAGTACTAGCATTCCATGGGGAGCGATGGTTTATTTTCAATTCCGAGAGCCCAGCAAGAGTAGTAGGACCGTCTTCTTCGTCCTCGTTCGAACTATCCTCAGTGCCGTCCATATTAAGCATTTGGAAACGATTGACCATCGGTTGGGCTTTCTTAGGCAGCTGCTGTATGCTCTCTTTTTTTGGTGCAATTGACATCTTTGGCAATGGCTGGGCACATTCGTCTGGGTACCACTCAATTTTCATACCCTTGTAGGTTGCCCGGGACATCATGCAGGTGCGGGCGAAAAGAGAGTTGTGGATGGAGTTCAAGGACAGGAAAGTATCACCGGTTTTGAAGGAGATGCTGATGACAATGAGGTTGTGAATATGATCAAGGTCTTCACGGAGACGCTCTTCAGTGATATTCGGATGAACGCCACGTATGACCAGGTTTCGGGTCGCGCCAATTCCAATCTTGTTCGCAACATGGCCAGGCAGTATGAATTGGCGATCATTCCAAGCGAACTCCAGCTACACCCATCCGTCAGCCATAAAAAACTTAAGCTACTGGTTGATTTCACTGACCCGTTTGCCATGGATGTAGATGTCGTTCCGCCTCACATAATTCATGAAATCCTGTGCAGCCGCCCCCTCGATGAAGGACACGCTAGCACTGCGTTCGGTGGAGCGCAGGAAAATGTCCAGGACCGCCCCACCCCGGATGATATCGACTATATCCTTATGCGTTGTACGGTCTGAGAGGTTCTTGACAAGGACGGTTCGTTGCTCAGCTCTGGCGTACTGCTGCTGCTTTGGAATTCTCGGCGTGTGAAGAGACTGATCCTCTTTGTCGGGTTCTGAGAGGATTGAGCTATCGTCGTGGCCAAAGCTGTACTGCCGGTTGTAAAGTCCTGTTCTACCCTTTAAATGGACAGATTCGAGATGGGTTTTTAACGGCCACCCTGACTCGGTACCATTTTCATACCCAGGGTTAGGTCGCCGGGATATATTCGTTGGGTTGTTTTGAGGATGGCTGAAGAAGTCCGTGCTTGCGTTTTTAACTCCATTGTCGGTAAAGGTATCGTCTTGGGACTGTGGGACTGAATCGCCGCGTATCAGAATCTGAGATCCTGTAAGCAGGACACTGGAAGTCAAGAGCCACACTCTAGTCACCTCTAGTGTTTCAGGCGCTATACCACCACGATAGAGGGCGCCCCTAAGGCTCGCTTGGGTCGGATGTCAGACGGGGGGAATATGTTGACTAGGCTAAGGATACAAGCTGCTGCTGGACGCTTGAGAGTGCGGAGGGCACCTACTGTACTCTTGGGCTATTCGTAACTAGAGACTGGAAGTCAGTGATGGATGATATCACCTCCAGGAAAAACTTACTAGGTTATCGTGGTCGACCTTGGGGATGCTAACCGTAGGCAGATCCACTGGAGTCGTCAAATCTCTGTCGGAAAAATCCTACAGGTAACGTAAGCTTAATGAATGCAGAAGGTTTCGCAACTTGCTCGGCAAAGGTAATATACAGATTCAGCTCTATAAAAGAGATCAGGGTAAGCTTAGGAACTTTTCTATGAAAGATCATAGTAAACAAACATACCGGCGAAGCAATGTCTCGAAATAAGCCTTATATATCGTCACTGTAGCTGCCATGGTGCCTTAACATTCAGCGAAAGCAGTGGCTGCACTGAGAAGTGTAGACCTATAGACCTGCGTTGTCATGAAGCTATCTGTGTATCTTTAAATGTGGAGGGCGCTTAGAGTCGCGCTCGCTTCGCATGATACCGTCGCTCCTGAAACGTCACTTAGGGCTGATTTAAATCCCTTTCTGCGACCAATAATGGCAACAACGGTGGTTATATGGGAGTTAAGAGTGAGCTTCAACAGCGGTTCATCATGACACCAGATGAGCAACATTGGACGCTAGAATCACCTAGAGCTTAACAACTCATGAAATCACGTCACTCAAAGCTCTTCATTTCCGACTTAGTAAAAGCACGACGGTTCATGGTAGGTTTTTTAACTGTCCTAAAGCCAGGTATAGTTTTAAGACGTCGATTATGAGACAGATAAACCAGTTACGAAAGGATATCGATTCACAACATACTTGGCTTTTTGATAGTTGAAAGTAGTTGAATGACTAGCATGATTCCACCTGGAATAGTAATGACCTTTGCTACGGACGTAGCATGTATACGAATCACGCAATTTAATCGAAAAAGACAGCGGTCAAGCAATGAGTACAAGCATGTAGATAGCAATAATCCCCTCAATACTACTCCAGATGAAACATCAGATGAGTGGGATACAGAAGAGCTCCGAGAGTCAGCGACAGGTACAAAAGATATTCTATAAGACATTGATGGTAAAACATTAACATTTCGACTATATGTGTTTTGCATCTTATAGTTGATGCTCACCTGAAGACAATCTATCACATTCGAAGTATCAAAGCTCGAGTAATTCTAGGCCTACTTCCAAAGTGCTTTCGGCCGAACGGTGTGACAGTGATATGCGGCACCTCCATGAAAACATGTAGTCACCACATTCGTAATCGACAGAGCAATTTAGAGCGGCGACTGGATCCCTCCACAATTTCTGTTCGATAAGACAACGCATATCTTCGGTATGTCTCTGTCGGTGAAGGATTGGGTATATTGTATTAATGTATGCGCCAGCCAATTATGACATGGTAGTTTTCTGTAGGTGTTCCAAAAAGCCTATAATACCCAGTCTATGTGACCAATAAGAGATAGCAAGCCTGACAGTCGCCGCGAAGTGATACTTCGCCGTCGTTGAAATTACCTTGCTCTACAATGCCCACCGCCTTTCCTTGTAACCTACCATAGATTATTCCCCTGACCTATCATTTCCCCTCTCATCTAACCACAGCGCACGGTGAAGCTGGAGCGGGAACCTTTTATCAAGTTGTTCCTTCTGAACGATCAGGAGTGCACCGAATTGTACCAACACTGTTGATGAGGAAGTGAAGTTTAGATCCTAATGGGGAGACGATGTAACTTCGAGCATGTGGTCAAGGAGCACATGTTGGGTTTTCGTCGAGCTCAAGGGAGAAGGTCAATTTCTTCAAGCTGACACTACTTCGTAAGCGTGAAGTTTGAAATGGAATGGCAGCGGCACGATTGGGTCGGCAAAGAAGAAACTGAAATGTGATGGTCGTTAACGTGAAGAGGAAAAGCTTGGCCGAGAAAGCTTGACAAGGAAATCTAGTACTAACTACTGAGATCTGCATCCCTCCCGCGACTACTATGGTAGGACCCCTAAGTTTTGTTAGGGTTTGTGTATGGTATGGAACCCCGTGAGACCACGTTGGGAGAAGGGAGACAAGAACTGTGAAGACGTCTCATTGAGTACGTCCTTTGAGTATTCGATGGCAAGCTTAATGCTATGCGATGACGAATCAAGAGCAAATTCTCTCTCGTCAAGTTGCCAGCATGGCCGTTCTTACAACCTGAAGACACTGGAAGCTTACCGGGATGACATCAAGACTACTACTTTGGTACGCTTGAGGCGTCGAACCCGCAAGCGAGATCTTCTACCAAGTCACTCCATTTGAGATCCAGGTACTAACCAACTTCAGGTCGGACTGATCAACTATGAAGTCAGTATAGAAAGATAGATACCTTCAAGTAAGGTAGTATGAAGGAACCTGATCATCATTTGTCGATTGATTCTATACGTACCTTCTATATTATTAATATCTTCTCAGTGCATGATAGCAAGACTACTGCTAGTACCTTAGTAAAGACTGACTGTGCTCCTACAGCAAATCGAGTAATCAGTCTAATCAATTGTCTTCAACCCAAGCTCGCTTATGTTACTAGTCCGGCTGTTTGGCAATCCACCACACTCGCACACCCGGTCCATCCCTTCACATCCCCGGGACTTGGGTTTCGAACCAAAAGGAAGGCGTCACCGAAAAAGGGAGTTTGGGCCACCGGATTCGAAGGAAACAGACCGCCACCTACTCATTCAGAACTAACGCGTCATTCGATACCCATGATGCTAGACTTTTATGTTCCATGTTCCTCCGTTCTACCTCTCCCTTGCTCGCTAACCTTCACGTCTCACTCAAACCCCCCAGTCTTCCCCATCCGGCGTTCCAATCAGAGTCTTCGAGATACACGCTGTGCCATTGCTCCCATCGCCGATTGTCTGCTCTCTTTTCCGTCTATATTAAGCGTGGCTTCTGCCTCGTCTTGGCCCTCATTCACAGTCCACAGATCTGAAATTCAACAATCATGAAAGGTCTAAGGTTGGGAACGGCTATTGGACTTGGTAAGTTTCGAGGAACACCTACTCCTCAGATTCGAATTGACCGTCGCCACAGCTGCTACGGCGTACGCGCAAACAGCGAAATACTGCCCTTCTGAAGCAAGCGGCGTTTGCTACAGTGTCAACGTACCCGGCGGCAGCAACGGTGATCTCTATCTCCAGATCCAAGGTCCATCGACGCAGCAATGGATAGGCCTAGGCCAAGGGGGACAAATGGCGGGCGCCAATATTTTCATGGTCTACGCTGATGCTTCCGGTACGAACGTCACAGTCTCCCCTCGAAAAGGGGTTGGTAATGTTATGCCGCAATATCCTAGTGGCACCCAGATTTCTCTGCTTGCTGGATCGGGGATCGCTAATGGCACAATGACTGCTAATGTGAAATGTAAGTCTTTGGTGTGAACCGCTTATCGCGACCAAAGCACTGATTGTCTTGCTTACAGGTTCCAACTGCTCATCGTGGGCTGGAGGCACTATGGATCTCTCCTCGAGTAAGAGCTCATGGATATGGGCTTTGAAAGATGGATCTGCCATCTCATCCAACGACGCATCAACAGTTCTCCACCTGCACACAAATCAAGGATCATTTACTCTCGACCTTACTAAAGCCCAAGGAGGGAATTCCCCTGATCCTTTTGTCAATGCGGCTGTCACTGCCACTGCTGCCGGTGGTTCATCGCCAACAGCCGCCGCCTCTGCTCAAAGCGGTGGCGGCAACAGCAGTCGCTCTGGGAGTTCTTCAGGGGACAGCTCGGGAGGGTCATCCGGGGGTGATGCAACGCCGCCTCCAAAAGGGCGACATATGGCAGTGTTAGCGCACGGTGCCCTTATGGGTACTGCCTTCGTCGCCTTTTTCCCTCTTGGTGCAATTGCGATTCGAGTCCTTTCATTCCGGCGTTTGATTTGGTTCCATGCCGCAACTCAGATCTTTGCGTACACAATGACACTGGCAGGCATGGGGTTAGGTATATGGATTGCTATTAAACCCGATTATCTGGTACGTGCTTTACTACATTCCGAAGACTCGATTACCTAATTGCTGACTACGTTATTCACGACCAGATCAATACCTATCACCCTGTAATTGGCCTCCTCGTCATTAGTCTTCTTGCCTTCCAACCCATCCTTGGGCTCCTCCATCACTACATGTTCAAGGCATACGACCGCAAAACTTTTTGGACGGCCTCCCACGTGTGGGTCGGTCGTTTGGTCATCACCTTGGGCATCATAAACGGCGGATTGGGCATGAGACTGTCGGAACTCGATCGCCCGAGCGAAATTGCATACGGTGTTCTGGCGGGAATAATTTGGGTGGTGTGGCTAGGGGTGGTTCTGTGGGCTCAGTTCAGCCCATCCAAAGGCACCAAAGCTCGTGATGCAGGCGAGAAGTTTGATAGGAGTGCCGAGGGAAGCGAGGAAGGGTCAGGAGGAACTCGCCAGGTTCGGTAGCGTAAGTGATGTTCAGATAAGGTGATCTCCATTTTCTGGAAGATTGTGGACAGCCCTGATCGCTAGATGTGGTGGAAGATATGAACCAACGGGAGGGGCCAATTGTTATGAACAGGGCTCAGTTTGGAATTTTGGCGTAGGCGTTTCAGCGCCTCGGTTGGCTCCGTCCGAAGTGTGTGTTTCCCTTTCTGGGTTGGGGTTTTAGGTCTCCGGGTTAGCTCTGCGCCTAAGAGTAAACGTTGTTCTACAAGGTACCTTACCTACCTTACATGGTACAAAGACATGCACTACATGTCTGGCTACGAGTAGAGTACGAGACGAAGGAATCCGTATCAGATCCACAGGCAGCGGAAAGCACTCCGCAATGTCTGGACTGTGAGATACGTCGGTACCTTCCATTCGCGATGTATCTTGCTTGCAGGTGCAGCAATCTGATAAAGAAACCGATTGTGCAATCCGCCTACCTTCCCAACAAAGATAGAACGCCCGAGATGAGGAACGGTGAGTAGGTACATGGTTGGTATGCCCCCCACGCATGCCTGATTCCACCGTGGAAACCGGGGGGAGACTCGAAGCACTCGATTGAAGGCCAATAAAATAGATCTCGTGTGACATTGAGACCCGGGGTTTTCACGTCGAGATCAAGCCAGAAAGGCAAGGGTTTGGCAAGGTGGCACACGGTGGTTTCTATTGGCTGCCCAATCTTTCTCTTGAGTGGTCCTACTCTATCTCTGCCAAACATGCAGATCCGAGTGCTTCCATTCTACTTATCACGCACGGAATAAAGGAAGCGATGATGGAACAACAACACAAACCAACTCGCTTCGTGCATGACTAGGCTCATGAGGGAATAGGTAATGGGCGACAACAACCATTCTTGAATTTACCCAGCAATCATGAAGCTTGTTGATTGCACGGAAGGGAATTTTCCAGACCAAGAAAACATTCAACTCCTTTCTAAATATTATCGTGAATAATCATTCATGAGCACTGTCAGCATTAACGTTGCCTTTAGGATTCAACCACAGACGAGCAGGCGGGATGGCCTCATAAGGACTGCGGTGAGTGCAGAAAACCTGGGAGTACGGGCCTTAAAGATCATTGGATATGAAGGTGTACGAAATGCTTAATTTGGGAAGATTACAATATATAGAGAGAAGGGTTGACCAATGATAGCCTCAATGCCTGTACACCCCCACACGCGCATTTGTAAGCTGTTTATGATTCCTGGTCTCCGCGACACTACAGAAATTTGGGATTTGCGTTGCAGGACAACGCCTGGATAATGCAAGACAGAGGAACGAGTCCTAGGCTGAGGGGATTCGATTACAGCCAACCAGAGACATCTTGTGTGACACCGGCAATCAGGAACTTCCCGTTGAGTCGAACTCGGAACTACTGGTATTGCGGAGAGTCATTTACGTCCAATATAATTCATTTTGTCGACACTGGCACCTACCCTCAATTTCTCCTAGCCCGCCAGAATCTAGCGAAACCAGGGACTCGTACGGACGGGCGTTGCAAGATAAAGCTTGGCAAAGCTTCGATCATGCAAGACAGAGATAAAGGCACCTAAGCTGAGAGAACTTATAAAAATAGCCAATGGAGTTCACCTTGTGTGATACTGGCAATCCACAACTTTCTTTCACGTCGAAGCTAGCAATTTTGAGATATCCAAGGGTGAAGAGCTATCGATAGAGAGAGACAAACTGGTGGCCAGTAGAGTTTCTCTGGCTTGACACTGGTCGCCAGGAGTCCTATGTCCAGCGAATTTCTTGGCCAAAGCTTGAACAATACTTGTGAACTGCTTGGATAAAGCTTTAGTACCACGTCGTAACATAGATTGTTACGCTGGCCACCGATACCTTGACCGAAAGAGTTTGTGCTATCCAATAGGAAGCATCTTCCGTGACACTCGCAACTATGGGGTTCAGGAGCCCCCTCACCCTATCTAACTTGGCACAACCGGGAAATCGAAAGAACGGGCGTTACAGGACAAAGCCTGGCAAACGCTTCAAGACAGCTTGAACATCTCGACACAAGCACCACAGGCTTGTTAGGCTAAATGGAACACGTGAAATCGCCCATAAAAATCGTTAGTAATGACAATCACATTCAGGAACTACTCATCCTACCTAAATCGGGAAGTCGAAAGCTTGAATGAATGGACGTTGACAAAGCGCCAATGGTTTAATTACTTGGATGAGAAACAGATCGTTCTCCTGGCTAACAAGACCTCGACCATGAAGGGGTTTGGTTGTCCAATTGGAGGAAGTTTGTATGACACACGCAAACAGGAAACTCCTCATGGCCAACCCAAAGAATCGGTTAGTCGACGCACTCGCATTGCAGAAAAAAGCTTGGGAAAAACTTGACAATTACAATTAGGAACCGCACGTCGACATTAAACCAGAAGACTAGGAACTCACAGCATTCGCGCTGCAGGAAGTGGCAGGCTGAGGAAAGCATCACATGTCCGACCTCTCACCGACCTCTCCCATCTCCCTCTTCTTCTCCATACCCCCCGGATCTCGCGAGATTCGAGAACTCGAAAGAACAGACACCACAGGACGGTACTCTGAAAACCTTGAAGCAACACAGAAAAAACCATGAAAACTAATACATATCTTAACGATGTCAATCCACAAAGGAAGACCCTCTTATGAACCAATAAAGAGTATCTCACTTGATACTAACGAGCAAGAAACCTCAGTTCACAATGCAGGGACTCATCAAGTCTTGATGGAGGAGAATCTGCCATATTAAATACCCAACCCCCCCTTGCCTCTCTCTTAACCT
>JAABUO010008427.1_pt1 | contig 11657 bp, 11 predicted proteins | sample 5559291 | NCBI WGS metagenome assembly JAABUO01 (sample SAMN10711878, study PRJNA513372) | rock metagenome | isolation source: Antarctica rocks | place: Antarctica: Victoria Land, Finger Mt sud | reverse complement strand
GGGTCGTCGACGGCGATTGCTTGCTGAGGGCGGGCAAGATGTAAGGGGGGGCGATATGGCGATTGCTGGGTCGGAGTTGATATGGTGAACATTGGTGCGGTGTATGCATTGGGATTGGCGCTAGGGACATTGAGGCTCGCGGTCGAAGGTGCAAAGCCATGCTGGCTGAATGGGTCGTTGTGGGATGGTGGCAAGTAGGCGTTCTGCAGCATGCTGTCGGATACACCATGCATTGGATCCTCCTCGTCTTCACCGTCCTCGTAGGGAGGCATATTTGGAGGAACCCTGTCCTCGATCTCTACCATCCACTTCTTCAATACCTCCATCGACGGTTCATTGCCCCCGCCCTTGCCGCCTCTTTTTTCTTCGGGCTTGATGCTCCCCTTGCTCTTGCGGCCTTTTGGCTTGGGATTGAAGTGGGATCGGCGGAGGTGTGCGGCAGCGTTGTAGTACGCATAGTACTTCTTATTATTTCGACAGGCCTTACATGTCGCTAAGAACTTCTTATCGGGGGATATGTCGACGCAGATGAATGCCTTACGAAGCTCAGAGTGAGCGCGTTCTTTGTGCCGGCGTATTTCGTGCTCGCCTCGGAACCCTTCAGGATGCTCGTCACACAGATCACATTTGACCTTGTCATGCGTTGGGCGGACGTAAGGCGTCCTAGCGATTGGGACGACATCTTTCATTGATCCATCTTCAGACCTGACCCGAACCATTGGATGGTCGGATGATGCCTTTGACGATGTTGACGATTGTCGCGACATCGCCGTCTCGTCGTCAAGCTTGGGGGCGATGGGACGCGAACTTTGGGCGAGTTGTTCTTGGCTGCGTCGAGATACTCGAGATCGAGATGAGTCGTTAGTTTCAGAAGAACTTGATCGTTTCATGATCGTCGCCTCTGTGTCAATTGTGGATTGTAGAGGAGAGATTTCAGGAAGGGAAGATTGGGAATGTAAGATATCACCGTACATTCCCCCCGCATGACCAACAAGAAAAGAAAATTGGGCCCCGAACTGACTGGTACTGCAGTCTTTGGGAGCCAATGACTGACTGAAATGGAGAGAAGGATCTTGTACACTTGTACTAAGATTCGAATTGATATCGGACAGGTGAGAATTGAGTCTCATCATATCGAGCCCTCCAACAATCGAGCTGCCTGCATGGCTGCTCTGACGAGACATGTTACCACTTGTATATGTCGTTGCATGCGTCAGCCCGTCGCTGGTTGGTGTGGCAGGTGATTGGGATAGGGGTGAGAATTGACTGAACATTGCTGGCTGCCCAGGTGAAGAGGATAGGCGGCGCGAGTTGCGTCGAGAATGTTGATGGATGGGCAGCGCAGGCGAAAGTGCACTCTCTGACTTATCATAGAAGTCTTTGGGGTCTTCGTAGATGAGCGCTGGTACGTGTATTGGATGGCGCCCAGAAGCAGTACGCCGCATCTTGTGCGGCTTGTTTATAGTATAATTGCTGAACGGCTCCTCGTCATCATGCTGATAGCTGCTGATCGTGAGTGGGGGAACAGTGCTGTCAGCGCTGGTAGATAAAGTTGTTCCATTCCGTGAGCTGCTTGAGCGCTTTCGAGACATTGGAGTTAAATCGTGGGAGAGATTATCGTCTCGGTCAAGGCCGCAAGTGTAAGGGTTGTCCTAAAGCCACAGTCAGCCCAGAATGGCCCGCCGGGGAGCTTGGAAACCATACAGAGGCCGGTCTCGCGATTGCTGGTATCACTCGAGGTACAGTGGACATTTGTTGCATCTCTCGCTGGCCGTGGGCCTCTAAGTCAAGGACGGGCGCGTTGAGACTGAGGACGGAGGATAGTTGGGCAGTTTTGTCTGACCATTGTCGTTGAAGTTCGTCCGGTGGAAGGTGTTTGTTCTCAAGCCGAAATAATTCCTTCTCCATCTCTAGATTGTTGAAGAGAGACTGAAGCGTCGAGAAACTAGAGGAGGTATCCATGATCGTGTTTGTTGATAAGTTGGGGTCGTGGTTCGTTGAAGATCTTCACAGCCTTGGGTCCAACTACTTACCGCTCAATCAGCAAGCTTTACGACTTCCAAGGGAAACAAGCCATACCACCATTCGGAGGATTTCCAAAGTGACTTACAATGGGGGTTTGAAGAAGGAAGGCAGCTAGCAATCAAAAGGGTGGGCAACGATTAAGAAGGCAGAGAGGCAAGAGAGAGTTGAGGTGGAAAGCCGTGTGGGACTTTGGTTTGCATATTTGAGGGGTTCAGATAAGAGGCTTACAGAGTACGGTGTAAAGTACGGATGTACTGACTGATACTTTACCTTTGCTGCATGCAAATGGCAAATGCCTCAAGCAGTACGCTAGAGCAGTAAAGCAAGCCGGGCTTGAATTGCGGAGTACATGTACGGGCTTGGGGATCATATCGACAGGCCCGGGTTCGCCGGAAGGACTCCGAAAAAGTGAGGCGAGAGCGCCCAACTTGGGTGCTCATTAGCCTTGGTCGCTTAGATAGAAACGTTCTCAAAGTACCTATTCTGCACTCTCACCAAATCGATGTATGAACAGCCAGCGTGACCACACACCACCCGGAACCATAAGCAACAGCAATAATGCCTTGAGCTAGTTGCATGATCGAAGAAACGATAATTCTTCCTCCGTCACTCGTGGAACCACTCACGGCCCTTGCGACCCGCACCTTCCAGCGTAAGAGGGCAGAGCCAAGAGGCATTCGCGTAGTACTATTAGAGTGATGGAATTGCAAGTAAGGTCTACGGGGTAAAGTAGGTGAAGGAGGTATGAATGACGCCCAATCCCAAGATATCGAGGGTATATACGGCCGATAATAGCATTATTGCCCACCATCGAGGCCATCTCAATTTCCATGACCATTCATACCACTTATCTTGCGCCATGTTTTGGAGTCTTTAGTACACATGCGCCATTGATGGCCGTTCGGCAGGATACCGAGCTGCTTTCTTGCAGTCTAAACGAGTACGATAGGCGGCATCCGACTTTTGCAGGCAGCAGACGTTTATACCGATCTCAAGGCCAATTCTGGCCTAATATGATGCGGTTGGCCAGTTTCTAATCATTCTACTACCCTTGCCAAAGAACGCAATTCCGTCTTGGGGGAATCTAAGACGTCCAAGCAATCCTGCCGCTGCCATTGGGCTTCTTCCAGGCTATTGTTCCCTTTGCCTGCAAAGAATCTGGTACTTGTACGGATTACAACACATGTGACCTGGGTGCCCTGGCCTCATCCTCTGACTTCCGGCTGCATGCTGGCTATTTTCTTCGGCTCCTCCTTTCTCAATGTATCGCCCGGTTTGGTGTAGCATAGAGCGCCCAACTCTGCTCGTCAAATGGATCAATCAGATTGGTCTCCATCCGATGTATCCTTTCTCAACCTTCTGAATGGCGTACAAAATCTATGATTGGTCTCATTGAGTATAGCCTAAAGCTAGCCTCTGTGCGGAATGTCTTTGAAGAAGTGGGACCTTCAATAGGTCTTTTAAATTTATAGGACTGATGTATGAAGTCTTCAACGATTAATTGATTAAGTCCTTATTTCATTGATTGAGACAGATTTCCAAATCTAATTAATTAATTTTCTCAATGCGTTCGAGGGTTCCCATAAAAGGAATAATCATAGATGAAGCTCTTCGAATCCTTCGTCCTTTCTTTCTCATGTTAATATCTTCCATCTTTAATTGTAGGAACCAAATTCACTTTAGATTCATTTAGTTTAATGCGTCATGCGTGGCGATGAACGTTCTTTCGTACGTTAGATTACTCGATGAAAAGGGCGGGAGATTCGACATCACGATAGAGGTATTGATACACCAAGGGAAAACATAGATGGAATATTAAAGAGCAACATTAGAAAGGTTGTAAATCACAGAAAATCGACGGTATATTGCTGATTAATATGACAGGAAGACTTGGAGAGATATACTTGTACGCTCAGCACTTCTAGGCCCGACGAGACAAGTCTCTACAGGCCTTGCGGGTCCCTCGCAGGCGTTTTTGAAGTGAAACGACGAGACTGTTCTGGAATAAGACTTAGCACCCGGAGTTCTTTAAGTTCATTCGTAAGCTTTCATAGCTGGCCCAGTCGATTAAGGCTCCATGATTGAGTCGTAGCTTAATCAAGCTGTACTGGATGCATGATAGAGTTTCTATGATGCTGGCTACAAAAGCGGATATCGAATGTATGTGGTAGTAGAACGGCGTCAGGTATATGAGATATCGAAGTCTGGTTAACTCTGAGGTGGCCAAATGTTCTCTTCTAATGTCTATCATGGACGATGCGATAACTTGGTGCACTGATCTGCCGCTAAGATTTTCCACTTGTGTCTTTACTTGACCACCTGGGACGCTCAAAAGGACCTGCAGTGTCGTGTATTCTTGAGTCTTGTTGACGGATATTGGACCATGGACGAAAGCAGTGCACTGCAGAGGAAACACCGTTCTTCTTCCAAGGAGCTCTGGAATCTATGGGTCATTTCGAGAGCTATGTGATCTGGTCATGAGTAGTTGACTTTTTGACAACGTTCTGGAGAGCTTCTTAGTATGGAAACTGCCTTTGTTGTGATTAATGTACCTCCAGACAAGAGTTAGGGTGTTCCAATTGATGTACCAAAGTATTATTTCGAGCAAGGCAGTGGCTAGATTGGGCCACTTCACACGTCCGTGTAGGGGTAGATTGTATAATCTGCTGAAAAACGGAGATTGAACCTACACTGCAATGTCTCGGGCAGAAACGATTGTAGAGCTTGCAGTCGCTAGAGCAGAGAGAGATAAAGGTGTAGGAGACCTTTCAAGCCTTTGAGGAGAATGTGGAGGTTTATGTGGTACAGACGAGCCATGGAAACTGGGTGAGCGAATTATTAGAGGAAGTGACAAACAAGTTGCATATCGACGGCAAGTAGGCTAGTTGAGAGCTCAAGAAGGTATTGCGACGCTTGAACTGAGTGTAGTTAATACCCGAGAGATTCATCCTCGCTGACGAGGTTGAACAAGAGAGCGGCTCCTCCATCCTAGATTGCTAGATTCCATGTGTGACGATCCTCATGACTATGAATCAGAGCGAAATGCTCGTAGAGATTGTATAGAAGATACCGAAGAAAGTTCGACAGAGAAAACAAATTTAGGAAACTAGATTAAGTGTGAATCCGCCAATTTGGCGGGGAGCGGGAGCTTGAGCTTTATATTTGAGGCGAGAGGCTCAAACTAAAGATCTGGCTTCAGAGAATCCCCTACTCACACCAGATTCTCCTCCGTTTCTGCATCTACATCTTTCACGATGGCGCCGACTTCTGTGGAGCCCTTTTTGAAGGGTGATACTGGTCGCAATACACGGGGTCTTCTGCGATTGGTTATTCTCTTGACAATTGCTGCCGCCGCAGTTGCCAGTCGGCTGTTCAGTGTCATTCGTACGCGTACCCTAAGCTTCTATGAACTTAATGACCGCCAGTGTCTTGAAAAGAACTCCCAGCTAATTTATCTTTATCCTAGGCTTTGAGAGTATCATCCATGAGTGTTTGTTTCCTTCCAAGCCAGCTCAAAGCGACATAAGCCCAAAGCATGTCTGCCAGAGAAATGATTCCAGAAGCTGACCAGCAAGCCAGTCGATCCCTGGTTCAACTTTCGTGCTACAAAATATCTTGTGCAGAACGGATTTTACAGCTTTTGGGACTGGTTTGATGATCGTAAGCCTTTCCCCGTCCTCCGACAGCTGTTATAATTAGGAACGAGATACTATCATAGCGGGAGGCTTTGAACCCTCTTGATTTAGACTGGCTTTGGCTTACTCGGTTACTTCGTAGGAACATGGCATCCATTAGGTCGCGTTACTGGTGGAACACTTTACCCTGGCCTCATGGTTACCAGCGGTGTTATCTATCACATCCTTCGCCTTCTATCACTACCTATTGACATTCGGAACATATGTGTGCTTCTCGCGCCTGCATGCTCTGGGCTCACTGCTCTTGCCTCATACCTCATCACATCAGAAATGACAACCTCCCCGTCTGCTGGCCTTCTTGCAGCCGCGTTCATGGGTATCACACCAGGTTACATCTCAAGATCTGTTGCCGGAAGTTATGATAACGAGGCAATTGCCATATTCCTCCTTGTGTTCACCTTCTATTTGTGGATCAAGGCGATCAAGAAAGGATCCGCTATGTGGGGTGCTTGGACTGCGCTGTTCTATGGCTACATGGTGTCGGCGTGGGGAGGTTATGTCTTTATTACGAATCTACTGCCACTCCATGCTTTCGTCCTCATCTGCATGGGCAGGTACAGCCCGCGACTATACGTCAGCTACAGCACATGGTTCGCCCTTGGTACATTGGCCAGTATGCAGGTTCCGTTCGTTGGGTTTCTTCCAATTAGAAGCAGTGAACATATGTCGGCTTTAGGTAAGTGAGAACATGGCCTATTTACAGAGTTATACTGACCAAATCAGGTGTGTTCGGTCTGCTGCAACTTGTAGCATTTGTTGAGTTCATCCGCCAGCAAGTGCCAAACAAGCAGTTCCAAGCCCTTCTTCGCAGCCTCATATTGGTTGTATTTGCTGTTTCGTTCGGTCTCCTGGTTCTCTTGACCGTATCAGGAGTCATTGCCCCGTGGAGCGGTCGTTTCTACTCATTGTGGGACACCGGCTACGCAAAGATTCACATCCCGATTATTGCATCTGTATCGGAACATCAACCGACAGCATGGCCGGCTTTCTTCTTTGACCTCAATCTGTTGATCTGGCTCTTTCCCGCTGGGGTCTACATGTGCTTCCAGCAGTTGGAAGACGAGCAAGTGTTTGTCGTAATTTATGCTGTCTTGGCAAGCTACTTTGCTGGCGTTATGGTTAGATTGATGTTGACACTCACCCCTGTTGTATGCATTGCTGCGTCCTTGGCGCTTTCCAGCATCTTGGATACATACCTCGTTGCCGACACTCCTTCGACGGAGGTTCAATCGAACGGGCATGCGACCGGCGACAGTAACAAGAGCGCGGCTTCAGCTGTCCTGGATTCACTAAGATCAACTCGGAAGCCTATCCTTGGCATATACTCTTATGTTTCAAAGATTTCTATGGTCTCAGCGATCACAACTTATCTACTCTTGTTCGTGCTTCATTGCACCTGGGTCACTTCCAATGCATACTCTTCACCGTCTGTAGTACTGGCCAGTAGGATGCCGGATGGGAGCCAGCATATCATTGATGATTACCGTGAAGCCTATTACTGGCTACGACAAAACACACCTGACAATGCCAAGATCATGTCATGGTGGGACTATGGCTATCAGATTGGAGGCATGGCTGATCGGCCCACCTTAGTGGACAACAACACGTGGAACAATACACATATAGCCACTGTTGGGAAGGCCATGAGTTCTCGAGAAGAAGTCAGCTATCCAATCCTTAGGCAGCATGATGTTGACTATGTGCTTGTCGTATTCGGAGGCCTGTTGGGTTACTCGGGAGACGATATCAATAAGTTCCTGTGGATGGTCCGTATTGCTGAGGGTATTTGGCCAGATGAAGTGAAAGAACGTGACTTCTTCACTGCTAGAGGAGAATATAGGGTCGACGACGAAGCCACGCCGACTATGAGGAACAGTCTAATGTAAGCCTGAGCATATCGAGTCTGGTTTGGTCCGGAACATTGAATGACTGACGTCTTAAGGTATAAAATGTCCTACTACAATTACAACTCACTTTTCCCAGCAGGACAAGCTCAAGATCGTGTCCGAGGATCCAAGATGCCCGCGGAAGGGCCGCAATTGAATACCCTTGAGGAAGCTTTTACAAGTGAGAATTGGATCATCAGGATCTACAAGGTGAAAGACCTTGACAATTTAGGAAGAGACCATGCAAGCGCGGTAGCTTTTGACAAAGGGAACAAGAAGAAGAAAACGGCAAAACGACGAGGGGCCAGGGTGCTCCGGACGGAGTAAAGTTGGTGATCAATTCAATGTATTTTATACGTAGTGAGTGGGCATCATGGCTGTCTGGGTAAAAGATTCGTACACTAGATTCAATTGATATATGTTGTCTTTCAAGTGTGGCCTCTGCGCTCGATCATCAATCGCAAGTCCTCGTAATTGTGACTCTTGTTTCCGTGGTAGTATATGAGAAGCGGTTTCGATTGTGGCCGGATATAAGTAGATCATCGAATTGTAGAGATTGAGGTTTCTTCATTGTGGTCAGCTGCGTTGGAGGCCCCCCAAACAGATTTAGGTCGCTTGCATGAACTGCTGCAGGTCACACACAAGCTGACCTACAGGGGCCAGTTGCTGCCCAACGAGCCCAACAATTGAGCCAGTCCCATCACGGTTTTCTTCATCAGTCACCAAATATAGAGATACCTAGTGCATGCGTGGCAGCTTTCAAGGAGCTGCTTCAATGCTTGACCTACATGTATTCTCTTGCCGCATGTTTCCATCTAACCTTCATCCTTGATCTGTCATTTGTTAATCAGTCTCTCCTGAATCTCTTGGTCTATTCCCACCTCAGGCAGGAGGCAAGCCCTTTCTTCAGGTTCTCAATTGTCCATGTACCATAAAAGGCATGCGCTGGCTGAAGACGAGTTCGTATTGGTGTTTGCTTTCCCAATCAGACATGTTGTCATATTGTACTATGCATCTCGGCTTGCTGCCAGTGACTTCTCGTTAAATGTTTGAGCCTATGGCAGTTATGCAACTACTCAAACTTCTTGTACTACTACATTTTTGGAGTTGAAGCGTGTTATCCTAGATTGCTTCATTATCCGATGTTTCAGGGTCATCGTTTTCAGATCTCACAGGCTGGTCAAGCGGGAAACCTGCTTCGCAAATAGGGAGCAAATAAGAAAGGCTTTATTACTATCATTCATGGTACTTGAATTGGACAAGACATTCATGATGCCTTACGAATACAAGACCACGGATGCATTCGTACGGCCTCGCCGTATCAAAGATAAGGATACTCGTAGCACAGCATCGAGCAGCAGCGGAAGGAGGCCACGAGAATCATCCAGATCCAGCAATCGGTCGCCACCACAAACAGCTCGCCCTGCTTCTGCTGCGATATATACCCAACAGAACACAACGAGTGATCAATTGCCTCCATTGCCGGAGTCTGGAACCGGATCACCGTCGTCAGCAAAGTCGCCAGTACTTCGTGCGAGATCCTGTACTCATGGCTCTACGGATTCACTAACATCCGCAGCTCAAATACACACCCCAGCGGCTTTGCAGCCTTATCTAGACTACGAAGGAGACGAGCCAAGCAGTAATACTATATCCAGAGTGACATCAGCGATTCAGACATCTGAGACTTCACCTGGCCTATCCTTTGCCTTACCAGAGCCTCCCCAGAAGTTTTTTGATTCACATACGGCAACACCGCTTGCTGTCGACTCTCGCCGGTACAGAGATCAATCTCATCAGCGATCAGCATCCCCCAGCTTTTTCCCCCGCCCCTCGGAGTCGAATATCGCAGATCCGCCTAAAGCACATTCCCCGAAGCTGATAGCGAACGCTCCATTTCAACCACCGTCTCCACCGCCTTCATCTATATCTCCGTTTTGGGGTCCCCCGATCTCGGCTCCAGGTCCTCTTGCCATCCAGCCGTATTCTCAAGCTTTAGCTTACGTTGGCAATCAACCAGTGGCGCCACCTCCATTTCCATCTCATGGTGGGGTTCCAAGCGAACACTATTTCACATCTCCATACGGTGGACCCCAGTATATCCCGATCGCGCAACCTGGCGATACGCCTATGGAATACCCCCCATTCTATCCGCCACATCATCCCTCACAACAAGGGCATATTCCTCTACAAGCTTTAGGAAGTCCGCCTGTCCACCACGTATCGCATGGTTCATCTATGAGCTTTTCGGCTGATTCGTTTCCCGGTATGTCGCCACCAACTTCGCATCCATTGGATTCGGCAGCAAAGTCCGCTGGTGGGACTTCGAAGAGTCATGGTCCAGAAGATGAACCTATAGATCTGCTCCAACGTATACAGAGCGCTATACCCGATTTGCATACGCTTGTAAATAAGTATCGAGAGACTTCGGGGCGTCTGGGAGAACGAGAATCTCGCATCAAAGAGTCAGAAGCACACAAGGCGGCGGCCCTCAAACAGAAAGAAATTTACATACAACAACTAGCAAAGGAATTGGAGGCGCTCTCCACCAAGCACTCCACAGAGAGTAGCAAGCTGAGGCTTGAGATAGGTAACATGGAAGACAAGCAGAAAGCGCTTCAAGAGAGCTTAGCCGCCGAGAAGAAGTTGAAAACTGAATTGGAAGGAGCACATCGAAGCCTGCAGTTAAATTTGGAGCAAGCTGAACGAGCGATGCAGGAAAGGGAACTGACGATGACCCGGAATGTCGAATCATGGAAAAGGAAGATGTCCGAAGACTTTGCTATAAAGCAGAGGACATTGGAGGACGAGATTCGACGGGCTCGAGACTCTGAAACAGCTTTGCAAGCTCAGCTAAGTCAGGTGCATAAGACTCATGCCCAAGAAAAGGATGGTTGGTCACGTCAAAGGCGCGAGCTCGAAACCAGGATGCGTCGGGATTTGGATGATGCGCTAGAAGCGAGAAAGAGAGATCTCGAAGAAAGTCACCGAAAACAGCAGCTAAACAAAGAAGCTTGGGACAAGGAGCGGACAGTGCTTGGGAAAGGAACGGAGGAGCAAAGGAAAGTTCTGGTAGCTCAACACCAAATTGAGAGAGAGGAGCTGGAAAAGACATACCGGCAATCCGAGGCACGTATTCGTAAGCAAGCCGAAGAGAGTGGCGTGAAGCTGCAGAATGAGGTACAGATGCTTAGGGCGGGTTGGGACACCGACAAGACCAAATTCAACAAGGCGACGGCCGAACTCAGAGCTGCAGCGAACAAATTGAACGAAGAGAATGTCAAACTGCAGAAGCTAGCCGAGGCTTTTGGAAACATCACGGAGCTTAAGCCCAAGGGAGATCACTTCTAGTAAGTCAACGCTGTTGACGATGCTGTCTTGACAGTTCCGCACTGCTTCTTGCATTTTGGTCGTAGGTTCGTACATAATTTCGAGCAGTCTTCAAAGGTCGTTGGGATTACCCACCAGCTAACAGCAATCGTCCCAGCCACGAGACGTTCAACTCTCTACAGAATCAGATCTCCTACCTCGCGATGCAATACTTTCAAGAAGCCCCAGCGCATGTACCTAATGAGTTCCTAGAGAAGCTACCGTCGAAGCTACCGTCTATACTGTTGGACACCGATCCCTCAAAACAGCTTCGAGTCGCTTATATCGAGCACCTTGTCTCCAGCATTATCACCCGCCAAATCTTTGAGCCCTTTCTGTTCACTCTGGCCGCGCGTCGCAAGTCCATGGACAACCTAGTCATGGAATGGTCAAAGAGCTTGGGGGAAAAGTCCAAGAAGCGAGAGACTCTTTTTCGACAGCATCTACTCCATGCGGATTACACGAGCTCCAGCGCCAAGCAATCCATCAACAAGGTCGCTGCAGTTGTAGTTGATAAGATTGTCGACACAATCAAACCCTATGCGCAAAAAGTCAACTGGGAGCACATCAAAGTTGGTATTCGGAGGATCGTGAAGCTTGCAGCGGAAACTTGGAGATATGCGAGATTGGAAAAGGCAATCATTACCGCTTCACTCTCTCATAAGGATAACTCGACAGCTGC
>JAABUO010008424.1_pt1 | contig 11659 bp, 8 predicted proteins | sample 5559291 | NCBI WGS metagenome assembly JAABUO01 (sample SAMN10711878, study PRJNA513372) | rock metagenome | isolation source: Antarctica rocks | place: Antarctica: Victoria Land, Finger Mt sud | reverse complement strand
TCCAACTGGGTGCCCTGCAAGACTGTAACACTCAAATGCTGCAGGTAACACCATTTAGGCAGACTTGGCCCTGCATTGCTTGCCAGTACTGTGCTCAGCATCACTGACTTGCACAAGGCATGCTATGGCAATGGAATCACAGCTGATTTGGCACTGCGTCATACAAGCTGCATGCCTTGTGATAGTGGCAAACAAGCTATGAAGCTTGATGATCTGCGGCTGTGTGAAAACAAACGTTGTGCGCCGTTGCTTTGCAGGATCTGGCAATGTTTGCAGCAGGAAACCCGCTGTCTGGGGTGACAGAGCAGCTGCAGGCAGCTGGAGTACATGTGCCCAGCAACAGTCTTGTCAGTGCACGCTCAACTAGCAGTCTGGCCAGCAGCAGGTCTGGCAGCTTGTCCTCTCTTAGCACTAGTCGCAAAATAGCTCCTCAGAGAAGCATGCGCTTGTCAACAGGCAGCATAGGCTAGCGTGCATAGGATCCAGTACATCTGTGGATGTGCTCACAAAGCTGTCAATGCGTGAAGGTTAGATGTAGACAGTGATTACAGATTGATTGATGCAATCACATCCTCCAAAAAGCTGTCACCACATGTCCAAAGGATAGTGCTCATCTGTCCATTACCCTGCAGCCCTGTCACACACCTTTTTGACACTCAGATTGCTTGTAAACATGTACATTCACAGAAGCACCATGCCACTGTGGCCTTGCAGAAACAAGCTTGATCATGTCCACATGAAACACACTACTGTGTATTCTGCCTATGTGGCATTTCAAATTCGACAGCAAATCTTCGAGGGTCTCGGCTTCTTCAGCAAGTCTAGAATGCCTTGACTTGCCAGTCACACTCATCCTCAGTGTCTGCACCTGCGTGGCGTTGTAGCGGTCGCAGACACCAAGCAGGTGTTTGAACATCAACCTGGCACACAGTAAAGCGTGCAGTGAAAAGACACACAAGCAAGCAAATGGTGCTTGATCTTGGATTCCTTGATAGATTGGATCTCAGATACACGTCCCCAAGGATGCACTGATTTGCAGAGCCCGGTGAATGCCTGGATCATAAGTACTGTGATGGATACAGTATGCAGTCATGCAAGGCTGTGTTAGGGGATCGATGCATGACTCAAAGATCATATAATGCATGCATACTGCAAGCAGAGCTTTGCTGTCACAGTCCTTTGCAAGCTTGTTGCTGAAATGAAAATGCATCGTTCAGATCTCCCGATGAAAGACCTTGCGAAATCTGGCCCATGGGCAAAACAATGCAATAGTTGCTTATGAAGCGTGGTTGATGGTTGTGCACAGAAAAAGCACAGCAGTCAGCGCACCATAGCTGTTTGCAGCCAGCTAACATAAGGGCCAAAACGAGGTTGCAAAGCATGAAAACAACAACAGCACCCTTGTCAGCTTTATTACCTTTTTATCTACCGCATGCTGAAATCTGGGTAAAATAACCACAGACTAATCTCTAGTCCCGTAAGTGCTCGGTACAATCACAGCTGGTGAACGAATATGCTCACAGCATCTGCAATTTCATTGTCTGGAATATTCTCATCTGGCTTCCCACGAGGTACAAACAAGTGCCCAATCAATACAAAGTCAAGGGATCGGTCCACAACTGCATCCATTGCCCACTGCAACAGCTTTGCTCTCTGCACAAGTTGGTGCTTGGCCTCTCTGTACTGCTTCAGGTTTCGTTCGATTTCCCCAACTTCAATGGTGACTCTGTTATTGATCATGGTGATTCTCCCGCGGACATCCATTTGCAGCTGAAGGAAAGGCAAACTGTGCGTCAAATCCTTGAAGGAAGTTGAATGTTCCAGGCGGTACTTGGCTGGCTCTGCAGCGTATAGCGCCAGCATGACTCCAGCGCTACGGCAAGTCAGCAAGTGTGACACTTGTCCTGGACAGACAAATTGTATTAGGCGTGCCCCTTCATAGAGGCCTGTGGATTGCATGGAATTTCCCAAGTCAATACCTTTTTGGTCTTCACTGACAAGGCGGTGAACTTTCTGCAGTTTGCTCTTGATGTGCTTTCTTCCCTCTTCATCAAAAGCCGGTAGGCTTCTGCCAAGAGCAGACTTGTCCAGGTTGCCAGCATCGTCGAACCACGGATCTTCCTTGAGCTGCTCTCCAAGTTCAGAAAACGTATCCTTGCCGTCTGTTGAATTGACTAGGGCTTCGAAAACAGACTGAAGTAAGCGGTCTGCGGCGCCATGTTCCAGCAGCCAGCTGGCAAGTTTCTCAGACACGCGACAGATGTCCACAGCATCACTTCCAAATGGCCATCCGACGCTGCGGCAAATGAGCTTTGCCAAATGTTGCAGGCTAGCAATGGTGAACTCTTTTGAGAAGCTGTGGCCAAACTGATGTTGCACAGACTGACGCACGCTTGTTCCCCACAGATCTCCTTGCTGTTTAACAATATCAGAAAGTCTTGCGTTCAAAACAGAAAGTCTTGCGTCCAAAGGCTTTAGCAAGGCTTGAAACTGTTTTAGCTGCTCTTCCGAGAACAATGCCATGATACTGTGTGCTAATACGAGACACTCTTTTCAAAGCTCAAGCAGGTGTTTGAACATCAGTCTGGCACAGCGTGCAGTACAAAGACACACAAGCAAGCAAGTGCTGCTTGATCTTGGATCGGAGCCTAGCCCAGTGATCTTGGTGTCTGCTACCACTTGTTATACTTAATGGAAGTATTGTATAGACAGGTTTCAGTTTCGGCCAATTTCAGTGCCGTTACACAGACGCAGAAGTACAGATCTGTGCTCTAGATCAGACGGGACATGCTGCCAATAGGGAGCCGCCACAGCTGGCCGAGAGACTGGCCATGACAGGCATAAGAGAAGCCGCTGGAAGTGCTGATTTAGTCATGAATCTTCCGTCTTCCGGCTCACCGACTGGGGCCTGCCGTGCTCACCCTGGGGGTTAGTGAGAGGCTGCAGCACCTGTTACTAAGGGCAAAGAAGTCAACGGTAGCTCGGTAGCTCATCATCTCGTATATATACCGCGGGCGGATGCTCCGAGAATCACATTCGCGGCGACCAGCATTCGATACTCCTTCTCACGATCACAAACCCTGCGGGATCGCTTCTCCGAGCCTACAGCACGCACCCTGGTCAATTGAATTGTTGCAACATGTCGCGATCACTCGGCGCCCTCGCCGTCTTGTGCGCGCTGCTGCTGGCGTCAAGCTCAGTTCAGGCTGCACGCACCTTACAAGCTTCGACCTGCACTGTGAAGCTGAGGGGGGGCTTTGACGCAATAGCGGGAAAGACCGACATCACTTTGTCGCACGACTGTGGTCTAGGATATTCGCAGACCAACAAGGTCGCCGGCGAGCTAACGGACTTCTACCAGTAAGCTGACGTTTGCCTGCCATCTGACGTTGACACGCTTGACCTGACGTACGAACCATCATCGGTGTGCCTGCACACTCGACAATTTGACCGTCTGAAGTTCTGTCTGCCTGCACGCAGGGATTCTCACACCAAGTGCATCTTCCAAGACGGCAAATACCAATGGTGCATTCACATGGAAGACGGCGGGGGCTTCAACATCAACTCAGCGCTCACTTATGGAGGATTCAGCCAGTAAGTCAACGTCAGTCATGACTGATCAGAGCCCTGCTTGTCTGTATGCCATGTCGAAATCTGCACTGCATGCAACTCACCTGTGCACGTTGTTGCTGGTCCTCGTCAAAGGCCTGAGCTTCACCCACGTGCTCATTGTTGACAGGTTTGTGATGCATTGCATCATTTGCAAAGCAGGTGCAAAGGTGACATGTCTGACACCAATGGTATGTGATGATGATGACAGCAGGGTTGGCAATTCTGCAGCAGTCAAGGACATGTACATATCACATATGATAAGCATGCACGGTGAGCTGATAGTGCTAGCGCTCACATGCACTTGTTGTTGCAGGCTGACCACATGCCATCCCTCAAGTCTCTCCAATCTGGAGTGTGATTGGACAAATGTGCCATCAAACACACCTCAAAGCTGATGTAGCTATAGCATGGGGGCAGCATGGACAAAGATGTGCCCAGGCAAAGCACATGATGGCATAGTTTATTGTAGATGGGTAGTATATGATTATTTGATGGTGGACACGATCTGATATGATGCACATCAGTGATCCAATGATACATCCTTTATACTTGTGATGATATTGACAGCCCAGTGATCTTGGTAGAGTATGCGACTTCATTGACATGGTTTCTGCTACCACCTGCCTTACTTGGTGGAAATCTTGTATAGATAGGTTTTTGTTCAGGCTTCAGGATAGGCATGTTACCGGTGTGCATATTCCCAGAGCACGAGTTTGATTCAGCTGGATCCATATGGATGCGCATGTAATGCATATGCCTCGTTTGCTGGCTTGGCTGCATCCTGAGTGGCGAGGCCTGCAGGCCTCTACAGCTGTAGCTCAAACTCAAGAATGCATGCAGCAGCTGTAGTTCAAGCCCCAGCACAATGAATGTAGCATACAGGTGAACAGCGAATTTCCAAAAGTGGTAGTGCAAATGCACCTTTGTACGTCTTTATGATTACTTAAAGCCCTTGCTGCGCCTAGAAGCATTCAGCAGTGTTACGCCCAAACTATCCAGCTTTTGCTGACACATCGCAAAGACCTATCTTCGGTAGTTTGAGTGCAGTGAACAAGCATAGGCATGTCAGCCAAAACAGAACTCTGCTTGCTACAGAAGCTCCTGATCTGACATCCCTGCTGCTGCCAATGCTCAATATTCCCCACCCTCATGGTGCAAGCCTGTGCACAGCCTTCTGCAGCCAATGTGGGGGTCAATACTGCGCTAACGATGTCCAAAAAGCTAAGGAAGGCAGCCTGACTCAGTGACATGCTTTGACCAGCCAAAATTGTGTGACCAGGCAGTTGCATCAACTCATAACATGCTTCCACCGTTACACAAGCAAGCAGCTGATGCACAGGTTCTTCATGTGTCAAACAACGTTGTACCAGGATGTAATCCTGGGGCACAGCTTCCTGATTGCAGGGCTCCTCAGAGAACAGCTTGCTTGCAAGTAACCCACCCCATGGCTACATCCATGCGAGCGAATGGAGCAGCAGCATACACATTACTAGGCAAAGCAACACCGTAAAAAGCTAAAGCACTTCAAGCAGTACCAACAGTAGCGGCGCCAGTGAAAGCGACGTCAGCAAATGAGACAACAGTAGAAGCAACACCAGGCAGAGCAATATTGTCAGTCATCACAGCATTGGCAAAAGTGACGTGAAAGCAATGTGCTCAGCATCCCGTAACAGCTCATCTGCTGCTACTGCTGCTACTGCTGCGGCTGCTGCTGCTATGTACACTTCTCCCAATGTGAACAACAGCTTGTTGCATACAACATTCAATCTCCAGCTCACACACATTCTTTCCTGGCATAATCTGCTTTCTGCTTGCCTTGTCTGCGTGCCGTCTCTCTTGACGTTCCAGTGCCTCAGTAGAATCATGACTTGCAACCAGCTTGTTGCAACTGCAGCCAAGAGGTTTGCCAAGCCTGGTACTGGAGTACTGCTGCATCAAAGACATCATTTGCAATGCTGCAGTCAGACATGGTTATGTTGATGCTGATGGTTGAAGGGAGCTTCTGCCTCTGTACCCCTTACCAGGCCTGGTGCTGGAGCACCGCTGCATGCAAATCAGAGTTCGCTGAAAGGCAAACATGTGCTGTGCAGGGGCGCTGCAAAGCACCAACCAACAGGTGAGGCAGCACTGAGGGAGCTTCTGCCTCTGTACCCCTTGGCAGGCCTGGTACTAGAGTGCTGCGCAGCATGCTGCATTTGAGACGTTATATGCAGTGCTGCAGTCAGACATAGTTCTGTTGATGTTGATGGTTTGCACCTTGTAGGTTTGGTAAAAGATTTCAAGCCCCGGCACAATGAATGTAGCATACAGGTGAACAGCGAACTTCCACAACTGATAGCACGAGTGCACCATTGGAAAAGATTGATTACAGTTAGGCGCTGTTCACACAGAAAACTGTTGACACAGAAAACACACCTCGAGTGACGCAATTGATGTAACCCTCGAATGAACAGAGAAGGCGTACAGACACGGCGCAGACGTAAAAACAGATCGAATGCGTTTAAACAGTCCGTCCGTCTAGAGTACCCCGACGGGTACGTACGTATACAGTCGAGTTGTCGGTGCGTTCGCCAGTGATGGGCTCCGTTTTCGCGAAAGTTTTGCGACTCACTGGCCAGCAATGCCAATGTAATCCTTGAAGCAGCGTCGCCCCTATTATTGGAATGCTCAGGGCTAGTATATTGTTACATTGCGTGCCATCGTCAGCTTTCATGTGATTGCCCTTGGGATTGACTCATAGGCATTAGTCATTTGATTTGGAAGCAAAGCTGCTCAATCATGAAAAATGAGTAACGCCAGAGTCTACCCTAGATGGGCTCAGATTCAGATGTTTAGGCAACATGTACATGTAAGTAAAGACCCCATGCACTTGCAGGTTGCCTTCATATGAGTCTGCGCCCCTGCCATCGGATGGCACACAAGCATCAAATTCCAGCATCTTCGCATCATCTAATCTCTGTTATGATGGCCTGATTCAAACAACAAACATGGCATGTTTCATTGGCATACACCCTGCAAACAGCCAGCGCATGGCAGATGCATCAGCCCAGCTGGTGTACCAGAAAAGCCTGGGCAGTGCATACTCCAGGATGCAGCACAACTGGGAAGCAGCCACTGTCTCCAGGAGAACAAAACATATGCAAGAACTGGACAGCTGGTTAGAGCACCTGCCAGCTGCAATGGAGAAAAATCTAGCCACATGCACTCCTGCAGACCTGCTGGTGTACATGGAGAGCCACTGGCTGCCCAATCATGCTGGCACCATGCTACCTGATGGGAGCATGATTGCTTCCCCCAGTGGGGTCAGTGGGTGCCTGTCACACCTGTCCACTGGCTTCCTGCTCATTGGCAGAGTTGGGGATTGGGATCCCTCAAACGGCACTGGCAACCCTGTTGTGTCCACTGACCTGACCCAGTACAGGAAAGGTTACAGGATGCAGGCCTGGCGCTCAGGCTACCTGGAAGGGTCAGCTGTGCCAATCAACAGCAGCAAGGTCTTTCAGCTGGTGGACTACCTGGACCATGGCATGCAAAGCAGCACAGCTGGGCTAGCACAGCTGCTGGTAGAGAGGGACATCATGCTGGTGCTGCTAATGTGGGAAACACCTCTCAGGGGTAATGACATTGGCAAAGTCAGCTTCACAGACTTCTTCCTGCATGATGGCCAGCCAATACAGATACCTACAGGACAGCTGCAAGGCCTATCAAGCTCAGCAGCAACTGGCTTCCAGCTGACCCTGAGGCCCAATGGGACCAAAACAGTCAAGTGCCAGAGGTCAGGGCCTTACACTCTGACAGTCACAGAGGATAGGCAGCATTGCTTCCTTGCTAGGCTTTTCAGCTTCATTCAGCACAGATTTCCTGCTGGGCAAATGGCAAGCACCTACCTCTTTAGCCCCCTCACTGCCGATCGCAGAAGCTTTGCTGATGCTCCCATGAGGGCAACCTCCATTGGGCACAGGCTCAACAAGCACCTGGAGTCTGCTGGGCTGTATGCTGGTGAAAGCAATCATGGTTTTAGACGTGGCCAGATCCAGAGCCTTGTGGCTGCTGGGGGATCAAAACCACAGATTGGTGAGGCTGTGCAAATAAAAACTGCCAGTGTTTTGGAGAAATATGCTGATGTCAGCAGGCACATTCCTCGTTCGCAGCGCCTGGGCAAAAGAAAGTCATGCAATGACCAGTCTTCTTGAGCAATAACGTTGCAAGTAGTAAGCTTGCACCAGCTGTGTGGTGTGGGTGGGTGGGATAAGTTTTACGTTCAGCTAGCAAACATGGTTGAGCAAGTGCAGCTCTAGCTGTGTATGCATTTTTGCAGAGTGACAGTCCGCAGGAGCTCTGTCTGCTTTATTGCTGTCGTTCCTAGGCGCCAAGCTTGAATCAAACTTGAATGCATGTGTCATAGTGACGCAGCATGACAGTTGTTGGTGACAGAGCTGTCATGTGCTGTAGACATGTAACTTCGGTTACATCTGTTAAAATTGGAACGATACAGAGAAGATTAGCATGGCCCTCGCGCAGAGATGACACGCATAAATCGAGAAATGGTTCCAAAAAATTGCTTGATCACGTGTCAGGTGTTCCAGAAAAAGGTAGTCATGGGGTCGCCCCACACCACTCGTCGACCTTAAACGACATCCGCTGTCTACTTAATTCTAAATCTGCATGTTCCGGAGTAGCGTCGATTGGAATCTCCTCCCAACGAGATGAAGCTTGACCAAGTAAGCTTGCTGCTGCAAGGGTTGCCTGACATGTGTTGCTCGTGGTGCGGGTAGTTAAGCCTAGCTCCTTAAAGATCCTTAGATCTTCCTGCACATGTTGGATGGCATTTGCATGTTGCCTCCTAACGGTTCACGGGCCTAGTAGTTGAGCTTTGCTCCTATGATGGGACGTGAGCACCTTAGGATGTGTACGTCGGAGGGCTCTTGGTGAAGGTCACTTGTGGGGCCATGTTTGTCTGACACAAATTACAGCGCCTTTTCCAAGTCGGCGCATGCTCTGCAATACACCACAACTCAAATGTTGTTCCTATGGGCAATTTGATGAGTATGACAACCCAAGCATGCGTAACAATGATTGTGGTCATGCTATCCTGTGCAAAGTACCGCGTGGGTGCAAATTGGCAAGCGTTCTCGGATTTAATGTAGTTGTATGACTGCCTGAAGTAATGCTGAATGCTGCATAATTGCTCGCAAACTGAAGTCTGAATTGCCCGACGGCAAAGCGCGATCGTCGACTTACCATAGACACCCACGCTTGCTTGTGAGAAGTGAGTCAGTGAGCGGTTATTATCTCTGCCGATACTCAACGCTGTTCTAAGCAGATCAACGCATCGTGGGTCGACCCACAAATACTGGTGTATACTGATCGCAGCCTACAGGAGCATGGCAGCAGATGCACAAGCAGGACCAATCACTGTCCCCACGGCGCAGTTCATCAGAAATGTGGACGACTTTCTTGCAGGTGACCTTCCGATACATATGTAGTTTAGCAGCCACGCTTGGTGGCAGTCGTGCTGATCTTTGAAAGGCGTTGGTCACGCAGGGAGAACTCCAGAAGCAGCAATACAAGCACTAGACAATAACTATCGCAATTACCGGCTGATAGAGCAAAATTTGCTTCAGTCCAAGGCAAGACTAATGGGCAAACTACCAGAGATCCAAAAGGCCGAGGAGGCAGTAGCCTTGCTCATCAGGAAGCGTGAGGCTGAGCAGGAGGTAGCTTGTAGGCAGAAAGTACGAAATGAATGCTGCTCTGTATTGCTATACAATGAGTGGTGCCTGAATGCAGTTATTGGTAGACTTTGCAATATCAGACCAAGTCTTTGCAAAGGCCAAAGTGCCTGTGATTGACAGCGTCAATCTGTGGCTCGGTGCCAATGTGATGCTTGAGTACCCTCTGGAAGAAGCCAGAGATCTATTGGTAAGTGATGGAAGACAAGCAGGCTCTTGCTCATTCCTTACCCTCCATGAGGGTCAGCTTTCTGTCAGCCATGGCCAGACAGTCTTTGTGTGCAGTGCATATCCAGAAAGCATTGTCATGCTTGCAGTTCATTTTTGGTATGTGAACATTGTTACTGACTGAGTTTGTCTGTAGGCACAAAATATCAAGAACTGCAAAGCAAATCTAAAGCAAAATCAGCAAGATCTGGAATTGGTCAAAGACAGCATCACAACCACTGAGGTATTTGCAGTTTGCTGCACTGTTGCAGAGCTTTCATGCTACAGCCTGAGTGCTGCGTCTGTTGCTTCAGGTGAGCATAGCGAGAGTATACAACCACGATGTCAGTCAGAGAAGAACAAGAAAATCATAATCTGACATAAGCTGTGACAATTGTGTTTCAAGACTTCTTCACTCAAGTGTGATTTCATATGAAAGGACATCATCCACTCGCTGTCTCAAATCCACTGGAGTCATATGATACAAGCTGGCCATCCTTTTTCTGTCTCAGCATTCGCTGAGCTGCCTGCTTGCGGCCGTCACCTCGCAAGGCAGTCACCAATTCGTCCTGCACATCGCCAGGCAGCTCATGCAACTATAGCCTGGGTCTCCTTGTCACGTACAGTGTGTCTAGATTGTGTACAGTCATGAAGAAAGAAGGCAAAACAAGTGCAAATTTGCAATTTGTGGACCCTGCGCAAAGTTTGGCACACTTGACTGCTGCTCACCTGATTAACCACCTGCAGCCAGCTTAGGTCTTTTTCATACTCTGCGGGATCAAAATTGGTGATGCCTCCTTTGACTCCAGAGCTATTGTGTAGCTCGCACCACAGCATCATCTTGTCATAGGCTCGAGCAGCTTGCTCTTCATGATCAAAGCACCCTAAGGAGGTTGGCTTGCCACATCGCCTGCAATTTGAAGCATGAACCAAGTCAGACCAGGTTTGCCACATTAGGCGCTGCAACACCCTCTATAGCTGTTGTGAAACTGCAGACCATGGCAGAAGGATATTGCAGTCAATTTCAGTTAAGCAGCAATCGACATGGCGTATACACAGCTGCTGTTTGCATGCAATTGCCCACCTAAACTGAGCTTCCCATCGCTTTGTTGGAAATGTCTGATGCACACCGCGGTATTTGGATGTGTAGGTCCGGCCTGAATTCTGACCTTTGGCTTTTGATACCTTTGAGACCTTCTGAACAGCCTGTAATTTTGATAAGCCAGGTGATGCAGGTTGCATGCAGTTACATCAGCAAATGCTCTCACGTGCAGGCCAGATGTCATACATGGTCACAAAGGGTCAACAGCTTCTGCAGATGGGGTTGGTCAAACACACATATGACACCAGGCTACATGCAAGTGTACCTTGTCAACAGACAGATCTGGTATAGCTGTTCGTCTCACGTGACTGGTGGGGCGTATTCGCTTGATCTGATGCCAGTCTGATATTTCAACCTGCAGCTCCTGTGCACCATGTGGCAGTATTTGGTCAGAAAGACGGCTTCAACTTATATAATGCTGTTGATGATGCTGAATGAAGCATCAAGCTGGCAAGCTCATAGCTTTATCAGGGCCAGCAGCATGCACCGTCGCACCTCTGCAATGTCAAGCTCTTCTATAGACCTTCTCCGATATATACTTGGCAGATCTACAAATGCTTTGGCTCGCTCAAGAATGAAGGCCTGCAATGACAACCGGACCAGCTTATGTACAGTTTCACATGATACAGCCGGGCAATGCACAGAATCTCTCACGATAGGATCTTGTGCTGAATCATAGTATGGTAGCTGGATTTGCTCATCTCGTTCTTCAGGTTGCAAAGCAGCAGCGCTAGTCCCCACAGGACCTGAGTGGCTGTACAAAACAGAATCGTCAGTTGCTATCACTTCTTTCGTCACATGCTATGAGGATGTGTGACTCGCTTCAATGCTCAACTTGTGAGAGACATCCACAAGTGCACAGGGGCGTTCGGTGGTGCTAAAATGTGTACCTCAACAGCCCAGCCCTATCGTTCTCCATTTGTTGGAACCTCGGCTGTGCAAAAGAGATACTTCTTGGCTGTTGGAAGCCAATTCCGTTGCCAATGACCACAGTATGAGACATGCC
>JAABUO010008422.1_pt1 | contig 11662 bp, 6 predicted proteins | sample 5559291 | NCBI WGS metagenome assembly JAABUO01 (sample SAMN10711878, study PRJNA513372) | rock metagenome | isolation source: Antarctica rocks | place: Antarctica: Victoria Land, Finger Mt sud | reverse complement strand
ATACTGGTGAGCAATGGATGATAATGATAATGATAATGATAATGATAATGACAATGATAATGATAATGATAATGATAATGATAATGATGATGATGATAATGATAATGATAATGATAATGATAATGATAATGATAATGATAATGATAATGATAATGATAATGATAATGATAATGATAATGATAACAATGACAACAACAATCATGACCACAATATAATTTAACGCTTTCCAGGTCATGATGAGCTAGGTACGTGCAGGACAAGTCTTGCCTCTCCAAATCAGCCTGTCTTGTGCATCCCTGTAAGGCCTACTAATGCGACAGTTTTGCCAGTCACTTATTGCAACATCATTGAAATTAGACTAAAGGCGGCCAAGTGGACGAAGCCCCTTGACTTCACCAAACAAAAGCTTTTCAGGCAACCTATGGTTGCCACACACCCACACCTGCTGGAAGGTCAGACCAACTTTAGGCATGGCCATCTTGAGAACGCCAGGTGCCTGGTGTGGGAAGACTGCTCCCCCACACATCAAGGCAATTACAATCATAGTGCCAATCATGTTGCCCACATAGCTGATACTCCAGTTCTGGGCCAGCTGCTTCACTGTCGCCTTGCCATTGAACACCTGCAGGCAGCAGGACATAACCATGAAGGGCGTGTCTTGTGCAAAGTTTGTCAGATACTTTGTATGCTTTTCGTTTCAAATTGCGATTTATCTCAACATATTTATGTAGTTTTTCATTGTTATGAGTGCAAGGCGGTATACATGTACAATGCTTGTATTGCAGGCCAGCACAGCAAGCTGTGTCACAAGCATGTCTGTGAAGAGCGGTTGTCAGAACATAAACATAAACATGAACATGAACATGAACATGAACATGAACATGAACATGAACATGAACATGAACATGAACATGAACATGAACATGAACATGAACATGAACATGAACATGAAAATGAACATGAACATGAACATGAACATGAACATGAACATGAACATGAACATGAACATGAACATGAACATGAACATGAACATGAACATAACAATAAACATAAACAAGGCCAGAACATGACTGGTAACCAATGCTGTTCAATGTCACAAGGTGGCCAATGGGTATGGGAGGTGATAGGGTCGTACTGCTGTGGAGAGAAGGGCCACGTTTCCGGTGAAGAGCTCAGCTCCGCAAACGAGCACCAGCAGCAGACCAAAAGGCAGACCGTTAAACCCTGCAATATGGCATCACGGCTTATGTCATCCAGCACAAAGCAGCAGCTATCAAAAGACATACCATGCAAGCCTGCAGTATGGCATCATAGCTTATGTCATCAGGACACAGCAGTAGCAAAAGAAAAGGCAGACCATTCAAGCCTGCAGTCTAGCTTCATAGCTAACATCATCAGCACATTGACAAGGGAGTCGCCGTTCACTAGGACAGGCAGGCCATCATCCATCCACCAAGCAGATTTTCTAGTCCAACAGAACAAGGTCAATAAAGGATGAACAAGGCCAGTCCAACAGAGGAGAATTGGTTGCAACTTTGAAATGCACAGAACACAACAGCCGCAGCACAGGAGATGTGTAAAAGCAATGAGAGACGAGCCATAGCAGACAGCTCCTCTTGCTACACGTCAAGAGGTTGGAGGCCCTTGTTTGAAAATAGACGCCATGAAATTGGTGGGGACAGTGAAGACTTGCCTGTCAGAATTTTGAGGAGTCCAGGGTTGCTGGCAGCCATTTCTGGGCAGTTTGGCCCCACTGACACTGCTAGAGCACCTCCAAATCCGATGAAAATGCCCCCCATGACAGCCATTATGAAGCATTTCATGGCTGGCAGCTTTGCCTTGGCTGTGCCCATCTCAACAGCCTGCAACAGGAGAGTGATCTGAATGGAGGCACAACCTGGTGAAAGCCTAAACAGATCTTTTCCAGTTCAGGTCCTTTTCCAGAGGCATGCTAGCGCAAAGCGAAATGGTGACGCAGCTTGGTGCTCTGAATCTCAACACACACGCACATGAAATACGCTTGTAACAATAAGTTTGCCTCCATAGATGTGACATTTGGCAAATCAAAATTTGCTTGACTGTGGGATGCAGAAAGCTAAGGTTGTGGCTGTACCTTAGCCAGAATGCCGGCAGGAGGAAGCAAAGGTGAGTCTGGAATTGGCAACTGCCCTGGTGAGGGATCCCTGCCCGGTTGCCTGATAGGCTCAGGAGAGTCGGTCCAAACAGCGCCGCCTCCATTGCTGGGAGTTGAAGCCTGAGATGCAGTACCTACTGATGCTGCATTTTGGACCCCTGGAGCACCAGCAAGTCAGTCAATGACCTGCAGTTTGTGAAATACTCTATGTTAAGGAAATTAAGTTCAGCCAAACAGCGTGGCAGGCACCTCCCATGCACTTTCCATGCACCACGGATGCCTTTGTTATCTACAATCAGAAAATGTAACAACTGTTGACACAGCAAGACGATACATACTGGTAATGACGCGCCGTGGTGGACGCAGTGCTGGTGTTTTGAAAGAGAGCACTGGGTGGTGGCAGGGGCACAAGAGCGTCCTTGTGCCATAGCGAGTTGCAGCGATCATGAGGGCAATGGAATGCTCAGCAGAACGCAGCGACTTTACAGAAGCGTTTGCGGGCGCCGAACGAGTCCCAAACAGAGGCAGACGGTGCTTATCTGCTGCAAACAGATGTTAACGACTTGCTCTGGATGTAACAAGCCTGAAATTCAGAATCCATGCGGATTGCTAAAGCCTGAGGCCATGTAAGAAGAGGATGAGGAGGAGAATTTACATCTTCAGCCAAGCAACTAGGTTGTACAGATGTGCCAGGGTCGTCATTTATTCGGTCAAAAACATCGGTACTGAGTGTTTATCATGTCTCCATGGTCAGAAACAACTTTGTAGACAGTCACACGAAACTTATGGGCAAAGAATTCTTTGAAGGATTGCACTGAAGAGGTTCGGGGGTTGAAAAAGCCGTGCTACTTGTCACTGAGTGGCTGGAAAACTAGACACTATATAAGACGGTATCGATCCCCAATGCTAGATAGGGGACAATGTGACGCCACATCCACGCGTGGATGATCCAGGAATAGGTGGCCACCATGGTCTATGATGTCTGCCTGTACAGGACATGTCTCAATTGGTGGTGAATGTAAGCTGAGTCTGTTACGTAGGAAACACTTCATGCGCTTGCCAGAAACGTTTCTGGCAAAAAAAACAGGTAAAAGAACATGTGGGATGGAAGTGTTGAAGGGGCGAAACCAATTATGCCATGTACATAGTTTGGCATTCCTGGTGGGCTGCTGCCAATTGGACTGCTAGCCAAATTGGCTAAGCTTGATGATGGTAATTGGTCAGTGGTAAGTTAAACAAATACAGACATAGCCTCTTCATTATATTATTATCATTGTATTATATGGATATACTTCTATATGTATGTGTCTTTCAGCTGCATTGTCGGCTACTCGTCCTGTTTGTGGTTAAGTCCAAACTCGCTAGAGCTGCCTTGCAGCAATTCCCAAGTGTCACCCGTTGCCCTCTGCTTGGCATCATGGAAGGGGCAATCGGCGACGGTGCCGTAGAAGGATACAACGCCCAGTTCACATGGACGGCTTTTTTCTGTTGTTTGACCGCTGCTAGCGGGGGTGCTCTCTTTGGCTACGATAACGGTATGTCATTTACTCCCAGTCAGCTGTCTCGCAAAGCCAAGTGCATCTAGCAATGGGCTTGCTGGCACTCTCTCGTCTTGATCAGCTGTAAGTTGCCGCGGGTCGCAGCTTGATCCTCCAACTGCAAAGATACTTGCACGACTATCTCACTTGGCATGATAGTTCTATATCAAGGCTGCGACATTCGTCACTTTTGCGTGCGCTGCACGGCACCCGCTTTGCACCTGACACGGCACTCAACTTGCAAGCTCTGTCTTACAGCGTCCTCTGGACTTCAGTGTCTACATATATATATATATTTATGCACATCTCATTGGGATTTGCAGGTGTCATGGGCGGAGTGACATCAATGAATGGATTCCTGAACAACTACTTCCCTAGTGTTCTGGAAAAACAAAACACAGTCAACACTGTGGGAAACCTGTACTGCCAATATGATTCCCAGACCCTGCAGTTGATGACATCAGTGCTGTTCATTTCTGGTGCTATCTGTGAGCTCACTGGAACCACAGGTATAGTGTTCCTCCTTATGTCATGGCTGCTGACCCAGCATTTTTTGTCACTATCAAAACTCTTGTGCATGGCAAGATTATCAGTGCTGGTGTCTGAGCTCTGCCTCTTGTCACGTGCAGCATATCTGAGTCGGTATCACGGGCGCAAGCGCGTCATGATGTAAGTCTTCTGCTGGTTGCATGTGCTCTACTCCTTTTGTTGCTGCCTGACTGCTTCAGTCAGCTGGCATTAGATACTGACTTACAAACCAAAGCTACACTGAATAGAAATTGTACAGCCAGTTGCGATCTGCTGGATTGTAGCAACGATTTTTTCACCAGACTTGGAAGCAACTAGCAGGCTGGTTGCTCGTTTGTATGATCACAGGCGCAAAACACTCCAGCTTCCTGACGACCATGATGGCTGCACTCGGGCTGACACCACTTTGAGACTGCCAAAAGACAAGCCATCAAAACTTGAGAGTTGTGCTTGCAAAAGCAAGGCTGATGAGGCTTGCTGTCATCATATGTTGAGGCCTTGGGATGTTGTTGCCGTGCTCTGCTGCTTCTTGAGTACTCACCTGCGTATGACTGAAGTCTTGGTAGCGCAGTCACGGGCCTTGGGAGAAGCCTGTGAAGCACACCCAAGCTGCAATGTCTACTTCAACTTACAGCTTTGATCCCACTGCGTTCGCGTGCGGTCGTGTGGCTCTGTACCTGACGCATACCGGTGGCAGGACTTAGAAGCCACCACCTGACGACTGCTGTTGTGCCTGTGCTCGCTGCATGATGAACTTTGTAGTGTCCAGGAAACGTTTTGCGCAGTCTGACAGGCAAGCCTCCTCCCTGGAGCTCAAATATCGCCCGGGAGTGCCTATACACTTCTCCCAGCAAGTGGCTGTAAGTTCAGAAATCGTGTGTTGCAGTTGTGCCTTTGCTTGTTCCTCCTGCACAAAACGCTGCAATTCGGCATCGCCTTGTTTGTCCCCCATGCTTCTATGCCCAAACTGAATCGCTAGATGCAAGTTGCTGTAGAGCACAGCCCTGAATGCGCTCCGACAGCCTCAAACCCTAAGATTAGCAGTTCCTCTAGCGGAAGGTGATCATTTCTGCCTGCTGAACACATCTTTGGCCACGGTGGTAGATGTTAATGACAAGAAGGTCACCACAACCTCATTACATCTGTCAGAAGGTGAATGCAAACACAGCTCAGCTAAGACTCTCCTGCATTGCGATGACAGCTTCTTAAAAGCTGTGTCATGGCAAACACTGGTGCCTAATCGGCCAACAAGGCTACTGGTACAAAGATGAAGCTCTACAGCTACTCAGCGACATGAGACAATATTGACAAACGGTCGGCAATTCAGCTTGAAAAGAAACTACATGCACTCTCTCTGATTGTTCTTGACCTTTACCAGCCTCACATTTCTTAATTGACTCCCTCACTCATGCAGACCTGCCTATGCTCCTGCTGGCATGCAGGCAGCAGCTGCCACAACCTCAAATGCTGCAGAATAGATCACAGCAGGGATGACGTTGCCCTCTTGTTTGTTGGTGCCCCAGGTACCATGCACAGACATGTGCTGTTGCATCAGCCACCAACCACAGGTATCATTTGTCTTGTGCATTCTGAACAGGCAGTCTCAAGCTTCCACCTCCACACCATGAGAGCCATTGCCGGCAACTCCATTGTTGCCCTGTAGACCAGCATCTTTCTCACCAAATTTGCCACACAAATACTGAATTGCAAACTTGCTTGATCAAAGATGACAACTGCGTCGTTGTTGGTGAGTTTGACCTTCCATGACTGCTGAAGTCATGGTGCCACCAGTATAGCACCTGCCACTGCAGCTACAAAGTAGACCTACCAGTTGCTCAATAGTGCAAAACACAGACCCTTCTCCATGGCTTTGCAAATGCCTGACTAATACTGACGCTATTTGGGTGAAAGGCAGCCAGAGAGATGTATAGACATAGGCGTGCTTGGTACCTGGGAGTAGGTGTGGGCTACTGCAGGTGTGGGTTCTGGCAGGGAGGGCATAGGAGGAGCTGAGGATGCTTGCTCCTGCTGGCGTCTTCTTTGCTCTACCATGGCCACAGACAGCTCCATGATGCCTGCAGCACCATTGTGCTAACTGGAGACTCCAAACACAACTTGAGTGGGAAACTAGTACTTCATGACTAGTGGCAATTGGGCAACATGTGTGTAGCGCCTGAGAGACATACTGTACTTATCTGATCTGCTCTCAAGCAGCTGCACAAGCGAGGCAGCCTGCTGGAAACAGTGCTTTTCGACCATCAGCACGTTGGTTGTCCTCCAAGACCCAACTTTGCAGCAGCCTGAGAAGATGCAAGTACTGAAGCCGGCAAAGCAGCTAGCACGCGACAAACAAACGGGCAGGATGAAGAGACAAAAGAGAGCAAATGAAGGAGTGAGCAAATTGCTGAGGCCAGGCTAGCTGCACGCTGCTGCCAATGATGGCTGGTGAGTCCAACAAATGAATACAGCGTTGACTGACCTGTGCGAAGCAGGCCAGGGGGCTGTGCAGGCTTGTTAATCCATTGCTCCTTGCCCACAATGGCTTCATCCCACCGTTCGTCCTGGTCAGCAATGAGCTCACACAGCTCAGCCTCCCGCTCATCCACTGCCCAGGTGCCCATCTTGGTGTGTGCGCCACTCCCTTCTGCCAAAGCCTGTGAAAGCTCAGTCAATTAGTCATGTACTGCAGGCATTCTGATGAGTCAACACTGTCCAGCCTCTAGCTAAGCAGGGTCCAAAATTGGGTAAAATAAAGGAGTATGTAGGCTGTGACACTGCTACACTCAGGTTTGACAACAAGCATCAACCAAATTGGCTGTGACACCAGGTCAGACATGTTTTTAGGGCTTTGAGCATCTTGCAAACAATGAGCAGTTCGGCTTGTACTCGTGCTCAGAACCAGCATGCAAGCAATCCACTGTAAAGCTTCACATAATTTAGTGCAGCAGCCATGGGATAAAGCACATTGTGGGCACAACCTTGCTGGCATAGATGTGCCAGCATTCAAGTCAAGGTTGTCCCTTTGCCAAAGCACATAATGGGCATGTAGTGTGAATAGTGCCGGCATACAAGACGGGGGCATGAGGAGAGGTACCTTGGCCCGGGAGGCTCTAGTTTCCCTCCACTGCCCTCCTGGCACTAGATGCTCCTCAAACTGGCCTAGAGCTCTAAACTTTGCATACCGGTCCAGCTTGATTTCCTCCTCTGTCAATTTACTGTAGCTGCACCAGAAAAGCATCGCATGTCAGCAACATAAATAGTGTCCATGGCAACTCCTCTCCTGTGAGTCCTGTCTGGAGCGTCAACTTGCTTTTCCTTGCATTTTCTCTCCTCTGTGTCTCTTCTCACTTTCTCTCTAAGCTGCTATACTAGCAACAAGCTGGCTTGACCAACTGCATTACTACATGTCTTGATCAACAAACACACTCACATGCTATGTAACATTAACGACACATGGGCAACCTGCTGCCATACCATAAAACAACACCTTGATGACAGTCTAGCATTGACCGCATGCAATGTGTATCATGAGAGCTTACTAGCTGTACACATCCATCAGTGACTTCTTGATTGCAGGGAAAGCTCCCATGGGGTCACTGTGAGCTCCTCCTAGAGGCTCAGGAATGACATGGTCCATCACCTTGAACTTGATCAACTGCTCTGCAGTGATCTTCAATGCTTCTGTGGCCTGCAAGGGTTCCAGGTCATATCACAACAGCTGTGCCCACACTTGACGGACAGATACAGAGAAACGCTGGCAAACTTGCAGGCAGTTTCTCAGATGCTGGGCATTGCCGTCATTCATGGACACAACTTGATTGAGTGGGTTTTTGCAAGTGGGGTTTTGCAGGTGGGTTTTTGCAAGCACAGTGCTGATGATTGCAACAAGTGACAGTAGTGCAAGCCAACTGTTTTGTAGATGCTCACGGTAGCAGCCTTGTCTCGGGCCTTCCACAAGATAGCAGCACAGGCTTCTGGGCTAGCCACATAGTAGACAGAATGCTCCATAATCAGGTTGCGATTTGCACAACCGATGGCTAGAGCTCCACCAGAGCCGCCCTCCCCAATGACCACTGACAAGATAGGGACCCGGAAGCCAAACATCTCCCTCAGATTGACAGCAATTGCCTCACCCTACGTGGAGGTCACACACATGCTTTGGCTCTTTCCACCAGCAAAGGAGCGCACGTATTGCTGTTTCTTGACCCTTGAGGGCTCTTGTATACAGCGGGGTCATTTCTGAAATCATTCTGTCGAATTCCTCGACATCACTTCACATTGCAAAAGCATGTGACATAGACACAATAGGACATGGGAGAAGCCAGATATGCTTTTGCATGGAGACCTTGACATTGCACCATGCGCTGTTAACACAAGCCACACACAATGACAAGCGTATTTTAGTATCATGCTCTGCAATACTCAGCAATGTGCAGCAACTCACCTGTCCTGACTCTTCAGCTGATTTGCCAGCAAAAGCGCCAGGTGTGTCAACAAACGTGACAATGGGCAGGCCAAACTTGTCTGCGTGCTTCATGAAGCGCAATGCCTTTCTGTAACCGTTTGGTTGTGGCATTCCAAAGTTGCGGTGAATGTTTTCCTGCAGAGACATGGCAATGCTGTACTAAAACGCTACGCTCTGCAGCTGTGGATGGGCCACTGCAGCATGCAACAGCTGTGGGCTTGGGAGTAATTCTCATCAGTTGCAAATGTCGTGAAGGATCAATGCTGTCAAACAGATGTGTAACAGCAAGCGGCTGATGGAGTGCAGCTCACCTTTGTGTTCCTTCCCTTTTGGTGTCCAATGAACATGAAGGTTTGTCCCTCCATACTTGCCAGACCGCAGACCATTGCTGGATCATCTAGACCAGCGCGGTCTCCATGCAACTCAACAAACTTGTCTGAAATGTTTAGAGCAACGTCCTGGAATGTTGGCCTGTTTGGATGCCGCGCAACTTGCAAGCGCTGCACTGGTGTGAGGCGAGAATATGTATCCTTCCGCAACTGCACAAAGATTACAGCATAGTCTGTAAATTGCTGCCCCTAGCTTTCCAGGCAGACGTTAAAGCCAGGAAAGAATACGTGTAAAGTAGGGCAAGTCAGGCTGCCTACCTGCTTAGCTCGATCTTCTAGCTCTCTGATCGACTCAGACACGTCGACGCCATTTTCTTCTGCCACTTTACGAACCTGCAGCCCGCTTTTGCGTTAAGCACTGGTTCCTCACTTTGCTGTTCGACACTTCCGGAAAGAGCCTCACCTCTGTGATACGGTTATCTAGCTCAACAAGAGGCTTCTCAAAGTCAAGAACTGCGGTGTTCTCGGCCTTTTGAGTAATGGGACCAAATCGGGAGAGTAAAGTCTGCAGCCATTCCCGTCCACCTCGTCTTTCCTCCCTTGGCGCGTCTGGAGGGTCTGGTTGGCCTTTCTGTGCTTGCACGACCAGACTATGGCAACGCCTGTTCACGCTATGCTTATAAAGGCAGGGCAGTCGCTGAAGTTGGTTGGGCTGTTGTGTTGCACGAGCTGAGGGCTGAAGACGGCTATGATGCAGCCCTTCGCACTCTCGGTAAGGTGACTGTATTGATCTGCTGCGCCCGGCAAGCCTACTGGCTGCCAGTGGGGCGCCAGGCAGCGAGCTCGCGAACATAAGCGCAGTCACCCGGCGTCCTCGGCGGCGTAGTACTGCTGAGAATGAGTCCTCCCGACACCACCACCGCGACTTAATAAACTTGCAGGGCACCGCGAGTACCGAAGTGGAGTTTGTGCCGTCGATTTATCATACTAATACTCGGTATTATATCCTTGACTCATCGACTCATGCTCGCATTGTACACAACTGCTGAAACGAACGAAGTGACAAGCCCAAACTGTTTGCGATGCCAACAGGCGCTGACTGTCACCTGCCTGGGTGATGCTTCAGCGTTGTCGTAACACATAGTGACTATTCGAGATCTTTGCTGTGATTTGATACATGCTGGCCGCAGCAGTGTGAGATTGCTCGGCAACAGCAGCCAGCCTTGATCATACTTTGCGGTTCTGAGGTTGGGCAAGAGCGAGTTATCTCATGCAGCGGCTGTGTCTGGTTATTTCCAGGAGTTTGCAGACGTCAGCTTTCGCCTTGCAAGCCGCAAAAGGCGCCTCGGCAGGTATACTTGCAGTCTGTTCCTTGTATCTGCCGGGTTTGGAGGCCTCCGGAACCAACCTGTGGGGTAGAGCGATCGGGCCGAGTGTAATCAGGCTTGTCATGTGTGCAGTGTCTGGAGTAGAACCAGGTGCAAAGGCAGTCTTGTACGGCATCCTGAGAGATACTCCAACACCTTTGAACAGTGCACAGATATGGGAGCAAGCCGAGGTGAGTGTATGCACAGAGACTCAATCAAGTGTGGTGTCTGCTGCAGATACGGTAAACAGTGATCATGCGCTGTTGATTTAAGTTTGCCTACCACCAGCACAACGTGATGATTGCAGGAGGCTGGCTTGAAAAGCAAGCGGCACATCAAGCTCATGCTGCAAGCGATGCGCAAAGCAGGGGCTGTGCAGACAAAACCTATGGGCAAGGGTCAAAACTATGTGTATGCACTTAGAAGCTCACCGAAGAAGGATGAAGCATCTAACGCAGCCCAAGGAAGTGAAACAAATTCTGCTTCTGCTTAAGGCTGTACCATCCAAAATGATACAGCCTGTGCTGCTTGAGACTGTACTCAAGACACGTGTTCTGCAATTTGAGTGAGCAAGGTATGTGAACACTTAAGTTACGGCAAGCTGTAGTCATGTGTTGCTTCTGAGGCCTTCAGGCACTGCTGAGCCACACTTAGGTTGCAACTGGCACAGCAGCAGCAGCATTGTCTGTTGCACACCCCAGTGCAGCGATGTTTACTGCAAGCAAGGTCAGGCTGTTCTGTCAGTCTGCAGACCATCACACAGTTTGGGCAACAGCAGCCTTGCGCAAGTGTGATAGCATGCTCTTGGCCATGTTACTGGTGCTCTTTGTCTTTGTGGACAGCACTTCATTTTTTTGTTGAATGGGGTCGAAAGCACTGTTTGCATGTGTGATAGACTTTCTGCAAAGTGTTTGGAATCTGCAAACTGTACAGCCAGGATGGCATTTGTCCAACTAAGTGTGTCCCGGAAAATACCTCTAACAAACAATTCAATGTTTTGTGCTGCATTTGGCATTTAAACACTGGCTTACTAGGAATGCTGTCTGGCGCACACGTCTTATTGACATAGCTTGTGATGCACAAATTAGCAGAAAATCCGTGCAACACTGGCACCCATACACCTGCTCGCAATCCTGAGGGAGATCCAACTCCTTTCCAAGTTTAGGAAAGCATACACACGGGACATTATCTGAACTTAGAATTAGCTCTTGAGCACTAGCAACTAATGCTGGCTAGCTGCGGGTGCGTGAGCCTCGCCTGTTTTCTGGTGGGGGACTGGTTTGTTTACTGGCACCATCTGC